>TARA_B100001113_G_scaffold113945_1_pt1 | contig 45181 bp, 66 predicted proteins | sample TARA_B100001113 | Tara Oceans TARA_B100001113 (sample SAMEA2622402) | marine metagenome | biome: marine biome (ENVO:00000447); feature: deep chlorophyll maximum layer (ENVO:xxxxxxxx); material: "saline water (ENVO:00002010), including plankton (ENVO:xxxxxxxx)" | depth 50 m | reverse complement strand
AGGTGCTTACTTGTTCAGTGTCACTGCTCTGTGCAAAGTAGCTTAAGGTTGAACGAATCAACAGCAGGGAAACCTTAGCAACTCCGGTTGCTTAGGACGCACCCACAAACAGACCGGCGTAAGCCACGGGCCCAATTAGGCTTGCGAAGGTAAAACTAAACTAGACCCCTATCAGGGTCGTCTAGAGGAACCTCGGCAACTCAGGTTGCCTTGGACCTCCTCAAAGACGGCTTTGGTGGGGGTCTTTTTTTTATTTTCAAAAACATACGCCATCCAACACCGTTATATCTATCGGTCTCATCGGATGGACTAGTAGGGGCGACTAGAAAGAAAGATCCCGAACCACCCACAAAGAAAAACAAGGTGAAAGAATATGGCAAATGCAAACCAAGGACTAAGACCGGGGAACGCCTTCGGTCGACTAGCGAATATAAGTTATGACCAACCAGATACGCAGCACATCGCCCTCAAACCGGGCTACATTGCTCGTATCAGAGACCGATACCATCTGGTAGTAGCAAAGGAACCGATCGCGGTTGACCTTTACTTTACAGACACAGTGACATTCGGTGAAGACAGCGGTTCTCTCGACAACACTGCTGACGCAACAGCTCTTATGCAGTATGGTGTGCACTCAATGCAAGCATACTACGATGTAGCAGACGGTGCTGACCCAGCTGCCGTTAAAGGAAACATTCTCAAGCCTGACTATGACTCTGGCTTCTTGTCTTTCAAGGATCTAGAGCCTGACGCAGGTAATCTATACCATCTGTGCCCAACACTACCACTTCAACCAAAGTTCATGAATGCTGAAACAGGCGACTGGCACTCCATGACTAACACTTCTCCTAACGAAGGAGGAACACCTATCGGATTCAAGGGAGACGGAACCTCCGAACACCTAGTTCAAATTGGTACTGTGTCCCCTCGTCTCATGATCAAGCACCCTGCTGGTGTGCCAAAGCATGTTTTGGATAAAGCAACAGAAGGAAACTCTGGTACAGTGCGCTCTGAGACTGCTCTAGAAGGCGTTAACGGATTCATTGACGGATCCATGTCTTCTCCAGAAGCCCCTAACTGGGATTACGCTCTTTGGATTGAGCATGGTGAGAACAATCTTCCTACATTCAAGATGGTTAACGATTCTGACGAGTTCATCATCGATGGAAAAATCAGACTCATCGGTTGGAAGTATCGCATCCTAGAACTAACGCAAGAGCAACTTGCTGTCTTCAAGCAGAAGGCTGGCGGTCGCCTAAGGTTCGTTATCATCAACAGCACTGGTCTTCCGGTTAGTGGTTCTATGCTTGCAGACTACTTCCCTAAGTGATTAGTGTAAGTGGTGATAATAAATGGACGATGATTTTGACGACATGAAACCTTCTGTCGTAAGCGCAACTTGGATACCCGAGATAGCTGACTCACGCAAAAGACTCGTTCGTGAAGATAAGCGTGCTATTACTGTTAGATCCCCACCGGGTCAAGTATCTAGTGGTGAAAGCGTCGAAGTTCTAAATATCAGAGAGGCTGGAGATCTAGTCTCCTTGAAAGTAGTCGTTGACAACCCATACGCATCGGTCTTTCTAGAGATTGATGATTGGAAGAACCGTGAGCCAAGAGGAGAAACTCCTGCAGAACTACTCATGGCGGGCAGGACTAACAGAGCAGATAAAGAGTTCTTCGTGATCGATAAGGGTCCAGATGGTGGATACACTATGGTATACAACCCAAAGATGCCAGAGAAGTATAACAATAAGCTCAGGATCGTTATCCATAACGGTATTAAACCGTCTAGAGATGTATTCGGAAATACACTGCGATATAGTTCTAGGGGAGGACTACCAACACCTGCAACTAATGGATTCGCAGGAGGAGGAACCTTTCAGCATACTGGATTGGGTGGAGCTAGCTTAGCGACAATGGCAAATGCAATGGCTAATCCTATAGGTAGTAGTCCATATACAGTAGGTAATGTATATAATCAAGACATATATGATAATCCTAACCTTATAGTGGGCACAGACCATCCATATCAGGGAATAGCAGGAAAGCCTATCTTCACAGAAGACACAGCAACTAAATCGACTACACTTAGAATAGTCTTTAGCCAGCCCGGACAGAAAGAAGCTGGGCAAGCAGGGGGAATGGCAAATGCTGCGACACCTAACTCAGTTCAATTCCCCGGCAATCCAACAACTGGATCAGAGTCACAGATTGGTATTTATCTTAACACCAACGAAATAGCAGACGCAGCAACTCCTGATCTCGCCAATATTAGAGTAGGGTCTAGGCTATTCATACGAAACGGGGATACAATTCACTTCCCCGGCGTAGTGACACACCTACAAAGAGAACAGGGTGGTGAAGCGGTATCATTTACAGGATCCGAAGCAAGCGGTGCTTATCTAGTCACCTTATCACCGGGATTACAAAATATGCCTGCAAAGTTCGATCTAGTCGCAGACGACGATACTAAATCAATAGGCATCATCACTTCTCAAGCGGACACAGATCCGAAGTTCTTATTGAAGAGTGTTGAACTCAAGCGTATTAAGCGCATATCTTATGACGGGTGATATCATGGCTTACAAAAATCCACTTTACGACTTCGCAGATAGACGACCATTGATCAGCTTCGTCGTGGTGCCGATTGCATTGCACTTCGCAGCAACTGGTGCATACTATATGCTAAGAAGTCTAAAGACTGGGTCGCCTATCGGTTCTGTAGGTCTCAAGGCTGGAGAAGATCAAAAAGAGAACCCTCTTTCTGCACTAGGCTCAACCATTAGAAAGCAAGGTGGATCAGATCTAGACCTTGTGTTTAGAGCAACCGCATCACCAAGACCCACAGGCCCCGGAACAGGAACATATGAAACCGTAATGCCTTCGCCTACACAAACACCGGTTAGATATGACGCTCAATATCATTCTCAGGCTTGGCTAGATGATCCAAATCAGGTACAAAGAGAGCGTGCTATCACGCAGACTCAGATTTACCAAGAAGACATCTCTGTATTTAATGGCCTAAGTGGTATCAGAAAAATAAAGAGATGATCAAATGTACCCAAGCAGACAACTAGGAGTTATCACCCTTAGTGAGGCATTGACCTACTCTAAGAGAGCTCTTCCTATTGGTTTAACAGGTCTGTTTGCAGGAGCTATTCTTTATCCTATGGCTTCTTTACTCAGCGCGGGGACTACTCCTACCGCTAAAGAGTTAGGAGTCGATGCAGCTATTGGTGCAGGTGCAGGGTTTGTTTTAGCAGAGGGGATTGGGATCTTAATCAAAGCAGGACAGGATGGTCGTATGGCTAAGACTTCTGTAGCTGCACCTATGATATTTGGCGGTGGTGCAGCAACTGCTACTAAGCTGATTAATAGGCAGGCTCCAGTGAAAACCGTCTTAAGTGCGGGCGCAGTAGGCGTGATCGTCGGGGGCCTTTCTGGGCTAGCCTATGACTATATGAGGAATTGAAATGGATCCATATTACGCACACCAGCATACATTCGGACCTTCCCCTGAAGGAGATCTTTTTGGTATAGGATGGCATGACGGCAGAGGACAAGGCATGAATCCTTATTACCCTCACCAACACACTTTTGGACCTTCACCTGAAGGCGATCTTTTTGGTATCGGCAATAAACCGTCTTCTCTCAAGGATCTCAGACCGATTAAGATGATTGATGTGCTAAGATCAAAAGATGTTAAACTCTGGGGTATTGGGAACTCCATGACAAGCCCATTCAAACTACCAAATATTCCACCCGGTGTTCAGACTAATATAACTAGACCTGCTGCTGCTAAGGTCGAAGAGCAGTTGACTATAGGACTCATTATTGGAGGACTTGCTATCAACTATGCATTAGGCAGATATATCGCTGCACCACTCATAGCAAATATGACTGGAGAGAAACTATCTAAGCGTGTTAGAAATGGTATAGGAATCATGGCAATGATGGTCTGAGGTGAGTGAATGAGCTTTGTTAAAGAAACCAAGAAGTTCTATAGAGAACACCCATTCTTAGCAATATCATTTGGAGTCACTGCTGCATTTATTACATCTAGAATGTACTCTGCAACCGTAAAGGAAGAAGGACAGTTCTGGGAAGTCGCAGACGGTGTAGCAGGTATAGGACACTTAAACAAAGGCCAAAAGCAAAAACTCAGTCAGATAGAAAAGGAATTAATGAAGGCTTCTAGTATGCATGCTTCTCAAGCAGACAGGATCAATCAACTAGGAATGACTACATCGACTTCAACTACGACTTCTTCATCTCACATACCTGCAATTAGAAATGGCACTGCAGGAGAGCCCTCTATGCCTATGCCCGTAGCTATTATGGGTGTACCTAGCTCTATCAAAAGAAGAATTGCTCAAGGGCACGATCTAGCGACAGATACTTACTACGAGGGGACTCATAGAACTGAATCTGCACCGATCGATGAAGTTTCCAGCATGGCTGACCTAATGGGCATGGGAAGTGCCAACATGGCTGGTCATGGGTGGATGTAATGCTTCACCCGAAACAAAGAAAGCAACCTCGCTATCACGAGGGTCTTGATTGGGAAGCAAAAACGCTAACAAATGATTTCGTTGATATCACTCGTATGGCACTTGATGATAGATACGGTAAGAACGCTGCTCCTCTAAGTAAGCGTCGTACTGGTATTGGACCAACTAGAGGAGAAGTTCCCGGCCTATTCGGAGGCCATGATATAGATCAAGAGTTTGTTGAAGATGTGGCTAAAGAGACAGCTTTCGTAGTGGGTCTTAAACTACTAGCAAAGGCTGTGGTAGTTGTGACTGCTGCTGCTCTAATAAAATAAGTTAAGTGCTAATAGGATCCATTAACTCGTGGTGGTTGCACACCAAGCAAATGTATATCCGACTATCACCCTGACAGGTTATGATTACTTCTTCGCTATCGCATCTTTGACAGCGCAAGGAACCACCTATCAATTACTTACTTACTCGTTAAGATTACTCTCAAGCAAGAGGGCAGAGTTAAGAAGGCTAGTGACGCCATCTTCGAGATCGTGGTTGCTGATCTCTTGTGCTAGTACGCACTTCTTTCCTTGTAGCTCAATTGTAATACTCACACTGGTTGTCTTGTTTTCACGCATTTTGTTCACATCCGAGGGTCTCGCCCTCAACTTATAGGTAGCTTGGCGCAGTACTTATAGGTTGTCTTACTTAGACTTCTTTTTCTTGAACCTAGGAAGCTTCTGTTCTTCTTTAGTAGGCTTCCATTCTATCTTACCAGCTTCCTTACCTTTGCTGATCTTACGGGCGGCTCTATGGCCTCTTCCAAACAATTCATCATCCTTGTTATACTTCCTACCAACACCACGAAGCCCAACCGCTTCTTCATTAGACCATGTAAGAGCGTGCTTTTGTTGATCATCTTGTTCCATAGGTCTTCTAAAGCCGAATACCTCATCGTGTGGATCCCCTAAGCAGACATTATTGGCGACTACATGCGACCAATCACAACTCGGACACTCGATCTTGAGAATATGATTCCACGGTTGAGTATCTCCACGACCCGAAGATCTCTTGCTTTCAACAACAACATTATGGAACAGTCTTGTCTCTGTATGCCCACACATAGGGCACGGCAAAGGTTCTCCTTTTAGTCCAGTCATTATCTCCCCATCAAGAGGAATGTTCTTCTCAGCAATATCCTTACAAATAGGACACTGCTTACGCTTATTCCATTCATTCGCTGTGATCTTTTCGTCCATCTTGACTCAACTCCATTACTAACTCCTGCATCGAATCGAACATTATGTTTAGGTCCAATGTTCGGGCCAAGTACAGAATCGCTCTAGGATCTCCGTCATACTTGACTGCCATAAAACCATCCGAGTTAGCCGCAGCAAATACGAAGTCCTCAATTCCTTCTTCCTTGAGATCGTCAATGAATGCAGATATCTTAGCCAATATTACCTCATTAGTCACCCTTTATCGCCTCTTTCATTTTCTTAGTGATTATAGATAGCGCCTCAATAGTAGGCTTGTCATCGAATTGATAGTAATCCATAGTAGCCACGCACTTCCTAACGGCATGTGCATGTTCTACTGGGGCTTCTCTCCACTTGTTGAAGTTGGCCTTGACCAACGCACAGAATGTCTTTTGATGTTCAACCCAGCAACCATGACACATCACCACAGCATCTTCTGCTAAAGCAAACTTAACGACTTCTTCAACTTCTTCCCAATCCTCACCACCAGAGAACTCATCGGACTGATCGACTACTCGTTCTCCGACATACTCCGCATACTTCGCTCGCTCTAGAACATGGCTTCTAGTCCCCTTACTACACACTATACATTTCGCATAGGGAGTAGCAACATCATCTCTTGTGATCAGGCTCATATCCCCTTCCATCATCATTGGGGACTTAAGCTAATCCATCGGAAGTCTTTTTGTTAAGGGCCACCTCCGATTGACTATGGCAAGAGACTCAGGAGTATCACCATCAGCACCCCATGTCAATTTAAGTACTGGCGGTGGCGTGAAAAAGCCACTTAGTGGACAGGAAACAACAGACGGTGTGGCATTACTAGTAAGCGACACTGGAAGAACCAATTTTAGTACAACATCGCATCCTCAAGGAACCATTGGCACAGCAAAGGTAAAGCTAAGCGAGATCGCACTTAACAAAGCGACCGTTATCTCCAAAAGAGGGTTCTTATTGAAGGCAAGTAGCGGAAACTCAGGCACTATACACATTGGCACAACCAATGTCAGCACTACAAACGGTATGGTGTTAGAAGCAGGCGATTCGATCTTTATCGATATTACTAACTCAGATAATATATACCTTATAGGTAGCGGCGCCGGTCAGAATATATTCTGGATGGATATGTGAGGGAGGCTAGATGGGATTTGCGACCAGCGGTGGTATCCTCATCAAAACTTCTAGTGGCTTTCAGAAGGTAAAAAGTCTAGAAGGAACGGGCATCACCTTTTCCAAGAGTGGATCTAAAGGATCCCTAACAGTCACTGGTGGCGGATCAGGTATAATCACTGCATTTGCTGACCAAGGCGATAATCGTATTGTCACAAGTACAGCTAGCGTGAATGAGATCCAAGGCGAAGCTAACCTAACATGGAATGGATCTAATCTAGGTGTCACAGGCAGTATTACTGGAACAGGCACCATCGGCACGACAGGACGAATTATCTCTGGGGTGGCATCTGCTGGGGCTATTCTTGACTACACTAGTGGAGTGGGCGGAAAGCCATTTACCGTAGTGACTGGCAATGCGGTTAAGTTCTCGGTATCAGATACAGGAGATGTGGCTGGGGAAAGCGTCACTGCAACTGGCGCTGTTGAAGGTGGTAGCCTTACAGACGGAACTGCTACACTCTCTTCTGGCGCACTAGCAAGTGCCACCACAGTCACAGCTTCAGGTGCTATCACAGGAGGTACTCTTACAGATGGGGCATTCTCTGTTAACTCTGGTGCTGTCACAGGGGCTACTACTATAGTAGCAGGGACTAGCATTACTACAGGAACTGCAGATGATGGAGTTATTGTCACGCCCACTACATTCAAACTAAGAGCAGGTGAAGCAGATAAATTATCTGTGACTGCTACAGGTGCGATCACCTCTGCAGCAGCTATCGAAGGAACTAGTCTTACAGATGGAACTGCTACACTTTCTTCTGGTGCACTAGCAAGTGCTACCACAGTCACAGCTTCTGGTGCAATTGAAGGCGGTAGTCTTACAGATGGAACTGCTACACTTTCTTCTGGCGCACTAGCAAGTGCTACTACAGTCACAGCTTCAGGTGCTATCACAGGGGGAACACTTACAGACGGTGCATTCTCAGTTAACTCTGGTGCTGTCACAGGCGCTACTAGTATTACTACAGGAACCGCAAATGATGGGGTTATCGTTACGCCGACTACTTTCAAACTAAGAGCAGGTGAAGCAGATAAATTATCGGTTGCAGTTTCAGGTGCCCTCACTTCTGCAGCAGCTATTCAAGGAGCTAGCCTTACAGACGGAACTGCAACAGTTTCTTCTGGCGCTATTACAGGTGCTACTAACATAACTGCATCTGGAGCAACCACAACTGGAACTGCAGTTGTGGGCAGCGACTCTTCAGCGACAAACTCTGTTATATTCCCACTGACAGTGACGCATACTTCCACAGGCACTCCTGCAGCAGGGCTTGGTGTAGGTATAGCATTCAAGAGCGATTACGCAGATCACAACGCATCAGCAGAATCGAATGAGGTAGCATCAATAGAAGCAGTAGCAACGAATGTTGGCGCAGGTGCTGAACTATTCGATCTTGTATTCAAGGCTAGAAACGGTGCCGCACCTTCAGAGAAGATGCGTATCACTGCAACAGGGCAGCTTAAGAATATAACAGAGATAAGAGCAGGTACTACGCTTGTAGTGGATGCTGGAGGTTCTGGATCGCACACAGGAACTGGAACGATCATTAGAGACACTGGAATCACATTTGTCGAAAGCAACAACAATAAGCTCATAATATCGTCCGCTGGTGCAGTGACTGCTGCGGCAGCGATTCAAGGCCTTAGCCTTACAGATGGATCTGCCACGATTAGTGGTGGTAGCCTTACAGGGGCCACAAATGTCACGGCTACTGGGACAGTATCAAGTGCTACTGTCACGGCTACTGGGACAGTGTCCGGTGCTGCTGTCACGGCTTCTGGAGCTGTGACAGGAGGCAGCCTTACAGATGGAACTGCCACAGTCACTGGTGGGGCTATCTCAGGAGCTACTGATATTGCTGCAAGCGGACTGCTTAGTTTAACATCGACAGGGGCAGGGATTAACATGCCCAACGGTCAAGCAGGATTAGCGAGGATTACGGCAATCGAACAGGCAGTTGGCGTTGGTGGTTCAGGTTCAGGGTCTTCTTGCTCCACTGATGTCTTTACAAGTGGGTTTGGTGGAGGTATAATACTTGCACCGGATGATAATCCACAGATATACACAGCAGGATTCGCAGGATTTGATCTGGATCCCGCTGACGGGGTTAACACTGTTGAGGCATTGTTTAACGAACTAGATCCAAGTCTAACAGGAGGTGTATCGGTCATTTACAATCATTCAGTTGATTGCACCGAAACTCGGCAACTCGGTAGGCAAATGATGTTGGTTGCTAAAGGCGGAGCTATTACAGTAAGGAATGAGTACATTGACGAAGCCGGACCCGTTTTGCCAGATGCGAGTGGTACAGGCATCAATCCAGTATATACTATAGGGACATTCAACCTCAATGGCACCCTCAATAATACTGGATTTACATTGGCTGCAAATAAGGCGTGCACTTTAATCATAACCTCAAAGAATGGTGGTAATAACAGTAAAGCTCTAGTGCATGTATTTGGAGATGTGACTGGGCTGTGATATTATGTTTCTGATGACACATGGTACTTTAGCTCAATCTGCTAGTGGCGGTGGCGGTGGCGGTAGCCCCGGGAACAGCTATGGTACACGGCGTGTAGCACCATTTACTGGAGCGGTTAGTACGCATGCAGGTGTTCATGTTCTGATAACTGATGCAAATATCGACCCTTCTCAAGCAGATCCCAATGTCATCAACGGAATTGACTACGGGTTAGATGATGCAGCCGGCCTTGGCATTCAAGGAATAGGTGTAGATGATTATGCCGCAACAAATAAGGACTTTACTCATCAAAACGCTAATACATACCATACTATAGCTACAGGCCAAGTACCAGTAGATGGAGAAATTAACATACCCGCTAATTCAAATTATGAGTGGAGAGTAGTTCCTATATGTCCAGATAACTCTGGAAAGGCATCTTTCCAATGCAGAATACTCAACGACACTACAGGGCTTTGGGACGGAGTCCACTTTACATTTGATGATTCATTCAGCCCAACTCAGGCCTCTATAACAGTCACTGGAACTAATCCAGCGTTGTTTAGGGGAGTTTGGGCGAATCCAGCACAAGCAACTGGGTTCTTTGTTATGGCATTTGGTATAAATGAGGGAGGGACTGCTTCAACTACAGCTTCCCCAGAGCAGTCCGTCGCCAGTGGATCAGGAACACCTACATTTGCAGATACAGCATATCTTAGAGTAAATATAGTATAATCATGTATAGGGGGATATAGTATATGGGATATATATCAAAAGGTAAAGGAGCTATAGGAAGACACGGCTTCAAATCGATTATCGGCGTATACAATAAGGGGTCTTCTGTTATACCACCAGAAAAGGCTTTCTTTAGAACTGGAGGCCCCAATGTAGGGACATTGAATGCACTTGCGGCACAATATCCTCTGGAAGGTGGAGGCAGTCTTGGAATACCATTGACAGAAAATGCAGGATCGAACACGCATCAGTTCAGTCTATCTGCGTCTAATATAAGTACAACAAGTCCGGTGCTTAGTATAAACGGCTCTGGTGTACTAAGATCAGCAAACTATCCCACCACCGTAGTGGATCCGATAGAAGTTGGCAATTTCATTATACAGACAGACGATCCCGATATGGCTGCGATAGATGCTGCCCCCGGAGAGGTCGTTCACGAAGTTGAAGGTGTTCCTCAAGCCGCCGCTGGTGGAGAAATAGGGCACCAGCAACCATTTAGATCCATAACACTAGACTATGCAGCTATTGACGAGGGTGCATCTCCGACCGTCACCGTGACCTATGTAGGCGGACAAGAAGGCAATACGGCTCAGGCGGTTTTCACGATAATATTCGTGCCTTAACCTTTAAGGTTTGAACCAAGTTGTTAGGGTTCATGGAAGGATCCGATAATGGCTCAATCAATATTGAGTTAAACAATGAAGAGATGAAGCAAGAGCTTATGGTTGAACTAACTAGAGGGCAAGTTCTCGTGATTAACGAGTTCTTGGCCAACAACCTTCAACCTAAGGGATATGGTATGATTGAGTTCGCTTACGATCTATTCACTAGATTGCGAAAGGCACTCGATACACCAGTTAAAGAGCCTTTCATGCCAGAAATGGATGAGACACCAAGAGAGGAGCTGTAAATATGGAACAAGTAAATAACTCAACAGAGCAAGCAGGGGCAACCGCCAGAGCAGTATGCATTCATATTGCTAAGGAGATGAGCGAACTAGTAAAGCATACACTAGGACCAATGGGACTAGACAATATGCTAGTCGATGGTATGAAAGATTCAGTCATTACAAATGACGGTGCAACGATTGTTAAAGAATCTGCTATCGACCACCCAGTAGCAAAGGTAATTATGGAAGTTGCTAGAACACAAGAAGAAAACTGCTATGATGGAACAACATCTAGTATTATTCTTACAGGCGAACTTATGGATCAGGCATCTTCACTTCTAAAGAAGAAGATCCACCCATCAAAGATCGCTATGGGCTACCAATTAGCAGCAGTGAAGGCAGAAGAAGTTCTTCTAGACATGGGACTTGAAGTCGATGATGAAGTCCTTCAACTTGTGGCAGAAACTGCAATGACAGGCAAGTCAGCAGAAACTGACAAAGAGCACCTAGCTGCAATTTGTGTTGATGTAGCACAAGCAACAGATCTGTCTAACATCAACATTGTAAGCAGAGCTGGAGGTCGTATCTCTGATTCAGTCGCTATTGCCGGTATACTAGTCGATAGAGAAAAGTGCCACCATGATATGCCCGATACTGTTGAAGATGCTAAGATTGCTCTAGTCAATGTCGATATCTCACTACCAGAGTTTGCTAAGGCTATCAATGTTCAAGTGCAAGACAATCAAGCGGTACAAGAGTTCATCGAATCCAGAAAGCAACAATTAGCAGACATCGCAACAGGTATTATCAAAACAGGCACCACAGCAGTATTCTGTATGAGGGATATCGATCCATTTGTACAGGAGTACTTTGCTAAGCATGGGATCTATGCAGCAAGAAGAGTTGCCAAGAGCGATCTAGAATCCCTATCCATGTCCACAGGTGCCAGAATTGTATCTAATCTAGATAACCTCACTAAGAAGGATCTAGGATCTGTTGGATTGCTAGAAGAAGTCAGTGTTAACGATAAACCACTAATCAAGGTCACAGGAACTAAGTCTAGTAAGTCTGTTAGCGTTCTTTTGAGAGCACCTACACAACATGTAGTTGATGAAGTTGCTAGAGCATTCGATGATGCAGTAGGTGTTGTTAGTGTTGCTCTAGAGGACAATAAAGTACTGCCCGGTGGCGGTGCACCATATATGGCACTAGCAAATGCACTTAGAGCCTATGCACTTAGCGTAGGAGGAAGGCAACAACTAGCCATCGAGTCCTTTGCTAAGGCACTAGAAGTTATTCCAACTACTCTAGCACAAAACAGCGGTAATGATAGCATCGATACAATGGTAGCACTAAGACATGCACACAATGAAGAAGATGGATGGAAATATGGGGTAAATGTAAATACTGGCGGTTCCTCGGACATGCTAGAGGAGAGAGTGGTTGAACCGAAGAGAGTGGTCGCACAAGCGATCCGATCTTCGGCAGATACCGCATCGCAGTTGATTAGAATAGAGAAAATCTTGTCGGCTAAGAAGAGCGCGGAGTTTGGAGATGATGGATTCGACTACTGAAGAGAAACTTAAGGAAGCCCTAGCCGTTCTAAACGGCACAGGATATAGCTTCATGCTTATTGTTGAAGATGAACATGGAGTTGCTGTTTTCAGCAACAGCAAAGGAGATAGACTATACTTAGTAGGAGAGAGTGATTAAATGCCAATACCACCACCAAGAAGCCCGATACTTGACCTTCATTACTCGGAAGACCGAGCAGGAGGTAAAGAAACGATAACCAGAGAAGAGATGCTTGAGCTACAGCGTGAGCAGGAAACACGATTGATAGGGACCTTCATGGTACAGTCATTGTTTCTAGGAATGGCTATTCTGTTATACACAGAGTGGCAATGGAGTCAGTTTAGTGACCCGATTTATTCAGCATTATTTTATGCGATATTCGGATTTTCACTACAGGCATCCATGTATTATGTCTATAGAACGATGTTTGAAGACTCTGCAAGCCACAGACGAAAGCTCAAGCGCACAAGAAATCGACATAAGAAAAAGATGGCAGATTACAAGTATGGTATCGAATCGCAACAGCTTGATATGCTAATGAATCAACAGATGCATCAACTGCAGGCACAACATGCGCTAGCAGGAGCAGATGGTTATATTGATACAAGTGAAATGCAGATGTTGAAGGCGCAATATGATGCGCTACTCAATACGGCTACACAAGTCGATCAGCAAGCAGATAGAACAGTTGACTTTGAGCAACTGGCTAGACAACTGGGTGTTGATCGTTTTCGAGTGGGTCCGATTCCCCTCGGGCCCAAGCTGACAGTGACACAGGCACCAACTACACAAATGCATGTTGCCCAGCCTGTGGTTGCTCAACAGCAAGCCCAGTCACTAGATCTCACCCCAAAGGGGACACAGGATCAGCCGACAGAAGCACAGAGACAGATGGCGTGAGATGCGAAGCGATAACTAAGTCAGGCACACAATGTAAGAGGTATAGCGATGAAAAAAGATGCTGGCAACACATCAATTCTTAGCTGTCCGGATTGTAGTCAGACTGTTAAAGCGCCACCACATATTATACCATGCAGTCACTGTGGCTACTACCAAGGGGCACCGCCATGAGGGGATTATATGGGATTAATTTTCAAAGATGCAAAAGATGATCAGACCGAGGCTATGTATGAGCAAATACACCTAGGTAATACTTGGCAATGGAGATATGCTAGAATAAAGTGGGGCATCACTACAGCTGTGGCCACAGGTTGCGCAGTTGTTCTTACAGCAGTGACTGACTATTGTATAGTCAAGTTCACAGAACACGCTGGTATAGTCGGGTGGTTGTTAGGGTGATGATGAATGTCGGGTTCTGCAGAGATAGTCGTAGCGCATGGTCTATGGCAGTTCTTAACCCACAGCGCTACTTACTTTCCAGTTCAAATCTCCGTGATAGGGGCAACCGAAACAGGAAAGACGACTCTAGATCGGCAACTCACAACTCGTGGAGAGATCAGGGAGATGGGAGAGAAGGATCGAACTCATCACAAGAAAGGTCGATTTACAGGACTATACAAAATGCCAGAGCCAACCAAGAAGCGTGTAAAATCAAGTGGCTTAATGAAGACTGTGATAAGCAGGGATCTTGGAGGGCACATAGAATATCACTCAACATGGTTAAGAGACATGATACAGAGAAGAGTATCAACGGTGGTGGTTGTAATTGATCACAGACACATGCAGGACGATCGTAATGTGGACAACCAAACCGCTTTGGGTTATCTTGTGCAAAGTTTGGCCAAAGGTACCAAACCAAGAGGGCTGTCTTTGTGGACAAGGTTGCGGGCAAGGAACTGGTCACCGAAGCGCATTCTTCTCCTAGCCAATAAAGCAGATGAATGGATGTCAGAGGAGGATTACAAAATGTGGGAACAAGGTTTCATCAAAAGGCATCCTATCTTCGATGTCTTTAGAGAAGACTTATACACACTCCAAGGTATCCACATACCAGTTTATATTGATGCCATATCGGCAAGATATGACTGGAATGTTGAAGATGCTTTGATCAAGGGGATGAATATATGAACGAACAGGACTTGTATAATCAAAGAATGTTGCAGATGATGCAACAAATGCCACAGCATGGAGAAGAGGGATATAACGATGTAGTCGCACAGGTCGACTTCAAGATGTCAGATCACCCTAATCCAAAGAAAGCTAGAAGAAAGAACATTAAGAATGCAATAAAGGCACTTCAGCCAATGAAAAGAAGCTTCTTATCTCCAAGAAGATATTGGTTTGGTGGTAAGTATGCAATTTCTAAGCCATACCAATGTGTAGTTGATGGCACCAATTGTATGAATGCAGATTACGGCGATTTGTTCGATCAATACTTCCGAGATCCTCATACTATGCAACTTAAGCCATTCAAGGCATGGTCAGGCGTTGTACCGGGATCTGGGAGGCAATTGCAGGGGACTTACTGTCCGCAGCACATGATGCTATTTCATAAGTTGATGGAATGGATCGAACTTGAGGAGGCGGAAGCAGACCCGAACTTTTTCCAAAGAATGGCCAAGAAGGGAGTTGCATTTGTTCCAGTCAAAAGACAAGCAAATGCAGAGGAAGAACACCCTCTCATCATCAAGTGGACTCCTGTGTTTATCGAAGCCCAGAAGGACGGCATTCAGATCGTACACTATACAAATCCAATAACAGGCGAGAACGATATCACAATGCTTGTCTTTGACAATAGAACTTTGGCAGCTACCGCACCAACAGGAACCGTCTTAAAAAGCATGGATATGGCTCAATACCATCAGGTTATAGAGCAAATGGGAAAACAGCAGTGAACGAAGACGCTATAATGAAGTACATGGTGGGAGGTACATGGCACTCTGGAATAAGAACACCGGGAACCCAGCCGCATTGACTCCGCCGGGGACGGGGAATGGCGCTATGCCTAGCCAATTTGGTATGTTCGCACAAGCAGCAGCTGATAGTGGACTAACTGACATGGCTATGGCTCAAGTCGATTCAATGACAGGCGGAATGAAGAATGAGGATCAGGTACAGATGTTGTACCGACTCATGGCAGTGCAACCCAACGAACTATCGTTGTTTTTCTTGCACTACCCTGAGTTTATGAAAGAAATGGCAGCGTTGATTGCGTTGATTATCCGACAGGAACTATACAAGTGGTTCTCTAGCGGTGCTCTTCCGACAACCATCAATACTGATAAGGCAATGGAATATGCATCTATCACACAAGAGAATATCGATGCACAGATCGCTAAGGTCGTTCCTACTGCCCAACTACAAGCAGAAGTTAACCAAGGCGATATGCAGGCTATGCAAATGATGAATGCGAACCAGCAGAATGCTATGATGGGTAATATGCAACAACAACAGATGATGCAACAGCAACAATGGCAACAACAGCAAATGATGATGCAGCAGCCACCACAGAGACAGGGATTGAGTGGAGCCCTAGGAAACTTTGGTAGCAATCTGATCAGAGGATCTCTAGGCTTACCTCCAGCTCAAAACCAAATGCCTCAACAGCAGATGGGATATGGACAGCAGCCTATGATGTGAGGGGGCATAGTAGTTGCCCAGCATTCCTCCAGCAGGCGTTCCTGTATCGAGCTACCCCAAGTTCAATAGAACACCAACCCAATTACAGATAGTCGAGAAGCTAAAAGAAGCCCAGAGACTATTGGAGGAGGAAACTAGGCATAGACAAATCGCTGTTGACTATGTCGAAACGAAAGCTATGTTCTTTGGCGCCAAAGTAGCCATAACGAATGTGCTTCATGAAATATGTGTTAAGTATCAACTATATGGCGTAGTCACCGATGGGCAGGCTGAATGGCCAAGGCAAGGAGGAACGCTCTTAGTATGGCAAGGCGCAAAGGCAGATGACGAAAGGATCACAGGCGCTATAGACGATCTCTTAACTAATGAAACTCCCACAGATGGTGCTGGAAATGCATTACCTAGCCTAGCAGATATACATAAGGTAGCTAGAGATCAACTAACTATACTATTCGTTAATATAATCAAATATCATGAACTACAGATAGAGAGATCTTTCGTATTAGATCAGATAGCAGTATTGTGTATTAAGTCTATACTATTAGGAGAAGCCCCAACACCAGAAGTAATCAGTATACTAAATGATAAAGACCTTGGGCCCGCATTAGACTTCCCGTTTAGAACAGATGGAAGTATATCCTCATTTACTGACACAATCATGAATCCAGCATATGGGATGAGTGGGCATTATGGGCTCCAACCTACACCCATCATTGATCAATGGCTTACAGGACAAGAGTATAAAGCAACACAGCGCAAACCTCGGGATAAGTTCGACGCCCATCGTGGTAATCTTAGACTAAAGTATGTGGAAAAGCCATTTGGTGATGTAAGGATATTCAACGGCATAAACGGTAATTATCCTGACTCAGGGCAAAACGGCGTTCTCAACCATAACCTTGCATTCGTAAACCAAGGCATGTTCACTAAAAATAAGCCTAGTCAAAACTATCTGGCTACTCTAGAGCGCGAACTTGGCTTGATGCGGGTTAAGAATATACCTTTGAACTTCAAAAAGGTCCCAAGCGCACCAGATGTCTATTATGCAACAGACACTCTTATCTCATTCTATTCTCATTCTCTTAAGACTAGAAAACCAGAAGATTTCTGGGCATTTTGCTCAAGGTATAGATTAGTTGGTGAATTAGGAGGAAGCGGCTTTCAAAGTCCATTCAAAGGCGTTTTAATTAGACTGGTTGAAGTCGATCCAAAGACTTCTGCGCCTAAAGGAAGGGGCACTATAGCCGGAATAATGACTGCAACCTCATATTCACAGGCTGAATCTGAGCTAGGGAATGCTGTAAGTGCAGTCGCATCGATGTATCACTATATACTGCCTTTAGTGAAGGGAGAAGTAATAACAACATCTGCTTCTAATATGCAGAATTATCTTGAACCACAGACTAAACAAGCACAGTCCATGTGGGTGGGTATACCTAACAAGGCAGCGCAACCTTATGTTGCTATAGTTCGTGAGAAGTGGAACTGGCCCGATTCTTTCCTTCAAAGAGAAAAGACAGGGCAGTGGAGTAATGAGTTTAAACCCACATCAATCTCACTCTCATGGCGCCGCAACTCCGATTACCTTCAATGGGCATCTAACGATCCTAAGAAAAGAAGCCTTGCGATCAACGATCCCACGGGTAATCAACGACTACCAGAGTCTATGCTACCGTTAGTATTTGGTCCCGCCAAAGATATACCGGGAGTTAACTCGATCACCCAAATTGACTTCATGCTTCAGCCAGCAGGTGCACTAGACGCCATGAGATCGATAGCAACCCCGGGAGTCAACAACCCAGTAATGCAAGCGATAAAAGATGTATTCTTCAAAGGAGATATTGTTGAAGACACTGGTGAGAGTTTCAAAGTGAACATTATACAACAAGGCACAACAACTAGTTTTGAGCAGAAAATGCTTCAGGTCAAGAAAAATCTAGAAGTATTGCAGATCGTATTAACATCTCCGTATCTTTACTTAGAGGGAAGAGATCGGGCCTTAGTACCAACTTCGTCAAATAGCGATAGATCAAGATACGGGATTTGTGTAAGCCAAGCTGAAATGAACTTCGTTAAATCAGTCTTAGACAAGGCACGATGGCCTAAAGGGGTACCAAAGGTTCTGTATTCAACACCTGTCGATGATGTGGCTGATATACCCTTGGCTACAGCTAGAATGAAAAGTGCCCTATCCTCGACAACATCATCCCCGCCCAAATTAGCACCATTAGCAGAATTGCCGCCACTCAATTTGCAGACAGTACCCTCAGTTGATGATAACGGTAATCAATATGTCACACTGACTATGAGAAATGGAAGAGGATTCCCATTACCGCCACTCTCAGAAGACCTACCTAGAACCCTCATATACTCAGAAGAGAGATCTGGTAATGGCTTACATGAAATGTATACCACATTCAATTATATCTGGTCTAGAGATGCTGTAGGGATATACACAGGAGCTAAGAGCAAGATCAAGGGAACGCTTCCAGATGTCGAAATTAGCCGTAAGATAACACCACAGCAACAAGAATTGCAGAATATCCAAAAAGAGAAGAAGCAAAATGATGTTGATGTTGCAGCTATAGTGAGTGTGTCAGCCATTGTAGGTGCAGGGGTGCTACTATTCGCTAGGGAGAGAGGATTCTTTGACGGCAGAGAATAACCGACTATTTTAACAGTAAGCACATCATGGGGTATCACAATGGTAGGCAGTAGGACTCACTTTCACTCGATTGCTAGAGAGTTTGGTTCATTGCCAAACGGCTCTCTATCAGCATACGGTGCTATAGGAGAAGCCTCACAATATCTAACAGCAAATGACAGAGCGAGAGCCTCGAGACCGAGGGACACAGGCCAAAAGAAGCCAGTAATGAGACCAAAGACTAACGGCGCAGTTATTGAAACTCATGAAGCGCACACATCATTCGGTTGGTCGACAGTTTATCTGATCGCAGCTAACCAAGGTTATGTTGTCGAGTTCTATTGCCCCAGAGATAAAAGAATGAAGATTCATGGAACTTATGGAACTATGGAAGAAGCCCAAGGACAGGTGGAAAAATTGAGGAATAATCTAAGAGAATATGGAATGAAGAACCCTACAGCATTAGGAAATATTGGTGTAATAGGTGCAGGCGGACTAACTGTACCTTTGGCACTTGCTTTAGCATCGGTATACATTGGATTAGACTTCCCGGGGGCAAGATCAGGAGCTAAACTTGTCAAGAACTTCATTAACGAGCCTATTCCAAAGATACAGACAGGCCTCCTATTCATAGGAACTGCTGCAATTATCATGAAACAATTTCAAAACGCATAAGGTGATAGCATGAGGGGAGATCAATTTTTTAGCATGGGGTATGGTAGCATGGACGACGAAGATGATGAGGAAGAAATGGATCTTTCAGGCTTCATGGGAGGCGCACCATCTCTAGAAAGACCAAAAGTCACTCCAAGAGCTAGATCTAGATCATCTAACATAGGGTCAGGGCCCGAATCAACAGCAGGACCATCTCCTATACCTAACCCTCAACCTATTGGAACCACCGGAAATGTAGGATACAACTACAATGTTCCTGCAGCCGGCGAAGGAACTATACTATCTGCACTACACCCACTGCAAGCAGATGATGAAGCACTATTGGGATCCAGAGTAAATGTAATTATGAAAGGCACAGGTATGGCTGGAATAGTACTTACAGGCATGTATATGCTAGGTAAGAGAGGTTCTGGTGGAGCAGGACTTGCTGCAAAGACCATTATGGGCGCTTCTATTATCTCATACACATGGCCTGTAGTTGGCTGGGATAGAGGAATACTCGCAGGAATAAACAGCAACACAGGAAGAAGACTGACTTCCACTGCACTACATGCAGCTCAAATAGCATACCTTGCTAAGATGCGATCAGACATAAAGAATAGAGGTTTAGGAGCTTGATAGCATGGATAATTTACAGAAAGTAGGAATATCTGGCCTTATTATGATAGGATCGGTTGCAGGAGCGACCCTTAGCGGTGTGATAGGTGCATTCAGCGACGGTTATTTCCTAGGCAGAGAGCGTAAGAAGGGCGTCACATACAAAACCATCGCCAAAAGAAATGCAGCTCTAGGTGCAGTTGTGGGATCAGTAGCAATAGGACTGTTCTTATCAGCCAAACCTGAGGAACCTGTTCAAGGCATTAGGCTAAATGGATTGCCAGCCCGACAAAACCGCATCAACATTTATTGAGGGAAGTATATGGTATGGTTCGGCAATTCTCAGATGGGCAACATTACGCAGGGTCTAGGACACTGCGGTTGTGGAAGGCCTAAGTCTAAGAGAAATCCAAGTTGTTGTGGAGCATCACAGTCCACAGTCCTTGGAGCGATCCAAAGAGGCAAGACTAGATACACTAACGCTAGAGCGAAGAGAATGAGAGCGGGCAATCTAGGCTACCCCGGCCAAAGTTATGTTGATAGAGGCAAAGAAGGCTTAACAAATGCAAACAACAAGTTGGCAAAGCTATATGAGAGTGAATACAGAGATCACGCAGCTTTAGTGAGACTCAATAAGAGTCACTCTTCAGAGTATGAAAGATATAACTCTCAGCTATTAGCTGAGCAAACAGCAATACAATCTCAATATGATGTGCTAACAAACGACAGAGCGAGAGCACAGTCGTTTAGAAGTTCACTAATCACTGCTCTTACCACTAAAGATCCAAACGATCAGGGAGAAGTTATGCAGACGATCAAGAACTGGAGTGCTAGCTCGCCTCTGGTTTCAAATGGATCGGTGTCTTCATCAGCCACTTTAGATACTATCTTTGTTGAACTAGACGAGTTAACTAAGAGAATCAAGAGTGCTGAAGATGCAGCAGCAGCTAAGCTCCTTGAGACTAACACCAAGATAGAAGAATCTAGAGCAAAGATGAATGAGCTTAGGGACACAATTGCAGATCAATACTTCATCCCCGGTAAATTAACCACAGAGAGAAAGCTAGTGGGCTATAGTAGCTCCACCTTAGCAATAGGAGGCTTAGTAGGGCTTGTTTTGATGTATAGATACATGAGTAAGAAGGCTAAGAGATCCCCCGGAAAGCAAAGTGCAGAGTTCGCTGTATTTAGCTAATCAGTTAAGTACAAGAAGTAAGGTGATTCAATCATGCCAAAAGGATCAGGTATCAGTAAGAAATACAAGCCAACAGGGGCTTTAGCAGACATTATAGGATCAAAACCAGTGAGCTACGCTCAAGTTTCTAAGAAACTATGGCAACATATCTATGATGAAGAACTCCAAGGTGAGAAGGGAGACGGTCACAGCGTATCATTTAACGGTAAGAAGTATGTGGGCGGTCAAGTAATTCACTGTGGTGAATGCCCCATGATGAAGAAGTTCTGTGGTGGTAAAAATAAAGTCGCTATGGTACAACTTGCTAAGTTCACTAAGAAGTACATGAAAGAGATCTAATCGATCTTAGCGTCTTCTAAATGCCTAGTAAGTATATGATTGATGGCGCTACGCATAGCGTTAACTCTGACCAGTTTTACATCATTACGACTCATTTCAGGGTTTAGGTGATCGTAATAGCCTTCTTCGTGATGAACACGATAGTGGCACTTGCTACAAAGAGGTATCAACAGCTCAGGCTCTTGTGAGATATGATGAAGTTCTATACACTCCATACTACCGCAGATCGTGCAGTGCTTAGGGTCGACCTTCATTGGTAGTTTCTGTCCCATGCCTATTCCTCAGAGTCGTCTTTCCCTTCGTAGTATAACTCAACGCAGGCTTCGATCATTACACCTAGCCCTGCGATAGCCCAGAAAACATCGCTAGAGAGTTCTAACCAGCCTACAACCTTGGCCATTGACAGGATCGTGATCAGGAAACCAATCCCAACGATCACTTCATAGCGAATAAGATGCCTCTTAATCACTAAATCACCTGTCCTACTACTCCTGCAATGACAGCTACTGCCATAATGATCTGCGTAATACGCCAGTTCTTCTCTATACGGTCGCTCATAGCGTCCAATTTAGCTTCTAGACGCTTCTTATCCTCTTCTGGTAGCTTGATAGTAAGGTTTAGCTCGCCTCTCATCAACTTACTCCAGTCCATAGCCACATCAGTGCCTTGCTTGACACGCTGCTTGAATGTCTTTTCTTCCTTCACCATAGGAATCTCTCCTCAAATGGGACCTTAGCGTTAACGAATATGAATGACTTGTGTAGTTCTGGTGGGTATTTAGGCAGTTTAAGCCTCTTGAACATATCTGGGGTTTCTGTACAAAGAACTTCAACGATCGGCTTAATATGCGTGGGGCATACTATGTCAGGGATGCACCCACAATTCAATCTTACTTCTGTCCAGAAAGGTATTCCTTGTGTAAGTAAGTAATTACATACTTCAAAGATTTGTCTTCTATGTTCATCTGTATGTTCCTTGTTGAGTCTCACCGTGTTCATCGGATTCTTATACGATCCATTAACGAAGTTTCTAAAGAAACTGTTCACCAATGCCTGATCATGTGAGTTTAACTTCATCTAATTCCACCTCTGCTGTTTCTGCAAATGCAGATAATTGGGCATTCATCATATTAGTGACACTTTCACGCATTCTTTCATCCCCTTGAAGCAACTGATACATCCTGATCACTAGGTAGTTAACAGCGGTCTTATAGTGCCTGCACCACCATACAGGGTCGTTTTCTTCTGCTTCTCTGAGTGAAGTTCTCTGACCTCTTGCCATTACTTACCCCTCCAATAGTGCAAGATATGGTATATCTTCTTCTCCTTAAGGCCAGTTTTCTTAGCGATCTCAACCACAGAGAACCCTGTGGCCTTCATAGTTTTGATTAACTCAAGAGTGCTGTGATCCTCATCTGGTTGTAGTGTTCCGTTATCATCGTATTTGTATCCAAAAGGGGCGGCACCAGATTGCTTATCTGATGCTTTGATGCCAGCACGGATACTTAACGATCTAAGTGACTTGTAATACTGCTTAGCCTCGACTGTGCTTACAACCTTCTTTGCTGCTTCTGTGCTAGGCGAAGTGCATACACCGATCCACGGAGTTAATACGCAATATACCTTAGTTCCAGCAAATAACTTATTCATATGAGTATTAGATAGACCTTCATAGGAATATAGTATAACTAGATCATAGTGCTTTATATCAGCTAATAGATCATCTATACCATTAGGGATATCAACCCACCCGTCAGCATATACCTCAGTGATATCTCTTAGAGCAGGATCTAGCTTATCCAAATTGGCTTTCAGATAATCGAATAGCTGATCGAAATCATATTCCTTTTCAGCTGGTTTATAGATATACGCAGCGACCTTCATTGTGAAGCCTCCTTATATCGTCTATATCCCTCTTTGAGATTGTTTAGATATGCAGGGTGAGTCTTTTCAGCCCACTCAAGGAAGGCTAACTTATCTTCATCGGTCATATCATTCATCTCTATAGATAGTCCTAGTCACTGGTTGAACCCATCGCCCGTCTAGGAAAGAAGGGTAGCCTAGAATGTTCCAGCCTGCCTTCAATCGGTCATTTACATGCTTTATGAGCAACTCTAAGTTGCCATGCGTCACTATATCGTATTCTTTCTCTTGTCTTTGTACCATTTTACATTCCTCCATCACGGTTAGTATAGGCCTCCGCTGAACTGTTCGTGCCACCAGAGAGCCAGTATACCGACCATGAATATGATAATTGTTAGTGGAGGATTGATAGTTAGCAGTCCATATACCCAAACATACGGGTCATACCACTCTCCACTAGTGCTTGAAGCAAATGAAAGGACTAGGCAGATCATGCCTATGGTGAAACCTAACTGTTTAATTCCGTCAATATCCCATCCTCCAAACGGATCCTTAAGCATCTTCAAAGTCCTCCATAAACTCAATATGGACATTAGTCCATGTTCGACCGTATAGAACATCGGTGATAGTCCCTTTACTAACACCAAACTCTTCGATCATTTCTTCTATACTCCACAGATCTCCACCTGCGTCTCCTACATAGTATAGTTCGAGGATCTCATATACGCTGTCCTCGGTCAGCTTACTGCGGTGATTATTCTCACCTGCTACTCTGCCAGAAGCAGAAAGATCGTCCATATTGTCGTTATGATCACCCAACTTGAAGTGATCAGGATTACAACATAGACGAGTGTGACATTGATGAAGAATAAACTCTTCTGGTTCAATGTACCCTCTGTGAATCATGTAGTTAAGGCGGTGAACAAAGTAGTTCCTGCCCGACTTCTTATCACAGTGTCTCTTAACATGAATACGCCCATAGCCTGACTTATCCGTGCCTCCTGTCCACAATAAGCAAGGAGTATCGAGAGGACCCTGTGTTGATTTAATCTTCGATTGAAGATTGGCTACAAACTCATCGTCTGCACACAGTTTCTCGATATGCTCCCTACTCATCGCTTCCTCAACTCATCGCAAAGTTTTCTTTGTAGCATATCTCCTTAAAAGAACACATCTGGTCACAGAAGTTCTTTTCGGTCATGCCAGCCTTCGCCTTAGTCTCTCCTCCATAGATAGGTCGACAAGGGAAGTATCCATTCTCATAGTCATTCAATAAGTCAGTCGACTGAACAAAGTACTCTAGATCATCCAATAGGCGATCAAAGTGCTTCTGATCAAGCTTGACTTCAATAACACGGACATTTGGACTGTAAGCATCCCCTGTTCTAGCCTTCTTCTTGTCGACGATGACATATCTGAAGGTATCAGTGCCATGCATCTTAGCATACATGACTGGTTGAAGTTCACCTAGAGCTCTAGCCTCTGTCCATACTGCTCTCCAGTAGTCTGATGCTAACTTGAGATCTCCTAGGCTTTCATCATCAAAGACAAAGTCAGCAAAGCCACGAATACGCAACTTGGTGCCGTCTTTAAGCTCGAGCTCTTTACACAGTTCAACTTCAGTAGCCTTTACATCTGGAAGATTGAAAGGCTCACCGTAAGGATCTTTACCGGACTTAAGTGCGTCAAGGAATCCCTTAGCCCACACTTTTAGTTGCTCTGTTGCTTGCATGATATCTGCTTTGTCACAAGGCTCTTTTGTATTCCAGTCTCTAGGATCGCCTGTTTCACATCGGCTTTCAAAGTCCATTGCTATGAGATCGACTAATGCATCGATATCTTGGACTCCACCACCCATGTATTCCTCAAGAGAGATCTCGTGAAGACTCAAGCCCTGCAGGTTTGCTAGGCCATTGTGAGTCTTCTCTCTTCTTACATACTTGTAAAAGAACTTCTTGGGACACTCGTTGAATTGCTTGAGTTTAGACGGTGAAATATCCGTCTTTGCCCAAGGACCAAACTCGCTATTTGGGTTAAAAGCAGGCATAATCATACCTCCTTAACCGCAAGCTTTCCTTTCATAGGCTGTGTAAGACCTGCTTCATAACCCCAGCACATGGCTTGGGAGATATTTGCATATCTAACACCTATCTGGAAACCCGATAGATGATCCTGTCCACCTAGCCTTTGACGATCACGGCCTTCTTTGAAAGCCTCAAGATACTGCTTGACAGACTTCTTGTCCGTTAGCATGGTTAGATCCTTATAGAATCCGTCCTCTGCTTCTAGAACAATCTTATAGCTCATGTCCAACTCTCTCCTTGAGACTTCAGGTAAGCTTGTGCTGCACTTGTAGTTTCTTGACCCTTGACTTCGCTCTTCGCCAACCACTTGACGAATTGCTTACCTCGTGGGCTCTCGTTATACAAGATATGCAGTGTCTTACCATTGTGAACTCCACCCTCGATAACATAGTTCTCTGGGGCGGTTGCATCATCACTAGGCTCAAAGACAGGTTCTTCGACAACTTCCTCAACGACCAGTTCTTCAGGTGGGTTCTCGGTCTCACCTTCTAACAGGATGCAATCCTTTGGTCGGACAGGAGTGGTTTTACCATCGTCTGCCTTGAGCGTAGCCCATGCATTCGTTCTCTTGACAATCGTTCCAACAAGGCCATCCTTGCGGGGATCATCGTCGCACGACACACGCACACGCATACCAACATCAATACCGCTAGGTGGTAGGGAATCATCATTTGATTCCACCACAGGCGCAGGGGTAGGTGTTGGGTTTTCGTTCGTTCTTTTTGCTTCTAGCTCAACCACTGCCTCAACAGCAGTCTTGCGCATTTCATTGACCTCTGATAGTCGCTCTTCCGCTACCTTGACCCATGCTGGCTTGCCAGCGATGGTGTCCAGAGCGTCTGCGCAACGCTCTAAGGCTACGGTCATGCGAACCAGAATGTCTTCTGGGTTTTCAATATCCATATCATATCCTCCTTGCTTCACAGGAGATTCCGCCGGTCTATAAGGTTTGCTCGGAAACATAGATTCTTAGCAACATAGTTAGACGGAATAAGAACACTCTTAAGTTAATTCTTCTTGGCTTGAAGTGCGGGGCTTCCCTTAGGATCACCTATCTCTCTTTTCAGTGTGCTTCTCCACTCTCTTTTCTCATTTGAGGGTAGTTCCCGCAACTTTTTACCCTCATATAGGCCGTTTTATGCCTATTTTGGCCTTATAGCAAACTGTGTTTGCTTATAGTAATCTGCCCAGTTAGCAAAAGTATTCTGTCTGTTAGACCGGTTTGCTTAAGTACCCTCTCTATCTAGGGCAGATTGAGGAGAGGAATTACCAACTAACTAAGATTCCACGAAACTATGTTAAGGAGAAGAGAAATATGAGCGAACATGAAACAGGTACTATGTACAAGAAGACAAAGACAGGAAAGATCCAGCAGTGGAGAGCATGGGTTGAGGAACATGAGGAGATCGAGGGCGCATATGTCCTAAAGGTTGAATCTGGTCAGACAGACGGTCAGAAGACCACCACCGCAGGACAAGTGATTACAGAAGGTAAGCAGAAGCGAACCTGTAAGCAACAAGCTATCTTCGAGGCTACATCGAAGGTGAACAAGAAACTAGACGAGGGATACTTCCCAACGATCGAAGAAGCAGAGACTAACATCGTCATACGACCTATGCTAGCACTGGCATTTGAGAAGCGTAAGCATAACATCAAGTGGCCAGCTATCGTACAGCGTAAGTTTGATGGCGTAAGATGCTTAGTCAGGATCACACCAGATGGCGTGACACTGGAATCACGAAAGGGTAAGCTATTCCCTCACATGAATCATATTAGAGAAGAGGCAAAGGTGCGCCTAGAAGCATATGCGAAACTGACCCCTGTCAAGAGCACACCTTCCGAGATCATTCTTGATGGTGAACTATATTCCGACACACTAGGTTTTCAGGAATTGGTAGGACTCGTCAGAAGAGAGAAGATCAAAGAAGGTGATAACGAAAAGCGCCTTCAAGTTAACCTAAGAGTATATGACTGCGTTATACTTGACGATCTCGATGCTACTTTCACTACACGATATAATGCTATAACCTCTATAGTAGGAGAATCATCTATCCTATCTATAGTTGAGAATATAGAGGTAAATGATGAAGTTGATGTTATTATCAAGCAGGCTCAATTCGTATCAGAGGGATATGAAGGTGCTATGGTTCGTAATAAGGATGGTAAGTATGGACTTGGTAAGAGAAGTTCTGATCTTCAGAAGGTTAAGTCGTTCCTTGACGGCGAATACGAGATCATAGGCTTTGAAGAAGGTTCAGGAAACGATGCTGGTACAGTTATCTGGCAGTGCCGAACAGCAGCCACTACTGATTATCCTTATGGTAATGACTTCATGGTAAGACCTAGAGGAACAAGAGAACTACGCCGAGAGTGGTATGAGAATGGTACGCAGTATATCGGTCGTATGCTTACAGTTCGATATCAAGAACTAACTGACGATGGTATCCCAAGATTCCCTGTCGGTGTAGCGATCAGAGATTATGAGTGATTAAGATGGCTCTAAAGTGCCCAAAATGTGGAAGTATGGTGATGGAGGTTATCCCAGTGGATAGGTTTGACACCAATTCACCTAAGTACCGACTCAAATGTCGTCATTGTGGTGAGGACATGCCAACAGGAGTGTGGATCTGATATGGAGAATCTCGTATTGCTTGTATTCAGTATAATTGTTCTTGTAGCCCTATTTGGTCTATGGGAGTATGTTATGCATCAGATGCTACATGGACCGCATGCAAATACATCACCACACCCGATACAACAGAAAGTTATCAAGTTCGGTGAAGAGGAATGACGAAGTGGAGGATCATAAACGACCCTAGTGCAATATATGAGGCTTTGATGACACATAAAGGAGCGATGGATGTAAAGTATAAGTGTCCGAAGTGTGATAAGGATAGAGCAGTGACATGGTTGTTTCCAGATGGAGTTATGGAGTTCACAGATAAGTGTTGTAATATGACAGTAAGATTAGATCCAGAAGAGGGCGAAGAAGAATGAGTGACTTATTAATCGGTATCATAGGCATTATTTTGCTGTATACTCTAGGAAATCTGCTATATCCAGATCCTGTGTCTAGAGCATCGGTTAGCAACCAATATATTACAGGGGAGGAAGAATAAGATGGCTCTTATTATCAAGTTTAGCGACTTCTTGGATAAGCCCAAGGATCCTAACCCAGATTTTGTTAAATGTAAGTTTGGCAGTACTAGTTGCACGCATGAGGCTACGCATAAGAACAATCATGGTGTTGATATGTGCTTTGAATGCCTCAAGATAAATGCTAAACACCAACAGAGGCGACCTAAAATGGTGCTAAGACAATGGACAGAAGAAGAACAGCAGATGATGTACCGACAGCAGCAGATGCAGATGAACCAACAACTACAACAGCAACATCAACAACAACAGATGGCTTACCAACAACAGCAAATGCAGATGATGGGTAATATACAACAAGCTAACACCCCAGCACAATCGCTCCCTAGAAATCATGGCTTCTTTGGAATGTCATGGAGAAGTATTGTAGGACTACCACCAGAAAGCCAAGGAAGTGATTGAACTGTGTCATATATGCAGAGCAGCTAAGATTTTAGAAGAGGCAGAAGAGGAGGAGGAAGAATAATGGGATACAGAATAGAGTGTTATTCGCCAGAAACAGGCTGGCTATTATATGGATATGAAGAGGATATGGAGAGGGCTCGTATGAAAGCAGCTAATGCTTTCATAAATACCCGCCATACTACGATAAAGATCGTGGAGGGTAAGCTATGAGAGCAGTGACATACTCTAGGATATCAACAGATATGCAATCTGAAACTTCTATAGAAGAGCAGACTAGAAGGGCAAAACAATATGCGGAGATGCGAGAGTGGGATCTCGTTGATTCGTTTCAAGATATAGGCTCTGGTATGAACACAGAGCGTGAAGGATTCAAAGAAATGATGGAAAGGATCGATGAATGGGATATTGTTATCGCATACAAACTAGATCGTTTCCATAGAAGTTCATCTAACGCACAGGCATGGGCGGCGAGTATAGGAAAGAAAGGTAAAAACTTCGTTGCCATGGACATTGATGTGGATACATCAAAGGCTATGGGAATGGCTATCTTCAAGATCATCACTACGCTTAACGAGATGGAAGTGCAAGTCACTAGAGAGCGAACTACTATGGGGCTAGCTGCTGTAAAGAACAGTGGCCGACATGTAGGAAAGCCCCCATATGGCTATGCCTCTGTATACGCTAGAACAGAAGATGATTCAGATAAAGGCATCTTAGAGCTACATCCTGAGGAGGCAGATGTAGTATCAATGATCTTTGACCTCCATGATAGAGGCAATACGCTTAGCGATATTGCTGGCAAGTTGACAGTCGCTGGCCATAAGACCCGAACAGGTAAGCCTGTATGGAGTCCTGTAGTCATACAAGGTATCCTTGATAGAAAAATGTTCTATGAAGGGCACTATTATGATGGAGACAATGAGATGAAGAAATATGGTTGGCCGACTATCTTATAGGAGTGATAAAATGCTACACGAGAAAGGAGAAAAAATGATTAGGGACCTCAAGAGTATCGGTGCGAAGTTCACATGGACTGAATGTGAAGACTTCCCCGGTTCTCCTGAGATACACCCAGATACCGCAACAGATAGAAAGATGATTATGGACTATCTTGATGAGGTACAATCTGCAGAGGAACACGCTTACAGTCTAACTGTAGGTAGTGGAGGCATTGTGGCCAGATGCAAAAACGCTGACTGTAAGGAGGTTCAGATCGTCAATACGATGAATGAAGGACACCTGCAGGCAACGCTAAAGGACATGGAACAAATTGAGTGCTATAATTGCCTAGAAGTAGGACTTGAGACACTGAGTTATGTTTCGTTTGAGTTCAGCGATCTTGATGAAGAGGGGTGGGTAATGTATGACTAAGTTTGATTCTGTTATACTATTCGATGTATTCATGCCTAATGGTGAACCAGCAGGTATGATAGTCAAGCTTGAAGGCGATGCAGAAGACTCTTCTATAGAAAATCTAATGGATGTTATATCTAGAACTGCAGGTAATTTGATGCACGGAGTGACCTTTGATAAGGCAACTGTTGTTGATCTCCACGATGAGATCATATCCGATGCCTTTGTACCAGAGAATACTTTGGCTGAACACATGGGACCAGATAAGTCAATGCCCCATCCAATGGAACCTAATGCGAAGTGTTGGATGCGACATGTGCTGACAGTAGGTGCTTCGGAGGAAGAAGAGTGACATTTAGTTTAGACGATTGCGTGTATGTCAGTAAAGGCTTTGCCACCATCAACTGGGAGACTGAAGCTGTATATGTCGTAAATATTGATACATCGGCTTACCAGCTTATACAATCAACTACTGATATAGAGATGTATGATGCTGACTCAACTGGATATGCTGTGGCTGCTTCTTATCTAACAGGGTGATCTTATCCAGTCAGTGAATCTGGCTTTATCTGCATCAGAGCGAACACTGATAGTGTCGCCTATGCATTGTAAGCCATACGATAGTATAACCCACCCTAGTGATATTCTTCGTATGAGATATCCTATAGCCTATTCTCATCTAAGAGGGGCTATTGATCGTAAAGAATTATCTAAAGGTGATATACTGCTATCTGATACTAGAGAAGGCAAGGTAATATGCTGGATTATCATACACGGTCAGAGTGCACGACGATTTGATATGGATTCTATAGAGTCTTGCATAGATAAGATGGTTGAGGCTGGTTTGCCACAAGATTATGATATAGCATTCCCCGCCCTTGGCTTCTATGAGGAAGACGGAGTTGACATGTATGATGTTGCTGATTTGGTCTCTCGGAGGCTAGAAAATGGCAGAAAATTGGATCTGCACCTGTACTATTAGACCAAACCTAAAAGTAGCAAGTATAGTATGTAGTGTCGTGAGTGCGATAGCCCTAGAGGATGTCAGCGAAGAATTGAGCAGGTTGTATCAAGCAGTCGATATGCTCGTAAAAGGCGGACCTCAAGCCTGCGAAGAGGCATTTGAGGTCACGATCAAAGGCAATAAGATCACTGTGGCATCTATGCCTATTGAAGAAAGAACATTCTACTTCGTTGTTAGCGAAGGTGAGGAGAATTACATCGCCCTCAGATCCTCAATTTTTCCAGAAATGGAGATCAGATTACCCATGCCGACATACCTAAGAGTCGGTAAGACGGCTCTAGGAAGTGAAGATCTATGTTGAATGACGGTATGACTTTCACTATGATGACGCCTATGTTTGCTCTGAGTATTGAAGAACACGATGATGACGAGTACGATGATGCAGTTTATTGTGAAATAGACGACTGTGAGTGTGAGTCATGTGTTGAAGCTAGAGGTGGTATAAACCCATTTAGTACCATAAAGCTAGGTGTTCGGGTTGATAACAAGATGCAAGTGGCCAGATTAACACCAGAAGAGGCTTGCGAGTTAGCTGAGCAGTTGATTAGGTATGCAGAATTGATCAATGACTTGGCAGAGGAGGAAGAGCTAGATGAGCTCGAAAGATTCTCTTAGGCGAAGTAATAGACCACCCTATACTTCAGATCCTACATATTATGAGCAACTTAACGAGGAGTTAGGTCAGTACTATTATCACCCTTCTGCATACCAAAGGGCTATGACAACATTCCTTAAGAAAACTAAGAAGGAACTATCTTGGAAGGACTTTCAAGAGAAAAGACCGCTTCTAAGTACATTTCTTATCAAGATCTTCGGAGATAAGGCGGTTGATGTCCATCTGATACTGGATTTCGACATATCTGAGGAAAGGGCGGGGGACTTATTAGTGGCCTTAGAAGACTTCGATTTTGACGAATATGCTAGGATTCGGGATTAGAATCCATTAAGTACATGTGAAAGTGTGGTATTGTCATGGCCAAGTACTATACATACGAGGGTAAGCAAGTCGGATATATCCGTAAAATGGTGGATGAAGTAGTGATGATCGAGGAATCTTGGTCTTCTGAAGTGAATAAGCACTTCGCAAAACATGGTTATGATGAACTTTTGAGTCTCGTAGCCACTGTTCTGCAAGAGAAGGGATTCCCAGCAGTCACCCGTGCTCAAGCATGGATGATCCTAAACGATGTCACAGGCAAGGGTGTTCCAGAGGCGCTAAGAAACTATACTGCAGATGAAGAGTCCGGAAAGGGAACTCTTTTCGCTGATCTAACCAAGAAGGCTAAAGTCGCTGCAGCAAGTGCAGCTGATGGAGTAGCTTCTGCTGGTAAGACTGTAGGTGGCGGTGTGGTAAGCATTGCATCGGCTCCTGCTAAGGTTCTCAAGAAGTCGGACAAGGATTCTGACGAGTGATTTTCTGCGATTCAAGTGAATCTTTAGGGTATGTCTAAATACCCTCTCGGCCCACGACAATTGATGAGAGAAAATACGAGAAAACAAACTGTGCCGAAGATGGATTTTCTGCGCTATCTAGCACTTACACGAGGTATCCGTAAGGATCCGAGGTTCAAGCTATCTAATCAAGAGATAGTTAATGGAATGGTGTATTTCAGAGACGCTGCAGCTATGAGAAATCTGCAGGAGATCATACAGGCACACAATACAGGCTCAGTCCCAGAGACTGAAGTGAAACTGCAACAAGAGGCTAAGAACGAGTGGATGAGAAAGTCTGATGGTATTACTGTCGACATGACACTTGATGCTCTTGAGAATGTCCGTGGACCTGATGGTAGCGGAACATACACAGCAAGATGCATCTCATGCGCTGAAAGAGGTGGAGATTCTGACTCCAACCATCTTCGCTTCCATCCAGAGAAGGGTCTCCACTGTTTCGCCGGTTGCTTTGCACCGCAGATACTAGGCCTAATCAGAATGAAGACTATGGAGGGTTCTAAGTGATCATCAGCACAGGAAGAGAAGATAAGTGGGCAGGCAGTGATGTTGTCCTCAGATGGCGAGAAGAGAATAATGGTGTGTGGGTTAGACACCAAGAAGTGGTGACAGACTTCAGACCATATCTTTTCGTGAACCCAGATAACTTCCATCAGAAAGATGAGAAGAGCAACCAGTTTCCTAGAAAGCTAAGAAGCCACCAAGTGAAGTCTGCCATCAGAGAAAAGTATCGTGATGCAGTGATTGATGAGAAAGGATATGAAGATGCATCTGGTAATGTTCTATGGAAAGTGGAGCTAGAGTCTCCTGCTTTTATTAGAGGTTTCCAGAGAAAGTTCTGGCCGACTTATGAGGCCGATGTGCCTTACGAAGACCGATACCTTGTCGACAGAGTCGATGAGATCAAGAAGTTTCCTATGAGAAAGTTCTTTTTCGATCTTGAATCACTGCAATACCAACAAGGCGAGCAACCAGAGCAGTGCCTTAGACCAAACGATCCTAGAGACAGGCAAGCAATATGCGTCATTGGTGGCTATGATAACTTTACAGACACATACTTTCAGTGGATGTGGAATGACGACACAGATAAAGACATGAAAGTGGTTAACTATGAAGGTCGAGATGTTATCCTATACACATTTACTGATGAGCAGACTATGCTTCAGCACTTTGTCGACTTCTTAGATGAAATGGATCCAGATGTGCTACTAGCGTGGGGTCTTGGATTCTATGATATGCCTACACTCTATAGAAGATTGGAGTCCGTAGGTATTGGTGCTAAGTCGTTATCCCCAAAGATGCTAGGTAAGAACCGTTTTGTCGACAGACCTTACTTCAAAGGAACACAATATAGGCCAGAGTATCAGCCGATCAGAGGTCGTATTGTAGTATCACTAGATGTTCTCTTTGAGAGGGTCTATTATGACTCTAAGTCTGCAAACCTTCCTTCTAAGAAGTTAGATGTTGTTGGACAGAAGTTGTTCAAGAAAGGTAAGACAGACTTCCGACCTAACTTCTATGACCTAGAGCAGATTACATGCGACCTAGGTATGTTCTATAACTTCAGAGATGTCGAGTTGATGGTTGAGATCGAGGAAAGCTACAATCTCATAGAAGGCCAGCAGAATCTTCAGGCTCTAGCAAAGTGTCAGTTTAGTTCCACCCTTAGAGGATCTCGTTATGCTAGAGTATATTTCATGCGTAAGGCCTCTTTCAAGCAGAAAACAGGCTGGGAGAACGAGCATGAAGAAGATGAGGATCTAAAGGGTGCTACAATCCTAGATCCAGAGGAGTTGGGCACCATAGGCCTGCATAAGAATACTGTTATTCTTGATTTCGCAGGTCTATATCCTAGTATGATGGTGGCTTACAATACCAGCTTCGAGACTAAAGTGCTTAGAGGACTAGAGCACGAAGATGATATCATAGGTGATGGTTGTAGGTTTAGAAGAGACCCTATGGGTGTGCTTCCATCCTGTGTCATTGAGTTAGATGAACTAAGAGATGAATATAAGAATCTTAGAGCAGAGGCGGCTAAGACGCATGGTAAGACCTCAGATGAGTATCGTAAGTGGGATGATGCACAGAAGACTGTGAAGCGCCTGCGTGCCACATTCTATGGACTTATGGCGCTTAGTGGTTATGCATGGGGTGATATTGATATCGCTAGGACTATTACTTATGGTGGCAGGACTGCTCTGAAGACTATCATAGACAAAGCAGAGAGTCTAGGATTCAAGACTATCTATGGACACACAGATTCTATCTTTGTTGCACTAGGCGATGATCTCACACCAGAAGAGTGTGCAAAGAAGTCAGAAGAACTTGGTGTTATCCTCACAGAAGATATACAGAAGATCCTCAAGTCTGATGCGGTTGTAGTTGAGGCAGAGTTGATTATGGATAGGTTTTACCTTCCTAGACGCAATAAGTATGCAGGTCGTATCATCTGGCAACCGGGGAGTGGAGAGAGTCCATTCGACATATCTAATGAGCCAGTTGATGATCGTATTAAGATTCAGGGTCTCGAAGCTAAGCATACTAACACAGCTATCATTGGTAAGAAGGCACAGATTGAATCTATGAAGTTGATTTGGGACGACCAGCCACCAGAGGTTGTGTTAGAATATGTTAAGAACTATATAGCCAAGATCAAAGCTCGTGAAGTTCCTATAGAAGAGATGACTACGGGCGCAAGGCTGAACTTCTGGCTACCGACAAGGTATGCTGGTCACGCTCTCTATGGTAAGGGTGGAACTAACGATACCGCTTACCCTGACGCTAAAGATGATACCGATAAGTGCTACAAGACTATGCAAGGTGCACAGAGAGGCGCTGCATGGCACAATGTTGTTCTAGCCAATGATGAGTTCGCTAAGTTCGACCGTGGAGACTCATTTAGATACACTTTCGTTAAAGATGGTCCGACATGGATACCGACAGGTGGCTATGTAGGATTTCACGACACTTCTCAGATAGAAGAGTATGAGTTGGATATAGACATGATCATTGAAAAGAATGTTATCAACAAGTTAGATCACATCATGTATGGTATTGGCCTTAGCAATGATATGCTTAGAGACGAGGAAGTCGAACAGCTATCATTGGAGGACTTTATGTGAAGATTAACGGTGTTAAGCTAAAGAGAACCGATAGGGTTGGATGGGAAGCGTGCTTTTCCTGTAAAACTCCTGTTAGATTCATTAAGCATGATCCTACGCAGTCTTGGCACGCAAGCAGAACTTGCTTCCAGTGCCCGAAGTGTACATTTGAGTGGCACAGAGACCGCTATAGAAAGCAGTTCCTTAATGACTTAGAGAATAAGATCAATGTCATCATAGATGGTAAGTTTGAATGGATAGTTGATCTCGATGAAGATCGAACTATGAAACGAATTAAGAGAAGTATGAAGTGGGCGGTCTATGAGATCGGTATAATAGAAGCAGAAGCTGCACTACTGTGGGCTATGAAGAACTATTGGCACAGAATACGGGCTAGTTGGGTGCACGGTTTCCAATCCGAAGTAGTTTCCCAGCTACGACAGATTCAGCGATCCCGTCCAAAGGATCGAAGTTCCCCATAACTGATCCAGATACTATGGCAGGCTTCTCGCCTTCCACAGAACATGCAGCTAGTATGCTGTAGTTAGCAGCAGATCCTAGGCCAGCTGGACCTAGACCCATAGGAATGCCCTCTTCTCCCATCATATCAGCTATTGTCCTAGTGTATCTCCAGTCATATTCACCAACACCCTTAGAGCCCTTGCCTCCATTCATCTGGAAGTCCAGTTCTTTGGTGATAGCCCATAGAGTGGCCTCTAGTCCAAATCTTTGATAAATCCAAGATAAGTTGTTAGTTATGATCAACTCCATGTCGACTATATCTGACAGAACATCTTCAATGTTGTTTAGAAGAGAGGTTTCTGCTGCTCTAATGTCAATTGTATATCTTCCAGTACCATCAGGGCAGTCGTCTTTATCTATCACTGAGACTAAAGGAGACTTTCCAAAACCAGAGTAGCTGGCAGCATATAGTGCTTCTTTGACAATTAAGAGGCTTCTATTACCTGCATTAGGTTCAAGAGCGATATCTAATACACCATCTCCTTGCAGTGTTCTTTGCGCTATAGCCCAACTAATCAGTGAAGCTGGCCTATCACTCGCCTCTGCCTTTAGAGTATCTAATACTCTAGCCACTTGTTGCCTAGCGAATACAGGTTTGATATCAAAGAGCTTTAACTTGTCCATGTTAAACTGAACCTTGATAGAAGACATCTCAACATCATAAGAGATTAGATCGATTACTGCTTTACCTTCAACCTTCCTGATTAGGTTGGCCACCTTATCTGCAGTTTTCTTTTGATTGTATTTACTTCGCATTCTTACCAGAGTCCTAGGACTGTCTATATTTGTGATAGTTGTTAATGGAGACTCCAAGATCTGGCGTGTTCTGCTGACAGTACCTTGGAATGACATCTTACCTGCGAAGTGGAATGTTCTCAGCGCTGCTTGTGTAGCAGGTTCACCTAAGCACCCTGCTGCTGTTGCACCGATGGCCTCACCTATACGGCATTGAGAGTCTTGCCAGAAGGTATTGAGTCTCTTTGCTAACTTTCTCTGGACAGGAGCTGAGACCTTACGAGTTGTTAAAACTTTAATTACCTCATCAAGAGTGTTCTTAGAGATAGGAGTCGACTTATTCTCCTTTAGCTTGGACACCTCGTCCATGAAAAACTTGGAAGATCCTAATTCGCACTGTTCGCAGGGTTCAGCAAGATTATTCTTATGTGTACATTTGTGCTCAAAGAGTAATGGCTGCAATGTGATCACAAGGCCATCTGTATTCAACCCTCTATCTGTACCCCTAATATGATATGGTGCTAATCCATCTTCTCCTACTCGTGGTGAAATAACACGACCTGTTCTTAGGTTGTACACTTGACCTCTTTGATTAACGACATGTGATTCCATTCCTTTAACCATCTTCCTTTCAAGGTATCCTGACTCGGAGATATTACCTTGCCCTGATTCCACTGTGGATCTCCTACCTGCAGTTGATGTAAGCCAATACTCATCTGGTTGCATACCCTTTGAGTAGTTTGACTTGATGAACCCAGAATGTCTAGGATGTGCGGATCCTTTAGGGTAGTGCGCTAGAACACGGTCATTATTGATACCTGATCTGATTCTTTTACCACCAACAAGTACCATACCATAAGATCCTGCCATTTGCCTTACATTGAGGTCCTTACCTCTAGCTCTGCTTCTAACAGCTATTTGCATAGGATTTCCAGAGCCTTGTGCATTCTCAATAGGGACTAGGATATCTGATTCGTATTTATCAGATATTGCGAAGATCTCTTCTTCTAGGAATGATACAGGATCAAGTTCAGCAGATATCTTCTTCTGCCTATCATCATAGGCTACGGATGCCAAGTCTTTATTGTTCCATCTCTGTTGTATATCCTCTATCTTAGCAGCAGCGATAGCATACTTGGTATCAATCTCTTCAGCAATCTCATCTATTCGATTACCAGCCTCGTCTAAGACAAATACTTCGTTTCCTTCTTCATCTTCCTCGGTCTTGAACTTCTTAGCGCTTACATCATCGGTTCCCATTGTGTATCCGATAACACGATGCCCTGCGAACCCAAGTCTAGTCACCAATTCGATATACTCCGATAAGATCTCCTGTCCCCTCTCATATCCAAAGTGGTATATGAATGCAGGTGCTAAGCTAGATCCACCCTCACCGAATGCATCCTTTTCCAATGTGCCTTGTATAAGCTGACTGTCCCTGACAATAACTGTCTCTGGGACTTTCTTACCGTTCTCTCTTAAGATAGTACCATCTTCGTCAACCATAGGAGTGTTTCCTTTGAATGTCGCTGAGATATTGTTTGCACCAACTACACTAAACAAATGACTGAATATCGCTCGCCCTGTATAACATGGGTTTCCATCCGGATCGGTGCAATCTGATTCTGGTAAGGAATTGATATGCCGATAGTGGCGCTGTTTATCGAAATCGGCTCTAGAAATCTTATCAATCTTCTTCTGTCTCTTATACAACTCATCTAATAGATCTATATCTCTTATCTCTGAATATACAGTACTATAGCATGATAGAGCTAGAGGTTTAGATAAATATGGTATTCCTTCCTCGGTGAAGCCTAATCCAGATACAGGATTCCACTCGTTCACTCTGGCCTTATCCGTATGCGTCAATAGATACAATCCGCTGGTTTGATCCTGATCTGTAGCGACAGTTAGCTTACCGAACCTTGCATGAATGATATTCTTCGCAAGACCCATGATATTCTCTGCTTCGTCTCTTGCTTCTTCGCCATTGACAAAGTGCATTTTCATGGCGTCTCCGTCATAGTCAGCATTGAATGGAATACAAATAGTCGGATTCATAGATAATTGCTTACGATCTGGCGTCACTCTAACTCGTAGCCCAAGAATCGACTGTCTGTGCAATGAGGGTGCTCTGTTAAACAGTCCCCAATCGCCATCTATAATGTGTCTCTTAACGATAGCACCTATCTGAAGGTAGTCTGCAAGATACTCACTTCCTCCACTCTGTATTTTAGCCACATCATCGAACCCATCTGCTATCACATACAACGCTCCGGGGTATTTGTCCGGCCCATTTCTAATTAGATCTCTCATCTCTTCTATATTCTTCTCGGTGACCTTCTCATCATATGTTGTTTGCATAGCAATTTGTAATGGTACCCCAACTTCATCAATCGACAAATTAGAATCAGGTGCAATAGTGGAATAAGATACATCTTCAACATACTTTGACTGCAAGTTGTTTCTAAATCTCCCCTTCTTACCTCCAAGCCTGTTCATAATACCCTTGTATGATACATTTAGTAGCCCGCCTTGATATCCTCTGATTGACATAGTTCCGCCAGAGCCTATAGATGCATTGTGATTATCTGCGACTCTAGAAACCGCATGATAGAGTCTCTTAGTAGCGAAAGGAACTCTTCCTTCTGCACCTTGATTTAGAATCGTTCTTAATCCATCGTTAGCAAACACCACATCTGCATAAAGCATAGTTAGGTCGTCCAAGTCCATCTCTTTACTGCCCTCTCTTTGCATAGACGGCCTCATGGTGTTTGGTGATACGGGGTGATACTTGCCCCAAAACAGATTCTCTGGTCGTGAGGTTGCAGGATCCAATGCTAGGAACTTGCAGACCGTATCAGGGATGCTCAATAAGACATCATACACCGATCTATAGTCGATAATTCTGCTTCCTCCAGCAAATCTTTCGTCAGGATCTGGGAAAAAGAACTCTCCTTTAGTGTGATTGAACTTGATCTTTGGTGTAAATGACTCACAGTGTGGGCATGGTTGCCTTTCATCCACCTTTGTTCCGTGGAAATCATTGAACTTCTGCGTGACTAATCTGTTGATTTCTTCACGGCCTTTAGGATGCCTCTTACCGAGTGCAAATATTTGATCTATCTGTGGTTCTATAGATTCTAACAGGCTATTCGGTATGCTCAGTAATCCGCAATTGAAGCATACTCTGTTTAACACGGTCATTGTAGGATAATTCATGTTGGCTAGACTCTTTCTAGCACCCAAGTAAAGAAACTTAGGAACAGGTGTGGCTAAGGAAATATGCCCAAAGTGGCCTGCGCAGCTATGTAAAGATCCTGCATTCTCTAAGTTCATTGGTAATGAGCAGGTTCCACATTTCGCATGCTCTGAGACGGATCCCAATCGTATATCACAAGGACCATTTGGTATAGAATCAAGGTCTCTGGTGTATGAATCAACTACTGATATTTCTGTCACACTCTGCGATAAGATATCTTCATCGGTTGCTAACCCCATTTCTATAGAAGAAAACTGCTTTGCAGGTGCTGTCATGAGCATATCAGTTCTGCTAGATATGTAAAATGGTGGCTCAGAGTAGGTTCTATTGCCCTTTAACCCCTCAAACTCAAATGGTGTTTTGATTACTATCCCGTTTATTCCCTTGGGTGATGCATTAGGATACTTCTCTGATAGATCTTCGATAGGCTCTGCTAGGAACAAGTTAACTAAGATGTAATTGTCTGCTGCAACTCTAAGGCCGTGGGCATCAGGATGCTCTCTAAGGAACAGCTTGGCAGCAGATCTAGTCCTAGGAACCCATCTATGCCTAAGTCGACCAGCTGATATAGTCAGTTTGAGGGCGCCTGACTCATCAAAGTCCTCGGGTCTTGCATACCAGAAGAAGGACTCTGCCATACCCCTCCCTATCCCTTGATCCGGATTATCACCTTATCTGTCAGGAGATACTGTGGTTGTTTGACACGACCAGTAATTCTGTCCACTTCGCCCACATCGGGGACAGAAACTAGTGCCTGAGTAATTGGTCCTAACTCAAATACCTTACCTGCAGGTACATTTACCTTTTCTAAGGTGGTTCCTCTTCCCTCTCTGTCTATAGACGCCATAGTGACACGGCCATATTTAGTCTTCATAGGGAATGCTGCCGAGGTTGAGTTGCCAACAAAGTGTCTAACAATCTCTAGTTGAATGTTCTTTGCAGCGTATATCTTACCATGCTGTGCATAAGCAAGTTCTAGATCGTGTGACATTACTGCTGATGCATATGCCTCATAGTTAGAGGGCAGATCGATGCATATAGTATCCCCAGATACAGTCACTTGGTTAAAGTGGGTAGGATCTAGTGTGACAGGGAATGTCGAATCTCTTTTGTAGCCTATGTTGAATACGGCTAGTGGTACAACGCCATCATAAGTGCCCGCACAGACCATAGCATTGATGCTAGGAAGGCCTCTTCCATCGAATGGGTGTGCAAACTCAGCCCCAGCGGTATTTCTGAAGTATGGATGTACTTTCTTTTGTTGATATGCTCTATTATGAACATATTTTGATGCCCCCAAAGCGCCAACTGCGTTAGCAAAGGCTTCTTTACGAACAGCTCTTGATCTGGCTCTCTTTACGAAGTCCATGTCACTCCGATGGTGAACTCTATGATAAGACTACCCCTGAGCACAAGAATAGGCGACACTGTCAGCGATCTCATTATACTGATTCCCGTTGTGTCCTCTCACCCATTGAAACTCGACTTTGATAAGTTTCTCAACTAACTCATCTATCTCCTCTAGTATATCGTTAATCCTATCTATATCAGATGTACTATTACCTATAACTAGATCAACAGCTGATTGACAGTCAGAGCATATACGAAGATGCCTTGGATTGCTATCCAGTGATATGATTTCGCATAAAGCTAACTTCATAGCATATAGTTCCGCCATAATAGGAGAACTCTCTTCTCCCATGTAATATCCTACGACGCCAATGAGGAAATGTTCGTTATGGGGAGGCATACTGACCATAACAACTGATGCCCCACTATGCCCTTCTCTTGTGGAACCGTCTGTATAGCAATTTATCACAGAACCACTCTTCGGTAGTATTCGTATCCCTCCCCTGCTACCTTAGAGTTCCTTGAGATCTTGATTATATCGCCGACTTTGATTCTGACACCGCGTTCTTCCATGTCAATTAGAACTGCATCGCTAATTTTGATCAAAGGAAGTTCCTCTATATCGATGTTTAGAGCCTTTAGCTCTCGTTTCGCTTGAGCCATGGAAAGTTTCTCGTGATAAGGGAGCCACTTCCACCGCATGAAACTCCCACACTATCTTTATTGAAAAGACTACTCCCAGTCTCCCCAGTCGTCTTCATCATCTTCGACATCATCGTCTGCATCAGAGTCGATGAAATCATCAGTGGGTTCTAGGCCTTCGTCTTCGGTGTTGAGCTCAGAAAGTACACCAGAAAAGTCGTCTTCATCGTCTTCTTTTTCGTCTTCTTTTTCCTCAGGCTCCTCTTCAGGCTCTTCTTCAGCCTCTTCTTCAGGAGTGTCTTCTTCAACTGGTTCTGACTCTTCTTCAGAATCGTCATCATCCCAGTCCTCATCTTCCTCATCCATAGAGTCCCAATCCTCATCTTCCCATGAGTCGTCCCATTCATCTTCGTTTTCTAGGCTGAGTTTAGGTCGACCCTTTGCCTTACTCTTCTTTGACTTGCCTTCATCATCACTTCCGTCAGTTGGGATCAACTCCCCTAACTCAAGGAGGTTTAGTTTGTCGTTCTTTTTGAGATCCAATGCAGACAAGAAGCTATCTAGCTTGTTTTCTGCAGATTCTTCGTGCATGGCATCAATCGCAAGGGTCAGTGTGACTTCAAAGCTCTTCATGTACCGTAAGAACTTCTTCCGATACTTGAAGGATACTGTAGTTATGACCGTAATTAGGGGTATCTTATAACTCAATCTTTATATGGCTTATAGGTCTGGCAGGTATATGGGAGAGAAAGGTTATGAAACCTACTTCACAACCATTCAGGTTAGGAAGAAGGATTTCGACAGACTAAATGCTATTTGCCTTAAGGGTGAGGCGAAGTGGAAAGTAGTTAAGCGTCTAATTGATGCTTATGAAGTGGCTAATATGAAGAAGAAGGTGAAGCAATGAAATGTACACACTGTGATATGACTTTCACTAATGAAGCAGCTAGGGATCTGCATATGAAGGTGTTGCATCCAGATGTTAAGGTTGTTAAGACCATTCCTATTGGAAGGAAGTTTGAGCGTATCGTAGCCAAGATCGAGAAATGCTTCTATGCGTATCAAAAGCAAGATGTTCACCACTTGTCCTTTGCACAGATCAAGGACTGGATCAACTCAAACAGTGCAAACGGTCTTAGTTCACCTAGATTGGCTAATTTCCTTAGAAGAAGGCCTCAATTCAAAATGGTTAGGAAGTTCCGTAAGATAGGAACCAATGTCACCGAATCATACTGGTCATTGAGTGATAATGATATCATTTCTGATGTAGGAAGTGCCTCTGGCTGGATAGAAGTCGATATAGACGAATGACCGATACCGGTATCGTGACAGACGATATAGTAATGGAGAGGGGATGGCTTAGGCTATCCATGGACCAACCTCTTCGGACAAACCAACAGGTCCAGAATTAATAAGAGCACTGTGCGAAAGCCTTTGCTCATAGAGGGAGATTTAGGCTAGTACTTAGATTAGCCCTTACCAAACAAAAGTAATTGTGTTAGCCTAATAGCCGACCAAATGCCCTTGAGTGGGTAGCAGTTATCAAGAAACTGCTGCCTGCCAAGAACGGCCCACGCCCGCGTGGAGTGCTTAAGATGAAACACAGACGCTCGCTATGAACTAAGTAGGGGGATATGTGAAGATTAAGATTAAAAGGCTGGCAATAACGAAGTCCCCGACCCCTATTTGTAAGGGTTCGCGGATCGAGATTCGTTTCCCTGAAATATGTCCGGTAATACGGAGTAAGGGACATGGCGCACGGTTACTTTAGATGGATTTAGAGAGAGATAACGCTGAGCGTAGGCGTTGAATGAGAATTAAGACTTGAGGCTTGGAGGAGCTTCCCCCCTCTGCGGAGGGGCGTGGTCGCTAATCGGTGAAGATATGGTTGTGGGAAGCCTATTGGATCATGAGGTGACCGGTTGATTTAGGATTTCGATTACCGCGCAGGTGGACCTAATCGGGGATAATAGCGGTGCAATACCGTACGGCAGCGATATCCCGTAAGCTGCCTCTCTCACCTAGACGAGAGTCATATACCGGTATCTTTACAGACGGTATAGAAATGGAAGGGGTCATTAGCTTAGTCAGGTAGAGCGACGGGCTCTTAACCCGTAGGCCGCAGGTTCGAACCCTGCATGACCCGCCTTCCATATAGACAGGAGATATATTAGCACATTGACATGTGCGTCATTCCCAAAAAGGCGTAAATACAAACAAACACGCGCCTGTCATAGATGAGTAAAACCGTCGAGGACTTTAGGAACCACCCTAAAGAGGAAGATGATAAAGTGGAGTATGAATGCATTTGGTGTGATGGAACCGGGATTGTGACTAAGTGTCCTTTCTTTGGTCCCGTTTATGAAGAATGTATTTGCAACTGGTTGTAGACCGTTGCATCAGAGACCAAGACCTCCACTGGGGGCGATGGGGCGATTAAGGCCCGATGATATGTAGATAGACAGAAAAAGGGAATCCGCTAAGGACACCCCGTACCAAACTATCATTAGAATGATATGGCATTATTAGATGCCGCAGCCCCTTGAGGGCTGCAACTCTCATGGACCGCTATGCTTGCATGGCGTTTATTCGGGTCTATACCCGGTTCATGAGAACTCAAACAAATAGGGCACTTATGTGTCCTATTTTCCAAAACAAAAAAA
>TARA_B100001113_G_scaffold89742_2_pt1 | contig 48748 bp, 46 predicted proteins | sample TARA_B100001113 | Tara Oceans TARA_B100001113 (sample SAMEA2622402) | marine metagenome | biome: marine biome (ENVO:00000447); feature: deep chlorophyll maximum layer (ENVO:xxxxxxxx); material: "saline water (ENVO:00002010), including plankton (ENVO:xxxxxxxx)" | depth 50 m | reverse complement strand
AAACCTCCCACTTCTTCTAGAACTGAGCGCCTGTATGCGCAATTAACCCCAGGAAGTTGGCTAACTTCATCTAGTTCTTTCTTACCTACTTTACCGTAATTAGTTCCGGCAGTGAATATTGTGCTACAGAATGCGACATCAATTACTTGTTGCCACATTGTTGATTCATCAACTGGGGCAAAATTAGGACCTCCTACTCCGCTGACTTCTTCATTTTCAAACCATGAGACTAATTTCTTTACCCAATCTTTTGGTACAATTACATCATCATCTGTGAATAGTATCAAATCTGAAGTTGTAGATTTGATTGCTATGTTACATGCATCTGCTCTAGTTCTTGAACCTTCATCATCAATGAATCTTATATTATTCTCTAGACAGACATCTTGTCCAGGGTCATTTGTCGGGCCGACAACTACTGTTTCTATTTGCCCCTCATATGTCTGTTTTTTCAGGCATTTAAGTACAATGTCTAATTCCTCATGATTCCTTACGCTAGGAATAATGACACAAGTAGTGTAGTCCATATTTGATTGGCACGGCGTTATCATTCATGAGTTCACGGGTCATTGGTAACTCTAGGAGCCAAGAAATACGTCCAACTTGCACCGCCTTGATTGCTATTCCATGTCAGCCTAAGTGGATATTTTTCTTGAAATTCCAAAGATATATTCTCGGTCAGCCCACTAGCTAATTTCCTCGTAAGCGGATCTAAAAACTGTAAAGAATATGAAGATTGAGTAGGAGAAGGACATACTAATTCACTTAATTCTCCAGACTCGAAGCGAACATTTACCCCTTCTCCAGCTTCTACTGTTATTGAGACTGTCAAATGGGTTTTTTCTAGACTTAAATCTACTATCTCTCCAACGAACTTAGCAGCCCTCAACGATCTCGAAAGTCTATCCGAGCCGACAGTAGCTTTGTGATTGAATTCTAAATTGGGGATGTTGGGATTATTCATAGTCGCTGGATCTATTCCTCTGAGTATTCTATGTACCTCTCCTACTCTGACGTTTATTGCCCCTACTGATTCATCATAATCTAGTTCTATCAAATCATTGGGGCCGGCTAGAGTTAATAAATCACGCATTTTACCTAATTCTAATCCTATTTCTACTTTCTCTACCTCGTATGTTTCAAAGCATTCATCGGCAATAGTAGCAGAAAGAAGAGCAACATGAGAACCGTCCACTACAGTTACATGCAACCCTTTCTCGTTCCATAATAGCTTTGCTTCTTCGGTCAAAACTGAGAGAAGTTCAATAATCTCTCTCATTAGTTGTTGTTTAGCAGTTACTCTTAGCATGATAGCACCTTACTTTATGACGTCGTAGTAGGAGGTTATTGATGGTTCGTAATATTTTAATAAAAAAGTCACTGATATTCACGCCATTTTTTACCACAGCTTTCACAAGTACACATTTTAGTTTCAGGCTCATCCGAGGATCTCGTTTGTTGCATCCATACATATACTCTATTTTTCTGACATTTGGGGTTAGGGCATATATAATCCCCTATTCTCAAAGTTCCCCTTGCTACTTCTTCTTCAACTACTTCAGTCAAATGTTTGAGTGATTTAGTTGCATTTTTTGCAGTTGCATTTGTTAAGTCAATTTCTTCCCCCGACATTGGATCAATGAATTTACCTCCTTTACCATCAGGCCCAGATAATGGTCCTTCATATCCACATTTATAGTCCGGGCATTTGATATTATTCTTTGAATCAGGAAATGAAAGTGCACCACATATTGGACAAAACATCTAAATCTGTACTCCTTTATATTACTAAGGCCATATATCGGTCAATATGATTACTATTCAATGATTCTATTAGAAGTACCATTTTTGGTAGTCTATTGCATAATATTAATGATTACAGAATATCCGCCCCATGCGAGAAATATACTCCCGAAAACAGAAATAAATATATACATAATAGCCATGAATTGATTTTCTTGTATCAACTCTATGCTTTCCAGAGCAAAGGTCGACATTGTCGTGAAAGCCCCTAAAAATCCTGTTCCAATCAGAAGTATTGTTTCTTCACTAATATCCAAACCGGCTGAAATTGCACCGAATAGGATACCGAGGAATAAAGAACCAATTAAATTGATTACGATAGTATTCGAAATTCCGTAATACCCTGGAAATAAGGAGGAAATTGAATATCTCAATACAGCTCCTAATGCCCCACCGCATGCTACAATCCCAACAAGTTTAATATCCATAATTGGCCTAATTGGTATTCATTATTCATTACTTCGTGAACATGATTCTTCCGTACTGTTCAAGCGACATAACTCCTCGGAGGTATGTGCGAATCAGTTATGATTGGAGATTATCTCGTCTAATTAATGATGAAGGGATGGTTATTGATGAAATATATTGGACATCAGATGTAACAGTTCCAAATTTGGTAAGACGATTATTGTTGTTACAAAAGGGTAGAATGAGTCCAGAGGCAAGAATTTTATATGAAAGATTTGATGATGTTGAAGTCTGTCCAGAAGGTCATTTAGATGATATTAATTGGCCTCCATATGATGAAGATCAACAGAAAATGTTTGACGAAGCAGCCATCAAAATGACAAAATTAAAGATTGCTGAATCTTCAGGAGATTTAGATAAAAGATTAGACATGTTGGTTTCATCGGCAAATGAAATTAGATCTACTTGGACTACGAGTGAATCCAGATGTATCGAATGGGTTGGATTATTCTTGACAGAAATAAATTTGGATACTAATCGGAAAGAAATTATCAACTCCATCGTTAAATCGGAATCTATATCTTCGGCTGCAAATCTTATGGAAACAACTCAGCCATTATTTTCCCCTTCAGAAGTTGAATGGAAATCACTGAAAAAACATTGCGAATTAGTGGTTGATTTGACACAAAGAATGAGGCAACATGAAGATGCGATAAGAATACTTACTCTAGATTATATGCCAACTCTTTCATCTTTAATAGGCCCCTTGAATGCATCGAAGTTACTAGTTTTGGCTGGAAGTAGGGAGAGATTAGCTAGGATGCCATCAGGTTCGTTGCAGGTACTAGGTGCACATGCTGCGATGGCAGCGCATAGAAAGGGAGCATCTCCACCTAAGCATGGATCGATATTATTTTCATTACCTCAAGTGGGAAAATCTCCAAGATGGGTGAGAGGAAAGGTAGCCAGATTTATTGCTGGAAAGGCAAGTATTGCCACTAGAATTGACCATTTTGGAGGAATCCCCTGGGGAGACAAAGAAATCTCCAAGATTAACAGTGATATTGAAAAAATAATCAGCAAGTTTCCGAAACCGCCCATAAGGAAATGAAATTATGAAGCGAAAAATTATCTCATTAGGATGGGGTGTGAGAAAAGAAGGGAGGAATATATGGACTAGAAACGCTGTAAAAGGAATTTCGGTACGAAAGGAACGTCGAAAAAAAGATGGGAAAAATGAATGGCGTATTTGGGATCCTACTAAATCAAAAATTGCTGCTTCTTTACTTAGAACAAAATTTGATCCTGCAAAAATCATTCCACAACCTGGTAATGATTGTCTTTATCTAGGATCTTCAACGGGAGGAACAGTTAGCCATATTCATGATTGCGTGTGTGGATCTGGGAATCATCATAAAGGGCAAATAATAGCCGTTGACATCTCTTCGAGAATGATGAGAGAACTGGTGAAATTATCTGAAATAAGGCCCGGCATAGTCCCTGTCCTTGCAGATGCAAGAGATATCGCACAAATATCACCTTTCATATATAAAAAAGTGGATTGGATACATCAGGACTTAAGTATATCTGATCAAGCAAAAACATTTGTAAAAATAGCCGAAAGTTTTCTAAAAAATAATGGGATTGGTCTTCTTAGCCTCAAAGGAGCCAGTGAAAGAGCAGCGGACGGGAGTCTGGAAATAAAATTTGAAAAGGCCGAAGAAATACTAATGAACTCTAATCTAAATGTTATCGAAAAAATTGATTTGAAAGGCCTAGAAGAACAACATGTATTATTTTATTGTAAAATGAAGTGCATTGATTAACAGTTATAATCATTGAGTAGTACTATTACGGCAAAATATGCCAGAGTTGCCAGAAGTCGAAACTGTGCGAAAAGGGCTTGAAAATCATTTGAAAGATAGAGTCATAGTCGACGTAGAGTTAAGAAGAAAAGATTTACGTTTTCCTTTCCCTCATAGATTTGACGAAATTATGAAAGGGAAGAAGATATTGAAAATTGAAAGAAGAGCGAAATATTTGTTGATTAGGCTTTCAGAAGGAATAACTTGGCTGTGTCACTTAGGAATGAGTGGTAGATGGACACTACTAGGAGATGGCAAAAAAGGAGTTCCTGGAAGGTTTAATTATGGAGCCGAAATAGGTAGTGGAGAAGGCCCTCATGATTGGGTGGTGATTCATCTTGATGATGGAGGAAAGGGAGTTTATTCGGATCATAGAAGATTTGGGATTATGGATATTTTTGACACTAAAAAACAAAATGAGCATAAATTATTGAAAAATATTGGACCTGAGCCTATGCCTGATTCACTGACCCCTGAAATTCTTTCTGATAAATTAAAAAGAAAAATGTCCATAAAAAATGCCTTACTCGATCAGAAGATAATCGCAGGTTTAGGAAATATTTACGTTTGTGAGATACTTAACCGGGCAGGAATATCACCAAAAAGAAAGGCTGAAACTTTAGTTAAGAAGAATGGAATAGATAAAAGAATAAAGAAATTAGTTTTTGAAATTCATGCAGTTATGATAGAAGCGATAGATGCAGGAGGTTCGACGCTACAAGATTTTAGAGGAGTTGACGGGGATGATGCATTGGGCTATTTTCCTAACTCATTTGTGGCATATGGCAGAGAAGGAGAAGGCTGTCTCAAGGAATCATGTAATGGCATAATAAAAAGAATTATTCAGTCAAATAGATCAACATTTTTCTGTCCAAAATGTCAAAAATGATAAAATTAAACTATTCGACTTCTGTGTTATCCTCAATTCCCTTTATCAACGCATATAGCATTGTATTCAAAGGAGTCGGGATTCCTAGAGACTCTCCCTTAGAAACTATTTCTCCACACAGTGAATCGATTTCTGTTTTTTTACCATTCATTATATCTTGTAACATTGAACAACGATTTGTTCTAGTCGATTTAATAACTGATTTTAACTTAGAAACTAAATCGTCACTATCTATATCAATTCCCAATGAGTTAGCAATTATTGATGCTTCTAACATAGTTGAGCAAGATTGTTCCCAAATATTATTTCGAAGTAAAATTTCTCCGTTTCTTAAACTCGTTATGGCACAAATTGGATTTATTGCTATGTTTATTAATAACTTAATCCAAATTTCCTTGTGGATATCTTCACTCCAACTTGGAGAGAGGTTTGAGGATTCTAACAACGAAATAAAATCGTTAATTTTAGGGGATGGGGATTTGCCTTCCAATGATCCAAGAATTATGTTTCCCCTTCCTGCCCAATGTACAGAATTAACATCTCTCCAAGCACCATGAGTTATAGTACAACCCAATACGTTACCTTGCCCAATTTTTTTTGAAAGATATTCAGAATGACCGAGACCATTTTGTAGGCTTATGGCAATTCCTTTTTTGGATAATAATTCAGATGCTAGTTGGGCAAGTATGGGAGTAGAGTGACTTTTCCCACAAATTAATGTGAAATCGCAAGAATTAGCCAAATGAATAGGTATAGGGACAGATTCGCTATCAATTACTGTAAATAATTCAGAAGGAAAATGCTCAACTGTCCCTTCTGGAGTGTTTAATGTTAATCCTCTTTCTGAAATTTGTGATGCCATATAGCCTCTAGATACCGCTATTAATTCGGCATCTGAATCAGCTAGAGCTCCAAGCAACATTCCACCAATAGAACCAATGCCTAAAATTGCAATCCTCAATATTAACACCCGTTTACTGGACACCTTACAGAATTGTGTATTATCAAATTATTATTATCAATAGAAATCCATGAAACATAGAACAAAGAATTATTAAATTCTTCATCCAATATTATCTCTATTTCACCAAAAGGATCGATATTATTTGGCACATAGTATTCTTCCCAGGCACCAACATTAACTGAATCGCCATACAATTCTACCGAGACTGGGATTGAGAAATTTTCTCTATTATATGCCGTAAACGATTTATTAGTAATTCTATTATTAATTGAGCCTGGATTGATTATAACGTCCAATCCTTCTTCAATGATATACTTATGAATTGGTATAATACCATCACATATCATTATCCAACCAGAAGAAGGAATAATTATTGTTCCATTAACTATTTCACCTTTTGAGAATTTTATTGGAGTATATTCTTCCAAAGGTAAAGTCCAGTTTGAACCTACTTCTGTTACTATATCACTAGACTTACAAAAGGATGGATTCTCAGAACCATAAATAATAGAGTATTGATTATTTCCTGAATTTAGCCAAAAAGGAATTGTCCACTCAGCATCAGAAACATACACAATAGGTTCAGTATTTTCTATTGGCATTAACCACTCAAGTGTAGTATTATTTTCTCTAATAAATTGAATCGTCGGGCCATACCGACGGAATTGTTGATCAACATCATTTGAAGAGAATAAAGCCCCCTCATGACCGATTAAACATAACTCACTGAATTCTTCATTAACAATTGAAGAGTTTACGAAGTTCCAAAAGGGATTTGTCAAAGACAAATTACCTTGATCGCCTGAGATGATATTTAATTTTGTGCAAATTTTAGGATTATTAGTATTTTCAGAAATTTCCCAGAATACATCTGTTGGGCCTGAGTATAAATTATTGTATAAAAAAACCATATGTTCTTCTTCATAACCATTTACATCAATAATTATTCTAAGATAAAATTTTTCTTCGAAGGAATAATCCGGCGCATGTATCAATATTTTTATTAATTGGTTATTATTTTGTGTTATGTTACTGAAATGACATAAATTGGACAATTCACAAGTGGAGTTTATTTCCCAATTCTCTGAATGACTTCCTTCAATACTAAATTGTAAAAATCCAGAAACAGGCAAAATTCCCTTTGGACGGAGGTCCAAAGTAATATTTCCCTCTCCGAATTGAGGAATTTCCAAGTCTGTTTCCCAATTGCTTGTTGATAATCCAGAATCGTATTCTTCCAAAGTTGTGATGGGAGCAAGCCCTGGAAATCCAATAATCATCACAGAAATTAGTAGAATAGTGATTTTGGATTTAAAGTTGTTACTTAGTTCAGTACTCTGGTTTACTATAAATGGAATAATACTATTCTCGGGGCTAAAACGCTGCCAAGTAGAAAAAGCAATCAAGAATAGCCAAGGTAAATAATTAACAAAGGCAAAAGTGAACATCATAATTACAAGAGATATGATAAATAAAGAAGTTTGTAGGTTCCCCTTAGACATTTCAGAAGTTCCGAAAATCGAATATAATAATCTATCACCAGGAAAACCTGGAATAGGTAATAAAAGAATCCAACCAATCATAGAAAGTCCTATTCCTGCTATTCCAATAGGGTGTAACCATTGTAATTTTAATTCATAATTTTCAAACATTAAAGAAGCAAAGGTTTGAGTAAATGGATTAAGATCAAATATTATAGGGGAGTCTTCTAAATCTGGCGGCTCATTCGAAGTTATACTGAGTCCTATCATGGTAAAAGTAGCACCCAAGAAAAATATAGATATTGGTAGTATAGACTCAATAATGGCTAATTTTTTTCGATTTGGAAATGGTATCTTATCTATTCTTTTTTGAGATAAAATACCAGTTAAACCAAAAGGCCATGTCGGATAAAGAATTGGAAATATTATGGGAATTATATGGCCACTATCAATGTCATAATTTTTAGCCATCCAGTATCTTAAATTACTGCATAACAACAAAGAAAAGATTATTGGAAATGTGAAATAAAATAATGATTGACGGATGGTATTGCCATCGAGAATACTATCGCCCACATCATACAACCCAAGCCATTCAGCACCAACTATAGTCAGAAAAATTGACATGAGTATCCAAATTAGAAATTGCTGAAATGAGCTTGAAACACTTGGAGAAATTGGTAAATTAATTATACTCAGTACAGGCATTCCCTCGCCACTCAATATGCCTATTAACCCTAATGACTCCAAATGATTATTGAGAAGAATTAAACATTCATCAATTTCCATATCGTTTGGGCTTCTAACTTCCCATGAAGATTGTTGATTAGTTTCCTGGCCCAATATAAAATACCTTGAAGCAATAACTTCAGTGAATTCCTGATTACTCCACGTCTCAGTATCAAGATATATAGATTGTTGAGCTTTCATTATGAGATACCTCCTTATATCCTCCGCCAATGTTGACTGATAAGATACCTCTCACTAGAATAATCACATTTTTAATCACTTGTTCTTAAAGCGTTTTAGTCTGAAGGTTTCTTCCCTTTCCATTTCTTCTAATCTTAATTGTATAAAGGTCTGAGCTTCTTTCATCTCAGGAATTACTACAAATTCAAGAGCATTAACTCTTCTCTTTGTTGCTTCAATCTCTTCTAATAGTCTCTTAAGTGTGGCTTCCATCTCTGCGGCTTTGACAATTTTCGCTATTAAAATGGAATAGGAATCTGCTGACTCATCGATATATGGAGAACCCCCAATTATTCCAGTAGGCCTCGTTTCAACAGTAGTAGTTAGATTAGTTCCTTCTACCTTTGGGACTACAACACCCATTATATTTCTCCTGGATACCATTACCTCTGGCCCATTTGTTGCAGCTATTGCAGCACTTTTTACGGCTAAACCTCCTTCGATTGAGGATGCCAGTGCAATTGATTTTAGTGCGTCTCTGTATGTTTCTACGAGTTCTTCCCTTGCAGCAATCATTTCAGCAAGTAAAGTCCTGAATTCAAAAAATAAACCATCCCTTTTCATTTTTAGAAGATTATATCCACTGGAAGTTTGCTTTATCCTACGTTTCAAATTGATTAATTCCGATCTTGTGGGCTTAATATCTAGTGCCATCTATCTCATCTCCGAAATTTCTTAAAAAATTATTTTTTCTTCTCATTTGGATGATATTTATCAATCCATTTTTGATCTAGACGGACGAGATATTTGGTGTCTATATTAGAAAGTAGCTCCCATGCATAATCAAGTGTACCCTCTCCTATGGATCGATCTTCATCTCTACTTTGTCTAAGGAATTGATTTTCAAAAATATCAGCAAACTTGAGTAATTGCAGATCTCGTTCATTCAAAGCGTCTTCACCTACAATTGCAACCAAACCTCTTAACTCCCTCCCTTGGGCATATGCTGCATATAATTGGTCAGAGACTGATTTATGGTCTTCACGTGTCTTTCCATCTCCAATACCTGCATTCATCAATCTAGATAGAGATGGTAGAACATTTATTGGAGGATAAATTCCTTTTTGATGTAATTCACGAGAAATTACTATTTGTCCTTCAGTAATATATCCTGAAAGGTCTGGTATTGGATGAGTAATATCATCTCCCGGCATTGTCAATATAGGGAATTGAGTAATTGATCCTTTCTTACCTTTAACTAATCCTGCACGCTCATATAGCATTGCTAGATCTGTATACATGTAACCTGGATATCCTCGTCTACCTGGAACTTCTTCACGTGCTGCGCCAATTTGACGTAGTGATTCACAATAGTTTGTCATGTCTGTATATATGACTAAAACATGATAATCATGCTCAAATGCTAGATATTCTGCAGCGGTTAATGCCAACCTAGGAGTGATTAATCTCTCAACAGCAGGGTCGTCTGCAAGATTGACGAACAAACATGCATTTTCAAGAGCCCCTGTTCTTTCTAAATCATGGACGAAGAAATTGTATTCTTCTGCTGTAATTCCCATTGCACAGAATACTACTACGAAATCATCATCACTATCCACTAATTTTGCCTGCCTAGCAATTTGTAGTGCAATATCATTATGCGGCAATCCCGATGCACTGAATATAGGCAATTTTTGCCCCCTTACCAGTGAAGTACAAGCATCTATAGCCGATATCCCTGTTTGGATAAAAGAAGATGGGCTTTGTCTTGAGTAGGGATTTATAGCAGCGCCGATAATATCTGCCATATCGTCGGCAACTATAGATGGTCCGCCATCCCTAGGCCTTCCTGCTCCATCCAAAATTCTGCCTATCATATCCTTACTGACAGGTAATTTGAATACATCTCCAAGAAACTTGATACCTGTTTGTTTATCTATTGAAGCAGTCCCTTCAAAAACTTGTACAATAACTTGATCATCAGAAGTATCTAGAACCTGTCCATTTTTCATAGTACCATCGGAGAGACGTAGTTCAACGATTTCTCCAAAGGCAACAGGTTCAGTCTTATTCAAGAACACTAAAGGTCCTTTTACATCAGTAATTGTTCTATATTCTTTTCCAGTCATTTTTATCACTCCTTAGTTGGCCTCCATAGTATTAGAAATTTGTTTAGTCATTTCTTCTAGCATTTCTTCTATTCGATCTTCATAACCAGATTCAAATCTCCCTCTCATTAAATCCGTCCTTGCAGGGACATTTACTACATCTTCTAATGCTGACCCTCCTGCGAGTGCTTTCTTAGATTCTTCCTGGAATGAAAGAATAGCTTTAGCCATTGTATATTGCAGTTTTAGATCACTGTAGGTATCTACATCATGGAATGCATTTTGCTGTAAGAAAAATTCTCTAATCATACGAGCAACTTCCAAAGTTAGTTGTTGATCTACTGGAAGTGCGTCAGAACCAACTAATTGAACAATTTCTTGTAACTCTGCTTCTACTTGTAAAAGTGAGCTTATTTGAGTCCTTACTTCCGGGAAATCAGCCTTAATGTTATCCCTATACCATTGATCTAACGACGGAGGATATAATGAATATGAACTAAGCCAATTTATTGCAGGGAAATGGCGTTGTCGAGCAAGACCTGCATCTAGACCCCAGAATACTTTTACAATTCTTAGAGTTCCTTGACTGACTGGTTCAGAAATATCTCCACCAGGTGGAGAAACTGCACCAATAACAGAAACTGATCCATCTCCGCCGGAAAGTGTCTCTACACGGCCAGCTCTTTCATAGAATTCGGCTAAACGACTAGATAAGTATGCAGGATATCCTTCCTCTCCAGGCATTTCTTCAAGTCTGGATGAGATTTCTCTCATTGCTTCTGCCCAACGACTAGTGGAGTCTGCCATAAGAGCAACATCATAGCCCATATCTCGGAAATACTCTGCGATAGTTATTCCTGTATACACTGAGGCTTCTCTGGCTGCAACTGGCATATTAGAAGTATTAGCGATCATTGTAGTACGATTCATTAGAGCCTCTCCAGTTTTTGGGTCCATGAGATGAGGGAATTCATCAAGAACTTCTGTCATCTCATTACCTCTCTCCCCGCATCCAATATATACCACAATATCAGCATCAGACCATTTAGCTAATTGTTGTTGAGTAACTGTTTTTCCTGAGCCAAAAGGACCTGGGATACCAGCAGTACCTCCTTTTGCCAATGGGAAAAGGAAATCAAGAATTCTTTGACCTGTTTGTAAAGGAACTTCTGGAGCATGCTTTTTTGTGAATGGTCGCGGAGTTCTTACTGGCCATTTTTGCATCATTTGTATTTCATTTCCATCATCTAATGTACATATCGTTTGGGTGACATTGAATTCACCAGATTTGATTTCCTTTATTTTCCCTGAAATACCAGGAGGTATCATAACCCTATGTTCAATAGTAGAAGTTTCTTGCACTGTTCCTATTATATCTCCTGGAGAAACACTATCTCCATCTTTTAAAGTGGGTTTAAACTGCCAATTTTTTTCCAAATCAAGACCATCGGCATCTACTCCTCTAGTGATAAAAACACCCATTGTTTTCTCAAGTTCTGGTAGTGGCCTTTGTATCCCATCATATATTTTAGTCAATAGACCAGGTCCTAATTGAACAGATAATGTCTGTCCTGTCCTTATCACAGGCTCTCCTGGCCTAACTCCTGAAGTTTCTTCATATACTTGAATTACAGATTGGTCGCCATGCAACTCAATTACTTCTCCCATCAAACCTTCATCTCCTACTCGTACAACCTCATACATCCTTGGCGATATTCCTATTGCTGTTACCACTGGACCAGAAATACGATAAATTACTCCTTTTTCTTTACTCATTTTTAATTCACTTCCATTTATTTTTTTTCTAGGATTTATTTCCACAAATCGACTCCTAGTGCCGATTTGATCGACTCTCTGAGGGTGTTATCCTCTTCTGTACCTATTCCCAATACTGTGGGAGTAATACTCTCTGAAAGTTGTATTCGCAATCTTTCAGGGAGTTCTAATAACTCGGAGTTGTCAATGACAATTACTCCTATTTCTTTTTGATTTAAGAGATCCTTCATTATTGAAATCGTCTCTTCGGTATCTTTTGGATTATATAATCTCAAAACTCCCGCTAACTGGAATCCAAGGGTGAAGTCAAGAGACCCAACAACTGCTATTTCCATATAATTCACCTCAAAAATCCATATGCGCTTCTAAAACCTCGGATGTAAGTCCAATCGTCTTTCCGCGCACTAGAAGACGAAGATTTTGTATTTCCAATACTTTTCTTTCAATGTAGTATATTACTGGGAAAGGAGAGACAGGATTTAGATAAGCAAATCGTTTCAAGATAGCATGCCTTTTATGAGTGAGCAAAGAAGCAATTGAATCTAATGATTGAGTATTTTTAGATTCAATTAATGCTTCATCAAAGCCTTCATCATCGAAATAAATACTTCGCCTAAGTATATCTAGTAAAGATTCTTGTGTAATTGCCTGTGAAGCTTGTACCATTACGGAATGTTGAATCCTACCGCCTGGAATGATCATTTGTGTACGCTTTTCTGGAGAAATATTCTGGCGTAATTCACGAAATTGATTAATTATGTTACGATGATCTATTTCAGTTCTAATATATTTCATTAATTGTATATTGGAATCTTTTGATTTGGATGTTTTTAATGCATTGGCATAGTATTGTCTATCAAGAGCATCTTCCATCTCTTCAAGTGATGGATTGGTGCCTTCTAATTTCAACAATTCCTTCCCCCATTCTGTTCCTGCCATTGCGTTAGCAGCCTCTAAGACGGTTTCGGTATTTCTTACAATATCGAGCCAAACTGTATTCATTGGATTTTCTGAAGGCAATATCTGAGATTCAATTAATTCATCTGAGCATCCTCCATTTACCGAGCGAAGTACAGTTTTTGCCTTTTCATAAGAGAAACGCTCAATGTAAATTGATACAATGGACTTCAGTGGACCTTGGCAAAATCTAAGAATTTCAGATAGATCATTGTCTAAATTATGTACCAAAGCCGCTTCTACGGCGTCTGCACCGCTCATTCTTGATGCATAAATATCCATTTCATTCCGATATCCTAACTCCCCAATACTTGCTCCTATTGATTCAGGACCTAATTGAAGTAATTGTAGCATTCTGGTAGGATCAATCAAAGATGCTTTGCGTGCTTTAGCACGTGCTGCAGCATTATATATGTTTGATCTGCCACTAACTACTCTTACCATTAAAACACCACCTAATTACCGAATAAAGTCTTATTTACCAAACCTAAATTTTCTTGCCATGCTTTTTCTAACCGGCTATCGAATCTATAGTCAAGTACAATGGAACCGTCTTTGGATTCAAGTACGAAGCCGCCCAGGCCCTTGATATCTTCTCCTAAACTAAAATTCCCCTTTTCTAATTCCTTCCGATCTGTTGAAACCGGCCTTAGTATCATGCCTTTACCTGATTTACTTGCTTCAGATAAAAGAGACTTCAAAATAGCAGAACGACCTTCAAGATTCGGAGATGAAACAGATTTCTTGATTGAATCCCATGTTTCATCTAATTCCTCTCTCTGTGCTATCAAAAGATGTTTTTGATTAGCCTGTTTGGCGGAGGCTACAACTTCTACAGAAAGTTGAGCACTTTCTCTCTCGGCACGAGTTTGCATTTCTGAAGATAGTGAATGTGCTTCGGCTCTTGCTTCATCTTCAATTTCCTTAGCTTGTATTCTTGCTGCATCGATAATAGACTTGGCTTCAGCCTTAGCCTGTGCATCGATTTCATTTGCTAATGCATCTAATGTCATCCATCATACCTCACAATGATTAAAGATAATTCGCATGACTTGCTTAGAGCAAGAATAATGCGAGAAATCCGAAAAGTACGATTGTTTCTGGTAATGCAGTAAAGATTAATCCGTTAACGAACTTACTACTATCTTCAGCAATCATTCCAACAGCAGCTGCCCCTATTGGCCCTTGGCTCAAACCTGTTCCAATCCCTGCTAAACCTAGAGCTATTCCCGCACCTAGATTTGCATATGCTTCTACGGTACTTTCATTTGCTTCAGCCTGTACACTTGATGCAATCATCACAATAGATGACAATGTCAATAGTACGCTTATTCCTCTCATTTTATTTTTATTATTCATTTTTTTTCCTCCTTTTTTTCTAAGCATTACGCTTGGAATATGATATCACTCGACCTCCACATGACGTGAGCGGAAGCCGAAGGGCGTAAATTCCTCTCCACTAGAATCATAATATTGCCTCATCCATTCTACGAAATGAAGTCTTGCTGCATGAATATTTGGACTGAACACTCCTAGACCCCATGCAAAGAATTGTACCGATAACCAGCCGACGAGTAAAAACGGAACTACCAAAAAATCACTGTGTTCAATTGCATGAGCCATTGGTTCGAAAAGTTTTACATTTCCAGTTTCTGCAATTTTAACTCCCACTACGCCAACTGCAAAAAGTCGTACATATGAAATAACGGAGGGCATCATCCCAATTGCCTCAATTGGAGCAAGAATTAGACTAATGGAAAATGGTATTCCATGATAATTGAATAATGTCCAAATCAGCATTATAACAGCTGAAATTGCTATCATCATCCCCGGTAGCATCATATATTCTGCTTCATTAGGGCCCAAAAAACCGTAGGAAAAGAGAAAGCCTCCAACCAATAATACAATCCATACTCCATGCTCAAAAAATGCTGCAGCTACTCCAATATGTCCATGATCTGTGCCATAAAACATAACATCTCGGAAACCTATCAAACGACCGAATAGAATATGAATTAGCCCTAAATATATAGTTAGAATTACCAGATGCTCAAGATTTCCGTAATCTTCAACTAAGGTAACTCTATGAAATGGATAAGCTAGTTCTATTCCAAATGGATATGAGTCATGCCATACAGAACCGTGACTATCTACTGGAGGGTACAATACAGAGAGTGCTTCGGCTGGATTACTGTGTCCATGAGGGAAAATTTCCCAGCCTGCAAATTCAGCATACAAATAGCCGAATGCGAGTGTCCCTAATCCAATATAAACGAGGAATTTACCACCTAAACTCATTAAATCATTAGTTCCTGCTCGACCCATAATAAAAGCACCCAGTGAGATAGTAATCAGGCCATATGCCATATCTCCTAGCATCATCCCAAAGAATATTGGATAAGTAACAAACATGAATAAAGTAGGATCAATACGTCCATATGCCGGCCTACCAACTGCATCGGTAAGTAATTCCATTGGTTTTGAAAAATTTCTATTTTGATATGCAATCGGAGGCATCTCTTGATCATGGGAGTGGTCAGAATGACCATGGCCTCCTTCTCCGGCTTTGATTTTAAATGGAGTTATGTCGATAAAAATACAACATTCGGAAAGAGCTTGATTAACCTCTTCAGATCTGGACATTTCAACCCATCCATCTATGAAAAAGGCATGATCGGAAACTCCTATTTTGACAGGAGCTGTCAAAATATCATGTTCTCTTTCCAATAATTCTAAACCACATGTAAGAGATTCTCCAAATTTATTATTCCATATTTCTATATCATTTTCTATTGAAGATTTTTCAGATTGTAAAACATTTAATTTCTCGACCGCCTTTGAAAGTAAATCTAAAGGATTCCCTTGTAGATCTTCTTGAATACTAATCGCCTGGAATCCACAAGAATTCAATAATGATTGGGTTTTTCCTGAATCATTATTTTTTACGAATAATGCTATTACATTCACTTTATTTCGTAAACCTGTAAAAAGAAGGTTGTGATAATCAATATTTTTTAATGGTTCTAAATCGATTACTGTCCCAATATACGAAGAAATATTATCGTAACCAGACAGTAACTCTACTTCCAAACCTAAAGAAGAAATTAACTCTAAAAATATTTTATCTTCTGTTAGTGAGGAAATCTGATTGTCTAAAGAATCTAATTTTGTACTTTTTTCAAGTAATGATTCTACTGCACTTGGTAATGAAGCGTCTAGTTCGGAACGAACCTTGTCTACAGGAACAGGTTTTTTAGGGCTTTTACCATCAACAATTGAAGCGGCAGAGCGGAGTTTGTTCAATCGCCTACCAACAGTTTCTGCATCATCTTTTGGAGTACCTAAGTTGAAACCTTCCTCCAAACCATCATATTCTATGAAATGAAGAGCATTAAGATTTGCTAAACAATAGATTACATCATCTATTTTATCCTTACTTCCAGCTGCAATTAGACGACCCATCTGTTGAGTATGAATCTGTGACATAATTTTCGCCTCCGAGATAGAAATTTATTTTTTGAAAGCGTTAATTACTATTTTCTCTGCTTTAGCGCGATTTTTCTTACCTGATTCATGAAGATGTTGTTGAGCTGTATTTCCATCATCAGAAACTAATTTTGCTTCAGAGTTTGCACTTTCACGTGCTTTATTAATCAAATTTTGATTAGAAGATTCCGAGTTTGAGCGTTCAGTGTTAAGTATTTCAGATGCATTTTGACGGGCTTGGGAAACTATTGATGCTGCTTCTTTCCTTGCATTCGAAATAGTCTCGGAAGCGGCTTTTTCAGCATCTTTTATTGCGCGTAGAACTTTTTCTCTTACCATAGTGTGCACCGGAATGTGTGTCGCACATAAATTTAGTTTATGATAATAACCGATACGGGAGTTGAATTAAATTTTCAAGTGTGTGACTTTTGTACCAGTACTTACCATATACTTGTTGCTATCGCGTTAAGAATATGGACACTGAAGTCATTGGTCAAGAAGATTGGCAAGAGCTTCAAAATAATCTTGAAGCGACAATTCCAGTTTATGATAAGATTAACAATTTTGCAACACTTGGGCAAGTTTCAAGATGGAGAAGAATGGTTAGGAAAAAACTACCTGATGAGGGTTTGATATTGGAAATAGGATGTGGCCCAGGAAGTTTTGCTGAAGACGTTGAGGGGAGAGATTTAGTATGTTTAGATCCTATACCTGAAATGATAAGAATTGCAAAAATACGTGTTAGAGATAAGCGATCTAAAAGAGGAGATAAGGAGGCAAAATTCGTTGAAGGAAAGGCCGAGGAATTACCATTCGAAGATAATTATTTTGATACCGTATGTACACTTTTCTCCTTCAGGGATTGGTTTGATAAACGGAAAGGACTATCTGAAGCTATGCGCGTCTTAAAACCAGGAGGAGAATTAATAATAGTTGATCCGGCAAAAATTAATTATTTTCATGGACTTTTGGGTCATTTTTGGATGAAATATTGGGTAGGAACTTATGCAAGAATAGTTTGTAAACAAAAGGAACACCCATGGAAATGGCTGACAAAAACTTATATCAATTTTGGAACAACCAGAAAATACAAAAAAATGATGGTAGAAGTAGGATTTGAGAATGTAAAAGGAAAAGTTATCTTCCCAGGAATGGCGACAATATGGTCTGGAAAAGCGCCAGCATCAGAAAAATTTGAGTAATGGCCTGCAAGTAATAGCTTTCCAAATAAATGGTTTAGTCAGTCTGTTGAAAGCGATGTTTATGAACCAGTCTGGAAATCTAAAAAGAATACTACCTAACTTAAATGACCTTTGAGAATTCCTCATTACTTTACCCATCTGATGTTCCCATCTTTTTTCGTATTCTGATAGAGGAGTACCATTTTTTATGTGCTCTGAAATTACTTGACCGGCTATTCTGCCGCCTATCATGGCAATTGTTATGCCCGCTCCATTTGAGGGCAATACCATTCCGGCTGAATCACCAACGAGTACGTAATTATTTTTCACAAACGTTTTAATTGTACCAGACATAGGCAATGAACCTGCGCCTTCAAAACTAACTTTTCCTTTGTATTTGGAGAAGAAATTATCTGCAAATATATTCAAACTTTTGCCTTTTGCAAATTTCCTCTGAATTCCTAATCCTATGTTAGCTCCTCCTTCTTTAGGAAATACCCATGCATATCCTCCCGGAGCAACAGAACCGAAGTGTAATTCAACGGCATTGGAAAATATACCGTCCATAAGAATAAATTTGACTGGAATATTGAGAGATTTAACATTCCAATGTTTCTTCCTCAATGGGTCATTATGACCACCTGCTCCTACTATTATCTTTGCATTAATTATAGAACCATCTTTCAAGATGATAGAATTATCTTCAATATTTTGGACTCTACTCCCGGTTAGGAACTCTGCTCCATTAGATTTTGCAAGGCGTACTAATTCTTGATCATGTATAACTCTGTTTAGCATTAAACCTTCAAAATTATACTTCAGAGGTTTTCCAGAAGGAGGAATCAAATGCATTTCTTTTGTATACTGCGAAATTGCATTTTTTGGTGTTTTAAACAGCTCATCTATATCTGGGACATTTGGACATAATCTCTTCATTTCATTATTCGATGGAACTAATTCTCCACATTGAAGTGGTTCACCTATTGAATCCCGACCATCAACGACTAACACACTAAGACCATTTTTTGCAGCAAATCTAGCAGTTGTACTTCCTGCTGGCCCACCTCCAATTATAACTAAGTCCCAAAGTTTCTCTTTGATCACAGTATATCACCATTAGGTTTTGTAATAATTTATAATTTTCTATTTTGTGAATCTATTGCTATTTCCATCATCATACTCTTAGCATCAGAATCTGGGAGTTTTTCGAGACTAGCTATAGCTCTATTGATATGATTTTTTATTAATTGTTTTACATACATCAAAGAATTGGATTTATTCAGTAATACTGTTAATTCCTGCCACCTATCCTCAGAAAAATTATTCAGAATATCTTCTAACTGTTCCCTCTCAGGACCATAAAGTAATGTCAAAGCGTGGATTAGAGGTAGTGTCATTTTGCCATCATATACATCTGTTCCTCTTGGTTTACCCATTGAAGGTTTCCCAGTAAGATCCAAGAGATCATCAACTAATTGAAACGCACGGCCTATTTCAATACCAAAATCTTCCAATGCTCCAATAATCTCTTTATTAGCGCCTGCAATGATTCCAGCACAACCGCACGCTGAAGCAAATGGGCCGGCTGTTTTTCCATCAACGATAGCATAATAATCCTCTGGAGTGGTGCTAAAGTTTCCTATATGTTCAAATTGTAGCAACTCTCCAGATGCTAAATTAGCAGCAGATTTACCAATTTTTTCTACTATTACTTTATCATATCTCCCTCCTAGGGAAAAACCGATGACGAATAAATAATCTCCGGCAATAATTGCATGAGATATATCATGGCTGGTGTGTAGAGTAGGCAGACCTCTTCGAGTTTTTGATTGATCGTAGATATCATCATGAATTAAAGTAGCAGTATGAATTATTTCTGATGCAAGTGCCAAGTCCATAATCTTGGAGTCATCATCGCCGCCTGCAGCTTCATGTGCCAATAATGCTAATACGGGACGGAATCTTTTGCCTCCAGAAAGCAATATATCTCTCGCTAAAGACATTGCTGGTGCTTCATCGCCCGATAGTTTTTCCAGAACTAGTTCTTCTAGAGCATCATCAAAACGATCTTTGATTAAAGACAAATTAGGATTAACAAAATACTCCGTTTCCATGTGCTTCAACTTAACTAGGAGGGGTCGCCTATATCAACAGGTGTGTATCCGGATTGAACGAGTATAGTATGTACTCCCTCTCCTGAAGTGGTTGCCATGAAAGACAAAATAAAAATTGTTACTTTGGACACCCCGGATTGTAACATTACAAAATACATCGATAATCTATTAGAATTGGAAGAATTTGATGATTTTGAAAGAATAATTTCGAAAAAATTAGATTTCTCGTCATCCATCAAAGGTTTGAGTGAAGGAGAATATGATGTGATTGCAATGACAGGTCAAGAGTTGCATGGAAAAGAATTGGAAATGCTTCAATATGAATGTCATGTTTCAGGGGCAATTACTCCAAGAAGACCTAATATGTTATTGATTTCTGAAAATAAGATCGGTTATCAGCCTAAATCAGCAATAATTTTGTGTGATCAAAAAATAATTAGGAGGCAATTAAGAAGGGCACGGAGTGATTTACGTGTTTTGAGTACCGTCGCTTATCAGTCAATTAATAATTTCAAGAAAAATTATACAAATGAATTTGAAAGGGTTGCATGGATGGAGGAAAAAAGACAAAATGGCAAAATAGATGGTTTCATTACATCTAAAGAAATATTTGAAAAACTTAAATTAAATGGTAGAAGGCACACATTACTTCCAGATCCAAAAGAAGGAGGAGATAATCATTTTTTACCAATTCCTTATTCAGATTTAATAATATTATTGACAAGGAAAAGTTCACCAAAGTCATTGATAAAGAGAATTACAGAGAAGGAAGGAGAAACAATATGGTGGATACAAAATCAAATTATAGGTAGTTTAGATTTTGAAGAATTATCAAATACATCTATTTTAGTGAGACATAGAAAAGTAAGATCGTTAATGGAGGAGGCTGAAAAATATAAAGATTTGACTATGGAGCAAGCCTGTCATAATTCTGAAGGAGAGGTGTTAGATTCCGAAGTTCATGTAGAAATTAAAATTGAAAAAATCTCAAAAAATGGAAAGAGAACAGTAGGGATTCACAGAATAATACCATATTCAAACTTTGAATATGCAACAATTTCTCTAATTAGAGATTGGGAAGTAGTGTTACGAGAAGTATCTCAGGATGTTCCCAAGGACTCTTATTATGATATTTCGGCAACAGCATTTATTGATTTGGACGAATGATGATTGAGATGCCATCACTAGAAAAGGTAACAATTATTTTGATTACTAGCGTAACCAATATCAGTTAAGACATACGGCGAGGGCCTGAGGAGTAGTACTGGATATAGATTTACCAATGCTAGATTTACTTTACAAGAGTAGTTTAGTTGAGTTAAGGAAAATTGCTGAAAGTGAAGGAATCCAAAAAAGTGGCTCAGTCGAAGTTCTTAGGGCGAGATTGATAAGACAAAAGATATTATCCAATATTGATCTCAGTTGGGAAGGTATTCAAGGAACAGCTCACAGTGAATTAGGAGAAATATTGAAGATTTTTGGCATAAAGTCATCTGGATCACACAAAGAGAGGCGAAGGAGATTATGGCTGCACCTTACTTTTGATTCCAGAAGGATGACCATAGAAAGATTAGTAGAAATGGACAAAGATACTTTGTATGAATTATGTCGTAAACTCGAAATGCCAGTAAGTGGTACAAGAACGATACTCATGGGCAGAGTTGCGGGAGTTTTAACAAATCAGTCTAAAGGGTGGGGGAGAATTAAACGCAGTCTACATAGAAACGGAGTACAAATAATTGACCTAAATTTGGAAATAGATGATATAGAAGGCGAAGATGAAATATCTGAATTTGAAGAAATTAAAAAAGATTTTTCCAAGGCATACTTAGAAGATGCTAGAGAAATGATGATTATTGATATTGATAAAGAGAATTTGATAATTCAAGGTCATTTATTGGCTATTCAGGCCAGAATTCCAGAATTGGAAAGAATAGTAAGTACGATACTAAAAGAATATGGAGGAGAGTGGAGTAATTTGGAAAAAAATCTTTTAATGAGATTGGTAAAAAGAAGAGGATGGCCAATAGAGGAAAGTAAAGTAAAGGAAAGATTGTTGATGGTTGCAACAGATATGGCAGAAAATAAAGGCGGTTCGATAAACATAATAGGAGATAGTAAAAAAGAACTAAAATATGAAGTGAAACCGATTATAGATAGAATAAAGATAAAAATGAAAGAATCTGAGAAATTCATCAAGAGTGGAGAATAGCGCCAATACTATTTCAAAAGTCTGAAAAACCCGAATCTGGGTTCAATAATGTCTCCTTTGACATCTCTCAAATCCTCAATACAATCTTCTGCAGATTCTCTAGAAATACCTGATAATGTGCAAGCTTCGACTAATTTGTCGTATTCAACTCCAGTACCTGTGTCAAGATTTTGTATTGTTTTCAAAATTACATTTTCAGGATTGGTAATATTTTCATCCATATCAGTTATTTCTACAACATCTGTCTCATTTTGGACTATCACAGTTTGATTGTTTCCTCTAGAACTACCTAAAGCACTAGAAAGTGCTTTTAAAATCCCTAACCGATAGTTTTCAGCATCAACATTAGAATAATGTTGTCTTGCCATTAATATCCCATCAACTAAATCTTTAGGGAAACCTGATGCCATTAGTGATTCTTTATTGAGTTCCAATTCCAAAGACTGTTCATAAAAATTTAATCTGCGTAATGTTGCATCTGAGGTGTCAATAAGCCAATTCATATATACTTCTTGACTAATTACTGTGAATTCTTCAACACGAAAAGAAGTGAAAATACCTCCTTCATCACCTTCAAACCACCTAGATTTACCAACTATTGCCATCAAAAACCTATCTCCAGATTCGTATCTTGCAAACAATTCCTCCATCTCTGCTTGTAATTCTGGTTGAAAAGATGCTACGTTGAAACGGTTGATACCAGTTGGATCTCTTATTTGACCATTAAAACTTGGTCCATTGTCCCCTTCTCTTTTTTCCAGCCTATCAATAACTCCACAAAACAGTGCCCTATTCACTTTAGCACCGAGTTTGGTTATTACAAAGGAAGGGTCATATTCTCCAACTCCCTGCTCGGTAAGATTAGATTCTGAAAATTCTTGCGCAAATAACCTGTATGCACTTTGGCGTTGTATTCTCGTATTTGAAATCATAAAACAACCCCCCATTTCTCCATAACTCTATTTGCTTCCTTTTCCATATCATAGTCAAATATTGACATTTTTTCTGCTAAAATCATAGTACCTTGATTATCTACTAAAGCTCTCCCATGAATCTCAACTTTCTTAGAAAAAAGCATATCTCTAAGAGAGGATAAAAAATAATCTTTTCCAGAAATTGAAATTTGTTCTTTTATATCATCAAACTTAGTCGAGAGAAACTCTTCCGAAGGTTCTTTGGATAACAAAAGGGACGCATTGGAAACTCCATTGTCTAATACAAATCTAAGCCTTAAATCTTCTTTACCTTGAACATCACCATGCTCTGAACATGTATCGTCTCGTAAAACTCGTCTACATTCCGGGCATCTATATATTATCCCAGAATCTTGTCTAATTGAAATGATATTACCGGATGTTTTAATCCCTCTTCTCGAGCCTCCATTTACTAAATCATTTAAATTTACACCTACCCAATGATCTTCAGGGTTAATTTCCTCCCAAGGAGGATTAACGATATCTTTTACTTGGTTCAAATCATCAATAACTAAATCTGGAGAACCTTGCCAAAATTGAACTCTAGCGCCTGATAATTCAACAAAATCTCCTTTTGTTGGATTAAAATCACACCAAGCGGTCAAGCGACACCTTCCACTTGGATCAATAATCTCTCCACTTCTTACTACTCTTTCAGTACCATCTTCTGAGGTAAATGTTCGTTGATTCCAAGAGTCGATTTGAACAGTTATTTTTATGTCTCTCATGCCATTCCTCAAATCTGATATATTAGACTCTATTGTATGTACTAGATCCTCCATTTTGGGAAAGGAATTATCTATGTATATTTCTATCTTTGCATCATTGCTGATGTTTATCTCAGGAGTATCGCGGAATTTACGAACAGAAATATTTTCCATCTTAACTAAATCGCCAGATTTAAAATTAAATGGAATCCAAGATAAAAATCCGACACTTCCAGATGAATCAGATATTCTACCTCTGAAAATATCTAAAGTCCCTGTCCCGTCCTTTTTTACTATAACATCTGGCTTTATAGTGATAATTCTTCCTACAGTACTTCCAAAACCTTCATTTTTAATTAATTCCGAAATTTCCAAAGGTTCGTTAATTGATTTAACAATGTTAGAATCTCCTTCACTCAAGATAGTTACCCTACTTGAACGATTAATATTAATAGATTTTTTATCGTTCCACTCATTAACAGAGACACCTTCTATACGAACTATGGAATTGGGGCGAAGATTTTCTGAATGTTGCCCCCAATCTTTGAAATCCCAGCGTTCCCTTTTACTAGATTCTTCCCAAGGGTTATCTTCAATCCATCCAAAAGCAATTTGTTTTTCTTCCCCTCTGACCATCTGCATCCTTGGCGTATAAGATATAACTGAAACTTCCATTGTAACATTTTTATCCTCGGATGAAAGTTCGGAAAAATTAGTCACTTTTTTCTCTACTTTTTGTAAAGAAGGAGCAGAAACTTGTTTCCCTGAGGCTAATTGGAATTTCCTAATGACTGATCTCAAGGCATCTTCGGGAGGGATTAAGAATTCGTCTTCATAACGTCTAAATTCTTCAATAATTTCTTGTTCATCTGCTTCAGGACATTCCTGTTTTACTGCAATAATTTGTATACCGTATTTATCACCAATTGTCATTATATCACCAACATCAATAAGGATTTATTGAGTCCGGACAATCAATTAAAACATTGTAAAATAAGGATAAAAACTTATTTTTCACAATGGTCATGATAATTCGTGTAGTTTGGGGTAGACTCAACACTTCATCACCTCTGGAATTTTACCTAAGATGGTGGCGGTCTTTGAACATACCTCTAAAAAAATAGATAAAATAACCGATGTCATTTTCTACAATAGTGTCTTCGATAGTGCGTGAATAAGACTGAAGTATGTCGTTTTGGGATTCTAACTGCATCAGACAGAGCTGCTAAAGGAATATATGAAGATAAAAGTGGACCCGAAATTGAAAATTTTTTAAAAGAGGTTTTGACTAGTCCTTGGGAAATATACCGATTACTTACTGCCGATAAAAAAGAAGATATTGAAAATGGAATAATAGAATTGATAGAAAAAAAAATGTGTAATGTTGTGATAACTACAGGAGGAACTGGACCTGCCATAAGAGATGTCACCCCAGAAGCGACTGAATCTGTTTGTGAGCGAATGTTACCGGGTTTTGGAGAAGAAATGCGAAGAATATCACTGGAATATGTCCCTACTGCAGTTCTTTCAAGGCAAACAGCGGGAATAAGGGGGAAATGTTTAGTCATTAACTTGCCGGGTTCACCCAGATCAATTAGAGAAATCCTAGATAGGATATTTGCCAGTATTCCCTATTGTGTAGATTTGATCGGGGGGCCATACATTGATACAAATCCTGAATTGATTAAATCTTTCAGACCAGGAAATAAAAAAGAGTAGTTGAAAATGATATTAATCACTAGACTATTAACAATATTTTTCGGATTATCTCTCATAAATATTGGGATCCAGCACTTTAGAGATCCAGAATGGTTTGAACCGATAGTTCCATCAGTGCTCGGAAATCCAAAATTTTGGGTTTATTTAAGTGGCGTATTTGAGATGATTCTTGGTCTAATGATTCTAATTGAACCACTAAGAAAATATGCTTCTTTAGGAATTTCATTAATGCTAATTGTATTATACTGGGCGAATTTGAATATGTGGATTAATGATATCCCCATCGGCGGAGTGAAACTTAATTTTTTTGAACACGTTATAAGAGGAATAATACAGATTTTATTGATACTATTGTCTCTTTACATAGGTAAATGGCCTCCTTTCGCAAAGGAGATTTAAACAATAATTCATCAAAAAATACTAGAAATACACGAATAGTTCATCAGATATATGCCATCCGAGGAGCATGGCAAAAACCAGAAAAGACGATAATGTTATTACAAGAAACAGTGAAGAACTTAGAGTTGTGAAAGTTGAAATGGATTTTACTACTAATGCTTTATCTTCAATTCTTTACAGCCAAGGAAATACTAAAATTTTAGCATGCGTCACTAAAGCTCCTTCTCTGCCAAGATGGTTTCCCAGAGATGCGAATAAAGGATGGGTTCATGCCGAGTATTCACTCTTGCCTGGTTCGACAGATACAAGATTCAGAAGAGAACGTACTGGGGCTAAGGGTAGAACTCAAGAAATTGAGAGATTAATTGCTAGATCTCTCAGAGGGTCAATTGATTTGAGTGCATTAGGGCCGATTGCCTTAACAATAGATTGTGATGTATTAAATGCTGATGGAGGAACTAGATGTGCTTCGATAACAGCCGCTTGTATTGCAATGAGAATCGCAGTAAGAAGACTCATTGCAAGTGGAGAATGTCTGCCTGAGGAATTAAGAGCCAGTAAAGAAGAAATAAAAAATGGATGGACACCTCCATCTTTATCTGAGGAAAAAAGAAGAGAACATGAAAATAAAGTCATGCCTTATGATGTGGCTGCACTAAGTGTAGGGCTACTTGAAGGAAAGATTTGGACGGATTTGGATTATATTTTGGATAGCAGTGCAGATGTCGATATGAATGTAGTAATGACAAGTAATGGAGAATTCGTAGAAGTACAGGGAACAGGAGAAGAATCCACATACTCAAGAGAGCAGCTCGAAAAATTATTGGACTCTGCCGCCACAGGGATTACAAAACTTCATGATATTCAGAAAAAGATTGTAAATTCCATAAAATAGTAAAAATGGTGGGACTGGCCGGACTTGAACCGGCGGCCTCCGCATCTTCAGTGCGGCGCTCTCCCTACTGAGCTACAGTCCCTTGGAGGTATGCCATTGGAGACATGACTTCAAGTCTTCCAAAGAAGTTTTAAAAAATGTCATCTTCATCTTCATCTTCCTCAAAGGACATCATATTTGTTTCTTGAGTTTTTGATTTGGTTGATTTTTTAGATTCTACAATAGACGATTTCTGGCTCGGAGATGATTTCGTATCAATCGGATTAGAGTCATGTTCCTCTTTTGAATTCAAATTTTCATTGTCAGACATATTTTGGGCTGTTGTAATCATCCCTCTTTGATCTCTTGCACGTATTTCAAGAAGTCGTTGTCTCGCTTTATCATAATGCTGAAGCATGTACATTGCATCGTGTTCAAGAAGAGGAGAGTCGGAAATTATTGTTATATCCATCCAGTCTCCTTCCTCTGCTAAATATTCAGCAAATGGTTCAAATTTTAAGTCGGATTTTTTAATTTGTGTATAATGTAGTGCATTACCCATCCTATGTTCAACACCAGCAAAATGACAATAAAATTTTGAACCTCCATATGTCTCTCGTACTCGATCGAATAGCTCTGCATAGTCTTCACTAGTTCTCATCATGCCATGTCCTCTGGCATGTATATGAGCCATATTCAATACAGGAACAGTACCATCGACGTGATTACAAACTTCCAGAACTTCTTCGACAGTCCCCCACAACTCTTGTCTACCAGATGTTTCAATTCCCACAAGGGATGGTTCGGCTTCATGAACCCATGGGAAAGCAGAATATTCTTCCTCTTCTTCTTCGACACCCCAAATACTCTGTACCCTATCAACGACTCCTGAAAAAATATTAATTAATTCCTCATTAGCTTCAGAACCAGGTTCGAAATCTCCATATGGACCTACATGATATGTGAGGTGTCTGGCATTAACTAATTTTCCGGCTTGCATACTTGCTTCCATTTTAGATAAAGTCCTATTTCTCTCTCTCTTACTACCCAATAGTTCTGCATAATATGGACCATGCATATTCATCTCAAAATCTGACTTCCATGACAATATTCCAGCCTGCCAATATTGATCAAAATGGTGTGGTTGAACTGTCCTTACTGTTTGAACTTCCATCGCATCCAAGCCCAAGACTGTGATATCATCCATACCTTCTACTATTGTTCTCCCTTTACAAGATAAAGGGACTCCAGCGGGACCTAATTTTAGTGACATCAGCTGTTCTCCGAGTACTCCCGAACTGCCTCCCCTTCAAAAGGAGTCTTCCGAAATGAGTACAGAATGTTAATTAAATGGTATTTTAGAATTTTCTACACTTGATGCGGCATACTTTATTTCACTATTATCTAGATTAGTTAATGATAAGCCATTGATAAAATATGCAAGCCATAAATGAAATGGATATTTAGACTCTAGTTGTATAGATAATTCGCCCGAGGTATGAATGATATGAGATATGCTTTCATTTTCATCATAAGTACAAACAATTGGCACAAGGCCTTTTGATTTTATTTTCTTCAATAGTAAAGGATTTGTAGTATTTTCTAATTTGGAGATTGAATCTAATGCTTTCTTTGTAAAAAATAAAATATGAATCTGACGGATTCGATTAATTATTTGGCCCCACATCTCTGGAATTCTACTATAATCTTCAGGCAAATCTACAATCATTACGGTTTTTGTTCCTTCTAATTCTCCAAAAATCATTGATGCTCCCCACGCACTAGCAGGTGAATTACCGCCAAGTACAGTAGTAGATGAAATTACCAGCCAATGTTTATTTTGAAGAGTTTTTCTCCAATCGATTATTCCATAATTGAAATCACTAAATATTTCATCTTGCTTGGAAGTGATTATGTCCACTTGAGCTCCTATTTCCAAAGCTGAATTTGTAACTAATGAACCAGCATCCAGAGAATTGGGGTGTCGGAAATTAACAATTGAAAAATTGGTTGACATGGGGACAGCGAAAAGAGGTTTGGTCAAGGAGTTATCTAATTTATTTTCCATCTCAATAAAGCTATTGCTCCTCCAAAACTAGAAAGTTGTTCGCCGAAATCATGATCAGATGAAGATTGAATTACTTCACCTTTTGAAATTTTTATTTCATGTATTATGTTTGACCAGAGTAAATTCATTTCACTATCATCACTCCTCAAAACAGATGCTAGAATAACAATTTTCTCTACAGCCCCTTGTTTTGCTGCCTCTAAAATCTGTGCTTGACCATAGCAGACATTTCCATCTGTGGATATTCTCCTGAGCCCTTCTTCTATTGCCCGAATTTGATATATTAAAGCGTTCTCACCAATTATCGAATCTGCTAAACCATCTGTCAATATTTGATTAGCAGCAGAACGGCCTCCTATTGAGGTTGGTGAATTTAAAATTTGATTTTTGGCTCCTAAATTTCTGAGAATTTTTTCAAAGCTATCCCTTGCCATTCCCGGGCCGCAAATTATCAAAGGAATACTTTCTTTGAACACTAAAATTGTCTCTTTGGCAACTTTGGAAAAAAAACCATTTCGTATCTCTGATGTGTCAGAATATCTTTTACCACCACCCCTCAATGAGAATTGGGAAACATCTCTCATACCATACTGAGTAACTTCAAACAGTAAAATTTCATCATTTTCAACTACTAATAATCCAGAATTGACTCTTTTACCCGAGGAAAATGCCTTTACTAACAACGAATTATCAACTTCTGAGAATCCTCCTTCTCTTGATATCTCAATTTCATTTCCAGGAACAATTATGTGAGTATGATGATTTCCGATATCAATTTTTGCTTCAGAAATTATCCCATGAACACGAAAATTTTCTGTAAATGAGTGAAAAGAAGAAGATTGTACTTCCAAAACTATCCACATTGGTTTTCTCTCAGCACCTTTCGCCCTACTATTTTCTTGTGTTCCGGTGGTGGAATCTCGACGGTGAGATAACATACCAACAACAGATCCTGGACTACATATCTGAGATAATGTCCAAAGATCATCTTCATGATCAATTTTTATTCTAAAACCATCATCTAAGTTTCTAATTTTGCGCACTTAATCACACTCATCCGAAAACGCCAGTTAGATTACCATCCTCATCCATATCCATGTCTGCTGCAGCAGGTCTTTTTGGCAAACCAGGCATTGTCATCATTGATCCACATACTGCCACTATAAAACCAGCACCGGCATTAATTCTTAGTTCTCTTATTGGCATGTTGAATCCTGATGGAGCACCTAATATTTTTTTATCATGACTAAAAGAATATTGATTCTTGGCCATACAGACTGGGAGATTATTTTTACCCCATTTTTTTATAGTTTCTAATGTATGCAATGCCTCTGCACTGAAATCTACCGATTGTGCGCCATAAATATTTGTTGCGATTTTTAATATTGTTTGTTCAATATCCGTCCCTGGATCTATTACAGGTGAAAAGGGATTATTATTTTCATCATGATTTGTACATGCATTTACAACGGCATCGGCTAATTCAATAGATCCCTTTCCACCTTCTTTGTGCCCTTCAAATATAACAATATTACTTGCTCCTGCTTTTATTGCCTCTTCCTTTAGAATATTTATTTCATCCAGAGTATCTGTTGAAAATTTGTTTATAGAAACAATCACTGGTATTTGAGTTGAAGATAAATTCCTTATATGGCGTCTTAGATTAGTTGATGCTCCGTTTTGTACTGCCTCTATATTTTCCAATTCAATTTCTTCTTTAGAAGGCCGCGCGCCCCCTCCTGTAGAAAAACCTCCTCCATGAAGTTTCATACTCCTAATTGTAACATTCAAAACTATACAACTAGGTACGATGCCAGACGCTAAAGATTTGATGTGTAATGCTTTTTCTGCACCCATCTCGGCTCCAAATCCTGCTTCTGTAACTACATAATCTGCACAAGAAAGGGCTATTTTATCTGCTATTACAGAAGAATTACCATGTGCTATATTTGCAAATGGTCCACAATGGACAAATGCGGGATTTCCTTCTAATGTTTGAACTAAATTAGGTAAAAAGGCATCCCTCAAAAGTAACGCCATTGCCCCTGATGCTTCTATATCATCAGCAGTTATTGGTTCACCTTGATTATTTTCTGCTACGATAATTCGACCTAGTCTTAGTCTCAAATCTTCATAATCAGATGCTAGTGATAGTATAGCCATTACTTCACTTGCTGCAGTTATATCAAATCTATCAGTACGATCCAAACCATTAGATGGGCCCCCCAGTCCAATTGTTATTTCTCTGAGGCTTCTGTCATTCATATCGAGTACTCTAGGCCAAAAAATCCTATTAGTATTTATATTTAGAGGATTTCCTCGATGAAGGCAGTTATCTAAAATGGCAGAACATAGATTGTGAGCTGAAGTAATGGCATGTAAATCGCCAGTAAAATGCAAATTGATTTGTTCCATAGGCAATACTTGAGAAAATCCGCCTCCAGCAGCGCCTCCTTTTATTCCAAAGACTGGACCAAGTGATGGTTCGCGAATAACACAACATGCATTATGCCCTCGAAGGTTTAACCCCTGATTTAATCCAATAGTCGTGACAGTTTTGCCTTCTCCAAATGGAGTTGGGTTGACACTAGTGACCAAAATCAAAGAACCATTGATGTTTTGACTTTTATTTTTCAAAGAATTCCATGATATTTTAGCCACATTAGGGCCGTGCATAATCAAGTCATTGCGAGATAATCCCAACTGTTCGGCTACAGTTTCAATAGGCCTTGGAATTGCCGCTCTGGCTATCTCTATGTCACTATCCATAAGCATATCGGACAACTCTTAATGTTTGAAACCTTCATTGCTAATAGCACATGGGAGGTCATATGAAGGTACCCGAATACTGGGGAGTCGTTGGTTTTCCTGTGGCTCATTCTTTAACTCCAAAGATTTTCCAAATAGTTGGAGAATATATGGGATTTGAAACTATTAAGGTTATGTTTATTGAAGCAAGAGACATTGAAGAATTCATAAAGGAAACTAATAAAATAAATGGTAATTTTTGGCTATCAGTTACCTCTCCACTAAAGCATCAGTTACATGGAGAATTTAATCTAGAATGTACCAAAGAAATTGGGGCAATAAATCAAATAATAAATTATGAAGGAGAATGGAGAGGATTCAATACTGATGGCCTGGGATTTATTAAAGCCGTAGAATATATCGGTTTTGAAGTAAATGATTCGGTTTTGCAGATAAAAGGAGGAGGATCAACCGCACGCTCTGTTGCATACCAATGGTCAAAATATGGAGGGAAATTAATTATTGAAAGAGGTAGGAGAGATATTGGTAATGGTTCATGGAAAAAATCAATTACGAAAAATCTTAATCCGGATTTATCAATAAATTTTGACGTACTTCCCGGAATAAACATGGATAAGAATATGATACCGGATAAACATTATGTGATATCATATGATGAGAATTATAATAAAGATGATTTTGGAATAATTATGCTAGTTGCTCAACATTTAGAAGCATGGAAATTTATGATTTCTGATGAATTTAAAGAAAGATTGCCCACCATTAAGCAGGTTTTATCCAAATTATGATTTAAAGTGGTATATTATCATGTTTTTTTGGAGGACTCCATTCTCTTTTTGATAATAGTGGGCGAAGAGCGCGGATTAGATTTTTTCGAGTCATTTCTGGCTCTATGACATCATCTATCCAGCCATTTTTAGCTGCAACATAAGGATCACCAAATTTTTCCTGATAGTCATTTAATAATTTTTGATAGATAATATCTGGATCTTTAGAATTTGATAACTCCTTCTTATGAATTATATTTACAGCACCTTTGGAACCCATAACCGCTAGTTCACCAGATGGCCATGATATATTGTAATCAGATCTCAAATGTTTAGAGCTCATTGCCAAATATGCGCCACCATATGCCTTCCTTATGACCACAGCTAATTTTGGAACAGTGGCTTCAGAATACGCAAAGAGTAATTTTGCCCCATGTTTAATTATTCCTCCATATTCTTGTACAGTCCCTGGAAGGAAACCTGGTACATCTATAAATGTCAAAATTGGAATATTGAAGCAATCACATGTTCGAATAAATCTTGCTGCTTTTACTGATGCGTCTATATCTAGACAGCCGGCCAATACAGATGGTTGATTTGCAATAATTCCTATCGAGTTGCCATCTAAACGAGCCAAGCCAATAACAATATTGCTGGCGTAATCAGAGAATAATTCTAAGAAAGTACTATTGTCAGAAATGATTTCGATTATTTTCTTCACGTCATATGGTTTTTCTTGATTTAAAGGTAAGATATCATTAATTTCAACACATTTTCTATCCCAAGAATCCCCATTATCAATCACATTTGGTTTAGAAAGCATATTGTCAGGAAAATATGATAGTAAATCAGAAGCAAAAGCAAGTGCCGAAATATCGTCTTCTGCTGTTAAACACACAATCCCACTTCTGCTAAAATGATTTGCTGTTCTTCCTGAAAACTCTTTAATTTCTTTTTCCAAAATAAATTCAGAAAGATTATTTTGTGTAGACAGAACCATATTGCCATACGAAGAATGCATGATTACAAAATCCGAAAGACCGACTGCTAGGGCGCTTATTCCTGTCACTTTACCCATTACGATTGATATCATAGGTATCCTTCCCGAACAGGAAACCATGGCATCAAGGATTTGTCCAGAAGGCCCTAGGGAAGTCATACCTTCTTCTGGCCTTTCCCCATTTCCGTCCCAAATTGCAATTACTGGCATAAGAGATTTTTCAGCAAATTGAAATATTTTAAGAATTTTTTTTGCATGCATTTCGCCGATTGATCCCTCGAAAACTGAAGCATCTTGAGAAAAACACACCACTCTCCTGCCCTCTATCATCCCATGTCCTGCAATTACTCCGTCACCTAAAGGACGATGTAGATGTAAATTATTGTCTCCTGAACGATGATTAACAAATGCATCTATTTCAACAAAAGTATTTTCATCGAGAAGAGAAATCAGTCTTTCCTTTGCTGTCTTTCGTCCTTCAAACCTTATATTTTCCAATTTTTTCCTATCTCCAGAATTATTGGCTTCATGCCTCTTAGCATCAAGTTTTTCTTCAGGAGTAAAGCCATTCATACTTCTCGGAAGAGGACTAGGTTCATCATTAAAACGGAAAGAGATGCTCAATCGAGAGTAAAAGAAGGATTTTCCCCAACTAGATTTGCTTCCCAGCCAATTGAAACAACTTCCCTTCCTTTACCTTGAGATAATAAATAATGTAATTTTACTAAAGCCGAGCCAGGAGGGCATAAAGATTTATGACCGATTATTCCAATTTTTTGCTGTTGACGGCCTTTAGAATAGACATCCATGTTTACCGGTCCTTTTATGGCTTGAGCCACCACCACTGCTATTCCTCCATTATTGCAGTAATCCTCTAAAACTGCCTTAAGTTTTGTATTTTCGATACTATCTTCTTCTGGATTTGCTATAGGCAAATGACCTAATCCAGTACCATGAAATAGCAAGGCATTGAAATTTAGTTTTACAGCAGATTCAACAAGAGATGGTTGCAAATGAGGTCCAGAAATAAATTCTGCAATTTTTATACTTTCATCAAAAAAGGTAGGAGATAGGGCCTCAAATCTTGCTTCGAAGGGCTCAAAATCACTCATTTTTATCAGTATTTCTTTTTTATCGATGGTAATATGTGCTAAAGGATCTTGATTAATTGACTTGAATGAGTCTCTTCTTGAAGAATGGTATTTCCTACTTGCACACCCTGGAAGAACAGCGCATTTACCATCAGATGATTCTGCATGTAAAATCACTACGGAAGTATCTCTATATCCAGAGACTGGAGGGCCGTTTGCAGCCCACATTACTGATGCAATGATATTTTCCGCTGCATCAGATGAGCCTCTGTCTGGAGAACGTTGTGAACCAGTAAGAACGATTCTACCCGGAGGTCTTTGACCATCTCCAGACCACCCATAAGCCATCGCGGCTGCAGAAAGATGTAATGTATCAGTTCCATGAGTGATAACAACTCCTTTTGCACCATCTGAAAATGCCTTCTCAGATGCTTCTAACATCTTATTCCAATGCCTTGGTCGTAAATCATCAGACCACATATTACCTAATTTTAATACCTTTAGTTGGGCGATTTCCTTTATTTCTGGTATGGAATTTAAAAGATCATTAGGTTCGAAAGTGGCTGAAACAGCTCCAGTTTTATAATCTACTTTACTAGCAATAGTTCCTCCAGTATGAATTAAATAAACCAATGGTAATGATTCATCTTGTATTTGTTTTTCCTCATCAAGTTCAACGTTGTTAGAAGTATTTGAGAGAATTTTAAAGGATTTTACATAAGATTTAGGAAAAGAGATATTATACCCATTGTTCAACTTAATGGTAACTAAGTTCGGCTCTGAACTTGGAAGTGTAATTCCCGTATAGTTTCCTTCTCCGGACCATGTTTTTACAATTAGTTCTACCGAGGTACCTAGTTCCGGCCAATCGTTCATCGGTCGTGGGTGATACATCTACTCCATGAATAACTCGCAAGAAAATAAATAAAAACAATAAAAATTACATTTTGTTAATTTTTTATTTGGTGCCGGGAGCGGGACTTGAACCCGCGACCTTCGGATGTCTCAGACATACTCAGGGGCTATATCACGCTCATCATCAGTTTCGCAAGAGAAGAATCTCTGGCAAAAAAAACCCTATGAGTCCGACGCGCTACCAACTACGCCACCCCGGCGATGTATGCGCGAATCAAAAATACCATTTGAGCATTCGCCCAAAGTAGAGGCGAAAATAATCACTAGTCTAGCATAGGGTTGATGTGGAAGTTATCTCCCCATGAGCCTGAAAGTATGGTAGACGTAGACTCTGCTCTTCGAGCAAGTGCTTATTCTGGAAAGAGAAATAAGCGTGGAGATAATAATAAAGAAGTATCAAAGAAAGGTCTAGAGCCATTTGATCCACAAGTTCATGCAACAAAAGAGGTGGCTGATGCTTATTCTATGTGGCTTGTAATAATTTATGGGACAATTATCTCAATAATTATGAGATATATATTCATGCCTACTCAGGAAACTATGGAAGGAATAATTTGGCTTCTTCCAGTAATGTTGACTGCTACAGTTCCCTCTCTTCATAAGATAATAATACCTAAAAAATATAGTGAATTATATACAAGAGGGAATTGGTTCAGAAGTGGTTTTCTATTTCTTTTTTCATGGTTAGCTCTTTCATTCTTACTCCTTAATCCTCCTCTTGCGGATATCGCACCTCCTACTTTGGCCTCAGGAATAGATATAGAGTATCAAAATGATAGTACGATTATTGGATACTCATGGGATAATGATATTTATGAAATAAATCTAAATGAAGCACAGGTAGATATTGTTCTTGGGATGGCTGTAAGAGATAATGTAGATGCCGAGAATGCCAATATTTTAGTTACATTGAATCATAATTCATTGGATGATAGGATTGTGCTTGCTAATGGTAGTGTGATTGAACAATCTGATGCAATAAATAGATTTAATTCTGTAGAAACTTGGAATAGGGGAGAAGCAACTAATATTCAGAAAGAATATACTGGTTTCCCCAAAGTTGCTTCAAATATCAAAGACATTGGTTTAGCTTGGAACCTTGCAGAAGAATTAGATAAAGAAAATATCAATTTAGGAGAGTATGAGATATTTATACAAATATTGGAAAATGGAGATCATGTAGAGCCGTTTGGAGAAAATATTTGGTCAAAAAGTTTTATTCTGAAAATAGTACAAACTGAGAGTTTATAATTACAGTAAAGTACAGATTTTGGCAGTCATAGCATCGAGTTGGAGGGATTCTCCTCCTCCCTCAACCATCCTAAAGTCTGTTTCTGCCATGACTTCAGTTATTGCTAATTTTTGAATTTCATCAAGGAAAGATACTGTACTTAGCTCACGGTGTAATTGATTAACAAAATCGGTACCTGCAAGACCGAAATTATTCAAAATATCTCTTAATCTCCTTCTAGCTGTCTGAAATCCATCTTCCTTACATGATAAGAAAAAGCGATGAAGTTCCTCAGGAGGGGCTGTGGCTGTTGTTTCATAAACTAAATCCCTTGTGACATTTGAATCAAGAGATGCTGCTACTTGTAATGACGTTATTGCTTTCCTTAAATCTCCTAGGCTAACTTTTGCTATGGCATCGGCTGCTTCGTTTTCAATTTTGATACCTTCATTATTTGCTACAATTGAAATTCTATCTAATATTTGTTCTTCATTTAGAGGTCGGAATCTAAAAACGGCACATCTTGATTGAATGGGTTCAATTATCTTTGAAGAATAATTGCAGGACAGTATGAATCGGCAACTTTCGGAATTCTGTTCCATAATTCTACGTAGTGCACCTTGTGCATCAGGAGTTAGGGCATCTGCTTCATCAAGAAAAATGACTTTGAAAGTGGTTCCTGGACTTGGTGCGGTTCTTGCAAATTGTTTCACTTTGGTTCTGATTGATTCTAATTTTCTCTCATCACTTGCATTCATTTCCAATAAATTTCGGCGGAAGTCTGAACCAAAAACATCCCTGGTAAGTGCTAGAGCGGCAGTTGTTTTACCTGTTCCTGGAGGGCCAGCGAATAACAGATGAGGAAAGGTTTTATTATTTGAGTACGCATTTAATCTCGCAACGACGGCTTGTTGGCCTTTAATTTCAGAAACTGTACTGGGCCTATACCTTTCTACCCATAATTCGCTCATGTAAATTTTCCTCACTTTATAATAATCATATCTTCAATTCTCAATATTCCTCTTCCTTATTGGGGAAATCTGAATTTCTGACATCCCTTATGTACGCCTTAACTGAAGAATCTATAGTTGAACCTAAGTCAGCATAACGGCGAAGGAATCTAGGGCTGAAATCTTTAGTTATTCCAAGCATGTCATGTAAGACCAATACTTGGCCATCACATTCTACTCCTGCTCCAATTCCTATTGTCGGAATTGTTAATTCTTCGGTAACTTTCTTTGCTAACTTTGCAGGTATTTTTTCAAAGACGATTGAAAAACAGCCGGCTTCTTCTAGAGCTTTTGCATCAGATAATAATTTAGTTGCCTCTAGTTCTTCCTTAGCCCTAACTGAATACGTGCCAAATTTATAAATTGATTGAGGAGTTAGTCCTAAATGACCCATTACTGGAATCCCAGCAGACATTATTCTTTTGATCGAGTCGAGTATCTCGATTCCTCCTTCTAATTTTACTGCATGGCCTCCAGTTTCTTTCATTATTTTAATCGCAGAATCTAATGCGTTTTTCGAATCACCTTGATAGCTGCCGAATGGCATATCCACTACCACTAAAGCTCTATCAACTGCTTTAACAACACACTGAGCATGATATATCATATGATCCAAAGTAATTGGAACTGTAGTATCATTACCTGCCATAACATTTGAAGCAGAATCTCCCACTAAAATGACATCTATACCAGCGCCATCTACGAGTCGCGCTAATGAATAATCATACGAGGTTAGCATTGTGATTTTTTCTTCTGCATGTTTCATCTCTTGAAGTGTATGAGTAGTTACCTTTTTGGCTCGACTTGCTATTGTCATGTACTTACCTCGGGATGATGTGAGGAGGTTTTTGATTTCAACTAAGCGCTTCTAAGACTCTTTCTAGAATTCAGTCTCCTCGACATAAACAAGGAATTCATCAATGTCAATAATTCCGTTATCATTTTTATCTGCTTTATGGAAGTAATCTCTCAAAGTTGAAATTCGTTGTTTGTCATTTTCATCAAAATATCCCAAGGCAATCATTGCCGAAGTAAATTCATTCAAATTTAGATGGTTGGTTCTTTCGGTATCAGCGGCATGGAACGCCGCAAGACGACGGCGATGCTCGACTTCATCCGGTTTCAACAACATCAATCGGAATGTTTCCCAAGGAGTAATTTCTTGTTGACTATACCTTTTACCATATAACTGATAAATCATTACGCCAATTATTATAGCTGCAGAACCGCCAATAACTGCCTTCATACCCATAGCATATAATAACACAAAACCGCCTGTAATCCCAAGAATTTGAGTAAAGGGGAATAAGGGCGATTTCCATCCTGGATCATACCAGTGTGACTTTGCAGAGGTTCGTAGCACTAAAACACATAAATTAATTACGATAAATACCATTATGTTGAACCCGGATGCGAATTCTGCTACATCATGTACAGGCAAATAAATAATTGCTGCAGCCATTGAAAGTCCAGTTCCAATTATTGCCCAATGTGGAGTCTCAAATTTTCCATGAACATCTTCAAAAAAAGCAGGTAAAAGATTGTCCCGAGCCAACGCAAAGAGAAAGCGAGAAGCGGCCATAATACCGGCCAGTGAACCAGAAAGAACAGTCATAGCAGCAAAAGTGGCGGCAAAAGTTGCAACTGTCTTTCCACCTGCAGCTAAAGCGAAAATATAGATGGGATCTTCTCTAGCGTGGTCATTTTCTAAATAATTAGAAGGCTCAACGGTTATGGCCATTGTCATAGTCACAAAAACATATAAAATGATACTAAAAAGTAAGGAAATTAAAATCCCATATGGCAGATTTTTAGTTGGCTCCTTAATTTCTCCTCCAACCGCCGCAATTTTTGTTACGCCTATGTACGAGACGAAGACTAGAGCAGCAGTTGATGAGAAACTATGCCAATCTGCACCTAATGAATCCTTGGAAAAGGCTGCATCCCAATCCAATTCCATCGTTAACAGAGCCCAAATACAAACAAATAACAGGTAAGTTACTGATATTAGTACCACTGGAGTTTGTACTTTTTTAATACTTTTAGCACCTAGGATGTTAATCCCTACTATCAATGATAACATTATCATAACCGCAATATCGAGATTTATTGAGACACCAAAAATACCTTGTAAAACCCATAGATAAGCCCGAAAACCCAGTAGGGCAAAGGCAGATTTGAGCATGAAATTGGCCCATAATCCTAAACCAGAAATTGTACCAATTATTGGTCCAAAAGTTTTCTCAATGTACACGTATGCTCCACCCGAAGAAGGCATTGCTGAAGCAAGTTCAGATTTGGAGATTGCTCCCGGCAAAATTACTAACCCTGCAAATAAATATGCTAACCATATGCCTCCTAAGGGATATTCTCCACCGCCTAATTCAATCATTGCCAAAGAAGGGAGTACGAACAATCCACTACCTAACATTGCTGATAAAGATAATATTACTACAGAAAATAATCCTAATTTTCTTTCTAAGGTATCTGATACTTTATCTATTGGTTGCAGAACTATTCCAAGTACATCACTCGGAGTCAGACGTGTCATGAATTATGGAAATAAGATATGTGTTTGAAGTTATGCCTTAGCAATAACTTTTAGTTCTACAGCAATAGGAGTTGGGAGAGCCAAAACTGCACAAGTTGTGCGTGCAGGCATGATTTCGGAAAAATATTCAGCATAGACTTCATTATAACCCTTGAAGTCTCTATCCATGTCTATTAACATTGAATAAACATCTACAACATTTTCAAGACTTGATCCATACTCCTCTAAAATTATACGAATATTTTCAATTACCGATCTAGTTTGTGCTTTGATATCATAATCTAAAGAATTACCATCAGAATCCCTTACTGGGCCACCGATTATTTCATTGGTTTCAGGAGACCTGGGACCTATTCCACTAACAAAAATAAGTTCTCCGACTCTGTGAAGGTGAGGATAAGCTCCTACCGCTGAAGGGCCTTTTTCTGCAATAAATGGCCCGTTATTTGAGGTTAATTTACCAGCTACTTTCTTGCCAACAACAGAACCTATGGCCACTCCAACTGGGCCCCCTGCCATCCCTCCTGCTGTCGCTCCTAAAGCCCCTCCTGCTGAACTTACCATTGATGGACCTATTTCTTCATATATTTTTTCGATAACATCTGATGGTGCAGAAATTACTTTATCTATGATATCCTCATTTTCATCGTTATTTGATGACTCTTCGTCTGACATTATAAATTACCTCGATCAAGAACATTCCTGTCACCGTGATAATATTCAACATCATCTTCATCAAATTCTTTATCTCCAACCGATTCATCTGAAGGAGTTAATTGAATTACTGCTCCCCCTGAACCGTGTAGAGGTTCGTAAGCTAGAACTTCTCCTTTGTAATTATTATGCTGACCCATAGTTGCTGCCATCCACCATACTGGTTTGTATGCAGCTACTTTTTGAATTCTTATCTGCCCATGAATATCTCTAGATAATTGACTGAGATCTTCAAGTCTACCATCCTCAAAAAATTCTAAAATCTTCTTATTCCATTCATCATCTTTTGAACTATGGATTTTGTCATCTTTAGGATCTATATGCTCAGTGAACATCCGATTGGACAAGCTTGCAACTACGACTACAACTGCTTTCTTTCCTTGCTTGGAAAGAGCATCTCTAGCAGCTTTTCCAAGAACCATAGTTTCAGATCTGTTTGAATACATATTACTTGAAACTATGCAAGCTGGGATTTTATTATCAGGATTTAGAAGAGATAATGCTACAACTGATCCTGTATCGATTGGGAAACCATCATATGCAACTGTTCTAGAATGTAGTCCTCTGGATTCGGCAGCTTCGCGATAAGCATGTGCAAATTCAGAATCTATATTGAATTTGTAAGGCATACTACCTAAATAGTGAAAATCATCATCTACATGAATCCATTCTGGTTCGGGATGTGCTTGTATTTGATGACCAACTATACTTGGCCATGTAGTAGAATAAATTAGTATTAAATCTGCATCACTTGACTGTATACGTTCCTTTAATTTATCATAAGCTTCTCTAAGATTCTTATATCCATCATTCAATCCTGGGGCCAGCAGGGGGTGTGGATGAGGGGGGCAATAAATACCAAATAATACATCTTGATTGTCATCCATAATAATCCTCACAAAACTATTTCTCTTGTTTTAGAATTAGGATCCCAAGCAACAACAGCATTTCCAGTACCTATTACTGATTGATAACCATATATTTCAGCAGGATAGTTTGGAATACCCATTGCTGCCATCATCCATGTGAGTCCTCCTGCTTCAGTTTCAGCGATAGTTTGTTCAGTATACTCGGGCATAATTTCGATAATCTCTTTCATTTTCCCTTCTCTCATCATTTTTATCATTTTCATATCCCACACATATTGACTATGGTTGTATATGTGTTCTCTACTCATATCCTCAGGTAGCGGAGACTCGGTAACAAAATGACGATGGGAAAGGCTATGACTACTTACAAGTACTACCTTTTTACCACTTTTTTCTATTGCTTTCAGACATGCCTCACCAAGAGCTTTTGCTTGTTCGTTCATCACTTCTCCGGAGTAGTAGTGCGTATTCCGATTGCTACTTATGGTAATTATTGGTTTATCCCATTCGGGATTTAGCATATGACAACTTGTAATTGTACCGTAATCAATTCTAAAATCTGGATTAGTCATCATTTTTGTTATTATTCCTGCATCAGAAGCTGATTTTTGCATTTCTTGTGCCAATTCAACATCCACAGTTAAATCATATTTATATCTAAAAATATTGGGAAAAATTGGATCTACAGACAATGAACTAAATTTTGGAAGCCCTAGAAAATGAGTTCCAATGTAAGTTGCCCAATGAGGCGTAAAGATAACCATGACATCATAATCTATTTTTTTTAATTTTCTTGCAAGACGATTGTATCCCCAACGCAAGGTTTCCCAACCTCCTTCTGAAAAAGGTTCATTTTGTTCGGGATTCTCAGCATAAACCAGATGAGGAGGGTGTGGTGCTAAACACCCAAGTACGACTTGCCCCTTTTCCATGTGCTTTGTGATAACTACAACAATATGAATTAATCGCTTGAATATTTTCATAGCATTGATGGAGTGGGTATGTGTCCCATGCAATATGAAATGGGATTCAATTCCGTTATGGCCTGTTATAATTCCGCTTTCAACTGGTTTTTTTATGGCTTGTATTTTTGGCTTTGTAGAGAATTCTAGTTCTTTATTGAAACCCGCTATTTGTCTATTGATATTACCCTTTGTACTCTGGGCTTCTCCCATAGAGATAGAAAATCCTAAGGAGTTTGTTGGTGGATATATCGTTTCAATAATATTTGGAATATTACCTCAACTCATATTCTTTGTCTGGTTTATTATAGTTATATTGATCTGGATATCTCAAACAACGTACCTATGGAGGTATGATTCTCCGGTATTTAGGATAGGAATTTGGATAGGCCTTGGGAGTTGTACTGGGCTATTTCTAGGAAGTTTTTACGCTCATTATTTCCTTATCGCTCATACCTAGAACATAACCTAAAATATAGAATGATGGAAGAGAAGCTATATATGCAGACCAGATTAATTCATCATCGAAATAATGAGTTATTATCCTTATTTCTCCGACGGCATTTTTCATTATCTTACAATCTGAAACTTCACTACAAGAATCAGGATTTTGGAGCTTAGATAGTATAACGTAAGAGTCATAAATACTTTCAGTCATCACAGAAAAGCTGATATTTTCTTTTGGAGATAATGGAAATAACTCACCCTCGGAGGATAATTCTTCCCAATCAAAAATTCCTTTATCGGCATATTTTTCGGCAATGCTTGTTTTGACTAGTAGTAATTGTACACTCTCTTCACCAATATTAATCACCTCAATATTGACTGGATTAGTTAAACTATGAACTTCAATGGTTTCTAAATTTACATCCTCGAAGCCTAATCTATAATTTGGTTCTTCATCATTAGTTCCAGGGCCATCAATAACAATAAAGAATATCAGAAATGTGCTAATAAAAGAAACACCTATTATGGAATATAGTTGTTTTTTATTTGGAAGAATAGAATTAATTCTAGAAAAATTCTCAGATCTGAGTTTTGGCTGTATTTGATGTACAAAATAAGACGTTATGAACGCCAATCCTATTCCAGGAATGACATCAACTATCCAATGAATACCTAAGTATTGAATGGAAAATATGTAAATTAAAATATTAAAGATGATAAAAATATCAAATTCTCTATGCCTCCATTCTTCTAATTTTATTCCTAATTCTTTACAATGTAATCTATTAATAATTATTAACCCTACAGGTAATCCTATGTGTAAACTTGGAATAGCGTTATCCATTGGATCATTTGCTGTAAAAAATGACAATGTAAATGAATCATGATACAATAGGGCATCCATACCAGGGATATAGCTAGAAGTGACCTCCACATTGAAAAAAAGATAAAATGGTACACTAAGCAGATATATAACAAAATAGTTTAATGCGGCTTTATCAGCCATGACTTTGTCGTTACTTAAAATATAATACATTGGTGAAAACCATATCATGAATAGATAAATGAATAAATAATGAGCAGAGAGTAAATTTGTCAGAATATCATTTAGGAAAAAATCTTGTACATATTTTGTCCAATTTCCTTCAATAAGATATATCCAATGAGTATAACCTCCTACTTTTGTTTTCATAGGTTCATTGTGATGATCTATAGCTGCTTTATAGATAAACATCAGCAAATATAGACTTATGTGCCATAGATATCCTTTCTCTTTGATTTCTTTGGGAAGATTTCTCAGTGGGATTCTTTGATCTGGCTCATCTCTCGTCAGAAACCAGTGAATTGGCAGAGTGAGTAGCAATAATGCTCCCATTGAGATTTCATAAGGGCCAATGAACCAATACATTATTTTTTTGCGAGCGACTATTAGTCAAGAATAATACGGAAAAAATAGTCGATTTGGGATAATTTTTGATAGTAAAATATTAATTTTAATATATACTACCCGAATGATAAAATTTGATTGGCATTATCGAAACATATGGATAGTCATGATGTGTGGATTAAGGAATGTCATAAATTAGATTTTTTTCCTTCTCCTAGGAAATACAAAGAAGGGACGAAAACCTCCGAAGAAGCCGCCAAACAATTAGGTTGTGAGGTTTCCAATATTGCCAAATCGATTGTTTTTATGGGTAAAGATTGTGCGATTATAGTAATAACTTCGGGAAGTAATAGAGTGGATAGAAAAAAGAAATTGAGCAAAATATTGGGATATAAACCAGGACAAGCTTCGCCCAAGTATGTTTTAGATAATACGGGGTATGAAATAGGTGGCATACCTCCATTTGGTCACTTGAAAAGGTGTATTGTCATGTGCGATGAAGATTTACTAAAATATGATATTGTTTGGGGAGCAGGAGGAACTCATGATACAGTTTTTCCCATTTCTCCAGCAGATTTAGTAAAAATTAGCCGTGCTACTGTAGTGGATATTAAACAATAATGTGATTAAAATGATTATCAAGTCTTTAATTGAATCTTCATATAATCTTAGTCAAGATTTACAACCATTAAGTGATATACTATTGGAAGAAGGTTTCATAGATTATATCTATAATCCATTAATTTATGCTTGGGAGCCGCATAGAGCATTCATTGAGTTAGGAGGTAATAAAGGAGCAAAGACAATTTTACTCGGGATGAATCCTGGTCCTCATGGGATGGGGCAAATGGGAATACCATTTGCTGCAACAACTATTGTTAGAGATTTTTTAAAAATAAAAAATTTACCAGTTCTACAACCAGAAAAAATACATCCAAAAAGAATCATCAAAGGACTTGAGTGGCACAAAGAAGAAATTTCTGGAACACGTTTGTGGGGTGCTCTATTTGATAATTATGGGTCAGTTGAAAAGATATTTTCAAAAATTTTTGTTGTTAATCATTGCCCATTAATGTTTTTCAAGGGCGTTAATGGAACAAATATTACTCCCGATAAAATACCTGGAGAGAGTATTAAGAAGATAATTCAAAGATGTGATATTTATCTCAAAGAAATAGTAGATATTATGCAGATAGAAACAGTAGTTGGAGTTGGAAAATATTCAAAGAAAAGAGCAGAGATTGCCCTAGATAAAACCAAAGTTAATTTGAAATCTTGTTGGCATCCATCTCCGGCATCCCCTCTTGCAAATAAGAACAATGGTGCGGATTGGAGAGAAAATTTTAGATCTATTTTACCCAAATAAAAAAATAAATAACTGTATTTTTTGTAATTAAGTGTAATACACTACACTAATATTTATTCATGAATAGTTTCCCGAATAAACTATGTCGACAATGACTACGCCTGAATATTTGATAAAAAATGCAAAAGAATTTGGAAGTGAGAATGCAATCTCAACGAAAAATTCTAGTGGAGATTGGGAACATATTGATTGGGCAGAGTTTCATGAACAAACAGCTTCAGTAGCGAAATCACTTATCGCAGTAGGTTTCAATGAAGGCGATAAACTGAGTATTTATTCATACAATCGTATTGAATGGTATGCTTCCTACCATGCTGCAAATATGTGTAATGGTGCAGCAGTTGGAGTGTATCATACTTGTTCACCAGAAGAAGTAGAATGGGTGGTTGGTAATTCAGATTCAAAGGTTGTTTTTGTAGGCGATAATCCGATGGATGGAGGCAATAAAGAGAAAATGTGTGCCCATAGATTACATGAAATAATGGATAAATTGGACAAGGTTGAGACAGTAGTGGTGATGGATGGAGTAGATATGCCCGAACATCCAAAATGTATTTCTTGGTCAGATTTTTTACAAAAAGGAATTGATATTGAGTACTCAGAAATAGAAAGAAGAGTAACTAGCATAAAGCCCGAAAATACATCAACTCTTATCTATACTTCTGGAACAACAGGGAATCCTAAGGGAGTAGAATTGACACATGACAATATTGATTTTGAGTTGGGAGAGGTTTGGAAATTACAAGAATTTCAAAGAGGTTGGGATTATGTTTCTTGGTTACCTTGTGCTCATGTATTTGGCCAATTAGTAGATTGTCATGCACACATAAGATGGGGACTTCACATGACTGTTGTTGATGGTCCATTAGATGTGATTGACTATGCTAAAGAAGTGCAACCGCATTTATTCATAGGAGTACCTAGAATTTATGAGAAAGTTTACAGTAATCTAGTAGCCAAGTTAGGAAGTAAAATAAAATTAGCAAAAATACCAATTCTTGGAGGGATCATCAAGAAAAAGGCAAAGGAGGCAATTGGTATGTCAAATTGTGTGTATGCAATTACTGGTGCCGCACCAATCAATCCTGATATTTTGAAATTATTTCATACACTAGATGTCCCCCTCTTTGAAGGATATGGTATGACTGAGACGACTGCAGGAGCGACTTTGGGTTACAAGAAAAATCATAAATTTGGAACCGTTGGAAAACCATTTAGTGGAACTGAATTAAAGATTTCAGAATCTGGTGAAATATTGTTCAGAGGAAGGCATGTAATGAAAGGATACTATAAAAATCCTGAAGCAACTGCAGAGACCATAGATTCAGACGGATGGTTACATTCTGGAGATAAAGGAGAAATTGATTCTGAAGGATATGTAAAAATTACGGGTAGAATAAAAGAACTCTACGTTAGTTCTGGAGGTAAAAATATTGCACCACTGGTTATTGAAGAAACTATGAAGTCGATTCCAATGGTTTCACAGTGCATGCTAATTGGCGATGGAAGGAAGTACTGTAGTGCATTATTTACATTAGATGTAGGAGCTATTCTAAGAGACAAGCATGGCATGGATCCAACAAAAATTCCAAAGAACCCCGCAGTACAAATAACAACACTGGAAGATTTCGGCAAAAAACTATCAGACTATACAGATAGTGATGAAATAAAGGCTGAAATGCAAAAGCATGTTACAGAATTGAATGCTCAGTTCAGTAATCCTGAGCAAATTAAAAAATTCAAAATTTTACCAAGAGATCTGAGTGTTGATTTTGGCGAATTGACTCCAACGCTAAAAATTAGAAGAATACAAATCAGAGAAAATTGGGCAGAAGAAATTGAAGCAATGTATGAAGGCGCTTGAGGCGTTAAAATGAGTCCTGAAGAATGGGCAGGACTTACGTTAGTTTTTATTTTAGGTGCGATGAGTCCTGGGCCATCTTTGGCCGTGGTTCTTAGAAATTCTTTGTCAGGAGGGAGGAGGCAGGGAATAATGACAGGAATCGGGCATGGAATTGGTTTTGGAATATATGCCTTCTTAGCGGCAGCAGGGATTGCTACGGCTTTATCGATACATGACTCAATAGAAATGATGTTAAAATTTGGCGGAGTAACCATACTAGTTTGGCTAGGGTTAATATTTATCCAGAGTGCTAAAAGTGGAGCAAAGGAAAATGTACAAAAAACTAATCTTTCTTCCCAACATAGACAGGGTTTTATTCAGGGATTTTTTATCGCATTATTGAATCCCAAAATTCTTGCTTGGATGTTAGCCCTTTATACTCCTTTTATAGAAGCTGATGTTGATACTGAAACTCTTATCGCAATGGGATTCCTTGGAATGGCAATTGATGGTACTTGGTATGTAACTGTGGCAACCGTTTTGACAACAGGAAATAGAATAAAAAAATTAGAGTCAATTTCTCATATTATTGATGGTTTGATGGGAATATTAATGTTTATATTTGCAATAATTCTTATTTTAGGAGTCTTTTAATCAATATAAACATAGGATAATTTTTTTGGATAGATGTTCTCGGGGATATATGAATAGCGATGAGCAGGCAGATATTCCTTTGCGTATTATAACTGCTGCTGCAATTTTTGATGGCCATGATGCTGCAATTGGAATTTTTAGAAGAATATTCCAATCAATGGGTTGTGAAGTTATTCATTTAGGCCATGACAGAGGTGCTAATGAAGTAGCAAAGGCAGCTATACAAGAAGATGCGCATTGTATCGCGATTACTTCATATCAAGGAGGTGCGGTGGAAA
>TARA_B100001113_G_scaffold110327_1_pt1 | contig 52443 bp, 37 predicted proteins | sample TARA_B100001113 | Tara Oceans TARA_B100001113 (sample SAMEA2622402) | marine metagenome | biome: marine biome (ENVO:00000447); feature: deep chlorophyll maximum layer (ENVO:xxxxxxxx); material: "saline water (ENVO:00002010), including plankton (ENVO:xxxxxxxx)" | depth 50 m | reverse complement strand
GCACCGGAAGTACTGGGTAACAGGCACAATAGCATCAGTGTTGCAATCCCAAGACCGATTGAACGAGACATGATTGTGGGATAAACTGCCCCCTTATGAGACAATCCATTAACTGCTCAATACTCCTTCTGTAGGACCCCAAAGTCGACGATTTCTCCAGATGCTACTTTCTTCAAGAGTGCCTTCAGACGATTCTTGATTGTGTTTCTGCATCGGCCGATGGCGTCAGCAATCTTCTCCAATCGCCCCTGTTCGACACCAAATGCTTCACATGAAATTTGGAAAAGGATTGCACAAAGAACTCGAGCCTCAAGGTTTTCATTGGAAAACGGGGAGCCATCAACTGTTGGTTCGCCAAGCAAGAGAAGTCTCTGCTTGTAATCGTCAAGGATTCTTGTCTTCAACTCATCATCAAGACCGTCGAGAAGCTTCTTGAGGGCCAAGTTTGTGTTCTCAATCTCAAGGGTTCGAATTCGTTCCAAGACGGTCTTTCTGTCAACTCTCTTCTCAATGAGTCCAGCCTTTTGACAGATGTTGAGATACTTCGCGATAACGAGGGCTGCTGCGGCAACCTGAGACATTGACAAACCAGTTCCTTTGAGCATTTGTTGCCAATCAATGTTGATTCGACCAGTCCAATCTTGGTATGCTTTTAGGCAAGCAAGTGCAAGCAATTTCTCGTTGTTTGTTGTGCTTCCGCCACGAGTCTTCTTTCTGCAAACGGAATTCTTTGGGAGCTTGATCTCCGCGTCACCAGCGGCTTTTTCCAAAGCAATCTTCTCATCACCCTCGAGTGGAACGGTGGAAAGCGTAATCACTTTCTTTGCCTTCATGGCGTTGTCCTTGCCTGCTAACTTCTTTGCAGCGTCCATGGTAGCTTGCGCCATTGGATGAAGGTCCTTGGCATCCTGGGCGTGAAGTTGACTAAGGATTTTCCATTTGCCTTTTGCTTCACCAGGCTTCCCAATGTAAGACCCGAGTCCATTTCCTTTTGTCCCGGTCTTAATTTTTGACTCGTCTTTCGTAGGGGTGTTGGATGCTCCTTCGCCCCACATGCTTCCAGCATTGTCGTTTTGACCAGCCGACGCTTTATCATCGACGACGAGCCCACAGTCATTGCAGACAACCTCACCTCGGATGATATCCGTTTTCAAGTCATTACTGCCACATTCTTCACACTTTTTCATCATTTTTTTGTCCTCCTTGTTTCGTTTTGTTACAACATGATTAAGTCCGGCCGAGAAGTGGACAAGTTGGCGGGAAGGCCGGAACGACACGCTGGAATATATTTATGAACGCCGTCCTATTTAAATCCTAGGATTCATATTTGATTTGGAGAATAACAAGAACCTTTCATGTTCAAAAATACGTTATCCGTCATAACGGAGAGAACTTGAACGCCCAAGCCGAACGTCCAAAAAATAACAAAACTTTAGATGCGTTCACTTTTATACCGTCGTTCTTCATGAAGAAGAACGGGAGGGTTGGCATTGCATATCACAGTTGAAACAACTCTTTCTGACAATACTGTGCCTTCTTGGTTGCTTGATGGAATCTCAAATGGACAGGATGATGTACTGGTCATTTACCCAAATGAAGCAACACGTTCTTCATCGATTCAAACCATACTAGAGCAATCAGGTTCAGTCGATTCAAGCAGGCATACAACACTGTCTCGTTTGATCAAGTCATTGTCAATGGACTTCCGCCTCCCAGTGGTTGTTCCAAAATCCGTGGCAGGACTTATTCAGGTCCATGACAAATTTGCAGATGCGGCTTTGAAACATAGATTCCCTCGTCTCCATCCAGATGTTACACGCCCTTGGACGAGTTCGAAGACTGAGCGCTTACTTTCTCTCCATTCCTATGCAATTGAACATCAGATACTCTCCCGCTGGGAAGGTGATCCCGGAGCACTGGAGGCTGATCGTCTTTTAACTTCGTTTACGGATGAAGGACTCATTCACGAGCACCACGTCCTCCCTCACCTGTGCGCTGCTCTCACCAATAGCGAACTCAACATGCCGTATACCATTGGGACGGTATCTGGAATTATTCTTCTCAACCACCCGCCTGACTTTTCTGAGATCCAGAAGAGGTTCATCAAAGCGCTCTCGTCCCGGCGACCTTTACACCATCTTTGCGTGGCGGGTTCTTTCCGTCTTGGCTATCATGGAGCATACATTGACGATGACATAACGCCAATAAAGGGCAAATCCGAACTACCATCTTGGATCACAGATCATGAAATCTTTTTACAAAAGCCCGATGATGATTACGCGACAGAAGGGGTTCACATCATCCGTTTTGAACAAGCATCACAAGTAATGGACGCTGCAATTTCAACCATCAAACTTTACAAATCCAATTCTGAGGGAGTTGTTCTTCTCATCGATGCTGACAAACACCGACATCAAGAATGGTCACAACGACTACAGCAAATTGGGATTACATGTGATGTGGATGTGGGAAGCGTTGACAAAACATCTGCTGTGCAAGCAATTCTCCGTTACCTGGCAATTTCACGAGGCCAAGATGCTTGGTCAGCTACAAAATTGTTCGACATTATCCAAGCCCAAGCATTTCCCATTCTAGAGAATCTCTTCTCTGACCTCGTGCATCCAGTACATCCTGATTGGCGTCCACGACCACATCTTGACGTGCTGGAGAATATCGGCAGAAGCTTCCACGTTCTTGGAGGCAAAGGAGCCTTGCAGCGATGGCTCGGGTCATTGGCCTCTGCTCAACCGTATTCGATGGAGGCATTCAGGAGAGAACATGAATCTCGGGCACTTGAAGAAACCCAGTGGTGGTTACAGTGTTTAGCAACGGCGTGGGCAGCTCTTTTGGACGAAAACGAGAAGAATTATCTCGTTCAAGAATTTACCGGAACGACTTCGAAGGTCCAACTTCCCCTTCCTAAGACAAGTAAAACCCCAAGAGATGTTCTTACGACAATCCTCGAGGCTTGCAGTTGGGAAAATCTCTTCGATAGAACACAACGATACGATGAATCAGTTGGTGCAGTACAGACCTGGGTCCGCTTAATTGACTCTCTAATTATGTACGATTCAACAATTGAATTTGTTGAACTTTGCCGGTTGGCATCCATTCAGACCAAACTTCCTTCGAAGAGAACGAAGCATGCGGATGTCCTAATCTGTACGCCAGAACAAGCATATGGAATTCAATCAGAAATCACAATGCTCGTTGGGCTTAACGCAGAATCTTGGTCCATGAAGCCAAAGCGAATTCCTTGGATCGATGATTCAGTTCGCGTAGAATTAGGATTGAGCGATGGAGATCTCCCCATTCGCCGGGCGCGTCACCTGTTCAAATCCATCATCAATACAAGTCAACAATCCATACTTTTCGATACAGAATTTGATGAATCGGCAGGCAATTCAACACCGATAGTTGAGTATCTTTCGATGGTTGAACTCAAAGGTGAGTTACGGAAAATCGCAGTAACTCCTTCGTTCCTTGAGAAGAAACTCTCGGATGGTGCAGGGTGGTCAATCATGACGCGAGACAACGGGAATTGGCTGACATATCGAACCTCCACTTTGACGTTGAGTGGCCATGAAGTCTTCCTCGAACGGGCCGAAGATTTGCAAAGAGATCGTCAACAACAGGCAGGACTTGAATTACGCGCAATGCGCCCGCCAACGTCTCAAATTCACTCACCTCACACCCTTGCAAGTCGATATGAACGGGACATCAATCTCGATAGATTCCGCCGACAAAGAAAATTCAAACCACTAGAAAACAACGCAACTATGGATTGGGAATTACGTGAAAATCTACTCACCACATCAGGTCTAGTAATTGATCCAACCACCTCACAGGCAGAACTATTTGGAAGCAGAATTGCAATTTCATATCCGCACCTTGGCTTCAAAAAAAATGGGAGGTCGAGAAGTCCCTCCATCGATCCAAGGCCGCTTCCCCCGCCAAATTTTCCTTCGGAAAGTATGAATGTAATTCTTTCAACTCAACCAACTGAAAATGATTCCAAGATATGGTCAACGAGTCGGTTGACCCCATGGTTCATCTGTCCGAGGAAGGCATGGATGGAACAAACGTTACGGGCTACTGAACCTTCACCAGAGCCTTCAGAAGACATTGCTCCGTTGACCAAAGGGACTCTCGTTCACTCGATAGAGGAACACATCATGACACTTCTCGGTGTAGAAGTAGGGGGCGATCCCTTACAGCAACCCATTCCTTTGCACACTGGTACAGTTCTCTCAAATCAAGAAATGTGGGAAAGCATCCTAGGTAAATTATCCGAAATCGCTCCATGGCTCGCAAGAACAAATGCAGTTTCAGTTCATCGTTGTAACGACTTAATTGGGTGTTCACCAGAACAATGGAATGGCTGGTTGGAAGGAAATGAACACCTTCCAATCGGAGGTCGTTTGGGACGACTCCTCTCAGCTGATTTAGGTTTAACATCAGCCGCTCCAATCGCCTGTGAGTGGCCTCTTCAACATCAAGGTAAGTTCAATGTTGAAATTGAAGGTTTGAATGATGAAATGGAAATTACCAGTCTGAATGTGCGTGGACGAATAGACCGAGTTGACAGTCTGGTCACCGATGAATCACTACTTGAACGTCTCAATGAACTTGGCTTGTACTCTAAAGATGCCGAAGAGATACCTCTTTTCTTTGATGGTAATGGACCTCCTGCAAAGCGTTTCATTGTTATTCGAGACCTCAAAACAATCGAAGGACCAAAGCCTGATGAAAGAGGCGTTCGTCACGCTTCAGGCCTGTTTAAGGAAATTCAACTTGCACTTTATGCCCGAGCTTGGGAGCGAGCCTACCCTGGTGATCGAGTCATTGGAGTGGGGATTTCGGAGGTAGGCGATGATACCGATCATTTGCTTGAGCTTGATCCAGCATTCTCTTTCCTCGATCCTGAAGTATCTATAGGGTCAAGAACATTTTACTCAGGAAATCATTTCCGAATACCCGGCGAGGGGACAGAACCACAAAGCAATGGTTTCCGAGCATGGATGAGTTCCAGAATCACAGCAGCGATACGTGCAAGTAATGCTAGCGAACTTGGTTGGAATCATCCTACTCCTGGCTCCCATTGCAACTATTGTTCGCTTGCAAGCGCCTGCTCTTCTGCATCCATTGGAGTTGAGACAAAATGATCGATTTCAATAGAAGTCAACGCTTGGGGTTGAATCTCGATCAACACATTGCTTTAGATGCAGGAGCAGGTACAGGGAAAACAACTGTCATGGCAGAACGCTATGTCCAACATCTGCTCTCTGCAGAGCAACGAGCGACCCATTTACTACCTCCCCCAATTAGGCAAGAGCGATACGGTTCCGGGAACGTACTTGCGGCGAAACGGGATCGTACCCCACTGAACGAATGGAAAGGCCTTCTGCCGCAAGAGATTGTAGCAATCACATTCACTCGCAAAGCCGCTTCAGAACTCCGTTCAAGGATACGGCATCGGATTCAATCCCTTCGAGCAAATCCTGTGAAGGATGATGACAGGATGGGCGTTCACGACCCGCGCCTTCGTCATCAAGGGGATGTTTCTACGTTGATGTCGTTGTTGGAATCAGCACCAATTTCAACCATTGATGCCTTCTTGTCTGAGATTTTAGCACCACATATTGACTTGGTAGCAATCCATCTTAGTCATGAACAATTGCCAGATGAGAAAGCCCCTCTTCTAAGAAATCAAGCGCTTAATGCTGCTTGGAGAATCCGGAACGCACGAGATGCAATTGAGGCCGGTATGCTTCAGTCTTCGGATGAATTCATTGCAGCACGAGATCGCTTAGCAATCCGACTCGGAGGACAGATGAGCGCTCAAACGGTTCTTCTGGGCCTTCTCGAATCTTCGCTTTTCGTTGAAGAATCGCGCCGTCGCCTTCGAACGCGTTCGATCAATGCTGGTTTGCCATGGGATGGTAACACTCCTCCTGACTATCGGTTGATTGAGGATATGATATTGGAAGAATGTCAACATCTCATAGACCCTGTAGTAACAGATGCACATTCCATTTTGAACGAGTGGGTCGATGTGTTCCTGAGCCATCATGCAATCTTTGTTGCTCCTGCACAAACGTTGACAACAAATACACGATTCAATCAACTGGCACATTTGGCACGAGAACCGCTTCCGAATGGGCCAATCGAACGTCTGCATTGGTTAAATCAGGTCGTTGCCGCAGCAACATCGTATGCACAATATGACGAGCCAAAACCATCAATTCTCAAAGGAGGGAACTTCCCTCGTTCCAACACCCTAAAGAATTGGCCATCCGGTTTGATGACATGGTCGTCGGTATTGAAAAGGAAAGCAGAAGAAGGACTGAAGGCTGAAATTAGAGCGAACGCATCCGATGCAGCCCAACGGTTACAAGATAGAATACATGACCCTGCGGATGGCCGTCTGGTTTTCATGCTTGCAAAGGTTTCTTATTGCCTAAATCCTTCCCAACCATTCCATTTCCGAGAGGCCAACGAGGACTATGATCGCCATCCAGTCGGCCTTGACTCTTCCCATGAGCCGCCACAAGGAAAACAGCGTGTTTCAAGAGAACTCCAAACAGAAGTTCTCAATGACCTTTACATCGCACACTCCGGATGTCAGGATTTACTTCGGCACCTCAAATCTCAGGAGGAGGCGCATGATTTTGACGATGTCCAAGTTATGGTCGGTGATTTACTCCTTGTGCGATGTCCAGCTATTGTTCGCCATTGGTATCCCCCAGAGGCTGTTCAAGCCCTAGATGATGTAGGAGAAGACCCCTGGTCAGACGAACACATTCGAAGAGCGCTTACTCTTATGCAGAAGGATGAACAAAAGTATTCAGATTTACAACGTCGTTTTGCTTTATTGAAACAAATACGTACCCGCTACAGGGCATTCATCATTGATGAATATCAAGACACAAACCCTGAACACGCCCGTCTTCTTTCACGCCTTTGGGGCCGCCGAGAAGGTCTATCAGACGAGTATCCAGAGCCAGCAGGGCCATGGGATCCTACGATTTGTATTGTTGGTGATATGAAGCAGAGTATCTACAGATTCAGACAGGCAGAAGTCACCGTAATGCGACGAATGGTCGAATCAATCCGCATTGCTAATTGCCTTGAAAAGAATGAACAACGATTGGAATCGTTTGTCCAAGAAGGCTATGGTCGCGACCCGAGACCAATCGGGGCAGGCGGAGAATCGGGTTCATTCATTCAAGCCTCCGATTATTCACGGGATGAACAATCAGCTGCTTGGGAATATGTTTCAGTTGGAATTGATGACTCTGGTTTGGCTATCGAGGACTCAATCATTGGGCAGCGGTCTGAAGGCCATATACAATTGAGGACAAATTTCCGAACTGCACCTGGTCTTCTCCGAACACTAAACAACATGTTTGACGATACATTCGACGAACGTCACCACCAATTTCCGGGCGATTTCCATGCAACTGCCCAACCACTCGAAGCTGGACGGGATACAGAACGTGATGGAGTCGTTGAATGGCTCATACCAACACAAACAACCACCGACCAGTTACCATTGGATTTGACTCAAGGGTACAATCTATTCGATGCGCTAAGTGCAAACCTACGCCATTTGGAGCACGAACTGATTGCATCGAGACTGGATGCGCTTGTGCGGGGTTTAGCAACACGAATCTGGTCATCTGAACACCAGACGTTTGTTGAACTTGAAGCGGAAGAACCGATTTCACCTGAGGACGTCATGATTCTCGTTCACTCAAGGAAACACATTCCCGATCTCATCGCTCGCCTCCAGTCACGTGGCTTACCGGTTATGGCTGATAAACAGGGAGAACTGCTCAAACAAGCAGTCGTGCAACCCCTGATGGCATTGTTGGAACTCCTTGCAAAACCGAACTCAAGACATGCTGCACACGCATTACTACGTTCCTCAATTGTAGGCGCATCCTCGGTGCAAATCGAGGAGATCTTCCAAGAAGAGAGTGTGGAAAATTTCTGGCTTCGTATCTCGAACTATTTCATTGATGAACCCCAAGGAACCCTTCTCAAAGCGTGTGCCACGATGGTTCAGCAGGGTGCAATTTACGATATCTTTGATGCTGCATTGGACCACAGTGACCTTCTCATCGCATATCCGGATGAGTCAGAACGCCAAGTTGCTGAAACGTGGTGTGCCTTGCTGCGAAAACTAGGTTCAGAGTTAGGCCATGAGCCAGCAGCGATTCTTGAACAAATGAAAGCATTCTCAACTCTAGGAAACAAGGGGCCTCAGGCGAGTTCAACTCCAACAAGCGGTGCAATTCAAATCATGACGATTCATGGTGCAAAAGGCCTTCAAGCACCAGTCGTGATTGTTACCGGTCTCTTTGAAGCAGGTCGCCGAAGTTCGAGCATTGAAGCTCAAAACAATGTATTGATTACGCCCGGTGTTATCGCAGGAAGGATTCAGCCATGGAAGTCGAAAGAAAAGCCGGATGATGCGTTATGGATGCTGGCTGAACAAATGAATAAGGCCCAAAACCAGGCAGAGTTACGCCGCCAATTCTACGTTGCCTTGACCCGAGTAAAGGATCGATTAATATTCGTTGGTTCACCAAATACGGCTTGTTCAATCGACGAACAATTCCTGCTTAACATGAGTGTTAACTCCAGAGGAAATAACATGGGAGATTTGATGCTTGATGGTTTCAGATACATGGGACTCCTTTCTGGGGATGAACAACCGTGGAGCCTCACTGGTGATGTTGAGGGTGAACGTCTTGTTGAGTACGGCGAACAGGATTTAACATTCGATCCCTACGCAATTTTCCAGTCAAGTGGATTTATGCAATCATCACTCCAACACTTACGGATGTATCACCATCCGGATTGTTTTATGGAACAAACACCAACATCGAACCTTACCCAGTGGCTCACCATTGAACAACACCTCCGAGAACCTGTAGAGCGTGTTGAAATAGAGCCAAAACAGGTCCGACAAACCCCAACATTACGAATGACTGCTCACGGGTTGGATACTGCACATTCATGCCGTCGCCGATATTGGTTGTCCCATATCAAAGGCTGGCAATCCGAACCGCTCGACATCCGTCATAAACCTGCATTATCAATTTCAGAAGAGGAGCTCAAAGACCGATCTGGCGGAGAAGACCTAGCAACAGATACAATTGGATGGCCTTCAGCAACTGGATTCGGTTCAATGTTTCACAGACTTGTAGAGATAGGTCTCGCTAATCCCGCAGAAGTGAAGGCAACGAATTCCCCGCTAAGTCCAGTTTGGTTGCATGCCCAAGACAACCATCTTCTTGCAGAGAAAGAAATTGATGACGCCACACAGTCTCATCCAGAATGGCACCGTCTATCTGCCACTGAACGGGAGCAAACACGCACGCGAATTATTGAATTGGCTACGTTGTTAACAAATGGAGCACTAGGGAAGTTGGTGAACGGAGAGACCCTCAACAACCTCGAAATCGAGGGTTTGAGAACTGAAGCATCGTTCTTTTTCAACCATACAGTCGATATCGATGGGCGAATACGAACACCTCTCACTCAACTAGAACAATCCTTTGTAACAATCATTAATTCGGTAAACATCCACTTTGAGGGCCAAGCAGATCTTGCATTAGCAGGCATTGATGGTGAACAACCATGGTTGCAAGTTGTTGATTTGAAAACCTCGGGCGCTCGAGAAGAAGTATTAGAAAACCATGCGCTGTATGAAAAAATAGAATCTCCTTTATCCCTTGAACCACAAAACTGGTCCGAGCACCAAATGTTACGAGATTATCGTCTGCAATTAACTCTATATTCACTGGTTTTCCGCCGCCAAGAGGAGCGTAAACCGTCTGAACATCGGCGAGAAATTCGGCCACCAGCCCTACTAATTGCAAGTACTGGCCGATTGGTTGAAATGCCAGAAAAGATGTACGAAGAGGCAGAAAAGGAATTATTGAATCTTCTTGACTGGATGGCTAATTTAGCTGCAGACCCAATTGGTGTTGAAGAGCCAAAACGCCTACCAGTAGAATCGATTGACACGTGTAAAAAATGCCCGTTCTTCAAGGGAGATGTTCGGATGTGCGCTCCACAAGGCATGCAGTTGGGGGTTACCGCTGACTCTTCTTTCCAAGAATAGCAAGAGTTCCTGGTTTACCAGGAGATTGGTTGGCTCTCCAAGCATGAACTTCAGTAAACCCAACTTCATTCCACATTGCAATCCATTCATTCTCGGAATGAGTTGACATGTGAACATCGAGGGCTTCAGGCCAACCTAGGCTTTCCTCGTTTTCGGCGTAATGATCAATTCCAATCACGGCCCATCCGTCGTCTGACAACCAGTCATCATGAATGGATTGAAGCATACCTTTCGGGTCATGGAGATAGTAGATGAATTCCATTGAGTGGATAATGTTGTACTGTTGAAGAGGTTTGGTTTCGGGAAACATAGCAAGGAGATAGCCGTTGTCTGAATCAACTGCTTTTGCCTTCTCAATCATGTGCTCTGCTCCATCAAAGCCGTCAGCTTGCTCGCATTGTTCGTGCTCGGCGACCTTTCGGACAACCCAACCATTGCCGCATCCCAAGTCTGCAAAACTGAATGAATTGCCGTTTACTGCAACCTTCGGAATTGCAACATTCAACATTTCTTCAACAGCCGGGCCATGGCCACGTTCCATACCCTCATCTTTCCCTCGATGTGCCCAGTCATCAAAGACGTCAGTCGCTTGCTTCATACACCTGCGAGCACATAAGGTGAAAAAAGGCATCGAAAGCAACATCATCCTCGTCCGCATGGAGAAAGACATGAGCCTAAGTTCAGAAGCAATCGATGAAGTCCTGTATCCCAAGATTGAGCCGTATGCAACTGGAATGCTTCCAGTTTCCGATCGGCACACTATTGCTTGGGAGTGTGCAGGGAACCCAGAAGGAACCCCAGTTCTCGTAATTCACGGTGGGCCTGGAGGTGGTAGTCAACCATCTTATCGACGATATTTTGATCCTCAAAAGTGGAACGTCATACAATTTGATCAGAGAGGCTGTGGAAAATCAACACCATATGCTGACCTCCAAGAAAACGATACCATGAGCCTAGTGTCTGATATTGAAGCATTAAGAGGGCACTTTGATATCGAGACATGGCACGTTTTTGGAGGGTCTTGGGGTTCAACTCTTTCGATGATCTATGGAATTACACACCCAGAACGCGTACGCTCGTTTATTCTCCGTGGAATCTTCATGTGTCGTGAATCTGAACTCCACTGGTTCTACCAAGAAGGAGCGAGTCATGTCTTCCCTGATGCATTTGAACCTTATTCCAATCATATTCCTAGGGATGAACAATCAAGTCTTATTCCAGCATACTACAAGCGATTAACGAGCGAAGATGTTGAAATTCGCAGGGCTGCTGCAAAGGAATGGACTCGCTGGGAGATGGCAACGAGCCGTCTCTTCCCTGATCCAGAATATCTCGATAAAGCAGAAGATTTAGATTTCGCGGTTGCATTTGCTCGTATTGAATGCCATTATTTCATCAATGGAATTTTTGTAGAGGATGGCTTCATTTTGAACCATACAAAATCCATTGAAAAGATTCCTACTATCATTGTACAGGGCCGTTATGATATGGTTTGTCCAGTGAAGAGTGCATGGGAATTGCACAAACAACTTCCCCATTCAACACTGCATATTATTCCCGATGCAGGTCATTCAATGGGAGAAGTTCCGATTGCGAGAGCATTGATTGAAGCCACAGATTCTTTGTAAGAAGTACGCTTTGGAGACCAAGCAGTACAAGTGGGTCAATAAGGGAGAAGATTGACGTATAAGTATGGCCAAAGCCAAGTTTAGAGGTAGATTTCTTCGGATTCAAACAGGGTTGTGCCTTCTAATTCTGCTTCTAGTTCCTATGCAATCAATGGCTGAACAAAGCGTAGTGCCTGTACTTGATTGCTCAGATCAGACTCTCAACCAAGCAGAATCAATGGAATGCAGCATTGATTTGAGTGATTATGTTGGTACTTCAACAATTCGCTATGAATTCGTTCCAGCTGAATTGAGTACAGCGGAATCCCATTCATCCGTCTTAGCCACAGGAAGTGCACACAGTTGTGCAATCCTTGAAAATGGTTCAGCAATGTGTTGGGGACTCGATAACTATGGACAGTTGGGCGATGGCGGTGATGCAACGAACCTGAACAAACCAACCACATTCGTTTCACTCAAGGACGGCCAAACAGTAACCCAAATTTATGCAAAACAGTCTCGAACCTGTATCATTCTCAATGACAATACTGCAAGTTGTTGGGGATTCAATGAAGACGGGCAAGCCGGTGATGATTCAACCAATACGTACAAGTCTCCGAGTGTGAAGGTGCAATTCCCAGATGATAAGCGGGTCAAATCGATGGGAATGGGTCTCAAGCATAATTGCGCAATCTTGGAAGATGATTCCTTGGCTTGCTGGGGGCTTGATTCGCACGGTGCCTTAGGAAATGGGAATACGGATACAAGCGACAAATACACGCCCCAAACGATTACGACTCCATCCGATCGGAGAGTTGTGAAAGTAGAGCCTGGACTTTCGCATACCTGTATACTTCTTGATGATGGAGGCGTGATGTGTTGGGGCAAGGATAACGTTGGCCAACTTGGCAATGGTGATACAAGCGATACGATTCATACTCCATCTTCAAACGTTGAATTGCCCGAAAACCGGGCAGCGACAGACCTCTCCGTTGGAGATCACCACTCATGCGCTCTACTTGATAATGGATCAGTCACGTGCTGGGGTCATAACAATTATGGCCAACTTGGAGAGAATACAACAACAAACCGCCCTATTCCAGTTTATGCTCATTTGCCGGCCGGTTCATTAGCGGTATCGATTGCAGTAGGCCCTTACAATACCTGCGCTATTTTGGAAAATAGCAGCTTATACTGTTGGGGGCACAATCATTACGGCCGCCTTGGAATTGGCGTAAGTGGTGGTATTTACTCCACGCCAATGTTTGTTGAAGAAGCCACGAACATTGTTGAACTGAGTATAAATTATGATCACACCTGTGGTCTGTCTGAAAATGGGTCGATATCATGCTGGGGTCGCAGTAAATATGGCCCATTAGGAATTGGCCCTACGGGCGACCAAAACACGCCTCAATTGGTCGACTACAACATCGCGCCATTTGCTTCCTTGATGGGACCTGCACCTCAAGGTGATTGGGAAGGTGAATCAGACTTACGTGGTAGAGTCATTGCCTCAGAAAATAATGTTTGGAAGGTTGAGATTAATGCACCTGATTCTGCAGAAATGTCAATGTATAATCTCCAAATAACGTTGCTGAAAATAGGAGGAATTCGAGAAACAATTGTGGTTGAGAACGCTATTGAAATAATCGAAAGAGATTCAGACGGCGATGGAACAGTGGATTCCCTCGATGCATTTCCAAATGACTCATCTGAAACAACCGATACTGATGGCGATGGCGTTGGGGATAACACCGATGCATACCCCAATGATGGTACGCGGTCGGAAGAAAAACTGTCCTTAGATACCAACACAATCTATCTCATTATTGCCGTGTTAGCACCGATTATTCTTCTATCGTTGTTGTTCCTTAGGAAAGAAAAGTATGAGAAAGTAGAGAAAACGGACGTCGAAAAATCTAGTCGCTGGCGGTTCCCAGGGGGCCCTAAGCAGAAATTCTAATCGTGCGTGGAAGGTATACACCAGAAGCGTGTTATCGTTCTCAACGAAGCGTCGGCTTCATAGGGTAAAGACCGCTGGGTAGGCTAGGAGGCATTCCTCCGGGTGAAAATATGAGCGAAGAAGGAACCATCACCCCTGAAGTTCAAATCAGTCAACTAGAGGATGCTTTGGCAACCGAAACGGACCGTTTGAAGAAACTTTTCGCAGCCTATGAGACTCAAGAAAAGGAACTTGTCGATGCACGAGCAGAAATTGAAGTTCTCGAAAAGGAGATTATCGACAAAGAAATCGAGCGAGAAGCACAAGAGTCCTTGATTGCTGAGAAAGATTTCCGAATCCGTGAGCTTGAGATGAAGGCAACCAAGGCTGACAAGCGTGTCGAGCATTTGGAACCCGCTCTTCAAACAATGGAAGAAAAGTATTCTCGTGAGAAGGATCGTCTCGGAAAGGTCTTCGGCATTGCAGAGGAACTTGACAATGACTTGAAACTCGCAGTCACAGAAATGAAGGCACGTGACGACTGGTATGTTGCTCATATGACTCTCTTCGAAGACCTCAACAAGGCGATTAAGGAACGTTACGAGATGATTGAGCGTGCTGTAGAAGCCGAGCGAGAATCCCAACACATGTCCAGAGCATTCACTGAACGAATGGATGAGATGGTTGAGGCACGTGCGGCTGAAATGACAGTCGAGGAAACTGAAGCCTCCATCGAAGAAGACGTTGAAGAAGCTGCAGAAACTGTTGCTGAAACTGTTGACGAAACACCTGCTGATGAAGAAACAGATGACAACTCTCCAGAGGAAGCACCGGTTGAAGAAGTAGGAGAAGAGGCTTCAGAAGAAGCAACTGAAGCCCCTGCAGATGAAACATGGAACTCTGACGTTGACCCATGGGCAGACAACTGAGGTGATCCATTTTGGCTGGTCTCGCCAGAGGAGGGCATGCCCCTGTAGCAACCTTCACACTCGCAGGCATTGTCATTCTTGTCGGTGGAGCCTATCTTGATCCGTTGAATGGCCTGTTGCCGCTAATGGGCGTCCTATGTTTGATGATTGCAGTATTTTTTGCGAACTTTTGGAGAGATCCCGATCGGCCGATTCCGCAAGAATCAGGATTACTCGTCTCACCCGCAGATGGCCATGTCATGTTTGTTCGCAGAGAACGGGCCAATGGCCGTCGCCCTTCACAAAGTGAGCGTGAAGAGGGCAATATTGAGCACGATGAACTCACTGGAGATTGGTATCCACAGCCATGCGATGCACCCCTTTCGTTTGAGACGGAGCAGCGTTTCATCCCAGCAGATGCTGATCCGCTTGAGACGGATGTGTGGCGGGTTGCAATCTTCATGTCGCCTCTTGATGTCCACGTTAATCGAGCCCCTCGCTTGTCCACAATTGTCGCTATGGAGCATCGAACGGGGAAAGGGCGACGGCGAGGACCATTTGCTCCTGCTTTCAAGAAAGAGAGCGAATACAACGAACGTGTACGTACCGTATTCGAGTCGGATGATGGCGAACGAATCGAAGTCATGCAGATTTCCGGTGCATTAGCTCGTACGATTGTTCCATGGGCTGGGATAGGAGACACCCTTCGCCGAGGGGAACGATACGGAATGATTCGACTGGGGAGTCGAGTCGATGTACGCGCTCCCGCTGCTCTGTATGAACCTCAAATCATTTCAGCGGAAGACAATCATCCTCAGCATCCCAAGGGGCAATTTGTGAAGGCTGGCTCTGATATTATCTTCAAGAGAATTTCAGAAGAGGAGTAAACGAGGTGAAATTGTGTCCCAGGGTAAAGATGTCACAATTCTTGGAGATGGTTCCAAGAGTCTCAAGATCCATGATTTGGTCAAAGCACCTGCGAATACGCCTTGGGCAAAGGAGCGCCAACAATCTTGGGACGCATCCTTCCCAGCAACAGTATACTCAACACCTGAAATGACAATCACTGGTGAACCCTGTTCAGCAGCTACTGTGATTCTTAGGACCAAAGGATGTCATTGGTGGTGGTCATCAGGTTGTACGTTCTGTGGATACTTCAATGACACCCGTGATGATGTGACAAGTGAAGATCTGCATGCTCAATGGGAACATGCTAAAGAAAAATTCAACAATTTTGAGGAGCATGCAATGGTCAAAGTATACACCTCGGGTTCGTTACTTGAAGATCGAGAAATCCCCGTCGATTTCCAGGAAACAGTTCTGAAGGATTGCTTTGACTTTGGAAAAGAACTCATCGTCGAGAGCCGAACAGAGCAACTTAAGGAAGAAAAACTTGCATGGGCGACATCAATCAATCCGAATTTCACAGTAGCAATAGGACTCGAAGCCTATGATGATGAAGTATTACGATTCCACATCAACAAAGGGTTTTCTGCGGCATCGTGGGACAGAGCGGTTGAACGTCTTCAGAAATTTAATCTCAGAGTTAAGACGTATCTCATGTTCAAACCACCGTTCATGAGTGAAGCCGATGCGCTCGATCACTGCGTCAGATGGATTGAAGCGGTTGCCGAACAGAGTGATGAGATTTCAATCAATCCAATGAACATTCAACGAGGAACGGTGATCGATCGATTACATCGTCATCGCGAGTATCGCCCACCTTGGCTCTGGTCATTGGTTGAACTAATCCAAAAAAGCCATCACATCGTTCATCCAAATGGTGGTGCAAATGGCGATGATGACCAGGTATCTCGATTGATTATCCATCCTACTGCGGGAGGAAAAATACGAGGTTCTCACAATTGCGGTGAATGTGATGCTGAGGTTGTTGCTGCAATCGAACGATATGCGGTATCCGGTTCGCTTGATGAATTCCAGGGCTTGGATTGCACCTGCAAGAATCGTTGGAGTCAAGAGCTGACAAACGACCGGTGTATTCCAGTTCCACTCGGAACCTCGATGCCTAGACGAGGGTCACTCACCGACATCCTTCGCTCACCGTAGGTAAACGCATTTATCTAGCAGTTTAATGACGCTCTTACTGAATGTTTATCACCGCGCTTCGAGTCGCAGACATGTCCATCTTGGGCACGTGAGGTCACGTTATGTCGAACAGCACAGAACTCCCAGATGCAGTTATTGGAACTGCAGAGCCATCTTCAAGTCGAATTATTCTAGTACTGATATCAGTCGTTACCATCGGAATGTTTGGTCTGTTTAGCACCATCTTTGGCTGGGATAACATCCCAGTTATCGGCGACATCGTACCATTGATGTCGAACCTTGGCGGCTCAGGAATTTGGTACTATCTCCTTGGATTCATCATCGCTTTAGGCGCAGTTGTATCCACACTAGCTGGCGAGGTACTCGCAGATTAAGGTGATATGAATGTATGCAGTATTTATATCACTAATTTTCTTCTTCACCGTTGTTGGATTTGCGACGTTCTATGTTCAACGTGGTATCGGAAACATGGCTGAACCTATGCGCCAATTCGGGCTTTTCCTTCTCAACAAAGCCCCTGCAGGAATCGTGGATTTGTTTAACGACGACAAAGGAAGTGGATCCAAGACATGGATGAACCTCGGTATGATTTGGCTCACCTTTGGTGCTATCGGTACGTTCCTTGCTCTGTGGCATGATTACGACGCAAGCGCTCTTGATTCTCTCGCTAGCATCGGATGGGAGTACGATGACGGCAGTGCACTCAGCACCTTCGTTGATGTAACACTCCTAACAGGGTTGACATCAATTCTCATCGGCGGCGGCCTTGTGGCAGCCGCTCGCGCAGGAGCAGGGCGACTCGCCAGTGAAGCCAACGCAAGTTTGACTGGAATTCTGTTTTCTGTGCTAACGATTTCCTCAATGCTTCTGCCAACAATCCTTGGACTCCTCATCGATTTGACAGAGCCTAATGAAGCACTCATCCGAGATCTGTTCATGCATGCACTTCGCTCCTTCATCATCATCGCTGTGATGATCAACGTTCTGCTTACCGTTGCTCAGCGAAAAGGAGAAGTCGTTTCAGCCAGTAACTGGTTCCTTTTCATGGCCCTTGCATCGTTCATCTTTGGATCACAATTCCGCTTCTTCGGGGAACTTGCAGACTCTACACAAACAGTATGGCTGGGCGAACGAATGTCTCAGTCTTGGACACTGATTGCTCTGATTTTTGCAGTTGCATACCACGTCGTGCCACGCGCTGCTAGCCGACCGATTTGGTCGGATTCAATGACCAAGGCAAGCCTACTCCTGTTGTTCTTCACACTTCCTCCATTCATGCTCTCCTCAGGAGATGCAGGGACGTTATTGGAGAACCTTGGTGCGATTTTGATGACACTTGCTTTGTTACCAATCTTGGCAGGTTCAGTAAACCTTATCCTCACATCTTTTAGCAATGCCAGCGGCGTTGTTTCTCGACCTGGTGCTCTTGCAGCAACACTTGCTATGGTTTTCTTCCCATTGTATGCAATTGGAGGTTATTTTACTTCGCTCGATGTCTTCATTGGCTTGGGAACATTGAATGACATGGCAAACACAGTCGATGTCGGATTTATGTGGACTGTTGGAGGCCTTATGACAGTTGCTTGCGTAGCAGAATCGTATCCGCTTGCCAGTGGCAGAAAACTCGCCTCCCCTTCCTCAGCGTCACTATCAACAATGATGATTGCCTTTGGCGGTATTACCTCTACAGTAGCGAAACTCATGGGTGACTTTACCGAAAAGGCCCTCCTCGACTCTGGAAGCGAAGATGTCGTCATGACAGATGGTGGGTTTAGCCTCACTGCAGCAGCACTGTTCTATATTGGTTCAATCGGAGTTATTCTCCTATTCCTTAATCTCATCCGCACTTCAATCGGTGGAATGAAGATTGATACTACCGTTTCAACTTCCTCAGACATTTCCCGTTACTCAATGCAACGAGGAGAATCCTCAATTCGTAAACTGTTGCAACGCGGCGTTGGTGTTGACACTGTACTCGTTGTCGGCGTTGATGTTGAGGACGAAGGTGGCATGACCATCATTGACGTGTCATCGACACTTCACAACGATGAAATCGACGAATTCCCGGTTGAGAAAAACGAATTGGAGATGTTGTCGGATTACCTTGCAAAGAAGGACATGAGCATCTTTGAATTCTTCCGCTCAATCGATCTTGATGATTCAGGTCTCATCGATGGATATGAACTCCAACAAGCGCTTCGAAGTGCAGACATCGCTGACCTACCTCCTTGGGATATTTCAAAACTCATGGAATACATCGATCTTGATGGGGATGGACGAGTCAACCTTCCAGAACTTGATATTGCCATTGCACGAGTCCGCTCAGGTGCATCAGAAGAAGAGTGAAGCGAGGCGGTCAAACCGTGCGTATAGGATTGGTTGGGAAACCAAATGTTGGCAAATCGACCTTCTTTGCTGCTTCAACGTTAATTCCGGTCGATATTGCGAATTATCCGTTCTGTACCATTGAGCCCAACGTTGGGTTTTCGTTTATACCAAGTCGTCAAACTTGCCCATGTGAAAATTTACGGCAACGTCTTGAGAAAGACGGGAGGGTGCAATTTGGTGATGAACGTGGTGGCAGTATTTGCTCCCCGCGAACCGGTTCATGTGAAGGTTACAACCGCTATGTTCCTTGTATGCTAGTCGATGTTGCAGGACTTGTTCCAGGGGCTAGTCAAGGACGTGGACGGGGTAACGCCTTTCTCTCAGACTTAGCTGAGTGCGATGCGTTGATTCAAGTCATTGATGTTGCTGGGACAACAGACGCAGAAGGAAACCCTACTGGGATCAAAGCAAGCAAGGAGCAAGCCATAGAGCAAGCACTTTCCGAAGTTGAATTTCTTACAGATGAACTCGATGCATGGATTTTGGGTCTTCTAAAGGAAGGCTGGTCAAGAGGCGCACGACGAATACAAGCAGAAGGTGTCAAAGGATTCACCCAATTCTTACAAGAGCGCCTGTCTGGATTGGGTGCAACGGATGCAATATGCCAACGCTCATTCGATGCTTTTGCCCAACAACATCAAGACATGACCTCTCCTTGGGATTGGTCGGACTCGGTGTTGACAATTCTTGCCTCCTCAATTCGGAAAAACTTGTTTCCAATTTTTGTTGCAGGAAACAAAGCGGATCTCGCTCCAGAGGGTGTGCTTGAACAACTACAAAACGTCTTACCACACTTTATTCCATGTTCAGCAGAAACAGAATTAGCACTACGCCAAGCAGGCAAGGCAGGTTTTATCGATTACAGATTAGGCTCCTCCTCATTTGAATTAAAGGATAAACAGTCGATGAATGATGCACAAAAGAAAGGTCTTGGAGTCCTTGCGGAACGAGTCAAGAAATTGAACGGAACTGGATTGATGAAGTTGCTTGATTATGTTCTCTTTGATGAACTCGACCGAATCGTAGTCTATCCTGTTCAAGATGAAAACCAATGGACAGATGGCGACGGTAATGTCCTTCCAGATGCATTTGTTGTTCAGAATGGAATTCAGGCTAGGCAAGTAGCCTACAAAGTGCATTCCGATTTGGGTGATGGTTTCATCAAGGGAGTTGATGGGCGAACGCGTAGGATTGTAGGTGCAGAACACGAACTATCCGATGGGGATGTTCTTCGTATTCACTCGAAGTGACTCTCAGTGCCCTTTTGGACGTTCATAATCAGGCGTAAGTCGAGAGAGTGTACTCGAATACTTTGCAGCACTGGTCAAGAACAAGACAATGGAAGCAAGGGTTAGGAGCGTGAGCATGATCAGCATATACCATCCCCACGGATTGATATTTCGCACAGTCGTGATGTAGATTCCCCACAATACGGTAAGGTAGAGGAAAGGACGGTAACGACGGGTTACGGTACTGAGTCGAGCAGACCTCAATGTGTCATCGTAGAGGTTCGCAACCTCATCTTTGCTAACGTAGCCGTGTTCAACTCCACAGCGTGAACAAACTTGTGTATTTGGTCCATTCCCGTGGATGAACGATTCCCTAGGATAGGTTCCTGAACAGAGTCGACAGATTGGCATCTTCTCCCCTCATTCCTGTCCAATCGATGCCGTCATTTCAACCATGCGCTCAATAATCCAAGAATTTCGAGAGAATATTTCCTCCAGAAGGACTACCTACGGATTCAGGATGAAATTGGACACCAAAAACTGGATTTTTCTTTGAACGTAGTCCAAGGACAAGAGATTTAGTGTCATCAGTTGCATCAACAATTACACTCTTGTTACCGGCCGCATCGGTTGTTAGATGCGTTAAGGAGTTGTACCTCGTCATTGATATGTCGCCAAGTTCAGCAAACAATCCACCTCCATTATGTAGGCATTTTACTGGGGTTCCATGGACTGGACCTACGGGACTTGGGACCAGTTCCAAACCTGATGCAAGTCCAAGCGCTTGGTGTCCAAGACAGACCCCAAGCAAGGGGGGTGTTTCACCCCGAACCGCAAGTTTGGCAAATTCCATTGTCAGAGGACTGTCTTGAGGCCATCCGGGTCCTGGGCCTAGAACAATATGCGAAGGCTGAAGTTCATTGATAAGTTGAGATGCTGAACGTTTGGATTGTTCTCTTCCAGAAATGATGTTGACATGATGCCCATGACCACATATGTCGTGAGCGATGTTGTAGGTGAATGAATCTAGATTATCGATAAGTAAAACTGCGTTCTTCTGAAAATGTTTTGTATGGATTGAGGATGAAACCATATGATTGGATTGCCGATTCTCAAGGGGTAAAGAATGAATTGCGAGATGTTTGGATGTGGTTGTATGGATTGAACCCTCAAGCCAACCACACGATCGTAGGAGACCATTCGCTTTCCATTTCGCCTCAGCAACTTCTGATTTTGGATTTGATTCGATGGTGATTCCACCGCCCGCAGTCACACGAGCGGACCATGAGTCTCCTTTTCTATGAAGCTCAGCAGTCCGAATGAGGATGTTCCATGATGAGTCGCCCGTAGATGGGTCGAACCACCCAAGCGACCCCGTCCAAAACGAGCGCGTCTTCTGTTCCAATTCATCAATCGCAGCGCAAACAACCGTTCTCGGGCAACCTGTAATCGAGCCTCCGGGAAAGATTTTCTCAACAGCATCAAAAACATCAACATCGGAATCCAACCGGCCTTTGATTCGTGATACGAGGTGCTGAACTTCTGCATAGACCTCAACATCGAATCGTTCAACCCATACTTGGTTAGGCTGAGCAATCTGGCCGACGTCGTTTCGCATCAAATCAACCAACATTCGATGTTCTGCACGTTCTTTTCGATCGGAAATCATGTCCTCTCGTAGTAATACTTCTTCTGCATCTGAAGCCCCTCTTGGTGCAGTTCCCTTGATTGGAGCTGTCGTAATGATGCCACGTTCTGTAGAGAGAAGTGATTCAGGTGATGCAGATACGAGAGCGAATTCCTCGTCCTTCATGTGAAGAAACCCAGAGTATGGTGCAGGATTTGAGGATACAGAGTGACAAAAGACAGCCCATGGTTCTGATTTTATTTCCCCCTCCCATGACCGCCCGTAATTAAGTTGATACAACTGACCATCGGTAATTGAGGACTGAACGCTGCGAACAATCTCCTCGTGCTCTTCATCGGTGGAGTTGGAGAGAGGTGGCTGGCATTGAATTAATTCAGAGATTGGATTGGGCGCCTCATCTTCTTTCATGCAAGAATCAACGCTTTGTTGCCACTCATAATCAACAGAAAGAACGGTGAGTTGTTCATTTTTTTTGTCGAAAACAATGCATCGTTCGATTTCCCATAAAACACAAAGCAGTTCTCCTTCCTTGGGAGGGTGCTGCAATTGGATAGGTTGGGTCAATTGGACCAGATCATACGATAATGCCCCAGCCCAAAACGGCCCATGTAAGGGGACTCGTTCGGAGGTTTCTGCTGAAAAACGAGACTCATTACTAGCACACAAATCCCTCAAGCCAACAGCCAGAGAATCACTGGAAGTGGATGTATCAAGAGCCCATTTCTTGCCGTCCCAAAGTTGTCGTTGAAACTCGAATTGAGCCCCTTGCACGAGGTTTGTTTCACCAGAGAGAGGCGAATGGGGATGTGCTATTGGCAGGATGTCACGAGATGGTTGACGAACAATGACCCTTCGCTGTGATGGTCCACAAAGCACTGAGAACTGAGAGAGGTGACTCAATGGCCCCGATGAAATCAACATCAACTCATCAGGTGCACCATAGTTCCCTGCATCTTTTCCAAGCAATCCTTTCACTATGAGGCGTTCTCGAAGAGAACTGAACGGCATCATGTCCACACCTCCGTCCAATACTTGGCGTTGAGATACTGTTCCTCTAGAATTGAGATACACGTATCGAAGAGTCGAGAATTTTCATCACCTATTTGTTCCCCATCGATCGATTCAATTTTGACGACACCAACCCCGCTCCCAACTGCAATGGCTTCCGTACATCGTGCAACTAATCGCTCATTTAGCAGTCCAGACTGAATATGAAACCCTGCTGATAACAACGAATCCCGTAATGATTCAAACATAACAGAATCAACCGATAGAGAGGAATTACTGGACCACAAGACTCCATCTTCATCCATGATAATTGGTGTACAACGGTCTCCATCAACGATTGCAAATTCATGAATCAATAAAGCCAAGTCTGCACCTGAACGATCGGCGTGATTTTTTGCTTCAGTGTAAGGTGCCCATGCACCATGTTTTGTTCCAGCAATCCGCTTTGGCCAAATTGGACTTGGTATTGTTACCGCATCAATGCACTCGTTTTGTATTGAAAATGGGCGATATGAAATCTTGAGTTCGGAGGTATTTGTACATTCAATTCGGACGAGACCTTCGGTCAATTCAGGTGGGTTTTCAAGCAATAATCCCAGAATAGAATCCCGATTGATTGAAATTTCATTAATTCTTAATCTCGTTGCATGCCTCAGCATCCGTTCAAGGTGCGAATCGAATAGGAATATGCCTTGAGATTTCGAGAATCTCATCGTTGTAAAAACGGATGAGCGAGGGCTCTGTACATCCTCGCTCATGAACGGTCCTTACCGCACTATGCCTTGAGCATCACGGTATCACAACAAGTCGTCTAAGAACGACGTATCGATTGCTGGATTTGATTGCTGGCGGTTTGTTCCAATATCGAGATCGTTCAACAAGGAATCATCCACTGGTGTTCGCACCGGGTTCATGACCGGTCGTGAGGAAACGTATTGCTCACGGCCAATGTCTTGACGTTCGATTCTGTCAGCTGCTTGGAAAAGAGCATCTGCCTGTACGGGTGTAGTTGGCGGAGGGGGAGGGGCATTGATTGTTGGAGGAGTGTTCCAAGAGTCGTCGCTAATACCCCAAGTCGCAGTTTGGATTTCCCATTCTTTGTCCTTCTGCGACCTCGCCCCACGTCCCCGAACAATTGCAAGCAACAAGAAGAGCGAGATCATGATGAGGCCTGCAACAATGAGGTTGGGCGTGGTCAAGAGCGACTCGAGATTGTTCTCAGAAGTTGTTTCTTCGGATACCTGTCCTGAAGCATCGACTGCAGCAATCCTCTTGGCATCTACCGATTTCTTGACTTCATTTTCGTCGAAGGTTGTTACCGAAATAAACCAGTCTGATGTGTTTGAAAGATCTGAGAACAGCGCCTCTGTAATCAAAAACGAGTTTACAGTTCTGGTTTCTCCAAGATAGGTTGCATCGGATATATCCATGAAGTCATCTGAACTAATGTGGATTTGATAGCCTTTGACACTGAGTTCATTTGTGTGATTCCAAGTGGCAAGAATATTCGTTTCTTCAACCCATATCAGTGTAATGCCTTCAATGGTAGGGAGATAATTGCCGGGGTCCGTTACACCGTCATCAACGGATTGAGCAGATACAACTGTCAAATCAGTTTTCAACGAGTTTGCTGCAGAATCAACAGGAACTACAGTCACCCAGGTTTCTTGTCCAGGTAAAACGGGTAGGTCGCCTGCGAGTGCTGAAATTGTGATTGGGAATGATGGATTCCTATCGAGTGTAATGATTGGAGCATTAGGTCCGTCTGCACCAACTCCTACGCTGGTGTATGACCACGAAGCCGCATAAACCTCGTATTGATACACGTCACTAGCAGTTGATGGTTCGAATTCAAGGTGAAGTGCAGAGCCATCATCCATTGGACGATCGGTTAATGTTATGTTTTCGAGACGAGGTGGCGGGGTTGTATCTTTGAAGTTGTTGATGGGTACAACACTTGCTGAGAGTAACGAATCTGTGTACACATTTCCTTGGAGGTCGTGGACCGTTACGGTAACGAACAGTTCAACACCCGGTCGGATCAGCTGAGGCGTATCTGACGGTCCGAATTCATCGCTTTGTGTCGCTCCATACAGGGCAGTATTCAGAGTCAATTCGATTGGGTTCTTATCCTCGTCAATCCATTGTTTGTCGATCATAACACATCCACATGATGCAGGATCATCTCCGAAAGCATTCCAAAGATATCCAACATCATCAACGGGTTTATCGGCGGCCCAGACGATGTATTTGCTAAAGTCGCCTGCATCCGAAATTGACCAAACAACATCAATTGCAGTACCGTCGTCATCAGGATGGTCGTAGGCTTGTATACTCTCAATGCGAGAAGGTGGCATTGCAGCACCGTTGGAATTGTCAATCGGCGTAGCAGTCACAATCTCAACATCATTGAGATTGCTGTTGAGCCATGTATCATAGGCAACAACTCCGATGTAGTATTCCAAGCCGTTTCCAAGAGGCAATCCGTCAAGCTGAGACACAATTGTTGAATTTTCGCCACAGCTGTTGACGATGGTTGATTCAGAGAAACCAGCAACGGATGTAGGAGTGGTGGTGAACACGACTCCAGTGATCATGAAGACGACGTAATATGCACAATCATCAGCATCGCTTACATCCCAACCTACCGTGATTCTTCCGCCTTCATCATCAGGTGTGTCAATGGCCCAAACATTCTCGAGACGAGCAGGCGGTATGCCATCATCTACGCCTCCGACCGGGACGACTGGACCGATGATGGTTGCATTTAGCAAGTCTTCTTGATCGGTTAGATCGACACAAGTGAACCCGAGCCAGTATGGTTTACCGGGTTCGAGGTTGAGGATTGTCGTGTTTCCTTCAGTCGGTAAAACAGCAGTTTCCGCAGACAGGCCGAGAATATTCGTCATGGGTTGGGTTGAAGTGTAAATCCGAGTTTCCAGAAGGTCTAGAGCAGTACATCTAGCCCATTCAGTTTCCAAATCACCAGCAACCCCGCCATCGAGTGGCTGAGCAATTGCCCATTCAGGTGGTGTCGGTACTTCGTTGGATGTGGTGACTGGGCCAAACACTTGGCTCGGTAGTCCGTATCGACCGTTGTTGTATTCTACAACGACAAGTGCATAATAATCGATACCATCAACCAAAGGAACACCGTTTGCGGTAGTAACGTCGGCCTTTAATCGACTGTGAATGGATTCCGATTTATCGATAATCCGTCCTACGAGATCGATATCTGTAGGCAGGCCAGTCCAAGGTTGGTCGCTTACGTACACCAGATATCGGCTGAAATCAGGATCATGAACCAATGTCCACTCAACGGTAATCGCGCCGCCACCGTCATCTGGACGGTCGTACATGTCAACGATCTCAACTGGCGTGTCGAGGCGAACCCAATCGTAGGTTAGTCGAACTTCAATTGAACCGTTTGAAGGAGCAATCAATTTGATTGGAACAAAGCGAGTTCCATTGAGCAATTGTCCGTTATTGACAGCGAGTTGGAGGCTGTCTTGAACACCTGAACTGTTGTTCAATTCGAGAATTGCATCGTATCTTAGTGTGTTTGATTTCGCCCAAACAGCAGCGTTAGAAACCGGGGATGTCATGACCAGAGGAACTGTTTGGAACAAGAGGCCGTGGACTCCGGGTTGGCCAATCGATGCGTCCAGTGCTACTGGTGCATCAGGAGATACGAGATCAATGGCATAGCCCGGATGCGTCATGTTTGAGATGTCGATGTATTGTGAATTGAAACCGACGTTGAGCGGATTAGCGTAGCGAGAACTTTGACTTTCCATTTCATCAAACGCTGGTGCTGGTGTCCAACCTCGGACGCCTCCAGCATTGGAAACAAACCAGAAACCGTTGGCTCCAACTGCTACGTTGCCCGGGTTTTGGACCGTTGCAGATTTGACGCTGGAATGTGTAGCTGTATGAGCCTCAACAATCGCCAGGCTGTTCAATCCCATGAGCATAAGATGCGTACCATCGCTGCTCATTCTGTAAATTGGCCATGATGGAAGTTGGAAACTTGCTAAACCATCTTCAAATTCATTCGAGAGACCATCATAGTGAACCATTGGGCCGACATCGGTTGCAATGTGGATTCCAGCATAATCGGATGCTACAGAGGTGACGTAGTTTGATGGAATTTGATCGAATCTATGTGTTTCGAGGACAGAGTTTGTAGAGGAATCTATCAACGTAGCGCCGGGGCGTTCTGATCCTGCACCATCGTGTCCGAGGATGAGTTGTACCCCTTGATTGATTGTTGGATTGGAATAGGTTTCAATGGACCATACCGAGTTACCAAGTAATCCATCAGCGCTTGTGTTAGTACTGATTGCACCAGTTGTTGGGATGTATTGCGTCAAGCCACTTGCAGATGCAATGTAGAGCGTGTTGGAGATGAATTTTACATCTTCAATGTTGGAAGATGGAAGCCCATCTGCTGTAGTGAGCGGATTATCCCAGTCGTTAGCGGTCATGTTCCAGCGCCCAATGCCGTTTTGAGTTGCAACGTAAACGAGGTCGTTAGAAACAGCGAAGCCTTGGATATTGTCCGATGGCAATCCAGACAGTAGTTGGCCGCTTCCGAATTGCTGGGTTGCAACATCAAATGTTTGGACACCGGCAGCGGTTGAAAAGGTTCCAAGTAATCCTACATATAGCGTTGAAACTCCGTTTGATTGGTAGAGCTTCAAACCACTCAGGCTGTCATGAATCGAACCTGTCATTCGTTGCAGATTACCTGTTGTTGAATCGAGTGTGTACAGGCCGCTCCCAGACGTTGAGATGTAGATCATTGTTCCATCCATGATCATGTCTTCGATGGAGGTAAAGAACGGAAGAGACCATCCCTCTTCCCATTCAATTGCTCCAGTTGAGTTGAATGTTCCTTGCAGGATTCCTGCAGACCCCTGCCCTCCTCCGTTTCCATTTGTTGCTGGAGATTCTGTAGCAACCCATATTTTCGTCCCATCGCTCACCATTGAGCGAACGTTTCCACTGACCAATGCTGGTAGCTCGAATGCTGTATACAAGCCCGAAGTACCAAGTTTGTCTACTCTGGAGTAGCCACTTGCCGCTCCAGCTTGTCCAATCAACCATTCTGTTCCAGTGTGCTTGACGGATGTAACAGGGGTGCCGATCCGTTGCAAACTCGCTTGACCCGAAATTGCTCCAAGGGTGGAAATAATAGCAAAACCACCAGCATCATCATATCCAATCATGAGTTTACCGTTTGCGTAATCCATTGCATCAAGCCACATTGGTTCTTCAGGAAGGTTGTTTGTACCTGCTGTAATCTTCGACAACCATGTACCAGTAGATGTGTCGTACTTTGAGATTCCTTGATTGTCAGCATCGTACCCAACGTACAATGTGTTTGCAGTGTCGCATGCTATTGCTGCTACACGCCCGTTGCTCAAGACAGATGTTGTAAACGAACCTTGGACGGAGGAACTGTTGAGGTCCATGTAAACAACACCACCGTTGTTGTTGAACAATCCAATGTAAAGAGAAGAACCACATGTAGTCATCGAGAGAGGATATCCGTTGGGTATTCCATTCTGGCCTGTGTTGAAGGTCGTCCAGCCCCCTGTCGCCCCATCGAGATGCCCAACAATTCCTCGTTGGAATCCTCCCCAGCCTGCGAAGGTAGCCGAACCGACGACGAGATGACGGCCATCGGTCCACAACTCACCAACCCAATCGCCCATGTTGTTTGGTAAACCATTTCCAGAAGTCCATGTTGATTCCCATGAAAACGAAGTCTCATTGAAGCGTTCCACGCCATCTTCTGTAGCGAAGAGAATGAGGCCATCGTACTCGATGATTTCTCGGATTGGGAATTCGAGGTTATCCCAGAATCCTAACTTTGTACCACTTGGGCTGTAGACTTCAAGTCCAATTTCGCCCCATGAGATCCATGTGTGGCCACTGGAGGACTCGTATGCCGTGACACGGTCTACTTGGCCAGATGGAAGAATGGATGTGTTCCAAGAACTTGTCGGAAGATCGTATTGAACGATGCCCCCGCTACCATCCTGATTCCACCATTGACCAGAGACGACACTCGCCAGCAAGGTGTCTCCAATGATTTCTAGGCCAACGATATCTCCGCCGTTTTCTCCAATTTCTTGACCTGCGTCAAGAGGAGTGATTGAGGCAAAGTTTGCAACATCAATCCCGTAAATGCTGTCACTTGATGTCCCTTGGTGATAGTACATGGTGTTTCCATACATCGTTAAATCGTACGGATTGCCATTTCCTGAATACAATGAATTTGACTTTTCAATATCGTAGAATTCAGTGCCGTTCGCAGTGCCAAGAAGTTGAAACCCATCTTGTCCACCAATCCAAATGTAGCCTGGTCGAATGTCAGCAATGAGGCTTGTAACCTCCTCATTCCCTCCGTCGAGAACGTTATCTTCAGTCCATGTTTGAAGCCATTGGCTGTTGTTAATATCCCATCGAGCAACACCAATTCCAGTCAGTCCAATGTATGCAATATCATCTATGATTTCAATGACAGCGGAAGATGTTGAAGCGGTAGCCTCCCATTCACTATCAACAGTGAAGCTGCTCTTATCGATGAGTCCAACGCCGCTGAATGTTCCCCCGAAGACAGTTGTGCTGTTTGCACCTACAACGTATGTTGCCCAGTTCGGCATGCCGTCGTAAACATTGAGACAATCGTCAATTGCACCGTTGCTTGGCGAGTAACGACAAACACCGATGTTTGTACCTGAATACATCCAATTACCGTCGTATTCAAAGTCAAAGTGTTGGCCAGGACGCCGTGTCCAATCGCTTCCAACGGTCGTGAGTTGGCTCATGGAGGACCCATCCCAAATAAATCCGCCTTGCTGTGTTCCAATCCAGAGGTCGTTTCCATTGGCTTCCAACGCATAGATGTTGTCTGAGGTTAAGATCGAGTTGTCCGAGTTGAGTGGTGTAAGTATCTCTCCCGTCGTCAAATCTTTTCGAGCAACGCCATAGCCCGCCAGACCCATGTGAAGAACATCTCCAACAACAGCAACAGGAGCATTATCGACACCATTAACGCCGGTTGAACCCCATGCCGCAAGGAAGGAATCATTGGCAATATCGTAACGAAGCAGCCCTTCATCTGAGGACCAATAAGCGACTCCTGCATAGGTCGCAACCTGCCCAGTCAACAGGTAGTCAGAAGTTAAGAGAGTTGCAGAACCTACAGCGGTTGAATCAACATCAGCACGGAAAGCAGCGTATTCCTGAACGAAGAGGATTTGACAGCCAGCAGTCGTTGTACAATCGCCAACTGCTGCGATATCAACGATGTAATCTGAGTTTGAATTTGGATTGGAACCCGCTGGAATGTTGGTTCGAATTGAACCGTTTTCGATAAGGAATAATCCATCACTGAGCGTACCCGCAATGATCGTATCTCCAATTACAGCAAGTGACGTAACGGCATCGCCGATATCGATTGGAGAAAGCCATACGGATGCCGCAATGTCAAGACGATCAATCTTTTCAGAAAAATATCCTCCTACGTAAAGGATGCCATTATGCTCAAGAGCATCGGTTAACGCCGCATCAGATGGGCCACTGGCTAGAACAATCTCACGCCCGACTGTACTTTGCATTGAGGCTTCGATGAGAACAATTCGACCACCGTCGGTAGCAACATGCATCATGTCCTGTGGCGCTCTCTCTCCCCCAGGGGCCCAAGCGAACAGTGCATTGTTGGGGGACTCGCTAAGATTGACGTCGTTGAGTGCGATCGATGAGCCAAATACGCCTGTGGTGAGATTGTACCGCAGGAGTTGATCGCCACTCATGATGTGAAGTGCATCTTGGTATGCCTTCATTCCCAGAACGGAATTCGATGGTAGCCAATTTGCATCATTCCAAGTCGCAAGCCAAAACCCAGAGTTCCAGTTGTACCGCGCGAGACCATTGTCTTCGGAAGCAAACAAGAGTTGATTTCCGGCAGTTTCAATCGATGTTACTTCATCACTGTGGAGGACGTTTGCTGAACTCCAAACAGATAGTGGCTGATTGGTGTTGACATCGTAGCGACCCACACCAGAGTCAGTTGCAGCATACAAAATTCCATCCTCTTCGTGCAAATCAAAGACTTGTGTAGGACTTGGCCAGTTTGAGGAGGACGAAGATACAACTTGACTCCACGTGTTTGTTGCATCTAGGGTCAGGAGCGTTCCGTCTGCGGTAGCGATATAAATCCCAGAACCGAGGACGTTGAACAGCTCGATGTCAAATCCAGTATCTGGAAGACCATCGCTGAGGGTTCCATCAACTTCAGAGATGAGTTTGAACATACCATTTTTGAAGGCGACGTGGATGTTGTTGTTGGGTCCAATTGCAATTCCAGCAATGTCGGAATCGATGTCGTCAAATTCGTAAACGTCAATGTATGCCGGGTCGTTGTTGGCATCAAGAACGAGAATTGTACGTCCGCTTTGCAGGAACAGTTGTCCGTTGGTTTGGTGCTGAATCGCATCAAACAGGGGAACTGCAACCGGTGCAAATGCAGTGATTGGGTCGACAGGAGCAAGCGCTTCGAACGCCAACTCGGTAATTACAGCATCCGAAGGTAATGTCCATCCAGCACCTGATGCACTGTTCGGAGAAAGCCGGTCAGAATAGGGGTTTGATCCGTCAAAAGAATCAGAGGCGCCAAGCGTCCCAAGCCCTCTCCAGTCAAACAAATTGACGCCGATGTCGTTTGCAACCAAAAGCGGTTCATCGATCATCAATCCATCAGAGCCATTGACGTGGACTTGGAGTGAGACATTGGAAATCTCGGCACCAGGTGCGAACTCAAGTATCCAATCCGCAGTTGCTTGACTTGCTAAGATGGGATCTGAGCCAACGATTGCATCAAGTTGTACCCAACCGGTATCATTGCTACCAGAGAGGGGCCAAGATACCACATCTTCTGCCTCATGAGCGGATGCGAGTGGAACTCCAGCGAGAGCAACTGACCATGATGCTAACAACATCAAGAGGGTGAGGAAAACCGCCTTATTGGGGTCTCTTCGGTTCCCATATCGCTGGCTCATATAGACAATGCAATCACTTCAGTACATAAAGGCCCTGTGTGATTGTCACAACAACGCATCATTCCAAATCCGACAATTCGCCTTCTTCGTTCACGAATAGGAGACGAATCGTAGAGGTTCTGCCGGATATTGCAAGTGGTGAACCAGAGATGGCCACGATGATATCGTTCGGTCGGATTCTTTTCTGCGTATACAATTGCTTCACTGCTTCAGAAACCGTCGAGCGAGCTCGAGTCTGTTCTTCAACAATCAAACATTCGACACCTGGTAGAATCGTCGTTCTCCGAGCTGCCCGGACACGGTTCGTCATAGCGTAGATTGGAATCCTAGGCCGGTGCGCCGCCATTAATCGAGCCGCATTCCCGTGTTCGGTTCCGACAATCAGATGTTTAGCATCCGTTTCTCGAGCGATTTCAATTGCTGCACCAGCAATTACACGTGTCGAGACAAACGCGGCGAGTGCTGGCGGGTCGGGCAATCCCTTGGTCGATTGTTCAACCGTCTCAGCGATCCGCGCCATGGTTTCAACAGCTTTAATCGGATGTTGCCCACTTGCAGTCTCTCCGGAGAGCATCACCGCACTGACGTGTTGACGAATTGCAGTAGCGACATCCGTAACCTCTGCACGTGTTGGGCGTGCGTGGTTAACCATGCTCTCCAACATTTGGGTGGCCACAACAACTGGGGTGCCGCGTTCAATGCATGCAGATACGATACGTTCCTGAGCGGCTGGGACTTCTTCCAACGGAATTTCAACACCCAAATCCCCACGAGCAACCATGACCACATCAGCAGATTCTACGATTGCGGTTAAATCTTCAAGAGCGGCAGGGTGTTCGATTTTTGCAACAATCCACGTGTGCACACCGGCGGCTTCAATTCGTTCTCGAGCAGGAATCAAATCATCAGCACTTCGTACATATGAGACGGCGACAAAATCAACATTTTGTGAGAGTGCATGTTCGAGACAATCAAGATCGTGTGGACCTACTGCGGGAAGTTTGACCAACGTTCGTGGAACATTGATTCCTTTCCGTTCTGTCAGAATTCCACCATCCTCTACCCTGCACCGAACGATTTCACCCTCAAAATCGGGGGCAGAAAGGACTTCCAGTCGAATCAAACCATCCGAGAGTAGGACAGGGTCTCCTTTCTGGAGGTCCTTGGATAGGCCATCCCACTCAACGGGAAGAGTCTTGACCATCTCGCCTAGAATTGTTGTACTCTGCGGCGGTAATCCTTCTGCAAACCCGCAATGCAAGTCAACAAGTTCACCTCGTAGTAACTCGACCTCTCCGTCGAATCGACCAAGTCGAAGTTTCGGACCCGGTAAATCTGCGAGTAGTCCAATGTGCATACCAGTGTTTTTTTCAGCATCTCGAATGTTTTGAATGGTCTGTTCCTTCCCTGAGAAATCACCGTGGGAATAGTTGAGTCGTGCGATATTCATACCTGCTTGCATCATGTCAGCAAGCGTGTCAACGTTGTCACTGGCAGGGCCGATGGTTGCAATGATTCGTGAACGCATGTCTCTCCCTGAATCACCCATGCTCCGACATCCTCCATAGTCCTTCCACAGAAATCGGAGATGAAGATTAACATTCAGAACCCCAAAAAATGATGAAATAAAGAGCGAACACTCAAACCATTGATGCGGTCAAGGTTACGTTGAGGGGAACGATATGGATGATAAGAAAGACCAACTTCTTCGAAAAGAAGCCCTCGATTACCACGAGAAATCACCTCAAGGGAAAATCAAGGTCGTACCAACCAAACCACATTCAACGGCCCACGAACTTTCTCTTGCGTATTCTCCCGGTGTTGCATATCCTTGTTTGGAAATCGCAGAGCGACCTGAGGATGCATATCGGTACACATCGAAAGGAAATCTCGTAGCCGTGATTTCCAACGGAACGGCCGTTCTCGGTCTTGGAAACATTGGTGCACTTGCAAGTAAACCGGTCATGGAAGGGAAGGGATTGCTGCTCAAAACCTTCGCTGATATCGACGTTTTTGACATTGAAATTGATGTTACCGATCCCGAAGAATTCATTCAAACCGTGGTCAATATTTCAAAGACTTTTGGAGGCATCAATCTTGAAGACATTAAGGCCCCCGAGTGCTTTGAAATCGAGCGTAGAATTGCAGAAGCAACAGACATCCCGGTTATGCATGATGACCAACATGGAACCGCAATTATTTCTGGTGCCGCATTACTCAATGCTGCTGAACTACAAGGGAAGGAACTGAATGAGACTTCGGTGGTTGTTGTGGGTGCTGGAGCCTCAGCCTTCGCTTGTGCTGAACATTATGTTGCATTGGGAGTTGAGCGTTCCAACATCAAAATGGTTGACTCACAGGGAATTATCACCAAAGCACGTCTTCAACGCGGAGAATTAAACGAATACAAAGCCAAGTTCGCTGCAGAATGTGAAGATGGGCAATTGATTGATGCCATGAAGGGAGCGGATGTCCTTCTTGGCCTTTCCAAAGGCGGTCTTGTTTCGCAGGAGATGGTTGCTGCGATGGCGGACAAACCGATTATTTTCGCTCTTGCAAACCCAACTCCTGAAATCATGCCCGAAGAAATACTTGAAGTGCGCAGTGATGCAATCATTGCGACTGGGCGATCCGATTATTCCAATCAGGTCAACAATGTTCTCGGATTCCCATACATCTTCCGTGGAGCACTTGACGTCCGTGCTCGTGATATTACTCAAAACATGAAAATGGCAGCAACAAGAGCGCTCGCGGCATTAGCCAAAGAACCTGTGCCCGACTATATCTCAGCGGCATATGATGGTGCTACGATGGAGTACGGTCCAGAGTACATCATCCCCAAACCGTTCGATCGACGTGTCCTCATTTGGGAGGCATCAGCAGTTGCACAAGCAGCTGTTGATGAAGGCATTGCGTCAGTAACAAGCGAGGAATTCTCACTCCAAGCATACAGGGAAGATTTGGAAGCCCGCCTCGGCATGACGTATTCAATCATGCGAAGCATCATCAACCAAGTACGTCGACGAAACAAGCGAATTGTGTTCCCAGAGGGTGACAACGAGAAAGTTATTCGCGCTGCTGCCCAACTTGCTGAACAAAAAATATGCAAACCGATTCTCCTCGGTCCAATCGATCGTATTGCAAATATGATGGAAGAGATGCATTTCAATTTCGAATATGAGTGTTATGATCCTCGTTTCGATGAACGCAGAAAGGGCGCATATTCTGATGCGCTGTTTGAACGCAGAAAGAGAAAGGGTGTTACCAAAGCGGATGCAGCAAGACTACTCAAAAGCCGTCCATACTTTGCAAGTCAGATGGTTGAAGCAGGTGATGCTGATGGCTTCGTCGGCGGTGTAAGCAGAAATTACAGCGACGTTCTTCGCCCAGTCCTGGAAACAATAGGTCCAGCAGAAGATGCACACTGCCTCATTGGTTGCTACATGGTGACCATCAAAGGAAAGATCCTCTTCCTTGCAGATGCAACGGTCAATGTTTATCCCGACAGCAGAACTCTTGCAGAAATAGCAGTACAGACTGCAAAAGTCGCCCGACGATTTGGAGTCGCTCCGAAAGTTGCAATGCTTTCGTTTTCCAACTTTGGAAGTACTCGTGCACAACGAAGCGACCGAATTGAAGAGGCTGTTGAAATGGCTCGCATTCTCGATCCAACCTTGGTGATTGATGGTCCAATGCAAGCGGACACTGCTCTCGATTCGAACGTTCAGAAAGAGTATCCATTCATGGAATTTACAGGTCCTGCAAACATCTTGGTTCTCCCAAATCTCGCTTCGGCGAACATCGTCTACAAGATGCTTGAACAACTCGCAGATGCGGAAATGACAGGCCCGATTCTTGAGGGGATGAAACATCCTGTGCAATTGGTTGCCCGACAAGATGGAGTCCGCCACATCGTCAACATGGCTGCAATTTGTGTTGCTGATGCAATGCGGAAGGATTCCTATTGGGAAACATTAGCCAATGATCCATCCAATTCTTGAACACCTTCCTCGTAAGGAATCGATGGTCGTCTTGGCCGCCATATTGCTCCAGTAACAAAACCAGCAACAAGGCCGCCGAATAAGAGATTGGCCCATCCATCGATTGCGTACGAACCGAATCCTCGGAATACTGGAATCAAAAAGGATGGAACAATCCCAAGTACTGTTGTCCAAACAATCTCAGTTCTCAGGTTGCCGAGAACATCAGCACTCTTCGGCACTCTTCGCACAGGTTCTGTACGAGGGGGGGAGAGAACAAATCGAATCACTGTATTTGGTAACGGACGGTCGACTGGAATATTCGATGTTGCAAAGGAATCCTGTTTCCGAGGGTGTATCTCCACTGCAAGTCGATGATGTTGCAAGGGGCCGTTCGTTTCAATGGGGCGTGGACGACCATCCATCATGCCTCCACGATGGCTGGTTGCAGCAGCATCACTTAGGATTTCAACAATGCCGGGTCGAAGTTCGATTTGTGAAAACGCACGGTTCCATTCTGGGAAAGAAGGCAGCCTTACATTCAATGGATGGTCTTCTTCCATCGATTCAAATGCAGATTCAAGAATCGATTGAAGTGAATCAATTTCGTTGATTGTGAGGCCAGTCATTGGTTCATCATGATTTTCGGGTTGCTCATCCTCGCCAAGTAAGCGAGCGATCTGTCCCCTTGTGAGTGGGTTTTTCAGAATGAAAAAGTCCGGTAATCGGACCTCATATCTTGGTCGCTGGCTAGCATAAATCCAGCCGCCTTTGTCGCTACCGAGCCATGAACTCCCCGATTCTACAGGGATGAATTCCAAACCCTTGATGTTGATTGATTTCAAAAAATCACTTCAGTTTTGACTTCATAGCATTGTACCATCTCATACCATGCTCGTGTTCTTCAAGGATCTTGAATTGCTTGAATGGTGAAATCGATCGCATATATCCAAATGCAGCAAAATCCACAAGATTTGGTTCTTGACCCCCGAAGAAGGAATGACCTTCGAATGTCGAGGTGTATTCTGTTAGCAAATCGTGCCAGAGTTTCTTTGGAGTACGCCCGTCCTTCTTTACACGCTTGCGAGCAATAATCCCCCACATGACGGGAAAACCTGCCCAAGCGTAGAGTCTTCGGGAAATGAAACCAAACTTCTCAAGTTTTGAAACCCTCCGAGTCGTACTTAGTGCAGTCCCTAGTGATCCATAGAGAATTGGAATGGTAGCTCTCTTCCACGCCTCATCGATATGAGCGAGCATGGAATCGTAACGCTCATCACCGCTGTGCTTTGATAGCGTACCATTGTTGTATTTCTTGTCGATATGAACCATAATTGGTGTTGAGTCGACAACGACTTCACCTTCATCATCGGTAAAAACAGGAACTTTGTTCCATCCGTTCGTAAAGGCAAGGTCTTTTTTCGTCCGCATGGCGTTGACTTGTACTTCCTGAACATCGAGGCCGAGATGTTCTACGAGTCCACGAACCTTCCAACAAAACGGACAGGTCTGCAATACATGCAACGTGGCTTGGGACATAATACCCCCACCAAATGCGCCTTATTCAATCCTCGTTAGGCTCCTGTTCAGGTCTCCAGCCAGGTTTCCAGAATTCATCGTTGTCCAACCATTCCATCCATTCATCATCTGCACAAGACAGGAGCCGATAAGCACGACTTTCGAGCCCCTCTCGGTTGTATTCCGGAAGGATCCCTTCTGAGTAGGCCTGATGCCAATGAACCTGCATTTGACGAATTTCCCTTCGCGCTCCTTCAGGGTTGTCAAAATTCATCTCGCAGAGATCACGGAGTTCGGATAACCATTGGCGCGTGTCCTTCCTCAGGGGGTCATCAACACGTCGCCTTCGGGTCGTTTTCTTACCAAATGGCCACCAACCCATACAGGTCTTTTGTGGCGCTATGCTTTCATCTTTCGCATGAAGATGAAAAACACCAGTCCCTTCGGTCAGATATGGGCCGATTCCATCTCCACTTGCACGGGCGTATCAAAGATTCAGCACTGAAATCCCTCTTAGAAACCTATGAGGTGCGAATGAAAAATACAGGAATCACGGTGCATGTCCATACCGACGAGCTAGGAAAATACATTTCGAAACTTGAATCCATGTCAGGTCAACTGTTTCTTCTTGACGAGAAAGGTTCGATGTTCTCGTCAGTCGATTTTGCTGAGAAGATTCAGGCGTGGTCGCTGCTTCCAACGGATACACACTTCGCAATCGGACCTCCGGATGGGTGGGAAAACCGAGGACAAAATCTTCCTCGAATTTCGCTTTCCAAAATGACATTTCCACACGAATTTGTTGCCGTTCTTATGATGGAGCAATTGTACAGATCTCAGCAGATCATCAAAGGTACATCCTATCACAAGGCTTGAGCGAATCCTAATCAATAGTGAAACCGAGGCGTTAACATGGCCGTCCCATTTAGCGATGAGACAAGTTTGCGATGGGCTCTTCTTGCTTTTGAATTTTTGATTGCTTTTGCTCTAATTTACAACAGTCAAAACCAACCGTTCCCTCGGCCAAGTTTTCGATTTGGGTGGCTTCTTGTTCTCCTCGCATCATTGATTCTTATTGGACAAGCAGCACCTAGGCCTATGACTGTTTACGCTCACTTGATTATGCTTTCTGGTGTTGGTGGTTTCGGATTGGTTGCTGGTGTATATCAATTGGCACAAACGCAACGCGATGTTTTGGTTGCCCCGTATGCGGGAATGTTGTTCTGCGTAGGAGTTGTTGGACTCATGGTTTCAACCTGGGATGATCTCTCGAAGATTGAACAATGGGCTGGTTTCCTAACCATCGTTGTCCTCGGAGGAGGAGAAACATGGCTCATATTCAGAGGCCTCCTCATTGGCAAACTTCCGAGAGCTTGGTCGCAAGCGGGGATGGTAGCCTTGATGCAAGGGCGCTTGACGGGGAAAAATGGAGCCATCGAATGTTTTGAGAAAGGATGGGATGCTGATGAAGAACATCTTAACCCAATGGCATATGTTGCTTTACACCGAATTCACACCTTCTTAGGTCAACATGAAGAAGCGGAAATCTGGAAGGAATACCTTGAGAGGGAAGGAGGAGAATCAGCAGTAGCCTCTGAGTACATCCGCGCTATTCACGACGCATTAGCCGATTTGGATTCAGAAGCCGCTCAACGATTGCCTCAATTCACCGAAGAAGAATGACGGCTTTGAGTCCTGATTTCCATAATCTTTCAAGTTCTAAACAAAAACGAGTTAATTTAAAGAACGTAAAGGTTGATATAATCACATGAACAGTCAAATCCCCAAGAATATTCTTTTCTGGATGGTCATGAGTTGGGCTGCTGCAAACTTGTTTGCACAAGCGGTCTACATCGGTTTCAATGGAGTTCCATTCGATGGAATTGCAATGATTGATTCATTGGGAAGTTGGTATTATGCACTCATATTCATTGAAATCGCCGTCTGGATGTACGTAGCGGTCTATTTCGGAAAGCGCCTTCTTACGAAGTTCAATTCACCTGCGCAAATTCAAATCAACCATTGAAACAGATGTGGCGCATTGAATTCTTCCGATGAGATTAAGGGGTGTCAAGAAGAACATGACCTCATGTTCAATCTTGACAGAGAACCACTCTTTTCTGGTCAACCCATGCTGTTGGAGGATTTGAACCAAGAAGAAATTGAGCGCCTTGACCTTGATAATTTGAGTGTATTAAGCATCGAACAGGTTCGAAAATCACTGCCAGATGTTGAGCGACAATTGTCAACTCTACAGGCGATTGTCGATGAGGCCCATGATATGACGGAAGAGATCGAAATACTACTTGAAACACTTCCTCCAGAACACCCTCACGTCGTTGAAATGTCGGAATTACTCGGTTCGCTTGTTGCTCATTGGCAACAGACGGTAGCGAAAATCGAGGAACAAGGAGCCCGTGTTGCAGGACTTGACCCCGGGCGAGTTGAATGGCATGGTGTGGTTGACAATCATTTGAAATTGTATTCTTGGACTTGTGGTGAGGATGATATTGAGTGGTACTATGGTCTCGATGAAGGCTTTTCTTCCCGAAAACCACTCATAGAAGCATGAACACCCCTTGACGTAGGGGAGCATATGGTTCGGATTGATCGAGTTCACACTGGAGGCGGCGATGGAGGGGAATCCTCACTTGTCGATGGTAGCCGACGTTTGAAATCGGACCACCGATTCTCTGTTGTAGGTGATTGCGACGAACTTAATTCAATCATCGGATTGGTCCGAATGGAATGTTCTCGCCTTCCAATGCACCATAGCGATGGAGGAGACCGGAAAGGGGCTGGAAGAGTTCACTTCATTTGCGATACAGCACTTGCACGTGTGCAACATGAACTGTTTGATCTTGGCGCTGAACTTGCATGTCCCCCAGAAAATTTACCCGATTATATGGTGCTAATTGGAGAGAACCAGGCCGATACTCTCGTCTCTGATATGGACGCATGGCTTACACAAGTTGAACCGTTGACGTCGTTTATTCTTCCAGCAGGTGGACCGCCACAAGCCGTACTCCACCATGCTAGAACTGTTGCTCGTCGACTGGAGCGAGGCATCGTGAACCTCCGTGAACACGAAGGAGAACAATCTGTACGCCCTCTTGTGTTGACCTACATCAACAGAATGTCGGATTGGTTGTTCGTCCTTAGTAGATGGATTACTGCGGTTCTAGGTGAGGAAGAGATGCTATGGCTTCCACTCGGTAAACGTGGAAAGGAAGAAGGTATAGCAAATTCAATACTAAGGCAAGCTGAACATGATGCCGATTTAGACCATATCTAATTGGAAGATTTTACTTTCTCCCAAGCCCGACGAACAACGGTTCTTGTCTCATCATGCGTGAGTTGAGCTAGGGCTTGTTCCCAATCAAGCCATAAGTGATCTCGATGTTCGTGTGATAATGTTACGTCAAGCGTATCGGTTTCAGCAAGGAACCAGAAGACTTCTTTGTCTCGTTTTCTCCCCTTGTGACGGTAACTGTAGGCTGTTCTCTCAACGAAATTCTCATTGAAGTTGAGTTCAGTTATTCCAGTCTCTTCTGCAAGTTCTCTGCGTACTGTTGCCAAATGGTCGACATCAGTATCTTCGACGTGACCTTTCGGTAAGTCCCAATGTCCTTGTGGATATTGAAGCAACAAGATGCTGTCGATGTTGACGAGAATGACGCCACAGGAAGTCTCCATTCTATCCCCTCTGATGAGTCCTGTAAGGAATATCGTTTGATATCTTCGCGTCTTGTGTTTGCTTCAAGAGGTTCAATATACGTCGAATTGAGACGAATGGATGTGACAGGCACATCTTCATTTCCGCACGTGCGTAGAATCGTTGCAGATTCGGATCTCGATGGGATGTGTGCAGCAGTGGTTCTGAAGAAAGCATACCCCGATGCAGAGGTCCATTTTGCGCATGCGGCCCTCATACGGTCTGGGATAATTGATGATTTAATCGATGAACATACTGTGACGGTTGACCTTCCATTCCACCCGAGAAGTGGTTGGTATCTTGATCATCATTTGACAAACAAACCAACCGATTCTGAACATCAGGAATTTACCTCGAAGGGAGGAGTTGTCCATTGGGATCATGCGCCCTCTGCAGCGCGTTTAGCCTTTGAATTGTTCCGGAATGAATTCAATTTCCCTCACCTTGAGGAGATTATGCCCCTCGTTGATGATCTTGATTCTGGAGGAATTTCACTAGAGGATTTCCGTAAAGATGGTCCACTTCTTCAACTTTCAAGGACCTTGAATTATAATGATTCAACATACATGCACCATCTTCTCTTGTTGTTTCAAACGAGTACGTCCATGGATGAAATTTACAACGATCCGCTTGTCGGCAAACGAATGAAAGAATCTCGTGAGTCGCGAAAAATACTGATGCAACTTGTTCAGGAAAAAACAACCATCGTCAATCGCCTGGCAATCTGTCGGCTCGAAGATACAGGTCATCGATCCAACGGCTACCTCATCACCGCATTTGCAGGGAACGATGCAGATGCTTGTTGCATCATCCATGGATATACTGATGGCGAGATTGGAAACAAATCACGCCCCCCTCTTTCCGCAAGTTTCTATGCAAACTCATTTTTACCTGAAGGGCAAAACAGGTTCGATTTGTCACGATTGGCAACTGAATTTGACGTTCATGGGGGCGGCCATGCAAACGCTTGCGGCTGTCGAATCCAACCACCTGGCATCAAAGCGAATGTGGAGCGCTGGCTTGAGATGTGGAACAATCGCGATGTAGCGCTGAAGTACCAGGCCTAAATCACTTGAAAGGTGTATATGAGTCCCAAAAATGAGTGAATCATAACCAATGCCATCATCATGTCTGATGCGCGACCATGTTTTGCTCGTTCAACAGCAAAGGACTTGTTTTCGCTTTTGTTTTTTGCTGTTGAGCGGCCATGTCGGACTACAAGCCATAGTAAAACCAGGCCGATTGGGCCAGAAAACCCATGGATGTTTTCCGGCAAAAGGTCAGAAGTCCAGTCATCATTGACGATGATTCCAGAGATCGCCCGAGCAATAAACGCAATCATTGCTAGTGAAATTCCCGCCCATAGCAAACGCTCTCCGTGTTGCTGATGGCGAGCAAGTGCTGCTTTCCTGTCATCGCCTTTCAGCGTCATTCCTTTCTTCCTCCAACCGTACTGGCGAACGAGCCAGAATACAAAGGCAACAGCAAGGATGGGGTGAATGAGCATGATGATTGTTCTCGTATCCAAAAACTCCTTCCCCCTTGTTTAACCGAGACAAGGGTAACTTGAATGGGTTTCTCTTGCCCATGTGACTTCTGCGGTGAGTTCAAAGGGGGTATGCCGAGGGAATGGTGGGGGCGCTATGCAGGAATCTTATCTCGCAGCCTGTCTTGAAACTGGTTTCAAGACGGTTAAGACTCGACGGCTCAATGCCGTAGGGCGCTGTCCCGAGTTTACCCTCATGGAGAAACCATGGAAAGAACTGGTCAAACTTGCAGTTCTTGAGACGGAGATTCCAGGCCAAGATGAAGATGGAGAATCGATAGCCCCGTCTCCACGATTCCGACGCGGTCGTCGCCGTGGACGGCAACAGTCAACCATTCCCTCGCCAGAGGAAATCAACACGATGACCGATGAGACGCCTGCTCTTCGTTTCGCACTCTTACTCGTCAATAAATTCCTCCATGCTGAACAATGGTCCGATGACGAACACGGGTTGCTGGAAAACGAAATGAGAACGCAATGCCTTGAACAGGGGGTACATCCAGTTTGGCATGAAATGGCAAAGCGATGCGACGTTTTTGGGCAATTTTCGGCTTGCCCAATATCAGAGTCAAAAGTAAAGTCGACCAATGAAAAACTTGACCTGTCTGAAATTGCAATCGACCCATACGACATCGAATCATGTCTCGAAGTTTTTCGTTCCATACCAGATAGTCACTACAGTGCCGAGGAACTCGTTGCAATGAAACGCTTGATAAAGCGCCTATCCTCAGGGAAATGGCCAAATGTTGAATCACAACTTCTAGAGTTTGAAGGAAATCTTTCGTTGGTCTCGTTACTTATCGCCCTAAATACAGATGCTTCTCCAGAAGAAATCCTAGAGCGACTTCGCAAATCCAACAAAGATCTTGCAGAACGTTATGAATTGGCATTGGTACTCACGGGCGGTGATGTTGAATGGGATGATGCTTATCTCTCCCAACAAGACGATGCTTTAGGACAATCTCTTCTCAAGCTGGCTTGGCTCAATGGCCCTTTAGAAAAAATGAATCCTTCGACATCACAGTTGGAGATTGGTCTTGAATTACTCACTCATGAACAAGCCCCGACCGGCCGAGTTGACGTTATTCGCTGGAAGATGCTTCAGTGTTATGTCAACGATCAACGCGAGAATGATGCTCTTGAAATCATCAAGTCGATTTCCCTTGAACATGACTCGGATGCTTCAGAACTCCTTCCACTTCTCCTTCAACTTGACAATTCTGAAGCATATGCTTGGCTCGAATCAAATTTGATTAACATCGACGAGGGGGGATTAATCCAAATCGCTCGTGAAGAAATCGTCCCTATTTCGATGCGTGCACAGGCTTTGATTTTGCTCAAGGAACAAAATGGTGAAGGATGGGGGGAGGTTCAACCTCTCGCAGTTCATGTATTTGTTCAGACTCTGAACCTGAATGAACTGTCAACCATTCTCTTGGAGGATGATGTGGCTATCCCTACGCATCCGCACGAGACACTGATTGTAGCTCATTTGTTGAGCGCTCATCACGAGGAATCCAATTGGAAACTGGCTCGAAAGGCTCGAAAGATTGCCTTACAAGTGGTCCAATCAACAGATGTTCCAGCGTCTATTAGCGATGACGAGCACAAACTCCTGCTGTTGTTGGAGGGGCGAATCGAGGAGTCAGTGAACAAACTAACATTAACAGATACACTACCTAAAAACGGAATCAAAGCCATCAATCAGATTGTGAATGCTCTATCTTCTGGAGGATCTCATCTCGTTGATGAGAAGCATCTCAACAACCTCTTGGATTCGTTAGATGAAGGAAAGATAACTGGTTTGGGAGAATCCCTCCTCCGCACCATTACATCGAAATTACGTCTCAACAATGCTCGTTTATCTTTGGAGAGAGGTGATGATTCCTCAGTTGTTATCGAAACACTCGAAACAGTTCTCAGTCAACCAAATATTCCCTACCCGATTGTCGATGGAGTTCGAGAACTGATGTACGAATTCGACCTCGGAATCGAGGCATTGGTTCAGTGGTATCAACAAAATCATCAACGTTCAATTTGGGCACTTCTCGCTCAAGCAACCCTCGAAGCCTCGAATGGTAGCAACCTTTCAGCTGCTCGTCTTTTCAAGCGTTCAGCCGACTCAAAATTCTTTGATTACGATGAGGAAATCATGCTGTATAGAAAGGCGCTGATTCATTTTGCATTCGATCAAAAGTGGGGAGAGGCAAAACAACTCCTTTCAGAGCATCCGAATTTAAGAGCAGCCATCACCAAACGATTCCAACTTTATCTTGATGTATCTCATCGAGCATCAATTCAAGAAACAGCAAAGGCCACGTCAATGTTGAAGAATTTCGTCAAGCGACAAGAAATTATTGTCGAAGAAACGGAGGAAGGAGAGCGCACTCGAACGAGGACAGTTTTCAAAGTAGACGAGCTTGACTTGCTCCACACCTACCCTGACGAGCATCCAAAACCACTCCCTCGAGAACCGTTCACAGGGCGACTTCTAGCGGCTACAAATGCGTTGCAGCGTGATTACCGTACTCAAAGTTCGAAATCATTCGATCGCCGATATCGCGACATTATGTTGATGCGCAGTCCAGATGCAATGGAAATACATACGCTGGCACAACAAGCAAGTGAAAGTTCTCCTCTTGATGCATTACGCATTCTCGAACGCGCCCAACTTTCTGGCCGATTCATAAATCGAAACAAATCCTTTGCCAATTTAGAATTGATGTTGTTCCGCCGATTTCAATCTGAGATCCGTACATCGGATCGTCGATATCTTCGACATCTTCCTCTAAAACCACTGGTCTTAGTTGACACAAACATCGTTATCGACGCACTTTACCAGAGAATTCAGGAAAAACTCAACCGTTCAAATCATTTCGAGGACTCCACAAATCAGCGCTCCCACTTTGCTGGTTACCTGCAATACCTTGCGGCAAACGGCAAGGTTGACCTTTGGTTGCCAAAGGTTGTTCGAGGAGAAATCGAAAACATTGCCCGTTCAATTGACGACATTCGTTCTCGATTCGAGAATTCTCTCGTTGACAATGTAGTACTTGACTCAATCATATCGACTGAGAACATGAAGAAGATTGTCGATGAAATCATCTCCGAATTTAGTACGTGGGATGGTAATTCTGAAGAAATAGAAACCGAGGCTATTGGTGATGAAGTGAAGGCTTCAATGAATGAATTCTTGACACAACACAGCGAAATTTACGACGAGTTGACAAAAATGCGTCAACATTATCCTGGTAAGAACATCCGAACAGAGATTGATGGAAAGAAAATCTATCCTCAGAAGCCAGATCGTAAGATTATGCAATATGCGGCGGTGCTTTCATCGCAACCAATCGATAACGTTGGTTCCATCGTTGTTGCAACACATGATGGTGACTTTACTGTCGTTGCACGAGCCTTTGAGGAACGGTTTGGCTTTGGTATTGCCAAGAACAGTCGGACATTGAAGCAATGGCTTCGTGAATCCTAAGCGCTGATGCTTCACATGTGTTGCACGAGTGCTTCTCCAAATGCTGAACAGGACAACAATGTTGCATCGTCCATCAAGCGCTCAAAGTCATAAGTGACGGTTTTCGCACTGATTGCTCCTTCCATGCCCTTAACGATGAGGTCTGCTGCATCATTCCAACCCATATGTCGGAGCATCATTTCAGCTGAGAGGATAAGTGAACCAGGGTTTACTTTGTCTTGTCCAGCGTACTTTGGTGCTGTTCCGTGAGTAGCCTCAAAGATGGAAATTCCAGTGTCATAGTTGATGTTTGCACCCGGCGCAATTCCAATTCCTCCAACTTGTGCAGCAAGAGCATCCGAGATGTAGTCTCCATTGAGATTCATTGTCGCGAGAACACTATATTCAGCAGGACGTGTAATGATCTGTTGAAGCATTGCATCAGCAATAACGTCCTTAACAATAATTTCGTTGCCCGTTTTTGGGTTTGTCATGGTACACCATGGCCCACCATCAATTTCAACAGCTCCGAATTCTTCTTGCGCAAGTAAGTACCCCCAATCGCGGAATCCTCCCTCTGTGAATTTCATGATGTTGCCTTTGTGAACTAGAGTTACACTGTCCTTATCGTTGTCAATTGCATATTGCAATGCTGCACGAACGATTCGATTGGTACCCTCTTGGCTGATTGGCTTAATTCCAATTCCTGAAGTATTTGGGAAACGAATCTTGTCAACACCCATTTCGTTAGTCAAGAAGTCGATAAGTTTCTTCACGCCTTCGGAGCCTGCTTCCCATTCGATACCGGCATAAACATCTTCACTGTTCTCTCGAAATATGATCATGTCAACATCACCAGGTGTCTTGACGGGCGATGGTGTGCCATCGTACCATCGAACAGGGCGTACGCATGCGAAGAGATCCAACTTCTGGCGAAGAGCAACATTGAGTGACCGAATTCCTCCACCAACTGGAGTTGTTAGAGGCCCTTTAATCGATACAAGCCCAGTACGCATTGCATCCAATGTAGCCTCAGGTAACCATTCTCCAGTTGCGTTGAAGGCTTTCTCACCTGCAAGGACCTCATTCCATGCAATGCTCTTTTCTCCACCGTAGGCTTTTGCAACAGCAGCATCAACCACTGAAATCATGACTGGGCTGATATCCACGCCAATTCCATCACCTTCAATGTAGTGAATAGTCGGATTGTTTGGGATGTGTAGTTTTCCGTTTTGCATGACAACAGGTTCTCCGCTCATAGTTCTCAAACACGTCCACCCATAACCACTTCAAGAACCAACCGATGCGATAGTTTCTATGAGAGGTAAGGTAGAGTGGAAAGGCGGAACAAAACTTGACTGCCAAAATGAGCGAGGGCAGTCGATTGATGTTGATTGGGAAAACGGCCCATCGCCAATGCAGATCTTCCTTCAGATGATCGGAGCATGTTCAATAGTCGATGTCGTTATTGGGTTGAAGAATCGTGAGTTTGGACAGGTCTGGGTCGACTTGGATTCAATTCGGCGTGATGAATATCCGCGCTCATTCACAAAGGTCACCATGATGTATCATGTTGAAGGTGACGTGCCTGAGAAGTTGGTCCGGAGAACCATCGAGAAGTCTCATGAAAAATATTGCTCTGTCTCAAACTCACTTAGCAGCGAGATTGAAATCGCATGGGATTTGACCCTTCACAAGAACTGAGTGCTTGTCTTGAGCGATAGAATGGCTTGGTTGAAGGCATTCTCCAGCAAGTCGTAAAGCGGCTTCCATTTCGATGGAATGTCCGGCTCCTCAACCAGATTGATTTGACCTGAATCATGTTGGGCACGGACACAAGGGCGAATGTGTTGGTTTCCTTGGAGTTCAACCAGAAGAGAAAGTCTGTATTCGTCATCAATCAGTGTTACACGAGCGGAATTCAAATCTACGTTTTGCGCATGTTCTGGCACAACGTTCTTTGGATCAGAATTGTGTTGACGAATCGAGTGTTGTGCGAGGACTTGAAGTAATCCAGCAACGAGTTGCGGATCGGCTTCAGTCGGAGCATCCTCTTCCAGAAGTATGCTGTGTAGTGGGTTTAATGCTTGCTTTGGTTGCACTGAGGGGGATCCTAATTCTGCGAAGATGTCAACGTCGTCTGCATCAAAGTCGGGTGAAATAGTCTGTTCAAAGTTCATGTTATCACTAAACCAATTTTTGTGGTTTGCTTTTGAAGTATTGTTCATTCTGTACCAAACATGAAAGGTTCAAATGAAAGCGATTTGTGGTATATTTGAGGGATTCTTTGCGGGCATTGATTGGAATCGTTATCCTTGGTCTCATGATTCCCTTAGCAACATCAGCCCCAAGTGGTATTGGGACTGCGGCTAATGATGGATGTCTTTGCCATGGAGAAAAAAATTTGGATACACAGATTGACATCCAAGGGTTGCCTGATTCTTTTGAATCCAATACGACGTACAATTTCTCAATCAACGTACATTCACAAAACATTCCTGTGAATGTCGGAGAGGAAGCCGGTGGTTTCCGCTTATTGATCACGGATGGGAAAATATCCTTCGATTCAAATGAGGGTTTGATTCAGAAAATGGACGAAGGATGGACTCATACCGAAGCCGGCAATGCTGTACGGACGTGGAATCTAACATTTACAAGTCCACGAGACAATTCTTCATTTGTTGATTTTACTATCTATGGGAATGCCGTTAATGGTAATCAGGCAACAACTGGTGACGAATGGAATGCAGTCACTATACGAGTACCAGGCCTTGTGTATGAAGGGGACCTCCTCGAAGGGGCGTCGGATGAATTCAGCCCCATGGATTACTCAGTAGGATTGATTTCCTTGCTGGCATTGACCTATCTTTTGGTCACAACACTTCGAGATTAGTTGACAAATTCAATTGTACTACTGCGAAGTGCTTTGAGTTGACGTCGTTCTGAAGATCCATGAATCTGCTCACTCTTTACTCCTGTTAACACGAGCATTACGCGAATCTCATCGTCAAGCTCTTGATCGACTGCAGTCCCCCAGATGATTTTCGCGTGTGGAGAAATGCGTTCAGTAATAATCTGAGCACATCGTTCAGCCTCTCCAAGCGTGAGGTTATTTCCTCCCACGACATTGATTAGTGCTCCACGAGCATCGCTGAAGTCAAGGTCCAGAAGTGGAGAGTGCAGTGCTTCCAATGTTGCTTTTTCGGCACGTCCTGGGCCAGAACCTGATCCAAGACCAATCATCGCCACGCCTGCGCCTGAATGGATGACTGCCTTCAGGTCTTCAAAGTCAAGGTTCACCATACCATCTCGAGTCAAGAGTTCGGTTACGCCGATGATGGAGCGGACAAGGAGTTCATCTCCAACTCGAAATGCACTCGCAAGTGGCAAGTCTTTGACACCTTCAATTTCGAGCAAGCGCTCATTTGGAATAACCAGGATTGTATCGCAATATTCCCTTAATCGTTCAAGACCCCATTCAGCATTCTCTCGTCGAGTTGCACCTTCTGATTGGAACGGATAGGTGACCACAGCGATGGTCATTGCTCCCTGTTCCTTTGCCAGACGTGCGATATGACCAGCTGCTCCAGTACCAGATCCACCGCCCATGCCCGCTGCAATGATTGCAAGCTGGGTGTCGGTCGTGATTGCGCGTAGAGCCATTTCGGATTCGAGTGCAGCAGCTTCTCCTTTTGTTGGATCGCCACCAGCGCCTCGTCCTCTTGCAGTACGGCCAATCAAGACTTTATTCTCAAGAGGAGACATGAGTAGAGCCTGTGCATCAGTATTGATGGCGTAACCAGTAACGAATGAGTTCTCGAACAAACCTTCCGCTTCAAGTCTGCCAACAGCGTTGCACCCTGCGCCGCCTACGCCATAAACCCGTATACGGGGTTGGAGAGATTCAAGGAGTGTACGCAACTCTTCTTCGGTTCCTTGGCCACTTGGTTGGGGTTCGAGTTGAGGTACAATCTCGTCATCGGACAGTTCCAGAACTCGCTCGATCAAATGGCGCATGAGCTATATCTTGATTCATCCTAACTTGAATGTATTGCCGCAAACTTGCATACACAAGCCGGTTTGCGCAATTCCAATCAATCTCGGAGTCCTTCTTGAGTAACTTGGTAAACGCATTCACCATCTGGCAAGTTTGGAGAATCGACAAGTCGAGCAATTCGGCGGCCGCCCTTTGCCTTTCGTAGGTAGAGTCGGAAGGTGGATGCGTGAGCAAGGACGTGACCGCCAATTGGCTTGGTCGGATCGCCCCACATTGCATCCGGCTTCGAATGGACTTGGTTTGTAACCAGCACGAGAGCATTGTTGACGTCAGCGAGTTGCTTCAAATCCTTGAGATGACGATTCAACTTTTGCTGGCGATTTGCAAGCATTCCACGACCAATAAACTCTGCACGGAAGTGGCTTGTCAACGAGTCAACGATGATCATTTTCACGTTGAGGCCTTTGCTCATTCGCTTGATTTCCTCAGCAAGCAGCATCTGATGAGCTGAATTGTACGCACGAGCAACGTGAATACGGCTTAAGACCGCATCAGGGTCAAGACCATGGCCACGAGCCATTTGTGTGATTCTCTCAGGCCTGAATGTATCTTCTGTGTCAATGTAGAAAACGTCTCCGTCAAATCCACCGTCTTCGATTGGCATAGTGCAATTAACAGCGAGCTGATGTCCTATCTGTGTCTTTCCAGACCCGAATGCTCCGTAAACCTCGACAAGAGCTTGTGTTTCAAAACCGCCGCCGAGGAGATCGTCAATGGATTGAACCTTGGATGAGAGTTTTTGGACCTCACGTCGTCTATCCAGAAGGGCAACACCGGAAACGAATCCACCAATGTTGGCCATTTTCTTTGCGGCGTTGATGATTTTACCTGCAACCGCCTCACCAAGTTCTGCTTGTTCGGCAAGATCAGCAGGTGACATGACTGCAAGAGCGAGAAGTTCATCGAAACCTGCTTCCCGTAATTTTTCAGCGGTTGCTGGACCGACGCCAGGCAAATCCTCTATTTTGACTTCAGGGGCCTCATCATCTACGATATCCATTGGTATCACTTCATCCTCAGTAGGGACTTCATTCTTCTTACTTGTTGTTTTCTTCTTTGTTTTGGTGCTCATTGTATCACTCATGCCAAACCAAAGGCTGAGGGTATATCAATCGGAGAAAGGGACAATCGGCTTACGAAATCTGAAAACGATTTTAGAAAACGTTGATTGGAAGCGAATTTCACTTTTCATTCACTTTCAGAATCTTCATCTTCAGTTTCATCAGTTGGTTGATATGGATTTGGAGAACTTTCTTCTTGTGTGTAGAGAATGTCAACAAGGTGGTTGATGTTAATTCGATCTTGTCCTTGGTCAATGGTCACAATCAAATCATGGAGTCCATGTGTGGGGAGATTTAAATTAAAATCCCAAGATTTCTCGTCGCCGTCAACTATCTGCTCGGTTTTGGTTCCCTTGCTGTTTGCGTCAGGGTCTGTTAACTCCCACGTAACGGTTACTGGACTACCCGGTATATTCTGGATACTCGGGTTCTCAACTGTTGAAGAAATGGTGAGTTGTTTCGGATTTGACTCTTCATTTCCCGGAGTTGTGTTAATTTCCATTGTATCGGGATCAGCAGAGTTGGCTTCACTCCACGAGATGGATTGCTCAACGCGAAGAAGTACAGTTTGATTGGCAGTATTTCCATTGATGTCTTTTGCTTCCAGGACAACAGCATACAGTCCATGTAATTGGTATTCAACGTCGATGTTTGCTGATTCAGAAGCATCGATGATGATTGCGGCCCGACCATCGCCAGGGAGTAACGAGAACGTCTCTAATCCATAATCAGAGGTGGTTCGGGCGAAGTCAAAACTGAAAGTCACTCCAGTAAACGATATTTGTGAACCCCCCAAGAATGACTGTTGTATTGTTCCGTTGGTGCTATCAAAGTGGACAACGAGGTCGATGAGGGCCGCCTCATCATTGTCGTCATTTCCTAAACAACCCGCTAGCATTGAGAACATGAGAAGGGCTGACGTGAAGAGAATGCCTGCTCGCCCGCTCATGCTACTGGTTCACCCTCATCCTTGAAGAAGACAGTGCCGAAATTGGATGAAAAAATACCACATCGGTGGTTTCAAAGGGAAGGACCGTGGCGTTCTGCTCAGCGAGGTGGGGTAGTCTGGATATCCCGTCGGGCTCATAACCCGG
>TARA_B100001113_G_scaffold190504_1_pt1 | contig 55835 bp, 51 predicted proteins | sample TARA_B100001113 | Tara Oceans TARA_B100001113 (sample SAMEA2622402) | marine metagenome | biome: marine biome (ENVO:00000447); feature: deep chlorophyll maximum layer (ENVO:xxxxxxxx); material: "saline water (ENVO:00002010), including plankton (ENVO:xxxxxxxx)" | depth 50 m | reverse complement strand
GGTTTCATGCTGATACATCTCGCTGAGAAAGAGGAGACTTTTGCTTTAGATTATAGAGAACGCGCTCCAAAAAAATCATCTCGAGATATGTTTCTTGATGATAAAGGTAAAGTTATTCGAGGATTAAGTTTAAATTCAACTTTGTCATCTGGAATTCCAGGAACCATTGCAGGATTATTCTATGCCATAGAAAAGTTTGGATCACTTGAAATCGAGCCTTTAATTAGTCCATCTATTAAGCTTGCAAGAGAAGGTTTTGTGCTTTCAGATTTCCAGTCAAATAATATTAATAAATACAAAAAAAAGTTTCTTTCTAATCAAGACGCAAAAAAAATATTTACCAGATCCGAAGGTTTTAAAGCAAATGATTTATTAATTCAGGAAGATCTTGCAAATACATTAGAAAGAATTTTGATTAATGGGAAAAAAGAATTTTATTCAGGACCAACATCAAAGAAAATTATTGATTTTTATAAAAAAAATGGTGGCATTTTTTCTCAGGAAGATTTTCAAGAATACAGAGTGAAAGAATTAAGTCCAATCTGCGGTACATACAGAATATATAAGGTTTGTTCGATGCCGCCCCCCAGCTCAGGCGGTATAGCCTTAATACAAATGTTGAATGTTTTAGAAAATTTTGACATCTCTAAGTTGAGTCATAATTCTCTTGAGTATTTAAATATTTTGATATCAACCATGGATTATGCTTTTTTTGATAGAGCAAAATATCTAGGAGACCCAGAATTCTTTGCAGTTCCTCAAAACATGCTTACTTCAAAAAAATATGCTCAAGAAATTTTTAAAAATATCAGAGCTAAAAAACCTGCTCCGAAAGCAAATGTTAAATTTTTAGAAAGTGAAGAGACTACTCACTTTTCTATAATTGATAAATGGGGAAATGTTGTCAGTAATACTTATACTTTGAATACAGCATATGGTTCAGGAATAGTTCCTACTGGCACAGGAATACTTATGAACAATGAAATGGATGATTTTTCTCTAAAACCGGGTTTTCCAAATGCATATGGCTTAGTAGGATCTGATGCAAATAAAATTGAACCCAGAAAAACTCCTCTATCTTCAATGTCACCCATAATAGTTTTTTTGAAAAATAAACCTATACTAATTTCTGGTTCTCCAGGGGGGTCCACAATAATCACAACCGTACTCCAAGAAATTTTAAACATTCTTGATTTTGGAATGAACTTAGAAGAATCGTCTCAGCAGAGCAGAATACACTATCAAAATTTACCAGATATAGTCTTTCATGAAGAACTTAAATTTGAAATAATTGAAGAACTTTCGAAAAGAAAAAAACTAGCCAAAAGAAAACTTGGAGAGACTCATTCAATTCTCCTTGATAACAATAATATAGAGGCAGTTTCAGACAAGAGAAGGCCTGATGGCAAAGCAAGTACAATTCTTCAATAATAAAACTGTTTTTGATAATAATCTTGATATTCCTGACTCACCTGGAATTTACAAATTCTATAACTCACAAAACGAAATTCTGTACATCGGCAAAGCTAAAAATATCAAAAAAAGAGTTTCTTCTTATCTAACGGTTAGAAAAGGAGATGGCAAGAGAATAAAAAAACTCAAAGCTAATATTAAGTTCATTGAAACCATCATTACGAATACTGAGTCAGATGCTCTAATTCTAGAGCAAGGTTTGATTTCAAAAATTAGACCCCCGTTTAATGTTCAGTTCAGAGATGATAAATCTTATCCAGCTATTCATCTCTCTACTAAAAAGGACTATCCAGCAATATATGTCTCTAGAAAAAAAGATGTTGATACAACGAGTTTTGGACCTTATGCGAATGTGGGAGCAATGAGATTAAATGTCAATTTAATAAGGTCTATTTTTAATCTAAGAAATTGCAAAGATATAAATTTTAAAAATAGATCAAGACCTTGCATCGAGTACCAGATGAACAGATGCTCAGCTCCATGTGTTGGAAAGATATCAAAGAATGAGTATGGAAAAGACGTAAAAAATGCTATCAATTTTTTATCCGGAGACACAAAAAAAATAGTGAAAGATTTAAATGAGAATATGGATTTTTATTCACAAAAAGAAGATTATGAAAGAGCAATTGTCTATAGAGATAAGATTCAAGCAATAAGAGATACTCAAAGAAAACAAAATGTTTTAACTGGTTTTAATGAATTGGATGTAATTGCAATAAAAAGAAATAATTATAGTAGTTGTATTAGCGTTGTAAGAATTGAAGATGGCTGGATAAACAATTCAAAAAATTATTATCCAGACTCAAGCGATAATTTTTCTGACTCTGAGCTCTTTTCATCTTTTATCGAAAAATATGTCATAGAAAATAATACAAGAAAAGAAATTAACTTCCTTTTACAAGGAGAAATCAAAAATGAGACTCTAGATTTTCTTTCAAATCTAAGAAAGCCAAAAATAAAAATTTTAAACCCATCAAGCAAAAACAAGAACCTTATTGATATATGTTCATCTCAGGCTGATGATGCTTTATCGAGAAATAATAATTATCTTTGGATTGCAAATTCGTTTGAGTCACTTTCTTTATTCATAAAAACAAAAAATATTAATAGAGTTGAGGCTTTTGACATTAGTCATACTTCCGGCAATCAAGTTTCTGCTTCTTGTGTGGTTGTTAAAAAAGAAGGTCCAAGTAAAAAAGATTATAGATTAATGAATCTTAAGTCCGAAACTAACGATGATTATTTAGCTTTATCTGAAGCCATAACTAGAAGATGTAAAAATCTACTTTCTAAAAAAATAAGTCTTCCAGATGTAATTTTAATTGATGGTGGGAAAGGACAACTTAACTCAGTTTTAAAGATTTTGAATAAAGACTTAAAAAATAAAATTACTTTTCTTTCTGTTTCAAAGGGCCCAAATAGGAAAGAAAAGTATGATTATGTACATTTCAAAAATAAGGCTTTTGAAATCAAAGAACTAAAAGATATTGGTAAGTTATTACAACTTTTGAGAAACGAGTCTCATAGGTTTGCTTTGAACCAACACAGAAAAAGACGTAGTAAAAAGTTTTTTTCTTCTAATCTAGATAACATTCAAGGAATAGGTCCAAAATTAAAAGTTAAATTAATTAGGTACTTTGGAGGCATTGACAAACTAATGGATGCCTCTCCGGAGGATCTTGCATCTCTGCCTGGAATTGGGATAGTTAAAGCCAAAGAAATATACAATAATCTAAATAAAGAATTATGAATATTCCTAATTTTCTTTCTATTTCAAGAATTTTTTTATTAATTCCAATTTTGGTTTTATTTGAGTTTGGTTTCTTTTACTCAGCTTTAGTAATTTATATAACAGCAAGTGTCACTGACTTTTTAGATGGTTACTTTGCTAGAAAATTAAACGTAGAAACTAAACTCGGAGCTTTATTAGATCTTCTTGCTGATAAACTTTTTGTTTCAATTCTTTTAATTTGGGCCACATTTAATTTTGAAAGTGTCTTAATTTTATTATCTACTTTCATGATAGTTTCTAGAGAATTAACAATAGGATATTTAAGAATGTATTTTCTGCAGAATGGGTTTTCTGATAAGTCATTAAAATCTAATTTTCTTGGTAAACTTAAGACCACTCTTCAAATGTTCGGCTTAGGAACTTTATTCATTTCGCCATTGAGCGATACCTTAACAACAATCGCTGTATATCTAATTTTTATAAGCGCAATTTTTTCTTTGCTGTCTTTAGCTAACTATTCAATCAAATGGATAACTCAATCCGAAAATAAAAAAACTTAAGAAATTCAACTATTAAAATAACCTATAATGTTGATTCTAAATGACAAGCAACGAAGAAAATACTAGATCTATGGAGTTCTCTATTTTAGACATTTTCAGAGCTTTTAAAAAACATATCTACTTTTTTTATATTTTTGCACCAATAGGATTAGTTCTTGGATTTATTTTTTCTGTTGCACTTACGCCACTGTATTCTTCTGATATTTTAATTTCAGACAATAATGAGTCTGAAGAGTCTAGTTCCTCGACGATAGGCGGATTAGCATCTCTTGCTGGTATTCAACTACCTCAAACCAATAATAAGTCCCTATCGACACTTGCGATCTTAAATTCTAGAACTTTTTTAAAATCTTTCATAAAAGAATATGATTTAAAGCCTAAAATTTTTAAAGATTTATGGAATGAGCAATCTAACTCTTGGTCTGGTCGAGAACCTTCGGATCTTGGCGCAGTGGGAGAATTAAAAAAGTTAGTTGAAATTAAAAAAGTCGAAGGCGGATTGGTAAGAATAAATGTAATGACTTATGATCCAGAGTTGTCTCAGTTTATTGCAAATGAAATTGTTTTTCATATAAATAATTACATGAGAAATTCTGCTATAGAAGAATCTGAAAATCTTATTAAATTTTTGGAGCAAGAAGCAGTAAAATCTTCCCTATCAGAGGTTAAATTAAGGATTTTTTCTCTTATCAAAGAACATATTGCAGAAAAATCTTTGGCAAATGTTAGACAGGAATTTGTTTATAAAGTGATAGATAAGGCTTACCTATCTGATTACCCAAGTTTTCCAAATAAATTTCAGTTAAGGGCAGTTGGTTTAATTCTTGGATTTTTCTTTGCAGCTTTATTAAGTATATTTATGTATTTCTTACGGAAGAGAAATTAAATTAATCCAACTTAGAATAAGTTACTATGATTAAAGTAAAAAACTCTTTGGGAGAAATTCCTAAAATAGGAATTATAGGATTGGGATATGTAGGTTTACCCCTAGCCATAGAATTTGCAAAAAGATATGAAACTATTGGTTTTGATTTAAATAAAAAAAGGGTCACTCAACTAAAAAAAGGTTTTGATAAGACTAATGAAGTTAAACAAAAAAGTTTAAATCAAGAAAAACTTTCTTTTACATATCAAGAAAATGAAATTTCGAAATGTAATACATTTATCATCACAGTTCCGACTCCAATAAAAAAAAATAAAGAGCCCGATTTAAAATACTTAAAACAAGCAAGTCAAATAGTAGGAAGACACATAAAAAAAGCTGATGTTGTAATTTATGAGTCTACTGTTTATCCAGGAGTTACAGAGGATATTTGTATCCCAATAATAGAAAAATTATCTAAACTAAAAATGAATAATGATTTTTTTTGCGGATATAGTCCTGAAAGAATAAATCCAGGAGATAAAAAGCACAGACTTGTAAACATAAAAAAAGTCACTTCCGGCTCCTCAAAAGAAAGTGCTAATTACGTTGATCAATTATATAAATCAATAATAAAAGCTGGAACTTTTAAAGCAAAAGATATAAAAACTGCTGAAGCTGCAAAAGTTATTGAAAACACTCAAAGAGACGTAAACATTGCATTAATGAATGAATTTTCAATGGTATTCAACAAAATTGGCCTTGATACAAATTCGATTTTAGAGGCTGCAAGAACAAAATGGAATTTTTTACCTTTTGAACCAGGATTAGTAGGGGGTCATTGTATTGGTATCGACCCTTATTATCTTGCGTATAAATCCGTTCAAAGCGGGCATACACCAGAAATGATTCTTTCGGGTAGAAAGATTAATGACTCCATGTCTGAGTTTGTTTCGGAAGAAATCTTGAGCCTCATGAAATATAAAAATCTAAAAATTAAAACATCAAAAGTTTTGATCTTAGGATTTTCTTTCAAGGAAGACTGTTCAGATCATAGAAATACGAAAGTTTATGACCTTTATAATTACCTTTCTAAAAAAATTTCAAAGGTGGATGTTTATGATCCTATGATAGATATTAGAGAAGCAAAAAAAAGTTATGTTGTAAATTTTGTAAATAAAGTTCCAAAAAAAACATACAACGTAATAATTATCGCAGTGCCTCATTCTTCTTTTATAGATTTGGGAAAAAATAATTTTGAAGAATATTTAAAATCAAATCATTTAATTTATGATTTAAAAAATCTTTTTAAAAATAAAAAAAATATTTATAGGTTATAGTTGAAAACTTTTAATAACTACATTAATCACCTAAAAAAAAATCAATATACTTGGTTAATAACAGGAGCCGGAGGATTTATAGGTTCAAATTTAGTAAATTTTTTACTCAGTTTGAACCAAAAAGTAGTTGGTCTAGACAATTTTTCATTAGGCATTAAAGATGAATTATTGAATTTAACCAAGAATTACAATATCGATTTATTTAACCTAGTTGAAGGAGATATCAATGATAAAGATATTTGTATTTCGGCTTTAAAAAAAATTGATTTCGTCCTGCATCATGCTGCTCTTGGATCTGTTCCACGATCAATTTCTGATCCATTTAGTTCAAATGAAGCAAACATAACAGGCTTTTTAAATATGTTAATTTCAGCAAGAGACTCTAATATCAAAAATTTTATTTATGCTAGTTCAAGCTCAGCATATGGAGATCATGAAGCTCTACCAAAAGTAGAAGATGTTATTGGGAAGCCTAAAAATCCCTATTCAATAACTAAGTATGTAAATGAACTTTATGCAAACACCTTTGCAGAACATTACGGTTTTAAATCTATTGGCCTAAGATATTTCAATGTTTTTGGACCGAGACAAAGGGAAAATGGCGATTATGCCGCAGTGATTCCAAAATGGATCAAAAATATTCTCAACAAGCAAGATGTCGAAATTTATGGGGATGGCGAAACCTCTAGAGACTTTTGCTTTATAGATAACGCTATCCAGGCAAATATAATTGCAGCTTTATCTGAAAATGAAATTGCCAAGGGTCAGGTATATAATATTTCTGTTGGTGATCAAACCTCTTTAAAAAAATTATTTTCTATGATTCACACAAATATTGAAAATTCGATTGGTGAAACTATTAAATCAAAACCAATTTATAAAGATTTCAGACCTGGCGACATAAGGCATTCGAGAGCAGATATATCTAAAGCAAAAAAATTATTGAATTATCTTCCTTCTCATGACGTTGAAAAAGGGATAAAAGAAACTATCAGCTGGTATATAGATAAAAAATAAAAGATAAAAATGAAAGTTTTAGTTACAGGAGCAGATGGGTTCATAGGATCGCATCTTACTGAGCTTCTATTAAAAAAAGGTTTTGACGTAACTGCTCTTGCTCAATATAACTCTTTCAATAACCTTGGTTGGTTAGAAGAAATTTCTGAAAAAAACAAAAGCCTGAAAATAGTTTCTGGCGATATTAGAGATCCATTTTTTTGTAACAACCTGACTGAAGATATTAAGATAGTTTTTCACCTAGCAGCATTAGTGGCTATTCCTTTTTCTTACTTAGCTCCTGAATCCTATTTTGAAACTAATGTAAAAGGCACCTTAAATATTAGTAACTCATGTATGAGAAATGATGTGGAAAGGTTAATCGTTACGTCCACGAGTGAAGTTTACGGTACTGCAGAATATGTTCCCATCGATGAAAGTCATCCTTTAAAAGCACAATCTCCATATAGTGCAAGTAAAATAGCTGCTGATGCACTTGCTATGAGCTTTTTTAATTCATTTGATTTGCCAGTTACCATAGCAAGACCTTTTAATACTTATGGGCCGAGACAATCTGCTAGAGCAATAATTCCAACCATCATTTCTCAAATACTTGATAATCAAAAAAATATAAAAATAGGAGATATTTCACCCACCAGAGATTTCACCTTCGTGCAGGATACATGCCAAGCATTCTTAGAAATAGCTAAGTCTAAAAAAACAATAGGGGAGACGATTAACATTGGAACTAATGTTGAGGTAAGTATCAATGACTTAATAAGTTTAATAAAAGACGTCACTGACAGCGATATACAAATAAAATCTGAGAAAAAGAGAAAAAGGCCCAAAAATTCTGAAGTATTTAGATTAGTCTGTGATAGTACGAAATTAAAAAAATTAACTGGCTTTAATTCTTATACTAATTTGAAAGATGGTCTTATTGAAACAGTTGAATGGTTTTCAGCGCCTGAAAATCTCTCAAAATATAAGCCTGATATTTACAATGTTTGATGAATTTAAAAATTTTGTAAGAGATTTATATGGCTCCGACGGTTTTATCCCTCTGCATGAACCTACATTGGCAGAAAAAGAAAAAAAATATCTTATTGACGTAATTAACTCATCATTTGTATCAAGTATTGGAAAATCAGTAACTGAGTTTGAAAAAAAAATTTCATCTTATACAGGAATAAAACATGCAGTAGCAGTTGTAAATGGGACTTCCGCATTACACCTCGCTTTAAAAATTTCTAATGTTGAAGAAAATTCTGAAGTAATTACTCAGTCTTTGTCTTTTGTAGCTACGTGCAATGCAATTAGATATTGCAACGCATACCCATCATTTTTAGATATTGATAGAGAAAACTTAACAGTAAAACCAGAGACAGTAAAAAATTTTCTAAATAAGTTTGCTGAAATGAGAAAAGATGGTCATTGCTGGAATAAGAAATCTAACAGAAGAATTTCAGCTTTATTACTCGTAAATACCTATGGATTTCCAACAGACATATTGAAAATAAAAAAAATATGCTCAAAATTTAAAATACCAGTAATAGAAGATTGTGCAGAGTCTCTAGGGAGTTTTTTTCGAGATAACCATTGCGGCATAAATTCAGATATTTCTACGTTAAGCTTTAATGGAAATAAAATAATAACCACTGGCGGTGGAGGCATGATTTTGACCAATAACAGTAAAATTGCCAAACAGGCTAAACACCTATCAACCACTGCGAGAATTTCTCATAAATGGAAGTTTGCGCATGATCAGGTTGGTTACAACTATAGAATGCCAAATTTAAATGCAGCTCTTGGCCTCGCCCAATTTCATTCTCTTCAAAAATTTCTTAAAAGTAAAAGACTCATAGCTAAAAAATATCAGAAGTGGGGTGAAAAATCTGGCTTTAATTTCATTAAAGAAAATGAGCTTTCTAAGGCAAATTATTGGCTAAATTGCTTGATTTTGAAAAGTAAAAAAGAAAAAGAAAGTTTTATTAAATTCACACAGAAAAATGGAATAATGACCAGACCTACTTGGACTCCAATGCATAAATTACAAATCTATAAAGGGTCTTTTAGAGATGACCTAGAAAATACTGAATGGATTTCAGATAGACTTGTTAATGTTCCAAGCTCTCCTATAACTCAACATAAATGATAAATTCAGAAGCAAGAAAAGTCTGCTTCCTTACCGGTACCAGGGCTGAATACGGTTTATTATCAGGATTGATAAAAAAAATAGAAAAGTATAAAAGTTGTACTTCTCAGCTTATCGTTACGGGGACACATCTCTCTAAAGAGTATGGAAACACTATTGATACTATCTTAAAAGATAAGATAAAAATAACTCGAAAAATAGATATTTCTCTAATCAAGAACACTAGATTGGGAGTTTCAAAATCTTTCTCTATAGCAGTAGAAAAAATATCCAGAAATCTAAATAGCATGAATCCTGATTTATTAGTTTTACTCGGCGATAGATATGAGACTTTTGCTGCTGCTGTATCTGCTACAATTCTAAATATCCCAATTGCTCACATTCATGGAGGAGAGACCACCCAAGGTGCTTTTGATGAATCATTTAGACATTCAATTACAAAAATGTCACATTTTCACTTTTGCAGTACAGAAGCTTATAAGAAAAGAATAATTCAATTGGGAGAAAATCCTAAAAATGTTTTTTGTGTTGGATCACTTGGAATTGATAATATTTTATCGAACAAATACATGAATATTAAACAACTAGAAAAGGAATTTTCTTTATCATTCTCAAAGAAAAATATTTTCATTACTTTTCATCCAGTAACTTTAGAGAGAGATACCTCTAAACAACATTTTAGAAATTTATTAAGATCTTTAAACAAAATTGAAGAAGTAAGTTTATTTTTTTCAAAAGCAAACGCTGATCCTGGAGGAAAAAAAATAAATAATGAAATTGAAAGATTTGTGCAAAAAAATCAAAGCAAATCTACTTTTAAATCGTCCTATGGCCAAAATTTGTATTTTTCACTACTTAAGCATATGGATTTGGTAATTGGAAACTCTTCAAGCGGATTAATTGAAGTTCCTCACTTTAAAATACCAACTATCAATATTGGAGATAGACAATTAGGGAGAATAATGGGAAAAAGCGTTATAAATTGCTCACCTACTGAAGACTCTATTGATAGTGCCCTTGAAAAAGCTTTTTCAAAGTCATTTTTGAATTATATAAAAAAATTTAAAAACCCTTATGGTAAGGGTGGAGCAACAGAAAAAATAGCAAAAAAAATTTCTTCACTTAATCTAGATAACATTTTTAAAAAAACATTCTATGATCTTTAGGAAATAATTTAAAAAACTATGAAAAAAACTTACATCATCGCAGAGGCTGGAGTAAATCATAATGGAAATAAGAAATTAGCCTTAGAATTAATTGATATTGCAAGTGACTCTGGAGCAGATGCAATAAAGTTTCAAACTTTCAAAGCAGAAAATCTATCTACCCCATATGCCAAACAAGCAGCATATCAATCTCTTAACTCAGGGATTAAAGAGTCTCAGTACGAGATGTTAAAAAAACTTGAGTTAGAAAGTGATTTTCATTTCGATTTAGAATCAAAATGTAAAGAAAGAAATATAGATTTCCTATCAACTGCTTTTGATCACGAAAGTTTAAATTTTTTAGTATCAAACTTTAATTTAAAATATCTTAAAGTTCCTTCCGGAGAAATAACTAATGGACCATTTCTTCTTTCTCATGCTCTGACGGGAAAAAATATTATTCTTTCAACAGGGATGTCAAACCTAAAAGAAATTGAAAAAGCTTTGTCAGTCCTGGCTTTTGGCTATCTTAAAAAAAACAAACCAGAAAAAATTTTAAAAAAAGATTTTATTAATGCATTTAATTCCATAGAAGGAAAAAATATTATCAAAAAAAAGGTCACTATTCTTCATTGCACTTCTGACTATCCCGCAGAAATCAATGAAATAAATTTAGGAGCAATGGAAACCATTAGAGATAAATTTAATACAAATATAGGTTATTCGGATCATTCAGAGGGATTTCTTGCGTCTTTGTCAGCAGCTATTTTAGGAGCTAGCGTTATAGAAAAACATTTTACTAAAAATAAAAAATTAAAAGGACCTGATCACAAAGCTTCTCTAAATCCAAAAGAATTGAAAAATATGATTACTCTAATAAGAGAATTTGAAACTCTCAAAGGAAGTAAGGTAAAAAAACCCTCTAAATCCGAAATGAAAAATTTAAACATTGTCAGAAAAAGCATTGTCGCAAAAGAAATTATAAAAAAAGGAGATAAATTCACTGAAAAAAATCTCACATTTAAAAGACCTGGAGGAGGAATAAGTCCGATGAATTTATGGAAAATTATTGGAACTAAATCTAAAAAGGATTACAAAAAAGAAGATATCATCTAATGTTGAATATAGGGTTTTTCGGTGATGGCCCTTGGGCAGATAAAACACTAAAAAAGATATCAAAAGATAATAAATTTTCTTTATCTTTCATTGTTTCTCGTTTTGAAAAGCCCGACATAAAACTAAAAAAATGGTCAAAAAAACTTGGCGTAGACTTTATTTCTTTTGAGAATATTAATTCTCCTAAAGCTATAGCTAAAATAAAAAAATACGATGCTGACTTATTTGTTTCCATGTCATTCGATCAAATTTTGAAAAAAGAAATTATTCGCCTACCACAAATGGGTTTTTTAAATTGTCATGCTGGAGCTTTACCTTTTTACAGAGGCAGAAATATATTAAATTGGGCTTTAATCAATGATGAGAAGGAATTTGGGGTTACTGTACATTTTATTGATGAAGGTATTGATACAGGGGATATCATTCTCCAAAAAAAAAGAAGAATATTTGATAATGATGATTATTCAACGCTGCTAAGAAAAGCAGAAAACCTTTGTGCAGAATGTTTGTATGAAGCCATTGGTAAAATCGAGTCTGGTAATTTTAAAAGAATAAAGCAAAAGTCTATTCATCCAAATGGTTCATACTTTTTTAAAAGAAAAAAGGGTGATGAAATAATAAATTGGAATAGTTCATCCAGAGATATATTCAATTTTGTAAGAGCTTTAAGTGATCCAGGACCATGTGCTCAAACCTTTCACAACAAAAAAATACTTAAACTAAGGAGGGTCAAGATACCCAAAATTAGAAATGTTTATAAAGGAAAACCTGGAGAAGTGGTTTTAAAAAGAAATAAGTATGTATTCATTAAAACCGAGGACTCAGTCATTAAATTATCTCTTGAAGATTCGCTTTCAACTAAAAATCAATTATTATTGCAATCACTCAATCTCGGGGATCTTTTAATATAAGAATAAGGAGAAAATTTTGTCTTTAAAAAGCTGGGAAAATTGTCTATTAGACATCAACAAAACTTTATCTGATGCGATATCAAAATTAGAAGTAATTGACCAAAAAATTATTCTAGTCACTAAAAATGACAATTTATTGGTAGGCACAGTAACTGACGGCGACATAAGAAGGGCGATTTTGGCTGGAATAGGAATGGATGAGAATATCGAAAAAGTAGCTAATAAAAAACCTATTTATGTTCTTGAAAATACACCAACTGAAGAAATCAACAAAATAATGAAAGAAAAGGATGTTATTCAGATACCTATTTGTAAGAAAAACAAAAAGGTTATTGGATTGAAAACTTCTTTTGATGACTCTTCACTTAATTCATTTAAAAATCCTGTATTTTTAATGGCTGGAGGATTTGGCAAAAGACTTACTCCTTTGACAGATAATATTCCAAAGCCACTATTGAAAGTAGGTTCTAAACCTATTTTGCAAATTATTTTAGAAAATTTTGTAGACTCGGGATTCAAAGATTTCTTCATCTCAACTCATTTTATGTCTCAAAAGATAAAAGACTATTTCGGTAATGGAAAAAGATGGAATGTTTCTATTAATTATATAAACGAAAAGAGTCCATTAGGCACAGCCGGCGCCTTAGGCCTTCTGCCAAAAAAAGAAATTAACATGCCTTTAATTATGATGAATGGGGATCTTTTAACAAATGTAAATTTTAAAAAGTTACTTGATAATCATAATAAAAGTAAGTCGGCTTTAACAGTGTGTATTTCAGAACACCAGATACAGATACCTTATGGTGTAATCAATAAAAAGAAATCTAGATTATTAAGAATAGAAGAAAAACCATTTCAAAAATTCTTCATAAATGCTGGAATTTATGTTCTTAATCCAGATATCGTAAAAAAAATTGGTAGAGAAAAAAAGATGGATATGCCTTATTTAATACAGGAATTAATAGACAGAAAAGAAAAAGTAAATATTTTTCCTATTCATGAATATTGGCTGGATATTGGACGCATCTCGGAATTTCAAAAAGCAAATGAAGATTATGAAGGAATTTAAGGATAACTGCGATTATCTTGTTGTAGGATCAGGCTCCATTTCCGAAAGGCACATATCAAACTTAAGATTATTATTTCCAAAGTGTAAAATAGGAAATACATCTTCTTCAGGAAAATCTTTAACAAGAAAAAATAAAAACGTAGATTTCACTTACAGCTCAATAGAAGAAGCATCATCAAAAACAAAAAAATTTGCAATCATCGCTTCTCCTGCTTCTTTTCATTTAGATGATGCAAAATATTTTCTTATAAAAAATATTCCCACCTTAATTGAAAAACCAATTACTTCCGATTTCAAAAAACTTAAGGTTTTTCTTAAAGAATTTAAGGGCAAAAAAAATATCATAGATGTTGGATATAATTTTAGATTTAATAAGACTTTAAGATTTTTTAAAAAAACAATTTCGGAAAAGAAGAGTTTAGGAAAGATTTTATCTATAAGCGTAAATGTAGGCCAGCATTTATCATTATGGAGAAAAAATAAAAATTATAAACAGACAGTTTCCGCGAGCGATGCTTTAGGAGGGGGCGTTCTTAGAGAGTTAAGTCACGAATTGGATTACATCACATGGATTTTTGGAAAATTCGATAAAGTTTTTTGCAAAACTTTTAATCAAAGTGCTTTGAAAATTGATGTCGAAGAAAGTATAGATGCAATTTTTTTCAACAAATCAGGATTAAATCTAAATTTACATATGGATTTTTTGAATTCCAAAACAACTAGATGTTGTAGAGTTGTCGGAGAAAAAGGAACATTAATATTAGATTTGGTAGACCATTCTATTTCTTTCACTAAATTAGGAGGAAAAGAAAAAATTCTATATAAGGAAAAAAATCCTAATCGAAATGATATGTATTTAAAACTTCTAAAAAACTTTAAAGAAGTTTCCCTAAATAAATCAAAACCTGAAGTTAATTTAAATGACTCCATATATATCACTAATTTAATAGAGATCATGAAAACTTCATCAAAGAAAAACACTCTATGTCAAATATAAAAACTTATGCTTTCATTTTCGCTAGAGCGGGGTCTAAAGGCTTAAAGAATAAAAATTTATTTAAGATAGGAGGAAAACCACTTATAGCACATTCTATAGAGGCAGCTCAGAATAATAAAAAAATTCATAAAGTTTTTGTTTCGTCTGACTCAAAAGAAATTAAAAATGTATCAAGAGATTATGGAGCAGAGATAATTGATAGACCAAAAAATTTGGCTATGGATAGAACTCCTGAATGGCTTGCATGGCAACATTCAGTTGAACATCTAAGGAGAAAAAATGAAGATTTCGATGTTTTTTTAAGCTTGCCTTCTACCTCACCGCTAAGATCTCAGTTAGATATAAATAATTTACTGAAGTCTTTTACTAAAAATGTTGATGTAATTATTTCTGTTACTCCATCTTCTAGAAACCCAGCTTTCAATATGGTGACTGTAAATAAAAAAGGCATAACAAATTTGATAGAAAAAAATAAGGAAGTTTTTAGAAGGCAAGATGCACCAAAATACTATGATATTACTACAGTCGGTTATGTGACTAGACCAGATTTTATTTTAACAAAAAAAAATCTATTCTCTGGCAAGGTAAAATCTATTATTGTCCCTAAAGAGAGGGCAATAGATATTGACGATTTAACTGATGCTTTAATTGCGGAGTTCCTTTATGAAAGAAGAAAGAAGTTTAAAAAATAAGTCTGTAATCATTTTAGGCTCCACAGGATTAATTGGAAAAAGTATTGTTGAGTCATTCCTTGAGTCAGGAGCTCAAGTTATTGGTGTAGATCTAAATAGTAGTCTTTTAAAAAAGCAAGAAAAAAAATTTAAAGATAAATCTTTTGAAACGATTTGTGCCGACATTACGAATATAAAGCATATAAAATCTTTAATAAGCTCATCTTCAAAAAAATTAAAAGGTATAGATGCTGCTGTTAATGCCTCATATCCGAAAAATAAAGCATATGGTACAGATCTATGGGACATTTCATTAAACAACTTTTCCGATAACATTTCGCGTCATTTAGGAGGGTATTTTTTCTTTATGAGGGAGTGTGCAAAATACTCAATTAAAGAAAAAAGAGATTTTTCGCTTGTCAATTTCTCATCAATTTATGGCTTAATATCCCCAAATTTTGATCTATATAAAGGAACAAAGATGACACTTCCTGCAGAGTATGTAGCTATCAAGTCTGCAATTCAAAGTTTAAGTCAGTATTTATCAAGCTATACGAAAGGCAGTAAGTTTAGAGTTAATTGTATTTGTCCAGGAGGAGTTCTAGACGGACAAGATGATTTATTTTTAAAAAGATATAATTCTTTTGCTCATACAAAGGGCATGCTGAGTCCTAAGGATATTAATGGTCTCACAACCTTTTTATGTTCTGATGAATCCAAATATATTCGTGGTCAAAATATCGTTATTGATGATGGGTTTTCTCTTTAATAATTACCTTCATAAAAAATGACTCAATATCCTCACGACTTTTCTCATGCAGTAATGTTCCATCATTTTCATGACGAAAAACATCCTAAAGGACAAGGCGCTATTTGTAGTGAAGAATTCGAACAAATTTTAGACTGGTTGAGTGATCATTATCAAATAAATGATGCTCATGCATACCTTGAAAAAGTATTAAACAACGATCTGCATAAAACTGATATCTGCCTTTCTTTTGACGATGCTTTATTGTGCCAGTATGACATTGCTCTTCCTGTTCTAAAAAGGAAAGATATAAAAGCTTTCTTCTTTGTTTATTCATCTCCATTTGGAGGTAATCCAGACTACTTAGAAATCTTTAGATATTTCAGAACTATAGCCTTTGAGGATATGGAAGATTTTTACGATTATTTTTTTAGAGAATTTAAAAAATCAAAATATGTTTCAAGTCCAAATTTTAAGAACATCATGCCTATAGACTATTTAGATGAATTTTCTTTTTATTCTTTCAATGACAAATTATTTAGGTACTTAAGAGATGAAGTTTTAAAACCAAATAACTATAAAAAATTAATGATGAAAATCATGGATAAAAAAGAATTTAATGTTAAAGAGGTTCCAAATATTTTATGGTTATCAAACAATCATCTTAAAGAGATAGAAAATAGTGGTCATATAATTGGTTTGCATTCTAACTCTCATCCAATGAAAATTGATGACTTAGATATATTGGAACAGAAAGAAGAGTATCAAAAAAATGTGAACCATTTAAGAAGCATTTTAAATCAAGATATTATTTCAATGTCACATCCTTGTGGAAATTACGATTCAAATACTCTCAAGATTCTTCAAGATTTGGGAATAAAAATTGGATTTAGGTCAAATACATCTATAGAGTCGATCAAATCAAATTTAGAAATTCCTAGAGAGGATCACGCAAATATTCTCAAGGTAATTCAAAAATGAAGATAACTGTATTTACAAGTAATCAGCCTCGTCATATATCACTTATAAATAAGCTATCTCTTATATGTGACGAGGTCTATGCAATACAAGAATGCAATACAGTAGTTCCAGGCCAAGTTGAAGACTTTTTTAAGAAGAGTCAGGTTATGCAAGATTACTTCTCTCAAGTAATGGCGGCAGAAGAAAAATTTTTTAAATCTAAAAATTTTTTACAAACGAACGTAAGATCTCTTTCAATAAAAAATGGGGATCTTAACTTTTTAACAAAAAAAGAATTACTTCCAGCATTAGACTCAAACGTTTACGTAATTTTTGGTTCCAGCTTCATCAAAGGTTGGCTTATAAAATTTCTCATAGAAAAAAAAGCATTGAACATACACATGGGATTATCTCCATACTATAGGGGGTCTTCATGTAATTTTTGGGCTTTATACGATAACAACCCCGAGTATGTGGGTGCTACTATTCACTTGCTTTCAGAAGGACTTGATAGTGGACCTATCCTGTACCACTGCCTTCCAAATCTAGAAAAGGAAACCCCATTCGAATTTACAATGAAATCTGTTCTTGCTGCTCAAGAGTCTTTAGTTTTAAGGATTAAGCAGAATGAAATAAATTCAAATGAAGCAATAAAGCAAAATAAAAGTGAAGAAGTTAGATACACAATCAATAAAGATTTTACCGATCAAGTAGCTTTAGAGTTTCTTAATCTAAATCTAGACAATCAGATACTTAAAGAAACAATTTCACAAAGAGAATATCCTGAATTAATTAATCCTTTTTTTCTTTAAAAATTTGAAACACATACGAATTATTCCTAAGTTAGATATTAAAGGGCCAAATCTTGTAAAAGGTATACATTTAGAAGGGCTTAGAGTACTCGGTAATCCTGAAGAATATGCAAAATTATTATCTGAAATGGGCGCAGATGAGATTATTTATCAGGATACAGTTGCAAGTCTTTATGGAAGGAATAGTCTTAATAATTTAGTCTCGAAAACAGCTAGGAGTTGTTTTATACCTTTAACAGTTGGAGGAGGTATAAGGTCAATTGATGATATTAAAGATCTTTTAAAGGCCGGAGCAGATAAAGTTTCAATCAACACCGCATTTATAAATAATCCTAGTTTTGCCAAAGAGTCTTCAAGATTATTTGGATCTTCTACAATTGTTGCTTCTATAGAAGCAATTAATTATGAAGGTGAATTTTTGGCTTTTACCGATAATGGTCGGGAATATACTGGAAAAAAAGTTTTGGATTGGGTTATTGAACTTCAAGATTATGGAGTAGGAGAAATTTTATTAACTTCAGTTGATAATGAGGGAACAGGAGAGGGCTACAACCTTGATTTGTATCGCCTAGTAAAGGAAAGGCTTGAGATTCCATTGATTTTCCATGGTGGAGCAAAAGAACCTAAACACTTCTTAGATTTATTAAATATTTCAGATGTGGACGCATTTGGAGCCTCATCTATTTTTCATTATGGTTTATTAAATCTAGATAGAATAAAAAATAAGTCTAATGATGATGGTAATACAGAGTACTTAAGTAAAAATATATCCTTTAAAGATTTTGGAACTTTCACAATAAATTCTGTAAAAGAAGCTCTATCAAATGCTGGATACAATATAAGATTAGAAAAATGAAAAACGATATAGATATTGCAATTATTGACTATGGTTTGAGTAATCTTTATAGCGTTGATTTAGCCTGTAAAAAAGTAGGAATAAATTCAAAAATTACCTCTTCTTCAGAAGATATAAAAAAATCTAAAGGAATTATCTTGCCTGGAGTAGGTGCTTTTGATCATGCAATGCATAACTTAAAGGAAAAAAAATTGGATTACGCTATTTCCAATTTTGTAGAAACTGGAAAACCCTTTTTAGGCATATGTCTTGGAATGCAATTAATTATGGAAGAAAGCTCAGAGTTCAAAACAACCAAAGGATTGGGTTTGGTTAAAGGGAACTGTCTTAAATTTGATTTCCAAAAAAAAGAAAAATTTTCTTTCCCTGTACCTAATGTTGGATGGAACAAAATCAATCAGATTGGTTCAACTTGGAACAAAACATTGTTGAGTAAAAATGAAGATGGAGATTTTATGTATTTCGTGCACTCTTATTATGTTGAAACCGTACAGGAGGTAGTTACTACTTTCAGTAATTACGGAAAATATGAATATTGCTCATCTTTAAGTTACGAAAACATTCACGCTATGCAATTTCATCCAGAAAAAAGTGGGGATAAGGGATTAAAAATTTATTCATCTCTTTCTGATAATTTAGAAAAATAATAGATTATAATTTCTACTTATTTTTATTCATAATCCTAAGAAAAAATGAAAAACAGAGCTCTATATGGGTTACCCGAAGAAGTATTATTTTGTAAAAAATGTGTTATTTCAAATCAAAGACCTGCTTCTATTCCAGAATTTAAACATAAAAAAAATAGAGAAGATGCTAAATACATGCAGATAGATAAAGATGGAGTTTGTGATGCGTGTAAGCATGCAGAAGAAAAAAAAATAATCGATTGGGATAAAAGAGAAGGCGAGCTTTTAAAGCTTCTTGAAAAATATAGAAAAAATGATGGTTCTTATGATTGCTTAGTACCCGGTAGTGGTGGAAAAGATAGTATTTTTCAATCACATATTTTGAAATATAAGTACGGGATGAATCCTCTCACTTGCACATGGCCACCTATCTTATACACCGACTATGGATACCAAAACTTTAAAAATTGGATCGACATTGGAGGATTTGATAATGTTTCGTTCAGACCAAATGGCAGGGTACAGAAGCTTCTGACTAAATTATCTATAGAAAATCTTCTTCATCCTTTTCAAACTTTTATTCTTGGACAGAAGAATCTAGCACCAAAAATAGCTAAACAATATGAGATTGATTTAGTATTTTATGGTGAAAATGAAGCTGAATATGGAAATCCTTTAGCAGACAATTCAAATTCTTTGAGGGATAAATCATATTACACAATGAATAATTTTAATGACATGTGGATTGCAGGCCTTCCAGTTCAGGAGCTAATTGAGAAATATAGTATTTCAAAGCAAGATTTAATGCCTTATCTTCCAATTGCTTCGGATGAACTGAATTCTACTAACATTCAAATTCATTACTTGGGATATTATCTTAAATGGGTGCCACAAGAAGCATACTATTATGCAGTTGAAAATTCAGGCTTTAAAGCAAGACCCTTCAGATCTCAAGGTACTTATGGTAAGTATCAAAGCATTGATGACAAAATTGATGACCTACATTGGTATACAACTTATATCAAGTTTGGTCTTGGAAGGGCAAGTTATGATGCATCTCAAGAAATTAGAAACAACCACATAGATAGGGAAGAAGCTATAGCTTTGGTAAATAAATTTGATGGAGAGTTTCCAGAAAAATATTTTAAAGAGACCATGGAATATCTCGATATCAGTGAAGAAGATTTTCATAGACTTTGCAATGAATTCAGGTCCCCACATCTTTGGAAATTTATGGATGGAGAATGGAAATTAAGAAAAACTGTTAAGTAATCAAATGCAAAATCCTTCTAAAAATTTCATACAGAATGAAATAGAAAAATTTTTGAAGTTTGAAGAGGTTTTTTTAAAAGAAAAAATAATAATTTCAAAATTTTATGTTTGGCCGCTTATAAGGCAAGGCGTTTATGAGCTAATTTTCAGTCACAAAAATTTGTCCTTAGGGACTTCATTAGATAGAAAAAAAAATTTCGATTTTTTAAAAATATTAACGTCATTTTTAAAAAATGTTTTTCTTTTTCCTAAGGATTTATTTTCTTTAAAGGGTATTTTTAAGAAGAGTGAAATATTGATAATAAACGTAAGTCCAAAAAGAGTTGAAATTGACGGAGATTACACAAATTCCTCGTTATGGAATTTAACTCAATCTTTAAAGAATTATGAAATTTCTGTGCTTAATACTCAATCAGTTGATTTGAGAATTAAAGGAATAAATAAAATAGACATATCCTATTTATTAAAAATTTTTACTAGGCTTTCAAAAATATTTTATTTAGTCGATAGACAATGGAAAGACTCAGAAAAGACATTTAACGAGCAGGTAAAAAAAAATTATAACCTCGATTTAAATTGGAAGGATATTTACTCTCAAATCTTTAAACGAAATCAATATACTTCCTTTTTTGTAAAATTAATTATTAAATTTTCTAAACCAAAGATTATCATTTATACCGATAATGGTATTTTAAATGCTTCAATTAATGTTGCCTTCAATAAAAAAATACCAACAGTAGACTTCCAGCACGGATTGCTCTCAAATTATTATGTCCTTTACAATCACAACCAATTCATTGATCAAGAATATAAAAATTATTTATCAGATTACTACTTAGCATGGGGTAGGTTCAGATTATCTTCTTACAATAAATATTATTTAACCAGAGTTGGCGGGAATCCTTTTTTTGATAAAAAAATGAAAGAATATAAATTTATCAATAAAGAAAATAAATCAATATTATTTATTTCAGATGGAAATACTACAAAGAAAGCCTTGCAAGAGTTAGCTTTTTATTTAAATCAAGAGCTGGATGATTATAAAATTTTTTACAAGTTAAGACCTGAAGAGTATCAGACATGGAAAGAAGAATATTCTCTCTTGCAAAATATCTCAAATCGTTTGCGAGTTATTCAAGATGACCATAAAGACATTTATTATTATTTTAAAAAATGTGAATTTGTTATCGGAACTAACTCAACTGCTTTGATTGAAGCTATACCATTTTCTGAAGTGTTGGTTTATAAAAAAGGTTGGTATTTTGAACTTGAGGATTATATTGCAAAAAATCTTATGAGAGATTTTGAATCAAAGGAAGATTTTCTCAATTTTTTTAATAGCAATATTTCTGAAATAGAAAAAAATAAAATGTCTAAATTAAAGTCAGATTTTTCCAAAGAGATTTTTTGTGAAAATTCAGAAGAAAAAATTAATTTCGAAATTTCTAAGATTATTAAAACGAGTATTTCCGATGAATGACTTCAAAACCTTTGATTATAGAAAGGAAATAGACGGTTTAAGAGCTCTAGCAGTTATACCTGTTATTTTATTTCATGCTGGTTTTGATTTTTTTTCAGGAGGTTTCATTGGTGTTGATATCTTTTTTGTAATTAGCGGTTACTTAATAACTTCTCTAATTCTTCAAGAAAAAATAAATAATGAATTTTCTTTAATAAATTTCTATGAAAGAAGGGCAAGGAGAATCTTGCCAGCCTTATTTCTGGTAGTGATTGTCACTATACCTTTTGCTTTTTTAGTCATGAGCCCATTGGCATTAAAAGAATTTTCTAACAGCTTAATTTCTATTCCTTTATTCTTATCAAATTTTCAATTCTGGAGCGAAAGTGGTTACTTCGCTACAGCTGCTGAAGAAAAACCTTTGTTACATACTTGGAGTTTAGCTGTTGAAGAACAGTATTATCTTTTTTTTCCTTTATTAATTCTTATTACTTGGAAATTAGGATTAAAAGCGTTAACTCTTTTTATAGTCTTAATTTCGGTTTTTAGTTTTTCTCTATCTCAATTTGGAGCAAATTTAAATCCAATATTTCCATTTATCGATGATGATTTAAGATTTAGTGGAGTTCCAGAATATAGCTTCTTTTTTTCTATTACTCGGGCATGGGAACTATTATTTGGCTCACTTACAGCAATATATTTAATCCACAAAGAAGAAAATAATCAGATAAAAAATCAACTTCTCTCTTTATTAGGTATTTTATTAATATCTTATCCAATATTTTTTTACGATTACACGACACAGTTTCCTGGCTTTTCAGCATTAATGCCTGTAACTGGAACAGTTTTACTTATAGTTTTTTCCAATCAAGGAACGCTTACTTACAAATTTTTAAGTCATAGATCGTTAGTTTTCATAGGATTAATTTCTTACAGTCTATATTTATGGCACTATCCTTTGTTTTCTATCGTGAGATTGATCAGCATAAATACTCCTTCAAAAATAATTTATTTATTTTTAATTCTGGTTTCTTTTTTATTAGCTTTTTTAAGTTGGAAATATTTCGAAAAACCTTTTAGAAAAAAAAATCTCTTTACGAGAAAACAAATATTTCTTTCAAGTTTAATGGTTGGATTATTTATTGTTTCAATAGGGATAATTGGAATTTCTTCAAATGGACTCAAAGAAAGGTTCTCCCCGAAAGAGCTGAAAGCAATTCAACCTGAAAAATTTGATAACTCAATTTGTAAGTGGACTCGGCCTGCAAAAGAATATATTCATTTAGAGCTTTGTGAGTTCGGAGATTTAAACTCACAAAAAAATCCAATAGTTCTATACGGAGACTCTCATGCAGACTCTCTTACAAACTCTTTAGATCATGCTTTAAAAAATAAAAAAATCAAAGGCATTAAGATTGTAAATTCATATTGTGAGCCTATTGTCGGTTTCTACAGGAAAGTTAATGCAAATATTTCAACAAAGAATAAATGTGAAGAAGTTTTTTTCAGATTATTAGCAGAATTAAAAAAAATAAACCCCGAGTACGTAATAATTTTTAATAGATGGTCTTTTAGATTCTTTCCTGTAAGAAATCAAATTTCTCAACTTAATTTCAACAATGAAGAGGGAGGAATTGAATATATCAAAAATTATAGAGAATATTTAGTTCATGATGGGGTTAATTTTACGGCGGATGGAGAATCTAAAAAAAATACTCTTAATACTTTTTTAAATTCTTTTTTTGAAAGAGAAATTAAAGTGAAATTAATTTATTCCTTACCCGAAGTAGGTTGGAACTTGTCAAAATTAAATATGGTTAACAAAATTTTTAAAGGAAGTATCCCTCAGGAGGTAAGTACTAACTTAAAAGTTTTTTTAAAAAGACAAAACTTCTCAAATAATGCTCTAAACTCCGTCAAAAAAAACTCATTTTTAGAAAAAATTAATTTGGATACAGTTTTTTGTAACAAGGATTTAAAAGATAGATGTATAGCTCAAATTGATGGAATTCCACTTTACTATGACTCAAATCATCTAACTAATAAAGGTGCAGAAGTTTTAATAAAAAATACAAACCTAGTAAAATAAAGCTTAAATTTTTTTATGAGCAACATTCTAGTCACTGGAGGAGCAGGCTTTATTCCAAGCCATTTAGTTGATGCTCTCCTTGATGACAATCATCAAGTTACTTCAGTAGATAACTTTATTACCGGCAAAAAAGATAACCTATCAAAAAAAGAGAACCACACTTTTATCAGGGCAGATGTAAATAATTTAGATGAAATAGAGCCTATTATTAGAAGTGGAAATTATGAATATATTTTTCATTATGCTGCTCTGGTCGGAGTTCACAGGACAATAAATAATCCCATAGGAGTCTTAAATGATTTAAGAGGATTAGAAAACATCTTTTTCCTCGCAAAAGAAACTGAAGTAAAGAAAATATTTTTTTCTTCCTCTTCGGAAGTTTATGGAGAGCCAGTTGAATTGCCTCAGAGAGAATATCTAACTCCACTTAATTCAAGGCTACCTTACGCTGTGATAAAGAATGTGGGGGAGTGTTTCTGTAAATCTTACAGACAAGAACATAATCTTGATTTTACAATTTTTAGATTTTTTAATACCTATGGTCTAAGACAAAGTAAAGATTTTGTTGTTTCAAAATTTTTAGAGCTCGCAAAAGAAAATAGAGACATTACAGTTTATGGAACAGGTCTACAAACTAGGACATTTTGTTATATAGATGATCATATTGAAGCTACAACAAAAGCATTCAGAGACAATGTTTACAACAATGAAATTATTAATATAGGGAATAATGAAGAAACAACTGTTCTTCAGCTAGCTGAAACAATCATAAAAATATTAGACTCTAAATCTAAAATAATTCATTTGGATCCATTAGAGGAAGGAGACATGACTAGAAGACAGCCTGATGTTGAAAGGATGAAATCTCTTCTTAATAGAGACTTTACTTCTTTGGAAGAAGGACTCAAGAAAATAATCTAATAGAATTCTTCATTACAGGGACATGGATTTTTTAAATTTTTTCAAAGCAAGCTTTTTCTTTGTTATTACAAAGTACATAGTTATCGTATTAAATTTCCTAAGGTCTATTATTATAGCTTCGTCATTAGGACCAAATAGTCTTGGAGAATACGCGATATTGGTAATCATTCTTGAGTATTTTTATTATACAAATTTGGGAATATTTTTTTCTATGACCAAGGAAGTATCAATAAATCTTGATCAAGAAGATAAACAAACATATATAAAGAAGATAATAAACAATACCGTATCTTTTCAATCAATTAATTCGATTTTTGTATTAGCAATATTTGCTGCCTTTCTTGGGATTGAATATTATGGGTTTTTTCAAATTGAAATCTTTAATACTAATTATCTAATTTATATTTTAATTCTTGGGGTCATCTATCAAGCCAAGAGTTTTATCTTTAGTTATTTACGCCTTTATGAACGAATAAATGAAATGGTTAAGATCGAGTTCTTTTCTTCTTTCTTCGTATTTTTAGGCATTTACTTTTTAGTAGATGATTTTGGATTGGATGCAATTTTTATTATTAGCATTGTTGGCAATTTTTTTGTTTTATTGCCATATGTAAAAAAAATGTCTGATTTTAAGTTCATTTTGGAACTCAAAATTATTCGCGTGTTGATTTATGTAGGCTTACCTCTCTTATTGTTTAATTTATTATCTTTAATGATAACCACCATTGATAGAATTATGATTAATCAATTAGTTTCTGCTAATAGAGAAGCGCTTGGAATTTATCATCTAGGTTATCTTTTATCTTTTGGAGTCATGACAGCGTTTAATTCAGTTATTTTTTTATTGGTACCAAAAATGTTGAAACAATTCTATTCTTCAAAAGAAGTATATTCACTAATGTTTAATCAAACTAAATTAACAGAATTCGTTCTTGCTTCGCTTTTAATTATTGCAATAATTATCATCTCACCATTTATTAAGATTTTCCTAGAAGAATATGAAAGAAGTATTTTAGTTATGCAATTGCTTTTGTTTGCCTATTTTATGAAAGGTTTAGCTTTTCTCCCAGAAAGTTATTTAATTGCGAATAATAAGCAAATGAATACTTTGGTAATTTTTTTCTTATCCTTATTAAATGCTTTATTCTTGAATTACTTTTCTATTTCTTTTGGGTATGGCATTTATGGCGTTGCTATTGCAACTATAGGTACTTTTTACATTTACACTGTAGGCATTTTTTGTCTTTACTTTTATTTTGAAAAAGTAAATATTTATAAGGGCATTAATAGAGTTATTTTGAGACCGACATTGTTTATGGCATTGTCTTCAATTTTATTGTATGAAAATAAAATTGCGATCTGGTTGATCGTTATCTACTTAATATTTTATTCACAAGATTTTTTGTTCTATGTTAAGAAAATCATTAATTTGTCTCAGGAATTTCTTAGCTCCAAAAAGTCTTGATAACAAATCCTTCTCAATCTAGATATAATGAACAGTCGAAAAAATGGAAAATACTAATTCGTTAACTTTTAGGGATATCCTAGATGCAAGCACGCAAAATCTTACTTCTGGTGCAAATTTAACCGTTATAGACGTTTTAGTCGGACTTGCCGCTAGTTTGATTTGTGCAGCAATTATATCTTGGACATATAGAGCAAGCTATCAAGGAGTCTTGTATCAAAAAAGCTTTAATTTATCTTTAATTTTAATCTGTCTTGTTACCACTTCAGTAATAATGGTTATAAGTGGAAATCTCGTTTTATCTTTAGGTATGGTTGGGGCATTATCCATTGTTAGATTTAGAGCAGCTATTAAAGATCCTATGGACATAGTCTATATGTTTTGGGCTGTAGCAGTCGGAATAGCTAATGGAGTGGCAAATATTAAAGTTTCTCTTACAGCAACAATAGTCATTTCAATATTAATAATTTTACTAAACAGACTTCCTTTCGGAACTATTGCTTATTTAGTAATTTTAAAATATAACGCAGACGATGAACCTACCTTTTTGAAAGCTTTAGAACAAAATACTTCTCAATACATCATAAAGAGTAAAAACATAAAAGGCGGTCAAGTGGAATTGATTGCGGAAGCGAGATTAAAAAAAGAAAACGACTTATCTAAAAATCTCACCGAACTCAATGGTTTTGTAGATTTAAGCTTATTAGCCTATAGCAGTAATATCCTCGATAATTAATCCATAAAGGTATTAAACATGATAAGGATTAGATTTTTTTTTAGCTTCCTCATAATTTTAATAATCCTTCTAGTTACCTGTATTTTCGTAACTTCTTTTTTCTATTTCAATAATAATTTTTATTCTAAAGCTATAGAGCTTTCTAAAAATTATCCAAGACTCCAAAAAATGATTGATTTCTCTGACTCTTTCTACAATGAGATTGATTTTAGAAAGTATCTCAAAGAGACTTCATTGCCTGAAACTAAAGTTGTTAGATTATATTTAACTGGTTCGGATTTAAAGAACATTAATGAACAAATTGAAACATTTAAAAATATAGGATTTATAAAAGACGAAATAAATTATTGGAGAAAAGCTAAGCTCAAAGTTAATGGCATTGAGGAAAAAATAAAATATAAGTTTCACGGCACCTCAATTTCTCCTCTCAGCAACCATAATTCAATCTCTTTAAGAATAAAGCATAAAAAAGATGGAAATTACTTAAACAATATGAGGAGATTTTCATTGCTTTCTTATAAAGACGATTTAGATATATCCACAATTAGCATAAATAAAATAGCATCTGACTTTGGCTTAATCTCCCCAGTTGGAAAGATGGTTATTTTGAAGATTAATAACATTGATATTGGTATGTACATGTTAGTGGAACATCATAGTAAAGAGTGGTTCGAAAAATTTCATAAGATGACTAATTACTCTCTTTTCAAATCTAATGATGATTGGGATAGAAAAGAAAACACTGGAGGAACAGCTCACTTATCTAGTTCAGATAATTTAGTAAACAATAAAGAAATCAAGGGTTCTTCTCTCGATCATGCTACAAATCTTGCTGCATTGAAATTATTACTTGATGCAGTTCAAAAAAAAGATATATATGAATTGAAGCAACTAATCGATCTAGATTACGCTGCAAAATTCTTAGCGTTAAATATATTGTTTAATAATGCACATCATGTTTCCGGAGATAATTTTAAATATTTATATGATCAAACAAGGGGCAAATTTAAATTTTTGTTCAGAATAGAAGACTCAGTAAAGCCTATTGAAAAATCACTAGAAAGTTTTAACTCCTCTTGGTTCGAAAGCTATTTTGTAAAATCTCAAACTTTAGATCTTTTTTATCTTTTAACTCAAGACGATGAATTCAGAAATTTGAGAGATGAATATCTCATGAGATTAATCGAAAAAAAAGATCTTATGATTGAAACAGCTAAAAAGACCTTTGATGAAAATTACGACGTTCTGTTCTCAAGCAAAAACTCTCTCAGGAAAGCAAATTTTTTCAAAAGTGAATTTTTTGAAAATTTGATTAATAATTTTGAAGCAATAGAACAATACTTAAATTACGGAAAAGTTTTCTTAACTTTTGAGAAAACAAAACCTTCCCAAAACTTCTATGATGTTTTATCTGTTTTTAATGATTCGTATGTAAATTCCACATTAAAATTTCAAGATAAAAAAGACGTTATTTTAAAAGAATTTCAATTAATGCCCTTAGAAATCGGAGAAACACTAGCTTCGAAAAACAGAATTAGTGAATTTATCCTTGAAGAACAAAATGTATATTCTAAATTTGAACTAGAAAACAATATAACTAAACAGTCATTTGATGAGAAAGACATATATGTAAACTATTTAGATAGCTTTTCTTTTACGAATTATGAAGACTCTTTATCTACATTGAAATCAAACAATATTAATTATTCGTTAACAAAAAAGGAGTTAATTGTTCTTCCCGGAAACTACAATATTAGAACCAATCTAATTTTTCCAGAGAATTTAAAGATTATTTTTTCATCAGGTTCAAATTTTTTCCTAGATGAAAATATTTCTATTTTGGTGAAATCAGATATAGAGATAAAAGGTACTGAGGCCTTGCCTGTAACTATAGAAAGTAATAATAATGAAAAATCTTTTGGAGTTTTAGCAATTTTTGGAAAAGAAAAAATTGTGAACGTGTTGATTGATAATCTTAAAATAAATGGAGGATCAGAGGCTTCTCTAGAAGGTGTTAGATATTTAGGTCAAATTTCAATACATAATGCGAAGGTTAAAATATTTAACTCGATTATTGAGGGAAGTAGCTCAGATGATGGGATAAATATTAGAGATAGCAAAGTATTGATATCAAACTCGGTATTTAAGAATAATTCTGCAGATCAAATCGATTTAGACTTTTGTTCTGGAGAGGTAAACAAAAGTATTTTTCTAATAAGTAAAGATTACAAAACTAAAGTTGACTTTAATGGAGATGGATTAGACCTCAGCGGATCTGAGGTAAAAATATCAGAAAATACTTTTACAGGATTCCTAGACAAGGCACTTAGTATTGGTGAAGAGTCAAAAGCTTTAATAAATAAAAATTCATTTGGCGATAATAAAAGCGCTATAACAGTGAAAGATGGTTCAAGAGCCTTTGTTTTGTCAAATAATTTTTTGAATAATGAACAAGACTTTACCTTATTCAAAAAGAAAAGATTCTATGACTCGCCAACCTTATTTATTAAGAAAAGTGATTTAAATAAATCATTTCAGAACAACCTTAAGAACAGAGTAAATTCCATAAAATTAAGTTCTGAAGAAGAAATGAGAAGACTATATGCAACAAATAGATAATCTAATAAGACAAGAGTTTAAATACTATGTCTCTGCTGAAGTTATTAGTAAATTAAGAACATACCTAAAAGAAATAATGCAGATAGATGAGAATGCCAATTCTAAAAATAATCAATACACTATATCTAGTCTATACTTCGATACCCCAAATGAAGAAGATTTTGAAGATAAAGTTGATGGGATCAAATCCAGAGAGAAATTTAGACTTCGAGTTTACAATCAAAAAAAAGACTTAGTTAAATTTGAGTCAAAAAAAAGAGTAGAGACAGCTATAAAAAAAACGTCCTCAATAATTCCAATACAAGATGTAAAGCAGATTTTAAATGGAAACTTCGAAGCATTACTAAACAGCAATAACGAATTTCTTAAGATTTCCTATGCAAAACTAACATCCCGAGGATACAGACCAAAACTAATAGTTGAATATGATAGGGAAGCGTATTTTTTACCATATGGAAATATTCGAATTACTTTTGATTTAAACTTGCGAACTTATAACTCTGAAACTGATCTTTTAAACATCTCCAACACAGCTATTCCTATTTTTGAAGATAATTTACAGGTTTTAGAAGTAAAGCACAGCATTCCATTACCTTCTCATTTAAAATTTATACTTAGTAAAATTCCTGCAGCTAGAAATGCAATTAGTAAGTTTGTTTTAGGGCATAAATATATGGAGTCATCATCTTATAGGGACCCAGTGAACTCTCCTTTTTAAAAAATGAAAAGAGAATTTAAATTTAAAGCTTCCATCATCATACCTGTATTAAACGAAGAAAATTTTATAGAAGAATGTATCGATTCTGTAGTAAGCAATACAGATGATATTGAAAAGATGGAAGTTATAATTATTGATGGAGGAAGTGAAGATAATACAGTTGAAATTGTTAAAAATATTTCTTCAAAATATAAAAATTTAAAATTACTCCATAATCCAAAAAAAATTACTCCAATTTCTTTGAACCTTGCTATCAAAGAGTCTTCCGGAGAATTTATAGTTAGATTAGATGCTCATGCCCTATATTCAAAAAATTATGTAAATAAATGTGTTCAATTACTAGAAAACTCTGAAGAAAATATAGGAAATGTGGGTGGATTTATTAAAACAAAACCCTCTAAATCTACAATTTTTTCTAAAGCGGTTTCTTTATGTTTATCCAGTATTTTTGGAGTTGGAAAATCTAAATTTAGAATTTCCAAACCAAAAAAAAGAGAATTTGTTGACACTGTTCCCTTTGGATGTTTCAGAAGGTCTTTATTTGATGAGATAGGTATGTTCAATGAGGAAGAGCCAAGAAATGAAGATCTGGAGTTTAATCAAAGAATATTAAAAGCCGATAAAAAAATAATTTTGGATCCAGAAATACACTCCACATATTTCTCGAGATCAACCTTACATAAACTGTTCTTGCAACAATTTGATAACGGGAAAATAGTTACAGACAAATTCAGAGGGAGAGAGTCTTTTCACAAGTTAAGACATTACGTCCCATTGGTGTTCTTTTCTTATCTTTTATCAATTCCTTTTTTTAGTTTGATTGTAAATTTCTTTAATTCAGAACTTCATTTTTTATCTTTTTATCTAATCGGTGGATTTCTATATTTAATTCTCAATGTAAGTTTTAGTTTTTTTATCGCAATGAAAAATAGAGATATATTATTGTTTCCTAGCTTAATATTTGTCTTTTTTATAATTCACTTCAGCTATGGTCTAGGTTCATTTTTTGGTATTTTTAAAATTAAAAAGAAAGCTTCTCTTCGAGAATTTTTAGAAGAAACCTTTCCATATAAATCAACTTTTTTAAGAGAGGAATTTGGTTTTTTCACTAACTTAGTAAAATTCTTTTCTCTCAGAGTAGCTTATTTTCTTTATCTTTTTGGTCTTTCAGCTAATGCTTTGACAATTTCATCCATATTCATAGCATCTTTTTCTTTTTACCTTCTTTACATAGGTATGACTGGTGACAATATTTATTATGCATTTTCAGGCTATTTGTTAATGTGTCTTGTTCTTTTTATTGATTTTGTAGACGGTACCTTGGCAAGAATTAGTAAAATAAAATATAAAACTGGAGAAGCTCTAGATAACTTACCGCCTGATATAATTAGAGTTGGTTCTATTTTTTCTTTCGGTGTTTTCTCTGAAAGTATAGTTCTTATTTTAATGTCCTTAATAAGCTCTGTAATAATTACAAGATATATTCCTGAAACTGTAGAAAACATCAAAGCAGAACGAGAATGGATAAAATTTTTTATAGGATCGAGAATGTCAATATCAGGATTAAGACTTATCTCTTTATTTTTTATGCCTAGTTTAATTTTTGTAACATTCTTATTTCCTTCTTTTAAAGTTTTATACTCATCATTATTAGTAGCCATTTATTTTATTTTTGCATTAATATGGTTGGCTTTTTCTCTAGAAGATCAGGAGTTAAAAAATTAAAGATATAGCGAAAACAGAGACCAGTTCTCTTCAAATAAGTATCCCTGTTAGGAAAGTCTTTATTCTTTTGTATTCTTTTTTTTATGCTATCTGGGGTACAAGTTGGACTTTTCCAATCATAAATATTAACTATTCGTATTTATGGTTTGGAACTGCAATATTGGCAATATTCTTTTCAAATTCAAAGAAAGTTAGCTTTGATGAATTTTTAATAATATTTCTGATTGTTTTGTGGACAATTCTTTTCTTTTTTGTTGGCATTCCTGATAATCTTGCTTCAGATAAAAGTAGCGATTTTTTTTACTTAGTATCTTATGTATTAAAAGTTTTTCTTGGAATATTTTTGGTATTTACTTTTGTAAACCTATTTCAGAGTAACGAGGATATTAAACTTTTCTTTGTTTCCTTGTCCTTATTTTTAATTCCAATAATTTTCTACCTTTCTTACAAATATTTAATAGACTACGGATTAGATTTTATTGGTGTACAAGTAGATGATAATCTCAGAGGCACAAAAACCTTTAAAAATTCCTTAGCAACATCTTTAGTATTGATAATGCCCTTTATTTTCGCTGGAATTTTTTCTGGGAGAAATAGATTAATTTTTATCGCAGCATCTTTGTCAGTTCTATTTTTCTTATATTACGTTAACTCAAGATCTGCAGTGATTATTTTATTCTTTGAAATTTTCTTTTTTTTCTTTTTATCACAATCTGAAAGAATCAAAAGAAATCTTCGTTATGTATTTATCTCGTTAATTGCAATAATCTTCATATCTGGGATATCTCTTACCGATTGGATACTAAAAAATAATGCCTTCTCAGATAGTGGTCTTCCAGCATATTTTCAATCCAATGAAGAAAACCTTTTCGAAACGCATAGAGGATGGCTTTTAATGGAGTCATTTAATGGCTATTTTGAGTCATCTTTAATGGGGAATGGTATAGCAACATTTAGAATACGCCCGACAAATCTGGACTCAAGAACGGATACTCATAATGATTATGCGCTCCTATTATATGAGCAAGGCACAATAGGTTTTGCATTAATTTTATTTTTAATAATCTGGAGAATTTCAATAAATTTGAAACTTTTAAAAAAATACAATGATAGATATTTAGAAGCATCTTCCTGTTCATTAGTTGGATTACTTATTTCGTTAATCTTCGTTAACTTAATTCAAACTTTGGTTTTTTGGACAATCATTGCCTTGAGTTATGTTTTTTCTGATATTTACAGTCAAAAAAGTTTAGAAAAAAATAAAGATTGAGATGTGCGGCATATCAGGAATATTTTCTTCAAAAAGACAAATTGAACAGTCTCTAAAAAAAATGTCTATGACATTGTCGCATAGAGGACCTGACCATTCTGCAATTTATGTTGGTGATAACTTTGGTTTAGCTCACAACAGATTAAGCATCATAGATTTATCAGATGAAGCGAATCAACCTATGACAGATAATTCAGAAAGATATGTCATTACTTATAACGGTGAAATTTTTAATTACATGGAACTTCGTAACGAATTAACTCAAATTGGATGTCATTTTAAGACTAACAGTGATACAGAAGTTTTGCTGGAAGGATATAAAAAAAATGGAGAGGATTTTTTCAACAAGATTAGAGGTTTTTTTGCTGTTTGCATCTATGACAAAAAAGAAGGTGTAGCTATTTTTTCTAGAGATATTTTTGGAAAAAAACCTCTTTACTTTCATGCAAACAAAGAGGAGTTTATATTTGGATCCGAAATTAAATCTATTTTGGAGACAATCAAACCTAAGATAAGTGTAGATTTTAGTTCGCTTTCGCATTTTTTATGGAAGGGGTATTACGTCGATGGCAATACTGCTTATTCAGAAGTTAAATCTTTGTTGCCAGGACAAACTTTAAAAATTTCACGTCTTCGAGATGAATTAAATATAGAAAAAAGTTTTCAAAAAATAAAATTAACTCTTTCTGAAAAAGAACCTAAAAAAAACTTAAAAGAAATAGAAGAGTCTTTGAAAAATTCTATAAGTTACAGATTTATTTCAGATGTGCCTTTTTCTTTTCTCCTTTCGGGAGGCGTTGACTCATCTCTTATCACAACAATGGCCTCAAATTTGAGTCAGGAGAAAAGACTCGAAACTCACTTCTTAGGATATGACACTAAAGATACTTTTCGAGATCATGCAGAATTTGTTTCCAATAATATTAACTCTATTCATACAAATCACGAAATGACTCTTCCGAAATTTGAGGAAATTGTCCCTTTAATGTTAAATATTTTTGATGAACCGTTTGGTGATTATTCTTCAATTCCAAGTAATGAAATTTACAAAAAAGTTAGTAAATTTAACAAGGTGGTTATTTCTGGAGATGGAGCAGATGAAATTTTTGCTGGTTATAAGGACTCTAAGTTATTTTATTTAAAGAGCTTTATTCCATCCTTTAACTCTAAAAATTTAAGTTTCCTTTCTGTGTTTTATAGGATGTTGGACTCAAAATACTCTTTTCTAAGAACTTTAAGCTACGCTCTAATAATTCTAGTCAGCAATGATGGAATTTTAAGCATGGCTACAAATAGGGGCGGATGGAATTTATATTTTAGAAAAAAATATATGACTTCTGAAGGCTACAAATTGACTGGGGAAGAAGAGGTTGAATTAATGGAGTTGAAGTCTTTTAAAAAATCTGGAAAAGATTGTTTAGAGAGGTATTTGAATTATGATTTAAAAAGATTGTCATTTGATTTTTTAGTTAAAGTTGATAGAACATCAATGAAAAACTCTCTTGAAGTAAGATCTCCTTTTTTAGATAAAAAGTTTGTACAAAGTTTATTTCCAGTAAATCCGAGTCACTTGTTTAGTTTTCTCACAAATAAAAAAAGGCTAAAAGAATTGTTAGGAAGATATAAACTTCAAAAAATAGGTAAATCATCCAAACAAGGTTTTACTCCCCCTTTAGAAAAGTGGATAATTTCCAGTGAGAGTAAAAGATTTTTAATGAAAATTTTTGAAGATCAAGACTCTATTATCGCAAAGCTATTTAAATTAGATAAGTTAAAAAAAATTCTTTTAAAAGATAATTCAATCATTAGAAATAAGTCTAGGTTGTGGTTTTTGATGATTCTGTACGTGTGGCATAAAGAAAATTTTTCTAAGTCCTGAAAAAGATGAAAATCTTGCATGTTGCCCCAATAAAGTTTTCAAAAGTCTCAAATATTAATATTTCGGGAAACTTTTCTCCTGAAGGAATTTCAAATAGCGTTACAAGTCTAGCAGAAGCTCAAATGAGAAATGGTAAAACAGTGGGCATCATAACTTCTTTTAGGTCAGAAAAAGTTGTTTCAGAAAATATATATTGGGGAGAATTAGTTAGTATTTTTTATTCTTTTTTTGTTTTCATAAAGACACTTAAAACTTTTGGCAAACCAGATGTAATTCATATCCATGACATATATAACCTTAGGCAGTTATTTTTTTCTTTTTTTTATTTTATTCTGGGAGTAAAGATCTTTGTTTCACCTAGAGGTTCCTTTTCTGATATTGCTTTATCTAGAAGCAAAATAAAAAAGCAGTTTTTTTTATTTTTTTTTAGAATTTACGCTATTTTTATATATTCTTTTTCCGCATTAAATATTGGAGAAAAAAAACAAATAAGAAAGATTTTTAAAAATAAAAAGATAATAATTATTGGCAATGGATCTAACTTGGATGAAAAAAGAATCCAAAGACTTGAAAACGAATTTTCAAAAAAAAATAATTCTAGAACACTAACAGTAGGATATCTCGGAAGATTTGATGTATTTATTAAAGGTTTAGACAATTTGCTAAGAGCTTATAAAAATTATCAAAAAAATTCAAAAGAGGTAAAAATAAATCTTACTTTTATTGGGGAACATAGATCAAAGGAATTTGATAGTTATGAATTTTTCAATGAAATGAAAAATCAGATGATTGCCCCCGATAAGTTTATTATCAAAAATCCAATTTTTGGGGAAGAAAAATGGCATGAATTAGCAGGTTTTGATTTACTTGCGCTTCCTTCGAGGTCTGAAGGAATGCCTAATGTAGTTTTAGAAGCTATGTCAATTGGAATACCTTGTATGGTATCTCCTCATACAAATATGAAGGAGGTCATCCTTACTTCTAATTCTGGTTGGGTTGTTGAAAGTGACAAAAATGATATAGAAAAATTCTTTCATTATTTAAATGATATTAAAAAGTCTGATTTCTTGAGAAAAGGAAAAAATGCAAAGAATTTTTTAAAAGACAACTTAACATGGGATAAAATCGCTAAGTTGGATTATCTAGAAAAATGAAAATTGGAATAAATGGATTTGGAAGAATAGGCAGAGTACTTCATAGGATAATCTCTAATCGAAATGACTTTTCTTTAGTGGCGGTTAACGATATAAACCCTGATATAAATAATATTGCTTATCTAGCAAACTATGACTCAACTTATGGTCAATTAAAGAATAAATTTACAGCAGAAAAAGATTTTTTAGTAAACGACTCAGAAAAAATAAAGGTATTTTCAAACGCTAAAATAGACGAAGTTCCTTGGTCTGAAATAGGCGTTGATATACTAATTGACTCTTCTGGAATTGACCAAAATTTAAAAGACTCCATCAATCTAAAAAAGAGTTTAAAGAATATTATTTTTACAAATTCACCAAATCCTTCCTTAGTAGATAGAACGGTAATATATGGCGTAAATCATAAAGAAATAGACATTTCTAAAGATTTTTTAGTTGCTAGCAGTATTTGCGATGCAACGGCTATTTCCCCAATCTTAAAATTATTGAATGACACATTTGCTATAAAAAAAGGTTTTGTGACAACTTTACATCCTTGGTTAGGCTACCAAAATTTATTAGATGGACCATCAAAGTCTTATGCTGTTCCAGGAGAGATTATTGATAATTATGCTCTTGGAAGGTCTAGTTCAATGACTCTCATTCCCAAAAATACTTCAGCAGTTACAGCAACATACAAAGTTTTACCTGAATTGAAAGATAAATTTATAGCATATTCTTACAGAATACCTACCAATATAGTTTCTTCAGCAGACCTGACTATTCAGCTTGAAAAGAAAATAGACTTTAATTTGATTGAAGAAACATTAAATAACTATTCGAAACAAAATCCAGAAATTCTTTCCATAAATAAAGATGCATTGGTATCCAGTGATTTTGTAAGCAGTACTTTTTCTGGAGTAATCGACTATAGGTTTTTATCAGTGAAGGAAGATATGGTAAAGATAATGGTTTGGTATGACAATGAATGGGGATATAGCTCAAGAGTAGTGGATTTGTTAGGTCACTTAAAAAAAGCTCATAACTTATCATGAAAAAATTTTCAGCAAGAGTTAAAGAGGATCAAAAAGTAAATTTTCTTTTTGATGATTGTGAAAATCTATCTGGTTTATCTGAGATAAAATTTAAAAAGTATAAAAAGATATTCATTATTTTTGATAGATCACTTAGTAATTCTTGGGTGAAGCATATTTCAGAAATAATAAAAAAATCAAAAAGTGAACTTCACTTTATTCCTCTTAGAGGAATAGAGAACGTCAAAAGCTTAAGAGAAGTAGAAAAACTTTTATATTTTTTAGAGGAGAGCGGTTGTTCAAAAAATGATTTTATAGTTTCAATTGGTGGTGGAACTATTTTGGATCTAAGTGCATTTGTGGCTTCTATTTACATGAGAGGAGTTGAATTAATGATGATTCCAACTACCTTAATGGGCCAAGCAGATGCAAGTTCTGCCGGAAAAACATGTATAAATGGAAAACAAACAAAGAATTTAGTTGGAAGTCTCTATATGCCTTTGTATGTATATAACAACATACAAATTTTAAAAACAGCAGACAGATATTCTCGCAGACAAGGCCTTTCCGAGATTTTTAAATATGGATTATTAGGATCAAAAAAACTCATTAAGTATTTAGAGCAATATTCAAGAGATTCTTTGGAAAATGATACTCTTTTATTAAAAATATTAATTGAGACAATAAAAGTAAGAATTAAACTCAGAAAAATTGATCCTTTAGTAAGTAATTTAGGCCATACCTTTGGGCATGCATTTGAGTCTGAATCTAAAAATTTAGTCGCTCATGGAGATGCAATTTCAGTAGGAATTGTTTGTTCATTAAAATTAAGTCTAAAAAAAAGATATATTTCTAAAAAGCTCTATTTTCAATTAATAAAGATTATGAGAGATTTAAATCTTAATATTAATATCGACAAATCCTCAGACGTTAAGAGAGTAGTTAATTTTATGACAAAAGATAAAAAATCTGATGGAGATCTTATAGGATTTGTGCTCCTTAAGGATATTGGAAAAACGGTAAAAACGAAGAATAAAAAATTTTTATTTTTAGACAAAAAATATGTGACTACATTTTTAACTGAATTATATAAAGATAAAGATTTTCTTCTTGCAAACCATTGGAAACAATTAATTAATAATGTTTAGTAATAAAACTATAGTTGTTACGGGTGGCTCATCTGGAATCGGGAAAAAGATAACTGAAGAAATTTTAGCAGAAAAGGGAAGAGTATTCGTTCTGTCAAAAAACGAAAAAAAAATAACATCACTTAATAAAAAATATATTTCAAATAAAAAATTCCTAGGAATTCAATGTGATATATCTGATGAAAATGATGTTAAAGATGCTTTTAATTTTATTTATAAAAAAACTAATCACATCTATGGATTAGTTAATAATGCCGGTATTAATCCTTCAAGAAACGATATTTTGAATACTACTTCAACAGACTGGGAAGATACTATAAATACAAATCTTAAAGGAGCTTTTTTATGTAGCAGGCAGGCGATTAAGTCGATGAAAAAACATAGTCAAGGTTCGATTGTAAATATCTCATCTGTGGCTGCGTTCGGGATGCAGAAAAGAATAGCTTACTCTTCCAGTAAGGCTGGCATAATTGGTTTTACAAAGTCCTTAGCTCGTGATTATGCCTCGAAAAATATAAGGGTAAATTGTATTTGTCCCGGATATGTACCAACTGATCTTGTAAAAATTTACTTATCTAAACTATCCGCAAAGGAAAAAAAGGACCTATATGATAGACATCCAATGGGTAAATTAGGATCAACAGAAGATATAGCCTTTGCTGTAAGTTTTTTACTTTCTAAAAAAGCAAAATGGATAACTGGCATAGTACTGAATGTAGATGGTGGATATGGTATTTTTTAAGAAAGGGTAAAACCTTTTAATGCAATATTCGACTCTTCAATCTTAATAATTTCGTTTACTTTTTGAAGATTAAAATTTCTTATTGACCTATTCTTAATAAAGCTATCTTTAGCAATTTTATAGAAATCTTTATTTAATTCCTTAGTTTTCTTAACATCTGCTAAAAAATGATATCTCAATTTTTCAGGAGTCCATGTTCTAAGATGAGATCTTATTTCCTGGTTGATGTTGTGATTATATCTAGTCAGAAGATTAGTATATTTCTTGGACACTGGGGGAAAGGTATCCACATAAAAAACTTTTTCTTTAGACAAGGTAAAATTTTTTATGTGTGGATCTAATCCTAAGTTGTTTTTCTTACAATTTTTAAGAATTATTTCTATTTGTCCTACAACGTTTTCCATGAAGGATCTAGAGAGTTTCTTACCTTTTAAAATTTCAATTAAGCTTTCACCACAAAACTCATATTTAAAAGTAAGACCTTCCCTAGATATTAATTTTGGCATCGAGACGCCAGCTTTATTGAGCGCCATGTAATAGCTATAAATCAATTTTGAAACTTTTTCGACTTCCTTTTTTGGGATTGTTCTTAAAATATATGTTTTTTTTACAAACTCTTTTTCAAAAATAATTTTAGTATCGTTGATGGTGAAATATTTCTTCATTATTTTTATGATAATTAGAATTTCCTATAAAATAAACCCTAGAGTTTAAGGGACATGGAAGCACTTATATTAGCAGCAGGCTTGGGATCAAGGTTAAGGCCTTATACAAACAAAGTTCCAAAGGCGATGGTTTGTTTTAAAGGAACTGAAATCATAAAACATCAAATTGAAACCTTGCTGTCTCAAGATATAGAAAAGATAACAATTGTTACTGGCTATAAATCAAAAATACTTTATAAATTTTTAGGTGAAACCTTCCCAAAATTAAAATTTAATTTCGTGGAAAATAAAAAATATAATGAAACAAATAGCGCATACTCTGCCATGAGAATATTGAATGATATTAAATCATCATATATTCATATAAATTGCGATATTTTATTTTCAAAGGAAATCTTAAATAACTTAATCAAATTACCAAGGGATAATGTAATTTCAGCTAGAAAGGACATAACCCTTCAAGACTCTATGGAGAATATTATTGAGGTTGAAGGAAGAATAGTAAATATGTCCCTTAGAAAGTCTAAGCACGCGAAATTTAAAGCATTTGGTTTGGCAAAAATAAGTCCAGATGCCTTACAAGCAAATATAAATTTTTTTCAAACTTTAAAAAATGAAGTGCAAAAGCAAGAAAATTATTTTGGTTTGATAAGAATGAATTTAGGAAAGATTGACTATCACTTATTAGAAACTAATAAAAAAAACTTATCTGAAATCAATACTGTAGAAGATCTAAAAAATTGTAAATTTAGTTTTAAAGGCTAATTCTCATATTAGAAATGCAAAAGAAACACGAATTTAAAGAAATCTTAGTAAGTCATTTTAATAAGCAGGGTAACAAAGCTTTTGAGGGTTATGGTTCCTCGTCTTTTCTAAAGAGTTGGCAGGAACCATATCTTTATATGGAAAAATATTTCAATTCAAAAAATTTAGAGGATTGTAATTTTTTAGATTATTGTTGTGGTACAGGTGTTCACTCAATTTATCCTGCTAAATTAGGAGCTCAAGTAACTGGAATAGATTTTTCCTCCAGTTCAATAGAAAGTGCAGTAGAGAGGGCAAAATTTTTTAACGTAGAAGATAAATGCCAGTTCTTATTACAAGATGCTGAAGAAAGTATCTCTTTTCGAGAAAGATTTGATTTTATTATATGTGTTCAAAGTCTTTTATATCTTGATCTAAGCGAGACTTTTAAAAAACTTTCTAAATTACTTACAGATCAAGGTGAATTAATAATAATCGAAAGTGTCGCGGGTAATTATTTTTTTGATTTGAATAGAATTAAAAATGTAAAAAATATATCTCCCAAATTTTCATCTTCCTTAAATAAACTTCATTCAAAAGAGATCATAAATAATGCAGAAAAATCATTTAAGATTCTAAAAGAAGACTATTTTGGTTTTACCACCACTATTTCTTATTTAATTGAAAGAAAATTTAAGGTAACAATTTTTAATAAGTTTTTTTTTGGTCTAGATTATCTTTTAAAAAAAATTCCTTTCTTAAAAAAATATTTTTTTACAATGTTGATAATCTTAAAAAAAATTTAGACCTTAGAGAAAATATGCTCAACTGTTTTTTTTAAGGTTTTTTCCATATCCTGAACGACAAAGCCGATCTCTTTTATTTTAGAATTATCCCCATACCAACTATCTCTCACTCCTTTATAGCTATTTTTATCCCATGAAATTTTAGTCTTCTCTTGTTTCAATATTTTTTTTATATCGTTTGCCAAAGACTTTAGTTCAATTTTCTTGCCACTGCACAAATTATATATTTCTCCTGGTTTTCCTTTCGAATTTATTATTCTTAACCCTTTTACAATATCATCTACATGAAGATAGTCTCTAAACTGGTTTCCACTTCCATTGAGTGTTACTGCGTTGGGATTATTTTTAATTTTTTTTATTAGGTCATATATAAAAAATCTGTTCATATCTTCTCCGTAAACACTGAATATTCTGGCTATCCTTACATCTATTCCAAAAGACTCAAAATATGAAAGTGCTAAACCTTCGATAGCGTATTTAGAAGCGGAATAGGACGATGGAGGAAATAAGGAGTCTGTTTCTTTAAAATAAGTTTTTTTTCTAGAGTCGTAAAGAGAGCCAGAAGAACAAATAATTAACTTTGATTTCCGATTGGTATTAGAAATAACATTGCTAAAGCCTTGGAGCGATTTTATAAATGAAATTTCAGGTTTCTTGATAGAGTCTTCGACAGAGCTTTCTCCAGCTAAAAAGAAAATAATAACCTTTTTATATCGAGCATTGAGTTTTTTAAAAACTAAATCTATCTCTGTCTTGTTATTAATGTTTACAAAATAATGATTGTTATTTATTTTTTCTTTTTTATTATTCTTAGAGATAAAAAAAGTATCTTCATCAACAAAAGACTTTGATAAATTTCTTCCGATAAACCCGGTTGCGCCAATTATAAGACGACAAGAAGGCTTCATATTTCGCCATCTTTGAAGAAAGAGAAATCTTTTTTATTTTCCTTTTCTACTTTGGCTATATTCATATCGTATTCCATCATCTCTTCTACTAAATCATTAAAACTAATTTTTGGTTCCCATGAGAGAATTTTTTTTGCTTTGGCAGAGTCTCCAAGTAGGTTATCAACTTCTGAAGGCCTATAGTATTTTTCATGAACACAAACAATTTCATCCCCATTTTCGGAATTAATTGCAACTTCGTTAGGCCCTTCTCCAGACCATTCTATTTTCAATCCAATCAATTCTGAAGCTAGATTAATAAAATCTTTAACAGAATGTTGTTGTCCTGTAGATATTACAAAATCATCAGGTTCATTGTGTTGTAAAATCAACCATTGAGCATAAACAAAATCTTTTGCATGTCCCCAATCTCTTTTTGAGTCTAAGTTTCCAATATATAGTTTCTTTTGCGTTCCTATTTTTATTCTGCATAAGGCTCTAGATATTTTTCTAGTTACAAAAGTTTCACCCCTTACTGGTGATTCATGATTAAAAAGTATTCCATTTGATGTAAAAAAACCATAAGAGTCTCTATAGTTTTTTACTGTCCAATAAGAATATAGTTTTGAAATTGCATAAGGGGACTGAGGATTAAAAGGAGTGAGTTCATTTTGAGGACTTTCTAATACTTTTCCATAAAGTTCTGATGTTGAAGCTTGATAAAATTTCGTCTCATTCAACGAAAGTATTCTCATTCCTTCTAGTAATCTTAGAGTTCCTATAGCATCAGCATTTGCAGTATATTCAGGTTCTTCAAACGAAACATGCACGTGACTTTGTGCTGCAAGATTATAAATTTCATCAGGTCTAACCTGTTGAAGAATTCTTATTAGACTGGAGGAGTCTGTCATATCTCCGTGATGTAAAAATAATGAAGTATCAGGGACCAAAGGATCTGAATATAGATGATCAACCCTTGATGTATTAAAACTAGAGGACCTTCTTCTTAGGCCATGAACTTCGTAACCCTTTTTTAAGAGAAATTCTGCAAGATATGCACCGTCTTGTCCCGTTATTCCAGTGATCAAAGCTTTTTTCATAATGTATTCTATGCTAATTTAAGTTTTTTTTAAAAAGGTCTATAAATACAAGCAGTAATAATAAATTTTTTATAAATTTTGAAAAATATGACAAAAAAATGCTTGTTAGTAAGCCCGGATTTCCCTCCACCTCTTATAGGAGGTTCCCTTGTTTACGTAAGCACTCTTGTAACTAATACACAAAACTCCTTTGATATTCTCACAGGTTTTAAAAAAAATAATAAAGATGAGATAACTGAGAGTCCAAACAAAATAATTAGATCAAGTTTTATAGCAAACTCAATGAATCCCTCAAGATTTAGTCTCATTAAGATGTATATGTGTTTCTTCTTTTTGATTCCTGCAATGATATTTAGAACTTCTTACAAAGTAATAATTGCTAATGCAGGAGTAATTGGCAATTCAATTTTAATATTTTTGGGAAAATTACTTAAAATCAAAGTAATTTGTATTTCCTATGGCGAAGAGTTAAATGCACCTATCAAAAGCAAGAGTGTAAAAAATCATATCAAAAGGAATTTGATTAAATTTTTTTATAAAAAAGGATCAGGATTTATAGTTGTTTGTCATTTTTGTAAAAATCTTCTTACCGATAAATTTGGAATTGAAAATGATAAAATTGATGTAATTGCTTCATGCCTGTCATTAGAAAAGTTTTCAGAAAATTTATCTATTTCAAAGAAAAAAAATTCTATATTGAGCGTAGGAAGGCTTATAGAAAGAAAAGGCTTCCATCTTCTTATTAAGTCAGTTTTAAGGCTGAGGGAAAAAATAGACAATCTAACTCTTACTATAGTTGGACAAGGCCCTCTTGAAAAAAGTCTTGCAAAGATAATTAATGAAAATAATGCATCAAGCTTTATCCTGCTCCGGACTGAAATTGATGATAAAAATTTAAAACTAATTTATGAGACATCTGAACTATTTGTTTTGGCGAATCATGAACTTAGAAATGGAGACACCGAAGGCTGTCCTTCGGTATTTTCAGAAGCAATGTTTTATGAGCTTCCTTCGATAGGAGGGAAATATGCTGGTGTAGAAACTGCAATTATAAATAATGAAAATGGCTTAGTTGTAAATATGAAAAAAGACTCTGATCTTGACGAAGCCATAGTGAAAATACTTGAAAATGAGGCTATGAAAGATAATTTCATAGTTAATGGGAAGAAAAAGTTATTGAGAGACCACCACCCTCGAGTGGTGGGTAAACAATTCGAAAAATCTATTGAGAGATTTCTAAACGACAAGCCAGCAACAGGTTTCCAAAAAAAATTTAATTCATCCACTCCATCTATAAATATATAATCCAGCATGAACAAAAAAATTCCTTTTTTCGATTATCCTCAACTCTTTAATTCTTATGAACAAGACCTAACAAATATTTTTAAAGATGTTGGTAAAAGAGGTGCATTCATAATGCAAAAAGATTTAGAAGAATTTGAAACAAATTTATCAGCTTATACAGAAGCAAAACATGCTATCGGGGTAGCTAATGCCACTGATGGTCTTCAAATTTGTCTGATGGCTGGAGAGCAAAGTAATCAAGGAGAAGTTTTAATAAGTTCTCATACAATGATAGCTACAGCTTCTGCTATCCATTATGCTGGAGGTACACCCGTTCCAGTCGAGTGTGGAAAAAATTTAATGATTGATATCAGTTCCGCAGAAAAAGCATTAACAGAAAAAACAGTTGCCATTATGCCAACACAACTTAATGGAAGGACTTGCGATATGGACGAGATAATGAATTTTGCAATTAAAAACAATTTAGCAATATATGAAGATGCTGCTCAGGCTTTAGGTTCTAAGTTTAAAAATAAACATGCAGGAACATTCGGAGTAGCGTCTGCGATAAGTTTATATCCTGCAAAAATATTAGGTTGCCTTGGAGACGGTGGGGCAATCTTAACTAATGACTCAGACGTCTACGAACGAATAATACTTCTAAGAGATCATGGAAGAGATCCTAATTCAGGAGAAGTTATTTCTTGGGGATTTAATTCTCGATTAGATAATATTCAGGCAGCGTTTCTTAATTATTTTTTTTCAAAATATGATGAAGTAATTTCAAAACGAAGGTACTTCGCACAGCTTTATGATCAAGGTTTAAAAGAAATTGAAGAAATCTATTTGCCAGAACCTCCCAACAATGGAGACCATTTTGATGTTTTTCAAAATTATGAAATCCAAGCAAAAAACAGAGATGAATTAAGAGAATTTTTGTCAAAAAATGGTATAGGCACATTAATTCAATGGGGAGGAAAAGCTATTCATCAATTTAAAGGTATCGGTATGGAAAAGAATTTACCAGTGACAGATCAAATTTTTTCAGAAATTTTAATGCTTCCCTTAAATTTATTCATTAGTGAAAATGATGTGAAATATATAATTGAAAAAATAAAAAATTTTTACATCAAAAATTAAATGTCGAATAGTAAAGAATTAGCAAAAAAAATAAGATTACATGCCTTAGAAATGACCCATTTGGGAGGAAGTTCCCATATTGGCTCTATACTATCAATCGCAGATATCTTAGCTGTTCTTTATGAAGATATATTATTTTTCAGCCCAAAAAATCCTGAACTTGAGAATAGAGATAGGTTTATTTTAAGTAAAGGGCATTCTGGAGCAGGAGTCTATGCTGCCTTAGCTGAAAAAGATTTTTTTCCAGTATCCGAACTTAAGAAACATTATTCAGATGGCTCAAAATTTTCCGGACATGTTTCTCATAAAGGAGTTCCTGGTGTTGAATTTTCTACTGGTTCACTAGGACATGGTTTATCTGTCTCATGTGGTTTGGCTTTGTCTGCTAAGTTAAACAAACAAAAACATAAAATTATTTGTTTGATGAGCGATGGAGAATGCGACGAAGGCTCTAATTGGGAAGCTGTTTTATTTTCTGCTCACCATAATTTAGATAATTTATTTGCAGTTATAGATTACAACAAATTGCAAAGTATTCATTCTCCTGAACAAACTCTAAACCTAGAACCATTCAAAGATAAATGGGAGACTTTTGGCTGGAATGTTCAAGAAGTAGATGGCCATGACCATAAAAAATTAAATGAGATTTTTAACTCTAAATCATTAAATAAAAGACCAAATTGCATAATATGTCATACAGTAAAGGGAAAGGGAGTTTCATTTATGGAAAATAATAACCTTTGGCATTACAGAAGTCCTCAAGGTGAAGAATATCTTAAAGCAAAAAAGGAATTGGAAGAGGAGTTGTAGTTGAGAGATGCTTTTGTAAAAAAACTAAATGAGTTGGCAGAAGAGGACGAGTCAATTTATTTCATTACTGCAGATCTAGGATTTGGTGTATTCGATGAGTTTTCAAAAAATTTCCCTAATCAATATCTCAATGTCGGTGTAGCTGAACAAAATATGACAGGAATTGCTACAGGACTTGCACTGGAAGGAAGAAAAGTTTTTACATACTCTATAGCAAATTTTGCTACCTTGAGATGTCTGGAGCAAATAAGAAATGATGCAGCTTATCATGAGGTGAATTTAACCATTGTTGCATCTGGAGGAGGATTTACTTATGGAGCTCTTGGTATGTCGCACCATGCGACTGAGGATATTTCAATTATGAGGTCAATACCTAATATAGAAGTAGTCTCTCCATGTACTGCATGGGAAACCTACCATGCAACTGATGCGCTTTCAAAGTCACAAGGAGTGAGTTATTTGAGAATAGAAAAAGGAGGTATACAATCTCCGCCTGAAAAAGATACTGTTTTCAAGCTAGGTGAGGCTATTGAAATGAGAAAAGGAGATGATATTTCAATAATTGCAACCGGAGGAATTATTGTGGATTGTTTGAAAACAGCAGATTTGCTCAAACAAAAAGGAGTAAATGCACAGGTTATTTCAATGCATACAATAAAACCTTTAGATAAGTCTTTGATAAAAGATTGTGCAATAAAAAATAAAAAAATAATCACTGTAGAAGAGCACAATAAAATAGGCGGGTTAGGTTCTGCTGTTTCAGAGGTACTTGCTCAAAATAATCTTGATTGCGATTTAAAAATAATTGCTCTTGAGGACACTTTTTCATCGATAGTAGGCAGTCAAGAATTTTTGAGAAAATTTTATAAACTCGACTCAGAGACAATTTTTAGCGAGGCATTAAAATTGATTGAGTAATGATAAAAAGATCAATAGATATTTTATTTTCAATTTTTATCTTAATTGTTGTAAGCCCAATCATATTTATTTTTTCATTTTTAATTTGGTTAGACGATAAATCAAATCCAATTTATGTAGCTAAACGAATAGGAAAAGATAGTAAGGAATTTAATTTTTATAAATTGAGATCTATGATTGTTAATGCCGATGTTACCGGCGTGGACTCTACATCAGCCTCAGATATTAGAATTACCTCTATAGGAAAATTAATAAGAAAATTTAAAATCGATGAACTGCCGCAATTTTGGCATGTTCTTATCGGTAAGATGTCTCTTGTAGGCCCTAGACCAAACGTTTGGAACGATGTAAAAATTTATACCGAGATAGAAAAAAAACTTTTATCAGTGAAACCAGGAATTACTGATTTTTCATCAATTGTTTTTTCTGATGAAGGTGAAATTCTCTCAAAGTTTGAAGATCCAGATTTAAAATATAATCAATTAATAAGACCATGGAAAAGCAGGTTAGGATTGTTTTATATAAAAAAAAGAAGCTTTATTCTAGATACATTGTTAATATCCGTCACGATAATTGCTATTTTTAAGAAAAAAATTGCTAACAAATGCATTGTTAAAATACTTGAATTTTATAACGCTGATATTGATTTAATTAGAGTTTGCAGGAGAGACACGGAACTAGTCCCTTATCCACCACCAGGAAGCAAGAAAATAGTAAAAGAAAGATAGATTACAAACCTATGATTTTTTCTAAGTTACACTCTTTATATTGGAGAGTTTTAAACAAATTAAAGAGAACTTTAAAAAAAAGATCTTGGACAAAAAACCCTGCTAATTATTCCACTACCTTCTTTAAAGAAGGTTTACAACTTTTGGAGCCACACATGTTAGGAGAAGCAACCATTAAAAAACTTATTTCTAACACCAATGTCATTGAAGAAGCTCTTTTGGTTCTAAATAAGTTAGAAGTAAATCATGACATAAATTTCATAATAGATTTTTACAAGAAAGGATTGAATTTATATAAAGATAATTGGGTTTATGCTGATATAAATACAGCTTTGATAGGCCTTAGTAGGGTTATGAAAATTGAAAATTATATGGAAATTGGTGTCAGAAGAGGGAGATCAATGTGTATGCTAGCCTCTCAGCAAAAGGAAGCAAATTTTTACGGTTTTGATATGTGGGTTGAAGATTATCACGACTCACCAAATCCCGGACCTGATTTCGTTAAAAAAGAACTTGAAAAGGTAGGGTTTCAAGGGAATGCAAATTTTATAAATGGAGACTCAAAAAATACTGTTCCTGAATTCTTTAAAAAAAATCCTGATTTATTTTTTGATATCATTACTATAGATGGGGATCATTCTTTAAGAGGAGCAAAAAAAGATATTAAGAACATTTTACCTAGACTAAAGATTGGTGGAGCAATAGTATTTGATGATATTAGTTCTCAAGAGCACTCTTATTTAAGGAAGCTTTGGATAAAACAAATAAAAAATAAAGATAATTATTATTCTTATGAGTTTACTGATATTGGACTAGGCATAGCAGTAGGGATAAGAAAGTATTAATAATTTAGGCTGAGTGGCAGAGTGGTCATGCAGCGGATTGCAAATCCGTCTACGCCGGTTCGATTCCGACCTCAGCCTCCAATTTATAAAAACAAAAAAAAATAAAAATCTAAACAATAAATTACATTTTTCTAGATTACTTAATAAGGTAGAATAATTTTTTTGTTTGCCCGGGTGGTGGAATTGGTAGACACAAGGGACTTAAAATCCCTCGAAGGCGACTTCGTGCCGGTTCAAGTCCGGCCCCGGGTACCACTTTAAAAACCCTTAACGAATTCAGAAATAAGTTTTTTCGCTGATGAAAGGTTATCCTCAACAAGAAGCTCTTTTAGAGAATTTTTAAGATTTTTTATATCATCAATCGGATATTTTTCTTCTACTGCTTTTTTTATATCTTCGTGATCTGTGGGAAGAGGGTTATCACTCAACAGTAGTTCTTCATATAATTTTTCTCCTGGCCTTAGACCAGAAAAAACAATTTTTATTCCATTTTCTTCTCCATTGTAAGCAACCGAGTTACCTGAAAGTCTAATCATTCTTTCGGCAAATTCTTTAATTTTTATGGGATCTCCCATATCTAGTAAAAAAACCTCACCACCTTTTGCCATTGCTCCCGATTGTAAAACTAAACTTGCTGCTTCTTTTATCGTCATAAAAAATCTATTCACATCTTCGTGTGTTACTGTAACTGGACCTCCATTACTAATTTGTTCCCAAAATAGAGGTACTACCGAACCAGAAGAATTTAAAACATTTCCAAACCTAACCATAGAAAAGACTGTTTTGTTAGCCTCACTATCTTGGAATGCTTGCAAAGACAACTCTGCCAATCTTTTTGTTGCGCCCATCAAATTTGCAGGGTTCACAGCTTTATCTGAGGAAATAAGAATAAATGATTTAACATTATATTTACTAGCGATAGAACATAAGTCATAAGTTGCAAAAAAATTATTTTCTATAGCGGAACTAAAGTTTTCTTTAGATTGAAGCAAAGGTACATGCTTATAAGCTGAAGCATGGTAAATGTAATCTATATTATTTTTGCTAAGTAGTTTTTCCATTTCCAGAATATCTTGGACATCTTTCAAAATAAAATTCATGGACTCTAGATTTTTATAAGACTGAAAACTCTCTTTTAGTTTAAATAAATTAAACTCTGATGAATCTACAAAAAATAAATTCGCAGGCCTAAGATCTGCAATTTGCTTAGATATTTCTGAACCAATTGATCCGCCTGCGCCTGTAATAAGTACGTTCTTATCTTGAAAACTATTATCAAGAAGATTTTTATCGGGAATTTTGATCTTACGATCTATCAAATCAGACACACTCACATCTTCAATGGATAATTTTGTTTCCAAAGCTCCATAGTTATAAGGTATTGTTTTAACTTGAACCTCAAATTTCTCAAGAGAGGAGATTATTTTCCTCCTCTCTTCGGCAGAAATTCTCACGATCGCCATTACTATCAGTATATTTGGAAAGGATTTCTTTATTTTTTCTATTTTTTTCTGACCTCCAAGAACCTTGTAACCGAGAATATTAAAGTTTTTTAATTTAGGATCATCATCTATGAAGCCTATCATCCTATATCTAGGATTTTGTGAAATTGAAGCAGCTGTTTCTCTTCCGGCTTGACCTGCACCATAAATTAAAATTGGAGAAGAAAATTCTTCAGATTTAAGAGACAGGAAGTTGTATGCAATTGATCTAATCAAAACTATCTGAAAGAAGACTGTAAAGAGATTCACTATTCCCAAAATAATTGATTTTGAAATCATAGAGGATATTGAAAATGAAGTTACACTCAATAAGAGACAGTAGGATATAAGACCAAATATTCTGTCAGTTCCTACTAAGTTCATGACACCAGATGACCTAAAAAAAGACTTATAGCCGTTTAAAACACTAATAATTGTTAAAGAAACTGCATTTATTAAAAGTATTTGAAACAAAGAAAATTTTAAATACTCCAGTAAAATAGGCGAAAAAGTTTCTATTGATTTATAGAAGAAATCATTAGAAGAAAAAGTGTAAACAGCAATAAAAATGGAATTTAGAATCAAAATATCAGTAAATACAAGCAATACCGTCTTTTGATTTCTAGACAAGCGGATAATATATTCTCTTATGATTTTAATCATAATTATTTTTTAATTGGTATTTGCTTTATTATAAGCCTTATTTAACAAAGGTTATATTTTGAAACTGAATAATCTAAACAAGGTTGTAGTTCCTATTGCTGGATTAGGGACGAGAATGCTACCTGCAACAAAGGCAATTCCCAAAGAAATGCTGCCCATAGTAACCAAGCCTATTATCCAATATATTGTAGAAGAAATTATCGAAGCCGGTTTTAAAGAAATTATTTTTATAACTCATTCTAGTAAGTCCTCGGTTGAAAATCATTTTGACCAAAGCTTTGAACTAGAAACTGTCTTAGAAAAAAGAGTTAAGAGAGGTTTGTTGAAGGAAATTAAATCCATTTCAAATCTTAAAACATCAATACATACAATTAGACAAGGACATGCTTTGGGTCTTGGCCATGCTATTTTATGCGCTAAGCCAATTATTCAGAACGAACCATTTGCAGTAGTTCTTCCAGATATGCTTATTAAAAATTCAGATAAACAAAATGACCTTTTTGAGTTAAAAAAAGCCTTTGAAATAAGTGGAAAATCCCAAATCTTAGTTGGAAAAGTCCAAAAAAAAGATATTTCAAATTATGGGATTGTTAAGATAAATAATTTGAATATCGAGTCTATTATTGAAAAACCATCAATAAATAAAGCTCCTTCAAATCTTTTTGTAATTGGAAGATATATTTTTGAAAACAGTTTTTTTGCTTATTTACAGAAAAATAAAACTTCAAATAAAACAGGTGAATTTGAATTGAGTTCAGCAATTCAGAATTTCATAGAAGCTAGCAATGAGGTTATGTGTAAAAAGCTCATGGGTAATTATTATGATTGTGGAGACAAATTAGGATATTTAAAAGCTATTGTAGACTATGCGCTTCAGGATGAAGAATACGGAAAAGATTTTAAAAACTACATAAAAAAAATAACTCGATGAGTAATCCAAAAAAAATTGTCGTTATAAGCGGAGGATTTGATCCTATTCACAGCGGTCATATTTCCTATCTAAAGGGTGCAAAAAAATATGGTGATCATCTTATAGCGCTATTAAATAGCGATGATTGGCTAGTTAAAAAGAAAGGAAAATACTTTCTTCCTTTCTTTGAAAGAAAGATAATTTTAGAGAATATAAATTTAATAGATGAGGTACTAGCTTTTGATGATGATAAATTAGGCTCATGTATCGAAGGTCTAAAAAAAATTAGAGATAAGTATCCTTTCGCTCAAATAATTTTTTGTAATGGAGGTGACAGGAAAAAAGAAAATATTCCTGAAATGTCATTAAAAGATATTGTTTTTAAATTCGGTGTAGGAGGAGACGATAAAAAAAACTCATCAAGTTCTATTTTAAAGGATTGGTCGTATGATAAAGAAAACAGAGTTTGGGGATCTTTTTACAATCTTTTCATAGATAAAAACATAAAAGTAAAGGAGCTAGTTATTTCTCCAAATCAGGGAATGAGTTTTCAAAGACATTTTTTTAGAAATGAAATTTGGTTCGTCAGTAAAGGTTCTTGTTTAATAAAACATAGTAAAAATTCTGAGAATGATAAACAGGAATACGAACTCACAAAAGATGATGTTTTTCATGTAAAAAAAAATGAATGGCATCAAATTATTAATCCGCATGTAGAAGAATGTAAAATCATCGAAATTCAGTATGGAGATAAAGTAGAAGAGTCGGATATCGAAAGACTATATTATTTCAACTCACAAGATTAGACTGCAATGAAAATAAGATCTTTCTTGAGAAGAAAATTAAAGAGAAAAAGGAATTCTCATTTTATTTTTTCTAAAAATGACCTTGATTTTTTAGACTCAGAACTTTCAAAAAGCAAAATTCTTGGTATTGACACGGAATTTGATTGGAGGACAACTTATTTTCCAAATCTCTCTTTAGTTCAAATTGCAACTGAAACAAAATTATTTCTTATTGACTGTTTAAAGGTTTCTGCTAACTCAATTTTAAAAAAATATCTTGAAGATGAAAATTATCTCAAAATATTCCACTCTGTCAGAAGTGATGCAACAGTTTTAAGTAAATGTTTAGATTGTAAAACAGAAAATGTATTTGATATTCAAATTGCTGAGAAGATTCTCTCTAAAGGAGAGATAAAGTCTTACGGAAAAATAGTAAACAAACATTTTGGAATTAAGTTGAAGAAAACTGAAACTAATTCAAACTGGTTAAAAAGACCTTTATCAGATGAACAAATTAAATATGCTCTAGATGATATTGATTTTCTTATTGAGATATATGGTTATCAAGTAAAGTCATTATCTAAAGTAAGCTTGATGAATAAAGCAACATTGGATTCTGAAAAAGAAGCTAAACTGGGAAATCTATCTTTAAAAAAAGTAAGATTAAAAAAAATTCAAAATAAATTCTCTAAAAGAAATATAGAAATTTTCATTTGGAGAGAGGATTTGGCTAAAGAAGAAAACGTGCCGCCTGCTTATATTTTTAAAGATAAACATTTAAAAAAACTTTCAAAGATTGATCCTAAAGACAATCACGCAAAAAGAAAAATAATGACTATTGTTGGAGATACTAATTTAACCGAGAATTTCATTTCTACTTTTTTATAAATAATGTTTTGGATATTTTACTTTTTGATTTCCTTTGCAATTAGTTTTTTGCTTTCTTTGATTGTTAAAAAACGAATATTAAAGATTTTAATATTTAGCTTTTCTTTTTCTTTGATGATTTCTTTTTGGTTTAAAAATCCAGGAGATAATAATATCGCTCCAATATTTTCTATATTTTTACTCGAATCAACTATCTTAGAAGAGAACGGTTTGATGAGACTTTTAAGGCCTTTTGCTTTGACAACTTTATTTGTGACAGCTCTAACTTTTATATTTTGGAAAAAAAATACTAAAAGTTGATAATTTTAGCCTCAAGATTTTCAAGATTAACAATACCTATCTGATTTTTTCCTTTCATAAAACCTGCACATTCTCCAGGATTAAATATCAAACAATTATTTATATTTTCCTGTCTATATCTATGAGTATGTCCGTGTAAAATTAAATCATTTTCCAGAGTCATATTTTCATTTATTAATTCTGGATGATGCAAAACAATTATCTTTTTTTTAACAATATTTTCAAAGTAAGGTTCATCAAAAATTTTACAGTTGAACTCTTTCGCTGCAATTTCAAGACTCTTTTTTTCCAATACATCATTGTTCCCTATTATTGCAACCAAAGGACAGTTTAAGTCTTTAAAAACTAGTAAGGATTTTGGAAGAGAAATATCTCCAGTGTGAAAGACTTTTTCCACTCCATTTTCGTTGAAAATGGAGCAGATAGTTTTGATGTTTTTTAGATTATTATGCGTATCGCCAGTTACGCCAATAATCACTTATACTTTTTCTAAAATATGTATTCCGCAAGCTGTGCCAAGACCGATAACATGAGTCATTCCAAGTCTTGCACCTTCAACTTGTCTCTCGCCAGCTTCACCTCTTAAATGAGTGCATACCTCATAAATATTTGCAATTCCGGTAGCTCCCAGAGGATGTCCTTTTGATAAAAGACCGCCTGAGACATTAACAGGAACTTTTCCTCCCAACTCAACATGACCTTCATCAATCATTTTTCCAGCCTCACCATCTTTACAAAGACCTAGGTTTTCATAGTGCAACATTTCAGCAGTAGCGAAACAATCATGAAGTTCAACTAAGTTAATATCTTCAGGACCTACACCAGCCATTTCATATGCTTGTTCAGCAGCTAATCTAGTACATGCATTTACATCAGGCATAACAAGGTCTCTATCTGTATATGGATCACTTGCCATTGCAGAAGCTCTTACTTTTACAGCTCTTTCCATACCTAGTTCTTTTGCTTTTTTTTCAGAAACTAAAACTGCTGCAGCAGAACCATCAACATTTACAGAACACATTAACTTTGTATTCGGATAGGAAATCATTTCTGCATTCATGACAACATCTAAAGGAGTTTCAATTTGATACATCGCTTTAGGATTCATTGTGGAATGGTGATGATTTTTAACTGAGATTTTTGCAAATTGCTCAAAAGTTGTTCCATGATCTTTAGAATGTTCCATGCCTGCTTCAGCAAATACACATGGCATCGTTCCAGATCCTAATAAACCTTCTTTAGGAATTCCGTCTCCGCCTCCGGCGCCACCTAAAAGACCTTTACCCATTTGTTCAACTCCTACAGCTAACACCACGTCATACATCCCAGCTTTTATGGACATCCATGCCTCTCTGAAAGCAGTAGCTCCTGTTGCACAAGCATTTGCACAATTAACTACAGGAATACCTGTTTGACCAATCTCTTGCAGAATTCTTTGACCAACCATTGCGTTAGCTTGGCCAAGATTTCCACAATACATAGCTTGCATATCTTTTATAGTCAAGCCTGCATCATCTAAAGCCATTAAAGCTGCTTCGGCTCCAATATTTGGCACCGTTCTGTCTGGAAATCTACCAAACTTAATCATATCAACTCCTAAAACGTATACATCACTCATAATTTCTCCTTTTTGTATATTTTA
>TARA_B100001113_G_scaffold75136_1_pt1 | contig 64027 bp, 68 predicted proteins | sample TARA_B100001113 | Tara Oceans TARA_B100001113 (sample SAMEA2622402) | marine metagenome | biome: marine biome (ENVO:00000447); feature: deep chlorophyll maximum layer (ENVO:xxxxxxxx); material: "saline water (ENVO:00002010), including plankton (ENVO:xxxxxxxx)" | depth 50 m | reverse complement strand
TTTTTTGTATGTACGTATTGTATTAATCACCTAAAACTGGAGAGTCACCTTCTGCTACTGGTAAGTCTGGGGCTTCATCTTCATTTCTCTGTAACCAATCTTCTTGTTCATCTGGTATATCAGTATCAGCAAATATTGCTTCTACTGGACATTCAGGTACGCAAGCTGCACAATCTATACACTCATCTGGATCTATAACTAGATAAGTATCCGTTTCACGAAATGCCTCGACCGGACATACTGCTACACAATCCTGATATTTATGCCCTACACAAGCTTCTGTTACTACATGAGTCATACTTTCTTTCATATACCCGAGGTAATCGGTACATTTGAATACTTGTCTAATTTATTTAATCATTCATATTTTTTTATCAATTCTAAAATTATTCTTTCAGGAGAATCTCCTGGATAACACTCTATCTTAAAAATTCCTTTTGCCACTAATTTCTCTTTGTTACTATTTATTTTTATTTCTTTAGATACTAAATTGGATACATCAATTCTGATATGAAAATTTTTATTTTCATCAATTCTCTTAGATATACCATCTCCTACTATTTCTTTTAAGGCAGTCTTTCCTAATCTGAAAAGTGATTCGCGTGATTCTCTCTTATTTTCAACTTTGGCAATTATTGTTTTCTGTTTAGCACCATGAATTGATTTTCCATTTTCTACATTTATTACTGCATGCTCTCCTGCAATCCATTTAATACTCTCTATTATTAATGCAGAATCATCCAATTCACTTACATGAACTCTCCACGTCGCACTGTGCAAACTCATAACTATTCCAAAACTCACTAGTCTTTCAAATAATTCATTACATTATTACTAATTTTAATGTGACTCGTTCAAATACTCGACTGATTTCGGAAGGCTTGCAATTGGGGCAGCCCCCAACATTCGAGGTCTTTATTATGGCAAAAGGAGCATTATCAAGGGCAGCAGCAAGAAAACAGAAAGATAAATGGAAAGCAAAACGTTGGTATTCAATCAGAGCTCCTAGAAATCCCTGGTCTTTCAAAGTGATCGGAGAAACTTTGGCAGAAGACGACTCCTTAGTTTTAGGCCGTCATTATGAGATAATGCAAAATGAACTTGATGGTGATTTTTCTAAAATGCATGTCAAAATAAGATTTAATGTAACCGATGTAGTCAACAAAGATGCTTTAACTGAATTTATTGGATATGACTTGATGAAAGACCATGTACGCAGATTAGTTCGGAGAGAAAGAGGAAAAATCGATGATACGGTTGATTTAGTATCTAAAGATGGTTTTTACATCAGGTTTAAACCATTAATTATCTCAAGAGCAAGGATAAAAGCAAGTCAAAAGCAACAAATGCGTACTATAGCAAGAAATGTCATATTACGAGTCGGAGCAAATTCAACATGGTTAGATATCCAAAAATCATTATTTGATGGAACATTGGAAAATACAATTAAAGATGAAGTGACTAAAATTCAACCAGTGAAAAACCTTCTTATTAGAAGAGTACAACTGCTTCAAGCTGGTGTTTTTGTAGACGAAGGGCCAACACTAGATGAAATTCATGAGATAGAAAAATCCAAAGAGGAAGTAGTTGAACAAGAAAATGACGTTCTAGTTGCAGCAGAAGCAGGTGCAGAAATTTCAGAATTAGCCGATGAATCATCCGAAGAGGAAGAAATTAACAATGTTGAAGAAACTAATGATGTAAAATCTTCAAATGATATTGTTGATTATGCCTCTATGACAGTCGCCGAATTAAAAGAATTATTAAAAGAAGCCGGAAAACCTGTTTCTGGTAAAAAGGCTGACTTAATTGCTAGATTAAATTAATGATACCTAATTCCTTTTATTAGTGTTGGCAAGTGGAACAACATGGTCCGCATCTCTGTAATATACGGCACTGGGATGACCAATCTACCAATTCTATTTTCCGAATCTTTGAATTCATCCTTGATTTCCTTAAGATGTGAAACCGAATGGGGAGATATTCCATTGACATTAATTTCAGAAAATAATTTTCAGATATCATTTCTTTATCGTCACCATTCAGTGAATAACCTAGTTACGCCCCCTCATTCGATTGAACACAGAGGAAACATATATGCTGTTGCAAGCACTTCTCCTGATATTATAGTAAGCATAAATTCCGTTGGCTCAATTTCTTCCTTAACCAGGCCAGGAGATATTGCATTAGCTTCAGATATAATTGATTTTGCGGATTTTTCGTGGTCATTTCACGATATCATGGCCTTTCACTCCGATAGAACATCATTATTTGATTCCAAGGCAGTTTCAATAATTTCGAATATTTTAGATGAAAAATATGGCATTAGTCCAGAAAATGTAATCGTCGCACAATGTAATGGCCCACAATTTGAAAGTCCTGCAGAAATAAATGCCTTGGAAAAATTAGGTGCAGATGTAGTTAATATGACCTTAGGACCAGAATCTAGGTTAATTTCAGAAAAGTCTATCCCGCATATCTCTTTAGTTTGTTCTTCTAATTGGGCAGCAGGGAGGAATCCACAAGATTCTAAAATACCAATAAACCATGAAGAAGTAAAAAATATTTCTTCTAGTCTGGAAAATCTAATTATCGATTGTGTAAATTCTTTAATTAACAATTACTCTGTCTGAGATAACTTTGTTGACTTGGTTACTATCAGAGCCACATGCGTAGGCCTTTGAGTGTCGAAGAATGGGTATCCTCTGAAGAATTTGTTTCACCTGATGGACTATGGACATCAATGATGTCCAGAGTCGCATCTTTCCATCAAAAATACGAGTTTTCAAAGCCAGAGAATAAAGGTCATGACATGGGATATAGAATAGCTTTGACCGTTGAAGAATTAGGGGAATTTTCTGCAGCAATAACAAAAGGAAAAACAAAAAAAGCTATTTCCGAAGAATTATCAGATTTACTAATTCTTATAATGGGGCATGCATTAGCACTAGAAATAGATCTAGAAAAAGAATTTCATGATAAGATGAATGTAATAATGAAAAGGAAATCAAAAATGACTGATTTAGGAATTCGAGTCACTGATTACAAAGATTAAATTTATTTTTTTTTCCACACGGAATAAATGGTATCATAATCGTCATATTCATTCTTGGTTTTTTTTTCCAAAATTTCTTCTTTCCAATCTTCCCTGTCCCATTGTGGAAATTTGACTTCTCCACTTTTTTGTGTATTTACTTCTGTAACATGTATCTCATCTACTCTGTCAAGAAATAACTCATAAATCTTTGAACCTCCAATTATCCAACACTCCTCACATCCCTCTGAATAAGCAATTTCAATTGCTCTACCTGGATAAAGAGCATTTGAAGCACCCTCAGATTTCCATTCTGAATCTCTCGACATTACAATATTCAATCTTCGTGACAAAGGCTTATATTTTTTAGGCAAACTATCCCAAGTCTTCCTGCCCATTATTACTGCATTATTCCCGTTAGATTCTGTTATTTTTTTGAATCTTTTAATATCGGATGACAATTTCCATGGTAATTCTCCTTTGCGTCCTATGATTCCTTCTTTATCCATAGCCACTATCATTGCAATAAGCATCTTCAATCCTCATATAGATATTGGCGCTGATATATGAGGGTGATGTTGATATCCTTCTATAGATATATCCTCATAACTAAAATCATCAATATTTTTAATCTCATCATTCAATATTAATTTTGGAAGATTCAAAGGTTTTCTACTTATTTGCATCTCTGCCTGTTCTAAATGATTAAGGTACAAGTGACAATCTCCTCCCGTCCAAATAAATTCTCCCGGTTCAAGATTGCAAACCTGCGCAATCATGTATGTAAGGAGGCTGTATGAAGAAATATTGAATGGAACTCCAAGAAAGGCATCCGCGCTCCTTTGATATAATTGGCAAGATAATTTCCCATTATTGACATAGAATTGGAAAAAGGCATGACAAGGCATTAATGCCATGTCTTCTAATTCACCCACATTCCAAGCAGAAACTATAATTCTCCTACTATCTGGATTTTGTTTAATCATGTCAATTGCTTGTTTAATTTGATCTATGGCATTTCCATTCTTAGTTTTCCATTTTCTCCATTGTTCTCCATATACTGGGCCTAAGTTGCCATCAGAATCTGCCCATTCATTCCAAATCTTAACACCATTTTCTTTAAGATAATTTATATTTGTATCGCCAGATAAAATCCATAGTAGCTCATGTATGACACTTGGCCAATGAATCTTTTTTGTTGTGATTGCAGGAAAACATTTAGTTAAGTCAAATCTCATTTGATGGCCAAATACAGATTTAGTGCCAGTTCCGGTTCTATCAGTTTTTTCTTGCCCTTCCTCAAGAATCCTTCTGAGAAACTCCAAGTACTGTTCCATGTCATTGTCCAATGGCAGTCAGTCCTTCAACGCTACGGAAAGTATAGTCAAGGAGCACCTAAATTTTTCAGATTCTTCATTATTTGATCTGTAAATTTTCTGTAAATTTTTTTCATTTTCACTTCCCTATCTTCGGGACTGAGGTTTATCATTTCTTTAATTCTATCACTATCCATGTCACCGCCATTCTTATTCAGCAACCATTGATTAAAAGTCATTGGCTCGTCTATGTTAACATTAATTTTTTTCCAAAATCTAATTATATTATCGCCCGGTTTCATAACTTCTCTAGTACCAATCAGCGCCATTGGTAATACAGGGACATCTGGGAAACTAGCAGATAATCTAGCTACGCCAGTTTTACCCTTTTGTAAAAATGGAGCCTCATCGTTTCTAGATCTGGTTCCTTCTGGGAATAAACCTAGGCATAGGCCTGAATTCAATACATCAGCAGCTCTTGCTAATGCATCTCTTGCACCAGTATCTCTGAATGTTTCAATCTGTCCTGTTGCTCTCATTATTGTGCGATTCGGTTCTTTAGTGAAATGACCTTCTTTGGCCAAGTAATGTACTGGTCTACCTATTCCCATTATTTTAACCACAGGGTCGATATTTGAGATATGATTTCCTATTATTATTACAGGTCCTTTTTTTGGAATCTTTTCTATTCCGGTATAGTTTACCCTAGTCAAACTACGTCCAATTATACGTATGTATTTGACTAGGAACTTATAGAAAATCGGCGTTTTAAAGACCTCTCCAGTACCTTCTATTTTTACAAGTTGAGAGAATTCTTTGAGTTCCTTCTCCAAACTACTCTCCATGCCTTTACCGTGATGCATTTATTGTTTAGCCTTTACTAAATTTAGCAAGTACTCATATCAGAGTATTATTTCCGAGTAACATGAACAAGACTACTGCAGCAAGTTTTGTTATGATAATTATTTTTACTATACCCACATTATCTCCAGTAGTCACGGCTGAATGGGAATCAGATGGTTGGATTAAGAATCTCATCGGTCCAGATAGATTATCTATGGGCGATGAATTTGGTTGTCATGGTTTTGAGAATAAAGATATAAATGAAAATCCATACTTAATTGAAGAGTGTAAGAATTATCTTATCTCAAATACAAATGCATCAAGATGGGGAACAAATCCAATTTCCTTTGGCACACCACCGGGAGATGTGAATCAAAAATTAACTACAAATTTACTCGATTCCGGTTTTAAAATTGTAGGCGATAAAGTTACTAATGTTCCGTCTGATTTATTTGTTGCAGAGAGAAATGGGGGGAGTATGGAGAAAAATGTTGCTAATATTTCCCTAATTGCCGATTCACCAAAAGACTCACTGGTTAGCATTTATTGGATTGCAAGGATACATGACCTTAGAATAAGAGAAGATAAAACGTTATTGAGTTGGTTAGAGAACAACGAATCTCTATGGTATACGACATGGGGGGAGTGGTATAATCATAAATTATCTAGTAAAAATATAGAACTGTCTAACGTTGATAATATGCTTTACATAACATTACCAAATGATATAAATAATTCGTGGAATGTACCCGGAAGCATACATATCAAAACTAATAACTCAATTATTTCAGTTAAAGATTCTCAAGGTAATAATTTTCCTAAATTAGATCCAACCGACCAAAATTTAAAAATCGGATGGCGAAATCACAGTGGAGGAATAATAGTAACTCTTAATTCAGGCGCAAATCTCTCTTTGGAAATGCAAAATAGTTCCGATTATACTTTGCAACATAATCCTATTTATACTTTCAACAATTTACATCACTCAGTTACAGTTGTGGGTCACCATGTCACAAACATGAGAGAATGGGCATCAGATTTTCTTGAATCTCCTGTGCTATTTACATGGCTGATAGAGAGAGGGGCAGAACCAAATTTTAATTGGCCAATAATCTTCATAGCCATAGGAACTTTAATTGCCACCCCACTCGCTATCAGATGGTTAATATCTATGGATGCCAAAGAAATTATTGACTACGCAGAATGATATATTTTTTCTTCGATTATTTCTATTTCTTCTTTTTTTAATTTAGAGATGATATTTTTAATTACTTTGGTTTCTAAAACCTCAGGAGCATTAATTCCTGTTTTTAGCATGTTTGGATTAGCCAGCCATTCCTCTATACAAAATACGGTTACCAATCCTGTACATCTTGCCATTGAATGCCCATCTGAACTACCTGAATCTGAAATATTCCAACGTATTCCTTGTTCATTTTCTCCATATGCTACTACTTCCAACCATGTGAATTCTGATATTCCTGGAATATATTCCCATTCCTTTATCAGTTTTTCATAATTTAAACTCCTTGCATCTCTTTCATCTATGAATTTCTCTATATGGCCAGGCCATCTAACTGTATATTCTGACAGATTAGTTGCAGGAATAGAATGTAGTACACTGCGTAAACCATCTGTAAGGAATGCCTCCATTTCACCTTTTCCGGGAACAGTTATGATATGCCTTTCTGTTAATGCTTCCAACGTTACAATCTCTTTTTTTCTCAATACTCTGGCCGGCCTAGTATACTCTGCAATCACATCTTTAGGTGAAAAAGGTGCAACATAGTTCCAACCGCCATTTTTTTCGGAAGGATTCCCCCCTACACGTATTTCTCCATTTTTCAAATGCCCTAGTTCTTCAACCGCCAATGAAAGTAACATATTGGATAATCCTGGCGCAATTCCTACATCCCATAAGATAGTCGTATTCTCTCCTCCTTTTTCTCCTGATAATGAGTCTGGCGTAATTTCACTAAAGCTTAAATCTACTATATTAATTCCTTGAGGATAAAGAATTTTCATAATAGAATTTCCTATTTCACCAGGAAGCATATTAACAATGATATCAAAATCTCCCAATTTTTTTACACTTTTACAACTTTCAAATACATTTTCTTTATGGATAATTATTTCAGGATATTCTGTGAATACGTCTCCTGGATTTATATCATGAGAATGAACTTCGTGTCCTTTGTCTGATAATTTCTTCGCTACATATGATCCAATTAGTCCTGCACCTAAACAATGTATGACCGCCATATCAATTCTCATAATGAATATGGTTATTGATTTAACGGTATTTATTTGCTTTCATCATCGATGGTTTGATTGGGTGTATGGTAAACCCGATGCCATGGGAGCTGACTATCGGATAGACCCTTGGTCTTCACAACAGTCTACGGATTATCAAAGATTGATTCAGAAATTCGGTTTAGAACCATTAGATTTATCCTTAATACCTAATCCTTGTGCTCTTCATCGTAGAGGTATCATATTTGCCCACAGAGATCTTGATGTAATTCTGAACTCAATAAAAAATAAAACCAATTTCGGAGTATTGACTGGTTTGATGCCAAGTGGAAAAATGCATCTTGGTCATAGCATGGTAATCGAACAGGTGAAATGGTTTCAAGAACATGGCGGAGATGTTAATGTAGCTGTTGCAGATTTAGAGGCATTAGCTACAAGATCTAAATCCTTATCCGAAGGTCGAAGAACTGCAATAGAAGAATATATTATCAATTATGCTGCTATGGGGTTGAATCCCAACTCTACTAATGTCTATTTTCAAAGTAAGAGGCCTCAAGTACAAAGATTGGCTTTTACTTTAGGAAGAAAAACTAATTTATCTGAATTTGAATCAATTTATGGATTCCAAGGTGAAACAAATCTGGCACACGTACAAGCACCTCTTGTTCAGGCTGGTGATATAATGCATCCACAATTAGAAGAATTTGGTGGTTTACGGCCTATTGTTGTACCTGTCGGTGTAGATCAAGATCCACATTTGAGATTAACTAGGGGTTTAGCAAGTAAAACAAATTGGTTCAATATTAAGGATAGGAACAAAGGTGGATTAAATGTAACGCTTTCAATTCAAGATGAAAATGCTGAGATATTAGGAGTTTCTCCAAATGGTTCACTGATAACTGAAAATAGAAATATTATATTTGGTAAAATAAAGAAAGTAATTTCACAACTTGGTTTTGCAGATATATTTCCTAATCCAAAACACGGTACGATAGAAATACCTGGGGCTACATCTAGAGAAAAATTTACATTAAAGAGTAAATTATTAAAACTTGAACGTGATTTAGGAGGAATGGGATTAATGCCCCCTTGCTCTACATATCATCGTTTTGCAGTTGGTATGACTGGTGACAAGATGTCTTCCTCAAAACCAGAGACAACAATTTTCATGGACGACTCTATTGGTGAAATGTCAAAGAAAGTCAAAAGGGCCCGCAGTGGCGGTCAAGCAACTGTTGAAGAACACAGAAGATTGGGTGGCGACTGTTCAAAAGATGTAGCCTTTCAATATCTTGAATTTTTCTTTATAAACGATGATAAAGAGTTGGGAGAAATACGTAAAGATTATGAAAATGGTAGAATTTTAGCCGGTGAAATGAAGCAAATATGTATTGATAAGGCTACAACTTGGTTAAATGATTTATCCGAAAAAAGAGATGAATGGTCAGGCAGAATAGATGAATTTCTTTCTGATGATACATATTAATTCATTCTTGAATATTATTCGCAGAATTAATATCAAAAACAGGGATACTAATCCCGACTGATAATTCTTCAATTTCTTCTTTTTCTAATTCCCTGGATATTGCGTCATTGTGTAAAATTTGGCTATGTCCCATGGGGTCTAGCAATACAATCTCTATCTCTTTATTTCCTTTTTTGATTTCATTTATCTCTTCTAGTAGTAATAAGCATTTTTCTACATTTTCTTCGTTATCTCTTTTTGCCTGCCTTAAAATCATTTCAACTATATCTCGGAATCTATTCAACACTCCCTCTATGTTTGTTATATAACCACTCGAATTTCCGCCAGGCTCGACCTCTAATCCAATTTCTTCCATTCTAATTGTGCATGATGATGATCTAACAACTCTAACTCTCATGTGTTCAATAGTATTTATTTTCATTGTCCAACTTCCTGCCTTTTTCCCCTCAGCAGGAATGAAATCAGTGTTTTTCCATCCACATGAGTCGCACATCATAGTCATTTGTGTATGTTCTCCAAAATATGGAATTTCAGAAATATGTACAAATAATTTAAGTCCATCTAAAGAGTTACAAATTGGACAAGATTGATCAATAATACTTTCCATATTACAACCTTCGATATTCTAAGCATATTTTTCTTCAGTAGTTTCAAAAACTGGAGGCAGTATTAAAAGTCTAGTTTTACCTAATTGCAATACGGTTCCGCATAAATCCAATTCTACAAAATCTCTGATTTTCTTAATTGCTGCGTGTAATTCAGTCTCTCTTTTCATTAATTTGGACATTTCTATGATTACTAAATCTCCATCTGAAATCCAATTCAATATAGTTGAAACACCAGTTAAATCTTTTAATTCACATCTTCTTATAATCACGTCATCGTTTTTAATTGGTATAGGGGCATTAGGATATTTTACGGCTAAATCATGATAATTTTCCCCCGGAGTGATTTCTCCTTCATTGGAATTAGATATTTCTGACATTTCTATCCAACGTGGCCCTTCATCTCCTCTGCCCATGTAGTCCCGACTTATTTCATACCCTTGACTTCTTCTATGTTAGCAAAGATGTATTTTGGTTTTATCACTGTTTTCTATTTTATGACTAAGTTCTCCCGTCGCATTCATAAGGGGTCGGATTTCAGTAGGGTTTGCTGGGAACTCTTCCACGGCAGGTGATTTTAATGGACACAAATTCTCAAGTGATTAAAACTGGTACTAGTACTATTGGAATAACATTCGATGGAGGAGTAGTAGTTGGAGCAGATCACAGAGCTACCATGGGTCATTTCATAGCCAACAAAAGCGTTCAAAAAGTCTTCAAAATATCTGAACATATAGCCCTCACAACAGCAGGTTTAGTTGGACACGCTCAATCTCTATCAAGAACCTTGGCTTCCGAATTAAAATTATATGAATTGAAACGCGATTCTCCAATGACAGTAAAAGGTGCTGCAACCTTAACTGCCAATATCCTAGTAGGTAGGCCTCATCATGTACAATTACTTATTGTAGGCATTGATGATAGTGGCCCTAGTGTCTACAGCATAGATTCTGCTGGTGGTTCTATTCCAGATGTTTACTGTGCGACTGGTTCAGGTAGTCCTTTCATGTATGGTGTTCTTGAAGATCAATTCAAAGATAATATGTCACGCGATCAGGCACTCAAAGTGGCAGCTAAATCTTTATTAGCATCTGCCCAGAGAGACGCAGCAAGTGGAAATGGAATGGATTTAGCCGTCATAACTCCAAATGAAGGATTCCAATTACTTTCTGAAGAAGAATTGACTAACCTTATTTCGTCTCTTTAATCAAATTCCTCCCTCAGTGCAAATTTGAATGCACATTAATTGTGGGATGTACCCAGAGGATTTTTTATGCGTTTGACATTAACAGAGATAAAAAAAAGGATAAGCAAGATAATACCAAATGATATCGAATATGATGTCGATTTGGAAGCTGGGTCAATATCAATAATAACCAAACAACCTTCTGCGTTTATCGGTAGTGGGGATAGTTTAACTGTCCAAATAGCAAAATCTATCAAACGCCGGGTGGTAATACGTCCGCATCCAAGCATATTATGTGATGAGTCAGCAATCTATCAAGCAATTACAAAATTTATACCTCCTGAGGTGAATGTGGTTAATACTTGGTTAGATCCTGCTTTATCAGAAGTTATTCTTGAGTGTGACGATCCTTCCACTGCAGTTGGCCCGAAAGGAATCAATATACAGTCACTCAGAGATGAAATAGGTTGGTTAGTTAAAGTAGTACGTGCACCTGCAATTGCGAGCAGAACTCAACATGATATAAGACGATACCGTAAAGAGATGGCTGACGATAGGAAATCTCTACTACGTAAATTTGGCACTAGGATATATCGTCCAAAAAGGCATAGTGTTCCTTGGGTAAGAGTAACTGCTCTTGGTTCTTACAGAGAAGTAGGTAGGGCTATGCATTTAGTAACAACGAATGAGTCAAAAATATTAATTGATTGTGGTGCAAAACCAACCACTAATAGAGACGAAACACAACCATTTTTTTCAGCACCTGAATTACTACCCCTGGATAATTTAGACGCCATAGTGATAACACATGCACATGTTGACCATATTGGCATGTTGCCTGTTTTATTCAAATATGGATACAGAGGGCCTGTTTATTGCACTCCTCCGACTAGGGATTTGATGACTTTATTACAAATTGATTATATTAAAGTAGCACAAGCGGAAGGTAATGACCCTCCATACTCAAAAGCAGACATACAAGAATGTATAAAGCACACAGTTGACATAGACTGGGGAGATAAGACTGATATCGCTCCTGATGTCAAAATAACTTTGGAGAATGCTGGTCACATCCTTGGCTCATCAAGTGTTTATGCACAAATTGGAGAGGGTAATTCTGAACATAAGTTATTATTTTCAGGAGACATCAAATATGAAAAATCATGGCTTTTTGATGCTGCTACTGTGCGTTTTCCTAAAGTAGACACTTTAGTAATCGAATCCACATATGGAGGCCCTCAGAATATCCAACCGACTAGGCAGCAAGCTAGTCATGAATTACAAGATCTTATCATTGATACTCTTAAGAGAGGGGGTAAGATATTTAGTCCAGTATTTGCAGTTGGAAGATCTCAAGAAGTGATGATTGCCATAGATGAATTATTCAAATCAGGAAAGGTAAAACCAGTTACAGTATGGCTTGATGGGATGATTTCAGAAGCAACTGCTATACACTCCAGCCACCCAAATTTTCTAAACAGAGAATTAAGAAAACAATTACTAAAAGGAGGGGAACATAATCCTTTTAATTCTCCTTGGTTTAAACAAGTAGAGTCACATAAGCAGAGAGAATCTATTTTGTTAGATACTAACTCTTGTATCGTTTTAGCAACTAGTGGTATGATGACAGGAGGTCCAATTGTAGAATATTTCAAGCACTGGGCGCCAGAACCTGGTAATACATTGTGTTTTGTAGGATATCAAGCGTCAGGAACTCTGGGCCGTAGATTGCAGGATGGGCATGCTCAAGTGCCGCTAATGGATAGAGGTCAAACCTTGATGATAGAAGTTAATTGTAACATGGTAATAATTGATGGTTTTAGTGGTCATTCGGATAGAAACCAACTCATGGATTATGTGGCTGCTCTTCATCCGACTCCTAGGAAGATAATTTGCCACCATGGCGATCCTCAAACTTGTAATGCATTCAGACAGGGTTTAAGGGAGAAATTTAAAGTACAAACTTATGCGCCTAATAATTTAGAGACACTTAGGTTATCTTGATTATAATATCGGAATATCATAACCTGAATCTATTGGGTCTTTGTTCTCAATATTTACTTCTTCTGATTCTTCTTCCCAATCATATCCTCCTTTATTTATATTTTTTAAATATATTTTTGGGGATAATGCAAATACAAGTGGCCAAGGAGTCAATAAAAGATAACTCCATGCTTTAGTTGATGAAAAATTGTCTATTGTGAAATTGTAAATGGATAATATCATCAAAGTTGCTGAAATTATACTACCAACGACAACTCTGCTTGGTATCATACGATATTTCGGAAACGTTCATACTTCAATAATACAATCTATTTTTGTACATTATATAGACAAATTATTGAACTATGTTATTTTGAGATAATTGTGACTTCAATCTGGATTATGATTAAATGCGATTGTGGCAATCATTTCGGCGTCAAGAAAGGATCTCATATTTCATGCTCAAGATGTGGAGGAATGAATGAGTATATCATTTCTAAAAACTTTTCATCTCCTTTTGAATTGCATTCCGCCGTTTCTTCTGCTAATGCGCCCGAAGATATTGAAAAACTAATTAATTCAAAACTTAAGGATATAGAAAAAAGAAAAAAGAGATTTGATCCAGAAGATGACGATACTTCTAAATTGAAAATAATTATGAAAAGCGCTACTAATAAAAATGGTATCTTAACTATGAATAATTTAATCAAAGCCTTAGAGGATAATTCTGTTGGGAATATTAATCCTGAAAATCTAATTCATGCTTCTGAATCAGAAGGTTATATTATTCGTTCTGGTGTTAATCAATGGACTTGGCTCTAGTAACCTTCATGACATAATGTCTTTTGGAATGAGCACCCGGGCCTGTGGGTTAGTCTGGTCTATGCTTGTTCGTTTGGGACGAACAGACTCTGGTTCAAATCCAGGCAGGCCCACCACAATTTATGCATACTACCTTTGCAGAGCCATAGATGCTTGTATTTCTTCTCTACAATTGTACCAGCAGGTAAGTCCCGAGCGTACGTACGCCATTTTTCTATGGAACTATTCAAGTTTAATACCTATCTCTGATAGTATGGGCAAAACAAGTTCGGTGGTCTCATTTTTTATCGGTTTTGCTACTAGTATCAAACCATTGATTTGGATAATTATATTATCTATTATAATCTTACTTTTTGTGAATCAATAACTCCAGGTCTTATTGATAGGACTTAAGGATGATGCTTTGTCACGTTAGTTTGCCCGGACAAAAACCCGGGGGCCGGATATGTCCGGGTGGATTGTTTAGTTATGTTTTCGTCCGCTTGATATTCGGTTCCCATACTTTATTTTTCTTTTACTAATGCCTTTATGGCATTTATATCGAAAGGTGACACGGAAACGCTTCTAGCTTCATCAAAACTGAACCATCTAACTTCATCTATCTCATCCTTTTTCAAATTAAATTTTTCAATTTCCTTGTCAATATCACATTTATATGTGAAAGAAACCCAACTAATTCCTTGCTCATTAAATATCTCATGCTGAATAAATAGGCAATCATCGCCTTCTCTTATTATTCCTAATTCACCTTTATTGTCGGGTATTTTAATTTTAATTCCTAGTTCTTCTAAGACTTCTCTTTCTGCACCAGTTCTTGGATGTTCATCGTAATTAACAAAACCTCCTGGTAAAGTCCAGTGGCCTTTGAAAAATCCTCTTGAGACTTTTGCCATCAATAATTTATTGTCATTAATTATGATTACTTTACTAACTATCCTATGAATGGTTCGATAAACACATTCTCTAACAATTGGTTCTATGGAATTATCACTAATCGTACTATCTTTCCATGCCCAGTTTTCCGGCCAATCAATATTTGGCTCTCCAACCGATATAGTGAAATTTTTGTCTCCTAATATTATTTTATTTATTCTTTTCAAAGTCCACTTTATTCCCATCTTTTCAATTTCTTTTAATGTAGGTAGTCTTAGTATGAACTCCTCATCATTAATCTTAAGTCTGCCCATCCTAGGCAACATTGGGCCATTTCCATGCTGATCTACTAGCAATATTTTTCCATCATGTTCCAAATAAACATACTTATAATTTGTTTCCATATTTCCCACTAAATATCAATATCCCAAAATACTCTCTAATTGTTCTTTGTAAAAAGAACCTGATTTTTGTAATTTTTCTAATTCATGTTCTTCTAAATCAAGTTTTATTATCTCCTCAACTCCATTTTTTCCTAAAATAATTGGAACGCCAATGTATATGTCTTCCATGCCATATTCTCCATTCAAATATGCGCTACAAGGCAACAATCTTCTTCTATCATTAAGAACGGATTCTGCCATAATCGCTGCCGCACTTCCGGGGGCATAGAAAGCACTACCTCTTTCCAGTAGTTTTACTATCTCTCCTCCTCCACTTGCTGTTCTGGCACTAATCGCATCAATTTTTTCATTACTCAATAGTTGTGTTATTGGAATTCCTCCTACGGTAGTATATCTTGGTAGCGGTACCATTGTATCTCCATGTCCGCCAAGTACCATTGCTTGTACATCTTCGTTACTGCAGCCTATCGCTTCAGCAACAAAATGAGTCATTCTTGCCGAATCTAATATTCCAGCCTGACCTATTACTCTATTTTCTGGAAAGCCTGTTACTTTCTGCATGTGATAAGTCATCAAATCAAGGGGATTGGTTACCATGATAATTATTGATTCCGGAGCATATTGTTTAATCCCATTACCGACTTCTGACACTATTTCTGCATTTTTCCCAATTAAGTCTTCTCTAGTCATTCCTGGTTGCCTTGGAAAACCAGAGGTAACAACTACTACGTCAGAGTCTGCTATATCTGCATAATCTTTAGTTCCAGTAATTTTTCCATCATAATTCAGAACTCTACCTCCTTGACTCATATCAAGTGCCTTGCCCTTTGCAAAACCCTCGTATATGTCTAAAAGTACTATTTCTCCTATTTTCCTTTCAGCAAGTACGAAAGCACAAGTCGCTCCAACATTCCCTGCCCCAATCACTGCTACTTTTCTCGATCCTCTTGCCATGGTAGTTTCAACTCGCCGATTCATACATAGGACTTAGCCTTTGGTAGGTATAAGTTAGAATTAATGGCGGTAAAATGTTTTTTAGTAGTTATTTATCTCAGATTTTATGGAGGAACGATACAAATCTCTTCTTCCAATCCTATTAGTTGGTTTTGTCCCATCTATATCCGTTGTATTTGGAATTAAAATAATTGAAAATGAATTCTATTCTCAGATATTTTTTGTTATCTGTAAATTATGGATATTCACAATTCCTACTTTTTGGTTTTTTTATGTAGAAAAAAATATTTTTTCAAGAGAATTACCATCTAGGAAGGGATTGGAAATGGGAACTGCAACTGGATTAATAATGTCGATAATAATTGTATTGACATGGATTTTTTTCCAAGATTCTATTAATCTAGAAGAAATGATTGATACTCTAAACTCTAAAGGACTATCCAATGTTAATCTTTATCTAGTGGGAATGATTTACTGGATTTTCATCAATAGTTTATTAGAAGAATATGTTTTTCGTTGGTTTATCACAACTAAGGCAAGTTTATTATTTGGTAACGATTTTTATGCAATACTTTTTTCAGCTCTTATGTTTACATTACATCATTCTTTAGCACTTCATTTCTTCGGCTTCATCTGGTGGCAAAATATTATTGCATCCTTCGGCCTTCTATCTGCTGCTGCTATTTGGTCTTGGTTATATTTACGCTATCGTTCAATATGGGTATGTTGGCTATCTCATGCAATATGTGACATTGTCGTTTTCTCTATCGGTTATCAAATACTCTTTACCTAATTTTTTTTCTTTGAAAACTACCCGCCGGCGGTTTCAATAAGTTAATTCTTTTCGACTGAGCTATACTAAGTCACCGTGGCTAGTTAGTGAGAGGTTTTTTGAAATGCGTATTGGAGTTATATCGGAACCCGAAGGGGAAAATAGAGTAGCTATTGTGCCTAATTCTGTTAAAAAACTTACAAAAGTAGGTTTCAAAGTCTTTCTTGAAAAGGGAGCAGGGATAAAAGCGAATTACCTAGATAAGGAATATTCTGATGCCGGTGCTACTTTAAGTTCTAGATCAGAAGCAATCTCATCAGATATATTAATCACGATTAATATGTTAGATAAGGACGATCTTAGGTCAGGGATGATTTTAGCATGTGTTGCTGATCCATTTAGACACCCAGAGAAAATTAAAGATGCATTAGAGAAGAAAATCACTCTTTTTTCGATGGATATGATACCACGTAGACTTTCTCGCGCACAATCTATGGATGTTAATTCTAGTCAAGATAATTTGGCGGGTTACAAAGCGGTTTTATTGGGCGCTTCATATGTCCCCAAGGGAATACCTATGATGACTACTTCTGCAGGAACAATAAGGCCAGCTAAAGTAGTAATCATGGGCAGTGGAGTAGCAGGCCTACAGGCCATCGCCACCGCAAAAAGACTAGGAGCAGTTGTATACGCCTCAGATGTTCGTAAATCAGCCGCTGAACAAATAGAATCTGTAGGTGGTCGTTTTATTGAAGTTGAAGGAATGGACGATTTTGAAGATGAATCAGGCTATGCAAAACCACTCACTCCAGAATTTATTCAGAAAGTAAATGATACTGTATGCGATGTTGCATCCGATGCAGATATAATTGTGACTACAGCAAGGATTTTTGGTCGACCTGCGCCTATAACTATACCTGAGGATGCTATATCAAAATTCAAATCTGGTGCTGTTGTTGTAGACATGAATGCTGATGTTGGAGGTAATTGTGAAGTTACTGAAGTAGGAAAGATAATTACAACAGAAAATGGCGTTATTGTTGTGGGAACACCTAATTTACCCGGAACTCTTGCCAACTCTGCTAGTATGCTTTATTCAAATAATTTAACCAATTTTATCACATCTATTTTTAGAGATGGAGAACTTGTAATTTCTGAAGAAGATGATATTTTGGTTGGTGCCCCTGAAGGCTCTGATTTCTATATTTCTGGGATGGGAGGGGTACTTATTTGTCAAGATGGCAAAATCCACACAAAACAATCTAAATTAGGAGGCACAATATCATGACTCCTGAGTTACTAATCGGCTCAATTACACTATTCGTTTTAGCTATTTTCCTCGGATTTGAACTAATTACCAAAGTTCCTGCTATGTTACATACGCCTTTAATGAGTGGTGCCAATGCAATATCTGGAATCAGTGTTGTTGGGGCATTAATTGGGGCTAATGTAATTTTTAGCGGTTTAGATACAGACACATCAGGAATTTTAGCTTTCATCGCAATTATTTTAGCAATGATTAATGTTATTGGAGGATTTGCTGTAACCAATAGAATGTTAAATATGATTGCAGGTAAAAAGAAGGGGAATTAATTATGTTGGAAGACTGGATTTCACTAGGTTATCTTATATCTGCATCATTATTTATCTTTGGCCTTAAGAATCTAGGGCATCCAAAAACCGCTCCCCGCGGAAACAAACTTGGTGCTACCGGTATGGCAGTTGCGATTATCACTACTATATTTGAAATGAATTTAGTAGATCAAGGGATAATAGGTTGGGAATTAATAATATCTGGGCTATTAATTGGCTCAATAATTGGTTATATCATGGCTGCAAGAGTAGAGATGACTGGAATGCCAGAATTAGTCGCTCTATTCAACGGTTTTGGAGGTGCGGCTTCTGCTTTAGTCGCTCTGTCCGAAAGTTGGAGTTATATCTATGAATCAAATGAAGTTCCTACTGGTTTAGAATTGACTGTAATTTATGTAGCAGCCGGGCTGTCTGCATTGGTAGGCTGGATGACATTAACTGGTTCAATTCTTGCTATGTACAAACTTAAGGGAGGCGTGACTCTATTTGGTAAATGGTTTCGGACCCCTACATGGGGCCCAGGTTGGCTAAATTCTGTAAAAACAGTATTGTTTTTATCCGTATTGACATTTATTTATCTTTCACTCAACGATCCTACAAATGTCACATTTTTGTGGGCAATAATCATTATTTCTTGTATTCTAGGAGTTATACTGGTACTCCCAATAGGTGGTGCAGATATGCCTGTGGTGGTTTCTTTACTGAATTCTCTTTCCGGAATTGCGGCTGCATTTACAGGATTTATAATATCAAATAGTGTTTTGATAGTAGCCGGATCTTTGGTAGGGGCTTCAGGGTTGATTTTGACATTTATTATGTGCAAAGCAATGAATAGAACACTCACCGATGTATTATTCAAATCATTTGGAGGCACTGAAAAAGAGGCTCTAACCAGGACAAAAGTTGGTGCGGATGCCGAAGAAGTAGCAATGATGGTTGATGGTGCACAAAAAGTAATCATAGTACCAGGTTATGGTATGGCAGTTAGTCAATGTCAACATCAAGTCAAAGAATTTTCAGATTTGTTAAAAGAAAAATTTGACACTGAAGTAAAGTTTGCTATCCACCCTGTAGCAGGACGAATGCCTGGCCATATGAATGTGTTACTTGCAGAAGCCAATGTCCCATATGATCAATTAATCGAAATGGATGAAATTAATCAAGAATTTTCTGAATGTGATATGGCTGTAATTATTGGTGCTAATGATACATGCAATCCAGCTGCAAGAAGTGGCGAAGGACCATTGGCAGGAATGCCAATAATAGATGCTGACAAAGCTAGATCCGTTGTCATAATAAAAAGAAGTTTATCAGTGGGATATGCTGGAGTTGATAATGATTTATTTTATGAAGATAAGACAATGATGTTATTTGGTGATGGAAAGGTTATGATGAATAGTCTTAATTCTGCCATAAAAGAAATTTGAATAATGGGTAATTTGGAGGCTTCTTACGGGTAACGGTTATGAGACTCCTACCTCCGATAATAAATCAGGTGATGCCCATGAATAAAATCGTACCTAGATTTGGTGTAGCATTATTTGTACTTGGTTTGCTTGTAGTACCAGTATTTGGCCTAAGTGGGGGGCCTTCAGCATTAAACTCAGATGAAGAATTAACTGTAAAATATGGATGTAATTGTCATAATAATGGCGCGGCTTCTCCTAGAGTAGTTGTTATGATAACAGGTGTACCAATTATGTATGAATTATCAGAAACATATGATCTAACAGTAATAGTTGCAGACTCATTAACTCTTTCAGGAGGAAATGGAAATGTCAAAGCAGGATTTTTACTATCTTCAGACTCTGTAGGAGTATTTTCTTGGTCAGATGACCAGGACATCAGGCAAGCAGAAGATCGCCCCGATGACATATCACATTCAGAAACTGATTCTGATGGAGTTTGGGATTTTAGATGGACTGCTCCATCAGACAATGTCGGCCAAGTTAATTTTTGGTTAGCAGGTAATTCTGTAGATGGAGCAGGAATACCTGATGAAAATGACTATTGGAATCTTCTATCATTTTCAATTAATGAACCAGGTACAATAACTACTACAGAGTCTGATTCAACTTTGCAAACCAGAACTATTTCTGTAGGCGATTATGATTCACTGTTTGTTTTAGAAGTTACAGATGAACAATTAGAGAAAGAACGCCAGGATGAATTATCTCATAAATTGTTTAAACAAGGTAATTTATTTTTCTGGACCAGTCTAGTCGCATTAATTGTTGGAGGAGTTTTCCAAAGAGAAATTTTAGAAAGACGCTTTGGCGAAGGGCCAGAATATTTGGCCAGAGAATTAGCAATCCCACAAGCAATACGCAGATCAATTGGTTGTATCATATCATTTTATATGGCATTTAGTTGGACAGTTAATGATGCCGTTATACAGTTCCCTCCTCCTTCCATAGTTGGCCCAGAGGCAGAAGTGACAGATCTTACTGTATTCATCATCGGATGCTTTTATTTCATCAGTGCTTGGTTCGCATATGGAGTATATAGAACCATACTAGCTGCCAATTCAGAACCTAAAGTTAAGGATATTTTGTGATATGGTGTCTTCAGTTTCCACTGACATCAATTTACCTCTTTCATCACACTTATTGGAATTGCTAAATATAATTAAATTTCATTTGGTATTTTTTATATTATTTTCTTTTACCTGGTCCTTCTTCGTGGAGGATTTAATATCAAGATGGTTGTCTAATATTCCATTGGAGAATAGCTCTTTCGATTTCTCCATATATGGGCCATACGACTGGATAGAAATACAATGGTCAATGGTATTTCTATTATCAATCATATCCATTATGCCCTTTATTTCTTATTCACTACTCAAATTTACTAGTAGTGGATTATTACCAAAAGAGAAAAATTGGTTTTATTCATTATTAATATTTAATATATTTATAATTCCCACTGTATTAATCATGCTATGGGTTTTCTTTTTACCAAATCTTCTTTCTTCTTTTGATCGATTTATTTCAATTGAAGGTATAGACAACCGTTATGATGCAACAGCAATTTTCAAGTTGACTTTAGGATTTTCCTGGCTCATAATCATTTTTTCTTTAACCACAATTTCATTAGGTTTAGCAAGATTGATTGGAGTTTTTGATAGTCAAAATTCAAATATGAAAATAAAAATTATTGCTATTTCGGGTAGTTTAATTATTCTTTCATTACCCAATGAATTTGATGGATTACGTATAATTTCTGCTTTATTGATAACTTATTTATCCGATATTATTTCGAGAACTATACCTTCTTCACCATTGAGATAAAAAAGGTTTAATTAGACTAGATTCAGAATACTCTGATAACAATATTTAGGAGGCAATTCTTTTGCAAAATTTATATTCGTAAGATACATCTCTACATCTAATTAAAATCCCAATTATGCCTCGATGGCATATGAGCAAGGTTAGAGCAGTTTTGGCTTTGTTGCTAATTTTACTAGGATTATTGTCTTATAGCAATCCCCAATATATCGATAATGCATTAGAAAGAAGCCATAATCATAATTCTAACTATGATCTTGTTGAATTACAAAATAATGAGGAATGGTTGGTTCTTAAAATTTCATTTCCGAATAAACCTTTTGATTCAAACGAAGCTAAAAAATTGTTTGAAGATACATATTCTGCAGAGGATTATATCAAATCATTAAACAATGACTCCAATTTGAATGTGACTATAATTGAGCAGACATGGAATTCTCCCAAATTAGATTCTTTTTGGGGTCAAGACTCATCAGAAGGTAGAGATGCAGGCTCAGAAAATGGAGTACAAGACTTAGTTACAAACGCTGTTAAATCTCTTTTAAATGAAAACAATTTATCAAAATGGGATTTTAATGGTGATCGTATCGTAGATAGATTACTTATCCTACATTCTGGTGATGCTCAAGAATCTAATGGACAATCTTCTTCTATTTGGAGTCATTTTTCTGGGTTAGATGATCCAATTAAAATCTCTAAATGGTCCATTGAACATTATACAATAGTCTCACTATCTTCCGGATTAGGTACTCTGATGCATGAAATGCTGCATCAAATGGGTGCAGTGGATTTATATGATGTCCATAGTGATTCTCCTAGTTCAAACTGGAATGGTCTAGGGGTTTGGGATATAATGGCAAGCGGTAATTGGAATGGCGATGGAAAAATACCAGCACTACCTAGTGCCTCAACGATGCAATTAATTGGGGCTGATAGATCTTTAAACGTTATTCCGGGTGATAATTCTTTCACAATAACGCCCATATCATTAGGAGGAAAATCATTAGTCATAGAAATCGCTCCAAATGAATTTATTCGAATATCATTAAGGTCCGGTGGTTTTGATTCTGCTCTTCCCGGCTCTGGTATTTTAGTAGAACATCAGGATAAAAATAATGGAAATTTGGAGAGTAATTTGGTTAATATCGACCCTGAATTGGCTTGGGTCAAAATCGTTGAAGCAGACGGAGATGATGCTCTCATGAGAGGCAGGAATTCCGGAGAAATAGGTGATTTATTTAATTTAGATGATAAGTTTGGTAATCTTGGTATCCAAATTCGTGATAATCGAGGACGCTTAGTTACATGGACTGCATTCGTTTCAGATATCAATATCGATGATGATGACTTGTGGAATAACGCAACAATAACATTTGAAAATCAGGCAATTGAAAATTTACAAGTACTCACTCCTAGGGAGCCAATAATTCTTTTAGATGGTGAAAAATCTTATGCAAAAGTAGATGCTACGGAGCCATGTGAATTATTAATCAATTTTATTCATCAGGGTGTTTCTATAACTAAGGAGATAAGTATTAGTTCGGGTACTTCTTACATCGAAATTATTAATTCTTCTTCAAGTTCAAATATAAAAGGCCATTTAAAAGGACAAATTGGCTGTAAAGGTTATAATTCAGTAGATATCGATTTGGATTGGATTAAAGTTGGACATAAAATAAGCAATGATACGCTAAAGAAAATCATCTCTTGGGAAGAAAATTCCGAAATTTTCTTATATCCAAATTTCCAAGGCAATGGTTCTAGAACTTATTCGATTTCAGTTTCAGGTGCCATTAGTAGGATATCAAGTCCTGTAACTCAAGGAGTAATTTCACCAGGAGACCCTATAGTTCTAGCAATTTCTCCAAATGGACTATTAAAACAGGGCATGATTGCTAAAGGAGAATTAATATTAACAGATTCTAATTCAATCGAAGAGAGAATTCCTATTATTTTACAGGCCGAATCTCCATTTATAGGTGAAGGTTTTCTTCCTTGGATATCTCAACCATCCAATGGAATACTAATAATCTGTTTGTTATCGGCATTATCAATATTGACAAATACTGGTAGAAATATGTTAAAATCATCTTCTGATAGGATTATTCCACCTTGAATCAGTAGGTGGCCTAATTATCGATAAATAATGCCAACTTTTGTCCATTATTGGAAACAACCATTTTTTATTAACCCCAGATGCTAATCTTGAAATTAAACATGCTTCTTCCCAATTTTCTGGTCCATTATCTGGATGAACTACAAGCCATGGAGCGTGATCTTCTTCTATACTAGTCTCGTAACATCTCCATTTAGAACCGTATTTGAATCCTGGTCTTGGATGAAGCCCCCTTTCTAGTAAGTCCAATACTATCTTTTCAGAGATACTCATATCCTTGCCTTTTCCATTTATTTTATTTTCAATCATTTTTTCAATATCTTCATCAATAATTCTGCCATTATTATGTGGAATTCCAATATTTTCATATTTCCAATCCTCATTATTGGGAATAAATACATTACCGTTACTGAGACTGATTTTTCCCTCTATATTGGAAATATTCATGTAATCTTCTTTTGTTGGAATATCAAAGATACCTCTAGGTTCTACTATCTCAATATGATATGTTACAACAGATAATTCATTATCGATTATTAATACTTCAGCTATTCTTTTTTTATTTCTTACACTACTTGCCCAATTCAGTAATTCTACAATGTCTAATCTTTCTGATGAATGAAACCACCTTATCTCAGATATGGGTTTACTATCTCTTGGATGAGCATCAGAAGGCCATCTAAGTCCCCAAGTTTCTCTCTCTTCGTTTAAATTAAAACCATCGGAGTGAACAGTAATCATTATTTTATTCCCTGGTTTCCTCAAGGATTCTAGAATTGTATACTCATCTAATATTGTAGGATTCCTATTCATACATTGAATCATCCATTCTTCATGTGGCAATTCAATATTCCTATGTTCATGACAAAAAATTACTTCTGCATCAGTTAAGTGTAAACAGTCTTCGGAAATTACCTTACCTAAAGCAGATTTATGCCACAAACGATTAGACGCCGAACCTCTATATTCCCACCCTCCGCTATGCGAGTTCATGATTTCCGATATATGTTCATGATTTCATACCGTCGGTTTCCCCAAATATCTTTGGTAATGACTTCAACGCGAATCCGATAACGATGGATGCGGACGACAATCTAAGATCTAAAACACTCAAAAAATTAGGTAATTTACTCGATAATACCAACCATTCTCGAGTAACTTTGATTGGTGATATAATGCTAGACAGATATCATCATGGCTTTGCAAATAATCTTACATCTACAGCTCCCGTGCCAGTTCTGAAAATTACTGATTCTGAAGAATCTCCAGGCGCTGCCGCTCATATCGCACTTAGTCTGAATTCTCTTGGAATGCCTGTAGACTTTTTTTCTTGTGTCGGTAAAGACGCAGAAGGATCATCAATATTAAGTAAACTTTCTGAAACCGGAGTCGATATATCAAATATTATTAAAATTGATGATCATAAAACCCTAACCAAGATTCGATTTTATGGAAGTCGTGAAAGTCTTTTAAAAAATAGTCAAATTTTATTACAAGCTGATAGAGGTTCCCTAAACCCACTTTCTCCAGATATTAGTTCAAACTTGGTTTCTGAAGCTTTGAAATCTCTAGAAGAAAGTTGTGTATTAGTTATTTCAGATTACGATAAAGGCGTTGTTTCCTCAGAAGGCGCTGTAAAATTAATCGAAAAAGCAAAAAATAAAGAAATTCCAATCATTTTAGATCCTAAATTAACAGGCCTTGAGAAAAGTAGGGGTGCTACAATAGTATTATTTGAGATTAGGGGTTTAGAATTACTTCAACGTCGTTTAGATCTTAATGATAGCAAAGAAACTGCACGCCATCTAATTGATAATTATGGGTGGGGCTCTCTTCTTGTTCTTGGCGGAATAGAAGGCATGACGTTGTATTCCAAAGATGATGATATCTTCTTCCCTTGTAATGCTACTTCGCCAGAACAGCAAATAGGACTTCATGACGCTGCAGCAGCAGCCCTGGCAATTTCGCTAGGTAATGGCCTCACTTTAATAGAATCAGTTACTTTGGCTTCAGCTGCATGTGATTGCATATTATCGGCAGCCGCCTCTAAAGAATTTATTTCAAAGGATTCTCTTTCATTATGGCTTGATGATTTATCATGGAGAATGCAAATTTCCGAGAGATAATATAATCATCAATACACTGGTTTAATTAAATATGAGTAACTGCCAAAAAACCATGAAATACATAAGATTAATGGTAATTTTATTATTTCTTAGTTCTTTAATACCTATTCTCAATAATGCTAATGCTCAAGAAAATACTTCATATCAAAGTATTAACTTTAACTCTGATTCTCCGCTTAATGTTAATAACTCTACTGTAGTTTATGGTTATGCTAGTTCAAATCAAAATTCGATCACTATTTCATGGAAATTAGAATACTCGGAAATTCTTTATGATTCTGGCCAAATTATTCTAAATTCCGAATCAAATAATTTTCAAAACCCAACTTATCAATGGCAGATATTTCTAGATTTTTTATCTTATCCGAACTCGTGTACATGTTATTTGACAGTTATTTTGGAATCTTCATCACCTCAGATAATCATAAAGCCGATATTTTTTTCTCTCGATGATGAATTACTCGAACCAGCTTTAATCATTGATGATAATTCTAATGATCTATTTTCAGATAAAATATATTTTTCAGGTAACGCTTGGTCATTTGATAATTCTTTACCAAATCTCTATTGGAATATTATTAAAACTAACTCACAAGCTTCTTCATGTAAGTTAGATTCTTCTGAAATCTTAACAAATTCTATGGGAATAGAGTCTTCTTTTACATATCAGTTTTCATTTGAAAATGAATTGGATATATCTAATTATGATGATGGATTTTACTCATTATATTTGTGGGCTAATACTCTTTACAATACCAATTCATTGAATTCTGAGTTTTACTGCAGATTCATACAAGTTGATAATAACAAGCCAATATCGATAATTCAATCTCAAGAAAATTTAAAATTATTAGAGGGATTCTCACCAATATTATTTGATGGTAGTGTATCCTCAGATCCATTTTTCGGCCGTTCAAAATTGAATTTTGTTTGGGTTTTAAGTCAACACATACCAAACTTAAATGACGATAAGTTCCATTTAGAGGTGATAAATGTCTCTTCAGGCGATGATGAAAGAACATTCTTAATCGACAGTCTTAATTCTGGTAATTATTCTTTAATTCTTACTGTCACTGATGAATCGGGTCTTAGTAATTCTTCTTCACTAGATTTTTCCATAACTAATATGGCACCTGTAGCGAAATTATCTATTGATGATGTAGAGATATTTGATGGCGACTCATTAATATTACTCCAAGATCAGGAAATAGACTTAGATGCGACAGAATCATCAGATACTGAAAATGATATTTTATCATTAGGTTGTATCTGGAAAGTCAATAATGTGCCTTTTTATGAAGGATGTAAAAGGACTTTTTCTTGGCCTGAATCTGTTAATGATAATGAATTTATTCTATCGTTAGAAGTTACAGATAATGATAACTTAATTTCAAAAATATCTATTAATATCAAATCTGAATCTTCTAGGGAAGGGACTTATTTTTCACTTACTTTTTTGTTTATCTCAATAATTTTTGTTTCCTACGCTTTTTATAAAAGATATAATATCATGGATGAGAAAATTCCTAAATGGTAATTTTTGTATATATTTTTTATGAATACACCTATTAATGGGAGTATATCAGATAAGTATGTGGCTGATGTGTCTATGTTGCCATTTAGCATAGAAGAATATCTTACTCGACAAGAAAAATTTCATTCACAACTTCCCGATAATAGTATTGTAATAATCCCAAGTAGCCCCTTTGCTAAGAGATCTAATGATACTAATTTCCCGTACAGGGCTAATTCTTACATGTTATACTTGTGCGGATGGAAGTCTCCGGATGCAATATTTGTCAGTAGTAATAATTCTGGAACATGGAATACATCTATTTTCGTTCAACCGAATGATAACTTAGCCGAGATTTGGGAAGGACGCCGAATAGGCATCGATAATGCTATGAAAAATTGGCCTGTTGATAATGCTTATTCAATAGAAAACAGTATTCAAGAAATAAAAGAAGTCTTACTCAAATCTAAAAATGTATTCATTATTCAAGGTTTAAATGATAAATTGGATAATCTTGTTAATGTTTCCTTAACTGAAAAATCAAGAAAAAGGAACATAGAGGGCGTAGGACCTGTTATAATTGGAGATCCTTCATATATCATTGATGAGATGAGGTTAATTAAATCTGAAAAAGAAATAGAGATAATGCAACAGGCATCTGATATAGCATCAGAGGCTCACGTTAAAGCCATGTCAAAATCTAAGTTGGGTGACGGGGAATGGAATATACAGGCAATAATTGAGGAATACTTCATTTCAAATAAAAGTAGGTGCAGCTATGGTTCAATCGTAGGAAGTGGTTCTAATGCGACAATTTTACATTATAATTCAAATGATTCTCCAATAAATGATGGTGATTTAGTACTAATTGATGCAGGCTGCGAAGTAGAAGGATATGCATCTGATATAACACGAACATGGCCTATTAATGGTACTTTTTCTGAGGCACAACGCGAAATTTATGAATTGGTGCTGGAGGCAGAGTTAGCAGGAATTAATGCGTGTAGAGTCGGAGCTCCCTGGAAAGCTTCTCATCATGCTGCTTCTGAGGTACTGGCAAAGGGATTAATTGCACTTGGAATCATTGATTGTAGTTTAGACGATGCTTTAGGAGATAATTTTGATGGGCCATTTAGGAATTTCTTTATGCATGGGACTAGTCATTCATTAGGACTTGATGTGCATGACGTTGGTGTAATTTCCCCTAATAACGAACCTCATGGAAGAAAATTAGAAGAGGGTATGATTCTTACTGTTGAGCCTGGATTATACTTTGCTGAATGGCGCACTGACATTTCTGTCCCCTCAAAATACGCTGGAATAGGTGTTAGAATTGAAGACGATGTTCTTATTACAGAAGATGGTCCTGTAGTATTGACATCTTCTTGCCCTAAATCAGTTGATGAAATAGAAAATATAATTCAGGGGAGGTAATTTTATGAAAAAATGGGAAAGAATTCTACAAGAACAAACTTCTCCTAATCCACCACGACTCTCCGTCAATGAAGCAATAACAATCTATGATGAAGCTGATATTAATGATTTAATGGATGCAGCGTTATTTCGTAGAAGGAAACAAGTACCAGGTAATAAAATAACATATCTTGTAGATAGGAATATTAATTATACTAATATTTGTACAATAAATTGTCAATTTTGTTCATTTTACAGGCCACCAGGACATTCTGAGACATATACTCAAACATTTGATCAAATTAGTGCTCGTATTTTCGAATTAGAAAAAATTGGGGGCTCAAGGATTTTAATGCAAGGAGGGGTAAACCCTGATCTAGATCTAGAATGGTATCTTAATTTAATTAAATCAATCAGAGTTAAACACCCCACTATAGATTTAGATTGTTTTTCACCGATTGAAATAGAGGGAATAGCAGATGTTTGTGGCCTAGATACATTGCAAGTACTCGAGGAAATGAAAAATGTAGGCTTACATGGATTGCCAGGAGGAGGTGCTGAAATGTTAGTTGATGATGTAAGATTGGATATTTCTCCAAAAAAAGGAGGTTCAGAAAATTGGTTAAGGATAATGGAAGAAGCTCAATCATTGGGTTTAGTTACTTCAGCGACTAATGTCATAGGCTTTGGTGAAAATAATAGTCATAGAGTTTTACACATGGATAAAATTCGTAAATCTCAAGATAAAGCTATTGGAAATGGATATAATGGATTTACTTCGTTCATCTCTTGGCCTGTTCAGTTAGAGAATAATGTTTTTGGCAAAAGAAACAAAGGGAATAATAAAATTCAGTTAGAAGTGAAACCTCAGGAATATTTACGTCACGTTGCCGTATCTAGGTTATTTTTTGATAATATAGATCATATTCAAGCATCTTGGCCTACCATGGGACTTGGAATAGCTCAAATGGCTTTTTTCGCTGGAGCTGATGATGCTGGGTCTACGATGATGGAGGAAAATGTAGTCTCTGCTTCTGGAACTGATAAGACCAATGCAAATGAAATAGAGTTGCAGAGAATAATATCCCGGGCTGGCTTTATCCCTCAAAAACGCGATTCTGAATATGCCTCACTATCGACTGAAATTATTTCAGAAGATAATATTTCAGCTATAATTCCAATGCAGAATTAGTAATCTGCCATTTCTATTCTTCCACTTCTGACTGGTAATTTTGGTAAAATAATACTCTTTTTCTCAGATTTCATTATTACTGGTCTTACCCACTTCATCTTTGTCCCATCTTTCTTTATGGCATCAATAATTAATTCCCAATGAATTGTGATTAATGATGAATAAATTGAACTAGGCCAATTATCTTTAGGTCCGAAAAGTTTTATTTTTTCTTGATTTGAATTTATATCAACCCATTGTCCAAAATCTAATACTCTCAACGATTCGAGCATCAATGTTCTCCTATGTGGGACTACCATAGGAGTTGCCTCTCCAACGCCAGTTCCCATTTCATCACCAGTACTAATTCTTTTTTCCGGTGGCTTTGTCGACATTCCCGGTGCTGGTTGACCTTTTTCTCCCCTTCCAAGAGCCTGTAATATTTTTTCTCTTTCTGGTACAGCAACTCCTACCTGCAACCTAGCCTGTTTTAATTCGATACCATTTGGAATTTCTTTAATTATGATTTCAATACTATTAACATTTTTCTCTATTTCTATTTCTGGAGGTTTTAATGGATTTCTTACAAATTCATTCTGTCTGGATATGTCTCTCATGTTAGCAACCATTCTAATCAGTAATGGCAATAAAAAAATAGGGAATGAAAATAATAATAATTTAGGATAATCCAACGGCCCAAATCGATATGAACCGGCAAATGAGTTAGAAATAATTCCTAATTCTAACAACCCTGGTTCTGTTGCATGTATTAATATTGATAATATAAGTATAATTACTGTAGGAGTGATAATTTTTCTAGAAGTTAAATGTAATGGATCGGGACTAATATACCACCCATTTCTAGTTCTCATTAGAAATGGCAATACTTCTTTTTTTACTTCGCAATCTATTTTAGGAATCCTTTTTCCATTATCTATATATTTGCTCCACTCAATATACCACGAGTCTTCTTTACCTATCTTAAATTCATTTTCTATATCACATTCTGTTTCGATAACAACTTCTACTAGGGGAACTTTATTTGCATTCATGTGTGAATATTCGAATGGAGGATATCTTATTTTCTGGACATATTGTTTCATTTTTTATCCCCACAAAATTGCCATAGCTGCCTTTTTAGCATACTTTCTAAATTCTGGGACATCTTTTAACATCTTCATTCCTAATGGTATTGGATTTTCTATATCTCCTATTTCATTAATTAATTCTATTACTTCAGGCCTAGACCAAATATCGAAAATTGCATCTAACTCTTCTTCACTGACTTCAGTCAAGAAAGCATCCCTCAATGCTCTTTTTCTTCTCTGATTTCTTTTCATTTCATTAAGACTGAGTGCTATTTTTGCCATTTTCTTTTCTGACAAATCGTCATCTACAATCGCTTTGTTTAGTAGTGGAACCAAAATATCTACCTGTTTGAAACCAGGTCCAATACCTCCTCCAGTAGTTGGTTTACAAATTCCAGCAGCATCCCCAAATAATGCAACCCTTTCTTTCATTGTTTTTTTCAAAATCCCACTTGGCACAGGACCACAAAACCTTCCTACTTCTTTACATTCGAGAAATCTTTCTTTCCAAGGTGAATCATTCATCAATTGTTCTAAGAAATACTCACATGATTTATCCCCTAGTAATTTAGGTTTACTCCAAACTCCAATTCTTGTTGTATCTCCAGACGGTATCGCCCAAGAGAAAAAACCTGGAGAAATATCATTACCAGTAAATAATTCCAAAAGTCCTTCTTCTGATTTATATCCGGTAACTTCTATTTGCAAACCAACCATCATTTCTTTAGGCCTTCCCATTTTGAAATTTCTTCTTACCCATGAGTGTGCCCCATCAGCGCCACACAACAATTTAGTTCTTACTTTACGCTTTTTCCCCTGATAGTTTATTATCATTTCAACATAATCTTTCTTTATTTCCGCAGATAAAGGGCTACTAGAGAGCCATAAATCTGTACCAATCTCAACAGACTGAATTACAACTTTTTCATCGAATAATTTACGGCATACAGACCAAGTTCTAGTTATGTCCGGATTTCCTATTTTTATAGAATTCCCCGAAGGACTGTGTAGTATAGCGCCCCAAATCCTAGTAAGTGCAGTTTCTTCTAAATTTACTTTACTCATTGCACCTGGATTTACCAATCCTGCGCATTGAAAAGGCCTACCTATTTCAGCATGTTCTTCAATTAAAAGTACAGTATTACCATGTTCTGTTAATTTTCTTGAGAGATATCCTCCAATCGGCCCTGCACCAACAACCACTACATCGTAATCATATTCCATATTTTCACCTATTTCTTCTTCATTTTTTTTAACTTACCAATTAATTCACTAGCATCCTTGAAATTAATCTCTTCTATTGTAGTAGTTTTTACTATAGCCATAGCATCTTCTATTTTAATTTCTAGATATTTAGATATATTTCTTATCGCTTTTATTTGGTTCTCTGTGGCAGGACTATTTCCCCTTATATCAAATAATTTTCCTATTAACAAACTTGCAGAACCATCCCTTCCGCCAGTCAAATTTTCCAAGTCATCAAAGCCATTATCTTTCAAGAATCCATCTAAATCTAGTCCAAATTGTTCGCATTTATCTACAATGGTATCAATTTGTTTTTTACTTGCTTTTCTTGGACCAGATCGATTTATTGCATCATCTATTATTGGTTTAATTTCTTCTCTAGTTAATGTTTTAATATCTCTTCCTTCCAATAACTTTTCTTGTTCATTTTCACTCATATTTTTTAAAAGATCTTTTAAAAGTTTGATTTGTTTATTAGAAGGGTTATTACGAGACTTCATATCAGCTATATTGTGTATTTCATAAAAATCAAACACGAAATCGTGCCATATACTAGCTGAATCGACATCACTATTTGCTATGTTGTCAAGTTTTAATTCCATCATAGATGTAAACTCTGTGCTAAAAATCTTGTAGAGAATTTCTTCAGATTGGTTATTATATAGCGGTACTACTTCTAACCATAACCTTCTACCATTTTCTGTAGGAATGAGTGCACCATTAATATTTTCAACATATTTTTTTTCCTGTAACTTTTGAACCATTGAAACATAGGTCGAAGGCCGACCAATTCCCGCTTTTTTCATTTCTTGTACTATTGAGCTTTCCGAAAAACGTCTTGGTGGTTTAGTCTCTTCACTTACAAGCTCCGGATTATTTGAATCTAATTTTATTTTCCATTTTGCACCGACTTTTAATTCACTTGCAGGAGGTTTTACTGGAACATTACTAATAAATTCTCGAAAAACTTCTTCCCATCCTGCATGGATTCTCCACGAAGTATTTCCTGAAATATCTTTTTGGAGGTCTTTTGTTCTTGCTCTAATAGATCTTTGTTCACGAATTGAATCAGACATCTGACTACCTGCAAATCGAGACCAAATAAGTCTGTATAATTTCGTTAAATCTTCATTTTTCTCATCAATTTCTCTAATATTAGGTCTTGTTGGTCTAATCGCCTCATGGGCATCTTGGACATTTACTGATTGTTTTTTTACATCAGGGCCTACTACACCTTGCCCAATAAATTCATTACCAAATTCTTTCAATATGTATTCTTTTACTTGATCTCTAGAATCTTTGTTTGTTCTAGTCGAATCAGTTCGAATGTAGGTTATATGTCCCTTTTCATATAATTCGCTTGCAATACTACTAGTTTTAGCTAACGACCAGCCCAAATATGAATTAGATGATTGCAGCATTGTATCTGTAGTAAAGGGGGGTTTTGGCTTTCTATTTCTTTTACTATTTTTTATTGAGAGTATTTTTATTTCCTTATTTCTCCTCAATATTTCTATTGATTCATTGGCTAAATCCTTGTCAAACGTTCTTTCTGGATAATGTTTAGGTTTTTTTCCAGAATCATCAATCCAAGCATCTTCTTCTCCCTTTTCATGAAATCTAATATTGAATTTTATCCCTTCAGAATAGAAATTAACACTGTGGTATTTCTGCGGAATATGTTTTTCCCTTTCTAATTCTTTTTCAACTATAAAACCCAAAGTCGGTGTTTGAACGCGCCCCATCGAGTTTATTCCAGATCTACGACTAACATTTGCACATTCCCATCCTATTAAACGGTCCATAAACATCCTAACTTTAGCTGCATCAACCATTCTGTAATTTATTTCTCCATTTTGCTCCAGAGATTGTAATACGGAATTTTCTGTAATTTCATTAAAAATAACTCTCTTTTGTCTTTCAAAACCTGCTTTAGTGAAAACTTCACTTAATCTCCATGCGATAAATTCTCCCTCTCTATCAGGATCTGTTGCAATGAATATCTCTTCAACATCTCTTGATTTTGCATTTTGGACAATCTTCTTTATTTTATCTTTCTTGGATTTATCAGAAGTCCAAGGCGCTTCAGGGAGCTTATCTCGTGAAGATTTCCACATTGCATCATTTTTTCCCTTCTCTCCTTTTTTTGCTGGTAGCCTATCTATGTGACCTCCACAAGCATCAACCATCCATCCTTTACCAAGATATTTTTTTACAGTCTTAGCCTTTGCTCCGGACTCCATAATCATTAATTTCAAACTACGTCACCCTCGGTGAGTGTGGTACTCACCAATAATACTCGAATAATATTCTATGTATAAATGTGAGTAAATAAAGAATGAACTTAAAACGCTAATGTTTACTTATTCTCTTTCGAAACTCTATTCTATTCTCTTCTTCATTCCATTTATCATCTTTACCAGGTCCACCACATCCTATACAACCAGGATATCCAGCCTCTACTAAATGCAACACTCTTCTTTCAAAATCTGTCCAAAACGTTTTCGCCCCAGTAGGAATCCATATACAACCAATGTCATCGGGCTCTTTTTCACTAATTAGTCCAATCATCCTTTCTTCATCGAATATCATTATCTGATTTTTAATTCCTTTAATATCTTTTTTAATATCTATTATTATTGATGGTGCCGAGTCTGAAATAGAATTGCTCAAATTTTGTATGTCAATTTTAGTTTCTTTATCGAAAGAAAACTTTAATTTTTCAGATTTTAATACTCTTCTAGAAATTTCCCAAAGGGATAAATCATATGTAGATAATACCATTATACACTTATGAAACACAACTATTGAAGAATATTGCCTTCTCGGGATATCAATGGGCTTACCTTACAGGACACTTATATTTCCGCTTTTGAAGGGATTAAGTTCTGAAAAATCTCATAATATCAGTATTAATATATTATCCAAATTAGGTCTAAATAGTATCGGACAAAAAATTCTTCGTTCTACTTATGGTTCTCCTGAAGAACCAATAGAGGTTTTTGATACATTTTTTAAACATCCTTTGGGTTTAGCAGCTGGTTTCGATAAAGGTGCTGACGCCTTATCATCTTGGCCATCTTTGGGTTTTTCATGGGGAGAATATGGAGGAATAACCAGATTTCCTCAAGAAGGAAATCCAAAACCAAGAATGTTTAGAGCCAATAAAGAAAATGCATTAGTAAACAGAATGGGACTTAATAATCCTGGCGCAATGGCAATTAAGGATAAATTACTAATTCGTAAATCATCAAATAACTGGCCAAATATTCCTGTTGCTGCTAATATAGGTCGTTCCAGTAAAGTTTCTAATGAAAATTCTCCTGGTGATTATTCTGAAACTTTGAAAATCTTATGGGATTATGCAGATTTTTTCGTGCTAAACGTCTCATCACCTAATACTCCAAATTTAAGAGAATTACAAGGGCAAACATATCTAGATTCGATTCTTCAGGAATGTAATAAAGTCCGGAAAAAAGACAATGAAAAGAAAATTTTACTGAAACTTTCACCAGACAGGACAAATGATCAGATATTAGACACCTTAGATGTTGCAATTAGAAACAATATAGATGGATTCATAGCAACAAATACCACAGTAAAAAAACCAAACCCATCAAATACACAATCTAGAAGAGTTTTTTCTGAAGAAGGAGGATTGTCTGGTCGCCCTCTTCACAATAGATCCAAAGAAGTAATAGAATTAATATTCAACCATACAGAAGGAAAAATCCCTATAGTTGGCGTAGGTGGAATTGAATCTTCAGAAACTGCATGGTCATCAATAACTTCCGGGGCATCCTTGTTACAATTATACTCTTCATTAGTTTTTCAAGGACCATCAGTAGTTTCTTCCATAGTAAAAGGAATAAAAGAGAAACGTATTGAAAAAGGCTTTAGTAATATTTCTGAAGCAGTAGGTTATAAGCACAAATAACCTGAGATTAGAGTTGTACGAAATGATAGCTAGTAAAAAAACAAAATTAGTGATTATATCGCTAGCCATGGCTTCTTTGCTTTTACTTATGTTAATTTCTGTCGATCCTGAAGTCCAATATTCAGTCGATGAAGTCATGGAGAATCCAAATAATTACGAAAATAAAGATGTATTTGTAAGAGGAGATGCACAAAACAATAGCCTTCGTTCAGAGCAAAAATCATTTGTTTTATCGGGAATTAATTATGATATTACTGTGGATTATTCTGCAGCCTCACTACCGGAAGGCTTTCAGGAAGGATTGCCTGTTGCTATTAAAGGAAAACTGGTTAAAATAGACGATTTTTGGAGTTTACAAGCATCAGAGATTATTACTGGTTGCCCGTCAAAATATGAAACAGTCGATAATTAATAAAATGGATTAATTGATAGGTAATGGTATCATGCCTAGCACGGGCTAGGGGGAGCGTTGACGTGTTCTATTTTCCACAAATCGTTGATAATGGTGGCCTGAAGTTCGAGGGCGGCGTAGACGAGCCTCTGATGTCTCATCAGTTGACGTCGACGCTTCGCCCCCAAGAGATCCAGGTTGATCGGACATACTTCCGGAGGGAAGTATTTACTTTCTCATACCCGGGAACCAGGTCAGGCGCGGAAGCGAGCAACCCGACTGGGGATTCTGGATGCCTTGGGATAGCGGGGCTGAGGAGATTGATGGCTCAACATCTTTGGCAACGTACGTCCACCGAGAACATGCCCACTACAAATTTTCTTTATCATTAATTCCGCTAATTTTACATATTTCATTGAAGTATTTTTCTGGTACAGGTTGTACAGACAGTCTGCTACCTTTCATTAGTAAAGGCATTCCTTCTAATGCTGGGTTTTTTCTCAATTCAGGTAAGTCAATATTTTGAATTTTTCTTACAGGTTTTATATCAACCATAAACCATCTAGGATTCTCCGGTGTTGATTTCGGATCGAAATATTTAGATTCAACATCCCAAGAAGTAAAATCTGGATATGATTCTCTTACGATTCTTGCGATACCTGCTATGTGAGGTGGTTTACAATTAGAATGATAAAATAATACTAAATCCCCTTTTTTCATTTGGTCTCTCATTATATTTCTAGCTTGATAATTTCTAACACCATCCCAATGAGTTTGCTCATCCTCAACCAGTTTTTCCCAAGGATAGACATCAAGCTCGCTTTTCATAAGCCAATATTTAGTCATATTTTTCTCACCCCTAAATCTATTTTGTAATTACCACGCCTCTTCAGTATTTCCTAGAATTAATGAAGCATCTAACGCATCTATCTCATCTCTAGCAACAGCCCTTCTAAGGCCCGCATTCTTTACCATACTTTGTACTCCCCCTGTCAATCCCCAATTTGTTTTTACCATTATGGAATAGATTGCGGGTAATAGAAGTAAAGCAGAAAGAGCTGCTACAATAAGAAGCACAATAATTACTGCTACGAATGGTTTTATTGCCGGAATAGGAATAAAAAAAGCGCAAGACATTCCCATAGCAGTAACAGTAGTTGCTTCTGCCAAACTCATTCCAGTACTGGCACAAGCCGTTTTAATTGCATCCAATGTCCCTCCCAATTCTTTTACCCTATTTGCTATATGTATAGAAAAATCTACTCCTACTCCTACTAGAATTGATCCTATCATAACAGTAACTAGATTCAATGGTACTCCATTCGAATCCATAACAATCCATTGCATTCCAACAGTAAAACCAACAGGAACAGTTGTCAATAATGCATATCTCAAGTCCCTAAAAACTAATGCCAAAGTAAGAATTGTAAAAGCCAAGGCGAAGAATAATGATCTCCATTGCGAGCCCACTATCAACTCATTTATTTCTATTGATATCGGTGCAACTCCAATAAGATTCGAAGCATCAATAGAATTTTCATTCTTACCTGCAGCCTCTGTTTTTAGATTTAATTGTGTTACTGCTACGGCTGTAGTTTTACTATCCATAAATGGCATATCAACATAAATTAAATTTCTAGTAAAATCAGAAGATATAAACAACTCTCTCATTTCTGTCGTTAGACTATTGTAAAAAACATATAATAAGAAATTTTGAACTTGCCTTCCACCATCGTCCTCTTGAGCATCTAATGTATCTAATGCAGCCCAGAATGATACATTACCCGATGCCTCTCTATCAAAGATTATCTCCGCAACTTCTTGAATGGGATCCGGTAATGGAATAGGAGAATTATCTAAAATGTCCAGTACTGGAGATCCAGATACATTTACTCCGACAGCTATGGCTTTCATTAGAAAAACTATTGAGACTGCAGTAGTATTGGATATTCTATCGCATTCTGTTTCAAGGTTCTCGATTCCTTCTAAATTACCATAGGGGTGCTCAGCAGTAAAAGAAAATGAAGGTTCAGCACCAATAGGAGCTTTAACAAGTATAAATCCTGGCTGTCCGGACTCAAACTCATCAGAATAAACCTTCATTTTCTGAACAGCCCCAACTTCTTCAGGAGCCATGTCCAGAAGATCAATATTTTCTTCTATATTTTGCCTGGAAACTCCTGCTGATATCAACATCAGCAATAAGAATATACTCAGACTTGCCTTTGTCCAATTTACAGGTACATTTACTGTAGAAACAAATACCTTAGGAGGGGGGTGAGAGGGCTTTTTCAAATCTAATAATAATGTTAAGTTCGGTACCATCAACATCGTCATTATGTATACTATTACTATACCTCCTGCCAAAGAATAACCTACAGTCTGTATTGGCCTCATAGGAGTAAAAACTAATGAAATAAATCCTATTATGGTTGTAGTTGCAGACAGAAAAACGGCTTTACCAGTAGAATTTAATGCTTCTTCAATTTTTTCTTCCGGAGTACCCTTTGCTTCTGCATATCTATTAGTGATATGCAAACCGTAAGATACACCCAATGCCAGAACTATAGGTCCTACAATGATAACTGTCATTGTAACTTCATAATCGGAAAATCCTATTATTCCTAATGTAACCCAAACAGAGCATAATGTTGGTAAACCAGTAATAATTACAGTTTTAATTCCTTGCACCCACCTAGGCCGTCCTGTTTGTAACAAATCACAATGAAATAGGAATAAACCTCCAGCTACTGCTGCCACTCCTATAGGGAATACTGTCCAAAATAATTTGAAAGATTCTTCTGTAATGGCATTAGTCAAAGGCACTGGTCCAGTTAATGTCATGCTAAGATTTTTCTCCTCCCAATTATTATCAACTGATAATTCGTTTATTTTTATTTGAGTTTTCTCAATAATTTCTGGTATTGAAACATCATTAATACCATCGTTGTCTGTATCTAAATCATCTGAAATTCCAATAATTATTACTGCTCTATTCCAATGCTTAGCAGAGATATTTACCAAATTACCTGCCGCATCGTAAGTACCTACATCTCTTACTAATTTATCTAATGCATTTTGAGGCATTTCTTCCAATATTCTGTCTACTCTATCTTGTTCTTCTGGAATTGCATAATTTCCAATTATATCTGATTGTTCATCTATGGTTTGATTTATACTATCCGAAAAGTCTTCATTTCCAGTTGCATCTGCGACTCCATTAAAAAAGGCTTTAACGACTCTTCCCGCACTTGAGTTGACCTCTTTTATTACCGTTGAAATCGACAAAACATAAACAATAGAATCCTCATCTCCTCCATCATTTCTAATGTTATTTACGCTTTTTTCTATTAAATCAATTTCTTTCAAGATTCTAGTATCAGTTACATTATAATCTTCTGACTCAACATAAACTACCATAATATTTGTAGTCCAATTCTCTCCTACTTCCTGAAGCAGATTTTTTGAACTTAAAGGATCAGTTGATTCTGGCAAATAAACTTCCATTTCTCCATTTACATTTAGTGCTCCTTCCTCACTACACCAAGATGGCTGATATTCATCTCTACAATCATTTACTCCAGAATGTACAGTAAAAAAACCTGTTATTAGTAGACAGATTATGACTGTTAATGCAGGAAACATTGTTAATGCTTTATTAGGCGTCAATCCTCTAAATTTCCTCTTCATACTATTTGAAAAATTTCTGAACTTATCATTACTTGATTTAGTGGCATCGCTTCCAACAACCATGTCACTCAATGGTACGTGTATGAACTAAGAACTTCAACCTCTCGTATGTTCCATTCAAAAAAGCACTATATTTTCAATGAATGATTGGTAACGGTCAAGAGTAACATAGTTCGCCATGACATATATAGGAGGCTATATTTATGGGTGATCCTAAAATTTCCGAAAAGAGATGGTCTATAGATTTAGAAAGGAAAATACAACAAAATCATTATCAAAATGTCGGAAATGCATATAAGTTCAATTCACAAAGTTCCAAAGAGATATTCGTAATAGATACACCCCCGCCATATCCTAGTGGAGTTTGGCACATAGGAGCTGTAGCACAATATAGTATGATTGACGTTATCGCAAGAAGTCAGCGTTTATTAGGTAAAGAGGTATTTTTCCCATGGGGAGTGGATAGAAATGGTATAAATATAGAATTTACAGTAGAAAAAAAAATGGGCCGAAAGATGCGTACATTTGACAGAGATGATTTTTTAAAGCTCTGTCGAGATACAATAGAGGAATACACCCAAGAAATGAAGAATACCGCCAAAAGGGTTGGTTTATCCTGTGATTTTGATAAAGAATATCACACTGACTCTTCAGAATATAGAACAATTACTCAATCAATATTTGTAGATTTATTTAAAAAGGGAGAGATAATTGAAGATCTTCGTCCAAATATTTATGATCCTGTTGAGGGAACTACAATAGCTGATGCCGAAGTACAACGAATTTCAAGGAAAACAAAACTGTGTGATGTTAAGTGGATGACAGAAGATAATGAAGAGATAATTATTACAACCACTAGACCTGAAATGATTTGTGCCTGTGGCGTAGTTGTCGTTCATCCAGACGATTCAAGATATAGTAACTTAATTGGAAAAAATATCTTCTTACCAATTGATGTGAAGGACAGAAGTAAATATGTCAAGATTCTTTCTCATCCATCTGTAAAAATGAATTTTGGGAGCGGTGTTCTAATGGTGTGTTCTTTCGGAGATCAAAATGATGTTTCCATATTTAGAGAATTGGATTTAAAACCATTTCAAGCCATTAATCTTGAAGGAAAAATGACATCTATAGGAGGCCCTCTTGCTGGACTTACTGTTCTAGAAGCTCGTAGTAAAGCAATCGAGATATTATCAGAAAATAATTGTATTTCGGAAATAAAAGACCATATGCAAGAAATACCAGTAAGTGAAAGGGGAAATAACCCAGTCGAAATAATCTTACTCAAGGAGTGGTATGTGAAACAAACTCATGTTCAAGATAGATTAAGAGAACTTTCTGGTCAAAGTCGGATTATACCAGAACGTAATAGACAATTACTTCATGATTGGATGGACGGGATATCAATTGATTGGCCCATAAGTAGAAGGCGTTGGTATCACACAGAAATACCAATTTGGTATTCAGAAGATGAAACTAAGATTATTGTTCCTCCATCGGGTATATATGTCCAACCATGGAAAGATAATCCTCCTGAAGGATCTGAGGTTTTAGACAGAGAAACTAGGGAATTTATCCAATTCTATGATTCTAAATCATCTAATATGGGTCAGATTAAAGGAGAAGACAAGGTATTTGATACTTGGATGGATTCTTCTAACTCTAATTTATTTGTTTCTGGTTACTTGAATGATGATGAGTTATTTCAAAAATCATTTCCGACAGCATTGAGACCTCAAGGTAAAGAAATTGTAAGGACTTGGCTTTATTATACAATGTTAAAAAGTGCATTATTACTTGATAAACCTGCTTTCAACAATATTTGGATAGATGGATTAGGTATGGATCCATGGGGGAGAAAAATGTCTAAGTCAATCGGTAATGGTATCGATGCAAATTCTGTACTTGAATGTGGTTATGGAGGAAGGACTGGGTCATGGAAAATTAGGGGCCCAAGTGGTAAGCAAGTACACTTACAGGCTAAGAAAATAGGAAGCGAATGTTTTCGTCTTTGGAAGGCCTGTGATGCACAAGTCGGCGATGACTTTCATATAAATCCTGAAGAAATTGAATCAAAATACTTTGGTGTGTTAACTAAAATATTTAATGTTGCTAGATTTACTAGCCAATTTGAAATTCCTGAAGATTTAGATATTCAACCCCAAAATTTGTCGCCAGAGGATATCTGGATACTTTCTGAATATGAAAAAAATATGGAAAATATTAATAATTGTTGGAGAAATATAGATATTTATAATGCAGCCCAATCTATAAAAAATTTCACTACTGGTATATTTGCCAGTCATTGGTTAGAGATGGCAAAAACTAGGCTATATACAGGAGATAAATCCGCATCTTGGACTTTACACAGGATTGTAAGGGATATTATCACGGTCTTCACGCCTATTTGTCCATTTTTCTGTCACCATATTTCAGTAACAATTTATGGCACTAGTAGTGTAACTATAGACAAATATCCTGATTCAAAAATTTTAATTCCTAAAGAACTGACCAATATTGTAAGTATCTCATCAAAACTGATTGACTTTAATTCATATATTTGGAAATTAAAAAAGGAAAAAGGTATTTCTCTGAAATCTCCAATTTCAGGAGTCAAAATTCCCAAAGACATTGAAGTACTTTCTGAGGCTTTAATTAATATGCATAATCTAGAATAGTCTAATTAAGCGCAGAATGCGGACTTTTATCACTAAAGAAATCTTTCAATAAAATTACTATTTCTTGTCCTATCCTATTTTGCGCTTCTATAGTTGATGCTCCTATGTGAGGGCTACCATGAAAGTTTTCCAATTCTATTAATTTACTATCGTATAATGGTTCTTTCTCATAAACATCAAGCGCTAATGACATTAGATTACCATTACTCAGAGCAATAAATGCCGCCTCTTCGTCAATGATTCCTCCTCTAGCACAATTAACGATATGCCTCCCACACTTACTGCCATCAAAGCCAAATTCCGGCATCATATTGATTCTATCTTCATTTACTAAATGATATGTATTTTTATTAAGATTACAATGGATAGATATATGAGTACAATTCTTAAATAAATTATCAACATTGTTATGAATAGTACAATTATTTTCATTTGCAATATTTTCATCAATGAAAGGATCATAACAATGAATATTCATTCCTAGTGCTGACGCAACCTTGCTAACTCCTTGGGCAATCCTACCAAAACCAACTAATCCTAAATTTTTTCCTGACAATTCTGTCCCTCGTAATTCTTTCTTGGCCCAAATATTCTTTCTTAATTTTCTATCTCCACTAGCAATATGCCTGGTAGATGAAATCAGATGACCTATTGTTAATTCAACAACGCTTTGCGTAGATGACTGTGGGGTATTACAGACAACTATATTCTTTTTTGTTGCTTCTTCAATATTTATATTATCTACTCCAACTCCTGCTCTGCCAATGAATCTAATGCCTTTACCTTCTTCTATTGTTGAAAGAACTTCTCCGTTTAGTTTTGTGGCACTTCTTACAATTACGGCGTCATAGTTATTCAAGACACCTGCTAATAATTCGTCCTGCGTGTAATGCTTTTCTATAACTTCATAATCTAATTCTCTAAGTTTTCTAATTGCATCTTCCGACATTCCATCGCTTATTAGTATCCTAGGCATATTACATTCTCATGATATCTATCCAATGAAGTTTGTCTATATCAGTCCAATTAAGGTATATTTTAACCGCGTTATTATTGACTACGTCTTCTTCAGAAGGTACATGGCAGAATCACTAGAGTCACTCTTTACTGCTGTTTTGATTCTCTTAGGACCAGTGATTCTTGCTCTACCTGTATCATTCGCATGGCGATGGTGGGTGGGTATGGAACCAGAACAAGAAGATTACAGGGAAAAGGTAAGAAGAGTATTAGATGCAGGTATACCAATCCGTAAGTATCGTTCTCAACTTGATGCTGAAGCTCGTAAAGTACACTTAAATTCTGATCGACAAGCCCGCATAGAATCGGACTTATTACATCCCCTAAGATTAACTCACTTCTTACTTTTTCCTAGTTTAATTGTTTGGCCATTAGTAGGTTTATTTGCTGCAATAATAACATTACCAATGATGCCTGTTCTCAGATTAATTGAATGGTTATTGATTAAAAAATCATTGTTATCGATGGTTGCTAAAATAGTTCAAAAATTAACTCGCTGGGAAATCATTGGAATTCCTAGATTGGATGATGGTGCTAAAGAATTAGATAGAGTACTAGCATCAATACATAGAATGCCCATTACGGTATTTTTAGGATTATTTACTTATTTGATCATCTCTTATATGCCCATTAGTGCTAAAAATATTATGTTAGTTAGCGCTATTGTATATATTTTCTTAGTATCATTTATTTCAGTCATTAGGGCAGCTACTGCAAGCTCGTTGGTCTTTGCTGATCCTACCAATAGACGTTTAATTCCAATGGATACTTTTGTTGAAAATGCTTTAGGGCCGTGGGTCGGTGTAGGATTAGTATTTTTATTATCCAGACAGTTGATGTACGGTGGACAAATAAGAACAGATCAATCTTTAGCAGATCCAGTTGCTTTTTCTTTAAGTGTACTTTTAGTTCTTTATACTGCAACTATAATCGGTATTACTGTTGAATTGATTTTTTTTAGGTTAAGGGGAACATCTGTAAGAAATTCTTTCCAAGAACAAATGATTAATATTTTTAAGCCTACATTATATCTATTTACCCGAGATAAAGGTTCTTTACACTTGTCTCCAGTCATGCCCCTTTCTGAGTGGCTAACTAATGGCGAGAATTTAGAAGTCGAAAATTAATTATTTTATTTATTTTTAACTCTATTCCATTTAATAATACTATTTTGGGGTTATTAACATATTTTATAGGTATTATTCCAAAAAATGTAGATTCTTTTTCACCACCATTATTCGCTGTTGTAATGATGATTTTACCTCCATCCTTAATTTTGAATTCTCCTTCGCTAATATATTTTTCACATATTAATGTAACTAATGCTTTTTTTTGTTTACCACGACTTTCCAGTCTAGCATGTATTTCTTGACCTGGATAACATCCTTTATCCATTTTGACTAGTTCTTCCATCCCAACATTAAATGGTATTCGATTATTTATTTCTTCGTGCCCAATCATTCCAATATCAATTCTATTTTTATCCCATTCTTTGCCATTAATTTCTGTAAGACATTTTTTTTGTAATTTTTCTTTAATTTCATCTAGATTTACTTTTGGGATTAAAATTTCGGTTATCATTAATTCGTATCTTTTATCTATAGAAATAATATTATCTCCGTCTTCTATCCATTTGAAATCAGTAAGATCATCAAATGAAAAATCAGTTTTAGTAAAGATTTCTTTTATTTCATTACCTAATACTGTTATTTTTCTTATACTACTATCTCCATTAAGGATTTCAACTTCTTCATCCCAACGTATTCCTTTAGATAATATTCTTCTTATTACATCGCCTTTATTATAATTATTTATGATTAATATTTTATCCAGCATGATGTAAATAGAAAGATAATCCACAATTCTCCCATTAGAACTACAAATTAGAGACTCATGTATGGACTGATTATCATTATCAGAGATTCTTGTCGTAAGTATCCTGTCAAGATGTTTTATTGTATCTCTACCTTGCACGATGGTAAAACTAGACTTATTCTCATAAAAAAAACTTGAAGGATTACTGCTATCGATAATATTAACACCTTAGCCAAATGATTGTCCGCAACCACATTCACGATTAGCGCTAGGATTTTCAATTTGAAATCCTCCTCCCATCAAGGTATCCTTGTAATCTAATTTAATTCCATCTAATAACGAACTATCTTTGTTATGAATTAATATACTAATCTCTCCAACTTTAATTGTTTGGAAATTTTCATCATTTGGATTTTCTGTGATTTTCATATCATATAAATACCCTGAACATCCTCCTGCTTCAGCACTGATAATCAATACATGTGTTTTTTCATCACCTTTCATCGATTTCTCCATGGCATTTTGTGCCGATTCTGTAACATTAATTTTTACTTTTACTACATCCACATCAGTGACAACCGGTAACGAAAAACCAGAACCATCTAACAAGCCCATGACCCTCTGTAACAGAAGGGTTATTTGAACAATTGTGTAAGTATACGCTCTTACCTATTAATCATAACGTTATACCTTTTCGCCCTAACATGGATGGCATCGAATCCCGGCCTATCATTAGAGTAGAAGATAAATCCATTACAAGAGAATTGGATTCAGTTTCTGTGGAATCCCCACTTTCTATAAGGATTCTAGATAAAAATGGTTTAGAATCATCGCTCGGATTATTGATGCGTACACCGGGTGATGATAATAATCTTATTAGGGGTCTTTTGTACTGTGAAAGTATTATTCAATCAGAATCTGATATTTTAAAAATAAATAGTTTTCCGGATTATCATCAAGTAGTTTTATCAAATAATGTATCATTTAATCCTGAGGAACACGATAGGAAATTAACCATGACCTCTTCTTGCGGAATATGTGGTAAAGAATCGATATCTAATTTAATCCACATGCATGGTCCAGAATTATCAGAAAATATTTTTATCAATATAGAAGTCATATCCAATGCTATTTCGTCTTTAAAATCAGGCCAGAATTTTTTCATAACTACAGGGGGAACTCACGCTTGTGCAAGATTAGACTATGCTGGTTCTTTGATTTCTATTTCAGAGGATATTGGCAGACATAATGCCATGGATAAATTAATAGGAAACGCATTAAAACAGAATGAGTTACCTGTAAGAAAGGAAATCGTAATCGTATCAGGTAGGGCATCATTTGAATTGGTTCAAAAATCATTGAGGGCAGGATTTCCTATTATGGTTGCATTAGGTGCTCCCAGTTCTTTGGCTGTTGATTTGGCATTGGAGCATGGCATGACATTAATTGGTTTTGCGAAGAAAAATAAGATAACAATTTTTTCTGGTCCTAAGAGAATAATATAATTTAACACATTTCGATAAAAGACCTGATGTACGTGTTGGTTATGTCGGATACAATGAGGGAGCAGGTAAATGAACTCACTCCTGTAGAAAATTCACCTCCTAAACTAGGTAAAATTAAATCAGTAGCAGCAGGAATACCCGGTGTTATGGCTTCAATGAATCATAGTATGAATAATAATTTCATTTCGTCTATCTCCAATTTATCCAAGGTTAATAGATTCAATGGTTTTGACTGTCCTGGTTGCGCTTGGCCAGATCCTGATGACCATCGTTCCCGATTTGAATTTTGTGAAAATGGTGCTAAAGCCGTTGCAGATGAACGCACAAGAATGAAAGCAAATTCAAAATTTTGGTCACAATGGTCTGTAAATGAATTATCTACTAAATCTGATTATTGGTTGAATAAAAGAGGTAGACTAACTAATCCAATGGTTTTAATGCCAAATAGTATGAATTATGAGGAAATTTCCTGGAAAGAATCGTTTGAAATGATTGCAGATGAGCTTGTAAGTTTAAATAATCCAAACGAAGCAATTTTTTACACATCTGGAAGAACTAGTAATGAGGCAGCATTCTTATGGCAATTATTGGCCAGATGGTACGGGACGAATAATCTTCCAGATTGCTCTAATATGTGCCATGAATCTTCAGGAGTAGCATTAACAGAGTCCATAGGTATCGGAAAAGGTACTGTTAAACTGGATGATTTCAAACAGGCCGATTTAATAATCGTAATAGGGCAAAATCCAGGTACAAACCATCCAAGGATGCTGTCTGCATTAAGTGATGCAAAAAAATCTGGGGCATCAATAATTAGCATTAATCCTTTGAAAGAAACCGGAATGGTTCGTTTTAAACACCCTCAAAAACCTCTAGATTTACTAGGCTCGGGTAGGCAAATTTCAGATGAACATGTAACTCTAAATATTAATGGAGATATGGCGTTATTTAGAGGTTTTTCAAAGGTAATTATTGAATCCGATTCATTTGATAGAGATTTTATTGAGAAATACACCAATGGCTTTGATAGTTATGTTAATACTGTAAAAAATACTGATTGGGATGAGATAGTTAAACACTCCGGGATTAATATAGATGATATTAAGAGGTTGGGTAGTATAATATCTAAGTCTAAGGCTACTATAGTTTGTTGGGCAATGGGAATAACTCAACATAAAAATTCTGTCTCTACGATACAAGAAATAGTTAATTTACAGCTACTTGGTGGACATATTGGTCGACCCGGCGCTGGAATTTGTCCTGTCAGGGGACATTCTAATGTCCAAGGCGATAGAACCGTTGGAATAAATCATAAACCGAATATCAATTTTTTGAGGTCATTAGAGAAAAATATTGGAATTAAAGCCCCCGAGGAGCATGGTGTAGATACTGTAGGAGCAGTTAAACTGATGCAAAAAACCAATTCTGTTTTTATTTCAATGGGTGGAAACTTTTTATCAGCAATGTCAGATACCAAGACGACTGCCAGGGGTTTAAGAAATTGTAACTTAACAGTCCAAATCTCAACTAAACCAAATCGTTCTCATCTTGTTACAGGCAAGAAAGCTCTGATATTGCCTTGTCTTGGAAGGACGGAAATTGATCAAACTGCCGAAGGAATTCAATTTGTAACAGTTGAGAATTCTATGGGCGTAGTTCACTCTTCACGAGGCAATTCTAAGCCTATTAGTAATAATCTAAAGTCCGAGGTTGCCATTGTTACTGGAATTGCCTTAGCTCTAGAGAAAAAAATTTCTCGAAATAAAATCAATTGGCAAAATTTATCAGATAATTATGACAATATTAGGGACTTAATTTCTGCTTGTATTCATGGTTTTGATGATTATAATGCCTTAGTACGTAAGGATGGTGGTTTCTATCTACCAAATAATCCAAGAGATAACCTATCATTTGATACTGAATCAGGAAAAGCAGAATTTATTTCTCACAAGATCAGTAGCAAGAAGGCTAATTCTAATGAGTTTATTATGATGACTATACGCTCTCATGATCAGTACAATACGACTATATATGGATTAAATGATAGATATAGAGGAGTTTCTAACGGCAGAAGAGTAATTTTCATGAACCCTATAGATATTTCAAAAAATAATTTATCAAAATTTCAATTAGTGGACATTACATCTCATTTTAATGGTAAAAAAAGACTTTCTGAAAAGTGGTTCGTTGTTCCTTATGACATACCACAAAATAACGTAGCGACATATTTTCCTGAGTCCAATTCGTTAATACCGTTGGATAGTGTAGCCGATAGAAGCAATACTCCAACCAGTAAATCTGTTATTGTAACTGTAAATAAATCAAAAAATTAATTTCCGTTCCTTTTATTTTGTTCTCTCAATAATATCTTACATCTATTAATTTGTGTTTTACATATTTCTATACCATCTTTTTCTAAACCTCTACCTATTGATTGTTCAAAACATTTTAATGCATCTTCATATAGTTCTAGAAAGGCATATGACTGGCCCATATTATACAATGTTCTTCCAGTTAATAATGAAGGCTCTAATGAAATTGCAGCATGATATGCTAATATACTTTCAGAATATTTTGACATTTGATATAATGCATCACCTCTGCCATTTTGACTTCTAACTCGTAATTCTTTTTCTTCTTTAGGACATCCTCCTATGGCCTTTTCAAAACAACTTAATGCTTCAGAACTATTTTCTTCTGAGAGAAAATTTATTCCTTTATTATACCATTCTATTGAGATATTGACATTTTCTTTGTATACAGAATTATCTTTTAAATCTTCATTAATATTTTTATTTACTACAATATCCTCATTTTCCTTTTTATCTAGATTAGTATTTTTAGAACTATTTGTTTCATTTTTCAATATGTCTCCCCTGTTTCTACATTGGATGGCCTTTTCACTGTAACCAGACATTTTTAGTGATTCAGATAATCCGTACCATGCTTCATATGACTTAGGATTAGTTTCTAAAATCTCTTTCCATAATTTGACAGCTCCAATATAATCTCCTGTACTGTTTAGTTCTCTGGCTTTATCTTCAGCAGTTAATTTTGATGAAACTAATAGATCTAAAATATCATCCTCCAATTCTTCTACTACAGGTTTGGAGATTAACAACGTTTCACTATCTGATTCTTCATCAACCGGCTCAGATTCTTTATCATCCAAATCTAACTGATTTGTGATAGACTCAGAAATTAACAAATTTTCTTCTCCGGACCATTCATCATTCAATTCAGATTTTTCATCATCAGTAATTTTCTTTCCACTTTCATTCTCTAAATATTTTACAATCCTCTTTAAATCAGCCATATCAGGGTAGGTAATAAGCGCAATCCTGGCGTATTCTGCAGCCTCTTTAGGTCTTTCTTCTTCTAATAAACATGACAGGTTAGCTACTGTTGGAGGATGATTGGGCATTATGTTGTTTACTTTCTCGAAAAACTCTATTGCGACATTATTTTCTTTTTGATGGGATTTGATTACGCCTATGGAATATATTGCGTTAACATTTTCTTTATCGATATTTATTATATCATTATAGATATTTAGGGACATTTCGTATTCACCGTTATCATATAAATCTCTGGCTTCCTGAATCATATTTGCAATATCCGATTCAGACGACGTTTTTGTCTCCTCCATAAGCCGCTGGCCTAGCACATTATGCATAAGTATTTTCTGATTATGTTAATACAAATTTTCAAAGATTTAAGCTGATATTTAATATAATTAATGAATGGGTTGAATAAATATGCACTTTTGGGGAGATACATGACTGAACCGATACGTATAATGGGAATATGCGGTTCTTATGGACTTGATTCCGCTAATGGACACATGATAGATTTAGTAAAAAATGAATGTAGTAAATTAGGTGCTGAAGTAATTATTTGGGATAATAAACAAAATCCATTACCTTTCATAGGAGAAGATGGTTGCTGGGATCACCCAAATGTCAAGATGTTTAAGGATATGGCTGATTCTGTGGACGCGTTTATATTATCTAGTCCCGAATATCATGGTACAATGAGCGGCGTTATGAAAAATTCTATAGATTGGCTTTCCTTTGATCAGACATCTGGTAAAGTTTTCGGGTTGATAAGCACACTTGGTGGACAAGCAAATACTACAACATTAAATCATATGCGTACTTCAGTTCGTTGGATGCATGGTTGGGCTATTCCTGAGCAATTAGTAATGGCTAATATAAAGAATACATTTAATCAAAATGGTGAAATTATCGATATGAAATTAAATGAAAGGCTGATAAAATTTGCCAACTCTTTATGTTCCAATACAATAAAATTGCGAAGATAGGTGGTTTTTTGAGTTCATTACCTCAAGGAAGTGAATTTTTACTATTTGTATTAGCTATTTCTAGCCTGATGACATGGTGGACATCTAATTTCACAAAAAGAATATATCTAACAAAATTTTTTGCTTGGTTAGGAATATGTTCCATTGTTTCTTTACTTATATGGATATTAGGTGATTATTAAATGCTCATTCCAAATGATAAGATACCAGTAAGATTACCTGTTAAATGGTATTTTGATAATAATATACCCAATATAATTATCATTGAATATAAAAAAAAATTTTCTAAAATAGAATCTTTACTGTCTAAATTATTAAAATCTCCAACCTCCCTCAAGAGAACTCTGGATGTAATGAATTCAAGATTATGGTTGTTAATGGATGGAAATAATAGTTTTGGTGATATAATTGATATGATGGAATCAGAATTTAAAGAAGAAATAATACCTTCAAAACAACGCATTACAACTTCTATAATGAATTTCATTGAACTCAGATTAGTTACTTTACTGACAAACTCAGAGGAAATTTATTGGAGTATTGAATCTTATGAAAATCGTAATAGTTAATTTTCAATTCGCAATTTATCATCATTTTTCGATTTGTATAATGCAGAAAAATAGATAGTTAATGGAACAAAAAGTAACAAAAAGAAACAACCTATAAGGGTTGCCAAGCTGTATATGGATTCTTGAATAGGATTTAATTTAAATTCTTCTACTGAAACAAAATCATGCTTTACTACGGTTACATTAATCATTAAATTTTCATCTGATAATATTTCACCTCTATCTTCTAATTTTATATTCCAGGTTATTGTTCTCTTTGCATTTTCTACAATTTCCCTTGCTTCTATTTCAGCCAGGTCCTCATTTTCACTTTGAATATACCCTAGCCCCTCTATTGGAAGTTCTAGAGAGACTCTCCCATGAATCCTTTGCTCTTCACTACTTTCAATAATTATTTCATGAACAGAGGCTTTAGAACAAGATTCTGAGGTTTCCGAAAAACCTCCATCCTCACAATTGAAAAAGTCTGCATCTTCTACTCCTAATAATGGAGAATAAAACCATTCAACTCCAGACGCTTCTATGATTAATTTAGCAGACTCTGCCTCTACTCCTTCAATTGTTACATTAATCCAAGTAATTGCTTCCCTTGATGTAAAATACCAGTTTGCTTTATCTTCCTCATTGGATTGTAGTTCAATTATTTCAGACTCATTTGTAGTTTTATATCCGTAATATTCAGAGTCTAGAGTATTTGAATAGACGGCATAAGATAGAATCAATACGAGAACTAAACCAGTCCCTATCATCGTCCTAAGCATGTTAGGATTCTTCGCTAATGACTTCTTCACATCCCATGCTGTTACTATCTTTTTTTGAATCCTTGTTCATAGATTTATGATTTTTATTATAATAAATCAGTCATCACGATTAAATAGACTCCCTAAGACGGGCGGTCACAATAGGTGAGGCTTTGACGACATACAATGATATCCCTGCAGACATTCTCATAGACGGGTTAGTAGAGAAACTCTCTGATGTAGAATCAATAGCAGAGCCAGAATGGGCAGCGTTTGTAAAAACGGGAACACATAGAGAAAGGCCACCTAATCAAGATAACTGGTGGATAATTAGATCGGCGGCAGTACTTCGTAAAGTAGCATTCAAGGGGCCTATTGGTACTAATCATATGGCTCAAGAATTTGGAGGTCCAAGAGATAGAGGCGTTAAACCAAATCGTGCTGCCGCAGGTTCAAGGAATATAGCTAGAACTATTCTCCAACAATTATCTGAGTCCGGGCTAATTACTAGTAAATTTAATGCTGCAGGGACAGTCAATCTTGGTAAGGTGTTAACACCAGAGGGGCATAAACTAATCAATAATGTAGCCCATTCAGTAAGGGAAATAGCAGAAGAAAAGTATCCAGGTCTATCAAATTATTAATGAGGTGATTATTTGGCAAAAAATAAACCGTACGCAAAGAAGAAGCGTCTAATAAAGGTAACAAATCAAAACAGGCGCGTACCCGTTTGGGTAATGCTGCGAACTAATCGTAACACAAGTACTCATCCAAAAAGACACATGTGGCGTCGTTCTAAATTACAAAGGTGAATATTATGGCAGAAGTCAGAGAGTTAATAATTCCATTAAGGGCTGCTTGGAGTGTAACAAGAAATCATAGAGCAAATAGAGCAATTTCTGAAATTAAAAAACATGTTTCTCAGCATATGAAGAAAACTGATGAAGAAAAAGTATGGATAGATGAAGAAATAAATAAATTAGTTTGGGCACGAGGAGCTCAGAAACCTCCAAGAAAAATTAAGGTTGTATGTACAAGAGAGGAAGGATTTAACATTTTAGAGGTAAAGTTATTGGAGGAATAATCATGGGAAATATAAGACCATCTTTTATTAAAATTAGGGCGCTCAGGCTGGTTGATGATTATCCAGATAAATTTAATGGTGATTTTGAAAATAACAAGAAATATGTATCAATGTATACCGATCTTGGTAACTCAGAGGGCGAAGAAGTAACAAATAAAAAAATGCGTAATTGGATTGCCGGTTATATTACAAGATATAAGCAACGAAGGGTTGATTGAATTAATTATGGGCGAAAGGTTAGATGTCCCTCTTCCCGAATATGGTAATCAATTATGTATAGTACTCGTTAAACCACAATTTGATGGGAATATTGGCGCTGTAGCTCGAACGATGTTAAATTTTGGAATTACCGATCTCAGAATTGTTGCTAGACAAATCAGTTGGTCGGATGAAACAAGGAATAGAGCCAAACACGCTCAAAGTGTATTAGACAATGCTGATTCATATTCAAGTATATCAGATGCAGGTCATGACTGTTCATTGATTGTAGGAACTTCTGGGAAAAGAGAATTCGGAAATAAAATTTCATTCAGGCATTTTATAGATCCTAAAGAATTACCTAATAGGCTAAATGATGCAAACGGAAAAATAGCATTAGTTTTCGGCCCCGAAGGCATCGGACTCTTAAATGAAGAATTACAAGAATGTGATTTTTTATTATCTATACCTACATGGGAAGGATATCCAATAATGAATTTAAGTCATGCTGTTTCTATTGTATGTTATGAGTGGTTTCAGAATACAAATAATGTTTCTTCTGAAAGACTTCTATCTTCAGATCTTAGAAAACAACTTAGAGAAGAAATTCATAAATTATGTCAAGTTATGCCTGCAAAAAGTCATTCAAAGAAGGGTATCGAAGAGACGCTATATCGAGTAATATTGAGAGGAATGCCAAAAGATGACGAAATACATCGTATTCTAGGTGTGATTAAAAGCTCTTCAAAATCCTTCAAGAATAATGATTAGGATTCCAGGACGCCCAGGACTTAGGAGTTTCTCTAACATTAAATGATACTAATTTTAATTTATTATCGTAAGAAGTTTTTACGTGTTTATTAACTATTTCGAAAGCCCATTTTGCTAGATTTTCAGCTGTCGGAATAAACGGCAATATCACAGTTCTGTGACCTTCACCCATTATTTCCAATGCGTCTATGGCCTTTTTATCGCCCTCATAAACTAGAAAAGAATGATCAACAACATCATGAATTTCACTATTTAGAATTCGAGAAATATCTGAGAAATCCATTAACATTCCTTCTTCAGAAACTCCTTTTGTTTTAACTACATCACCTTCAATTACGGCCTCCCATCTGTATCTATGCCCATGGAAATGCTTACATTTACTCTTATGATTAGGAACTCTATGTCCCGTATCTGTTTCCACCCATCTTTTAATCCTAGTAACCATTTATTCACCTACGAAATCTAAACAAATTGAATTTATACAATATCTTTGCCCTCTCAATTCGTGAAAAAGGTGTCCTAGATGTGAATCGCAACCGCTACATCTTACTTCGATCCTCGTCATACCATGGGAATTATCTTCCAATTGTATGATATTAGCATCATTTATTTCTTCGGAAAAAGCCGGCCATCCGCATCCGGAATTGAATTTAGATTCAGATGCAAATAACTTCTTACCACATTCTGAACAATTGTAGATTCCTTCCTTAAAATGTTTATCATATTCTCCTGTAAAAGGACGCTCAGTACCATTTTCTTTCATTACATAATGCTTCAATTGTGTTTTAAGGGCTCCAGATAATACTTCTTCCCAGGAATTCACATATTCTACGGGGTCTTTCCTACCGATTTTATGAAAAGCTAGTATTCTTTCGACATCAGCACCACTAGTTCCTGAGGATTTACCATTCTTATCTGGATTATAAGACGTGTTTGTATTTGCAAAAACAGTATCAAAATCAATTCCTAATTTTTTACATGATATTAACGCATCTCTTAATATAAATTCTTTATCTTCCTCTATATAAGGCAAATATAATGATACATTTTCTGAGCCCCAATTGCCAAGTGAAAAAGACTCAGCCAAGGATTCATAGAATTCAGGCCTACAATCTGGATATATCTCATGATCCCCGGAATGAACTCCTAACGCTATTTTCACATCGATACCTTCTCTCAATGAGATACTTAAAGCATAACCATACAAAATAGAGGAAAATATAGCATTTCTATTGGGCACAACTGTCGATTTCATTTGATTTTCTTCATAGTAGCCTTTGGGGATTTCTTCGCCATCGGTTATTAATGCGGAATGAAATAAATTCATCGCACTTGATAGGTCTACAATTTCATGTTCTACTTCAATATCATTACTTATTAGGTATTTTATATTATTAATGGCTCTATCAATTTCTATGATATGTTTTTGCCCATAGTTATATGATATACATGAAACCTTAAATCCATCCGCCAACAACCGCATTAGTAATCCAGTAGAATCCATTCCCCCACTAAAAGCCATCACCGCTCTCATTTAATCAACCCCCATCCATTTGTGAGTTTGCAATGAGAGTCTCCAACCGGGATTTGATTTTACAATTCTTTCTACCAAAGAAAAACTTCTTCCATTGTGGGCGATACTTTCATTTTCATGATAACAAGGTTGAATATAATGATGCTTAAAACCCATTTTAAGATCATCATAAAGTGTAAGATCTTGCCCACAGTAAACAACTTTCAGTTCATCTCCATTACGTTGTTTTATTGTTACATTAGGATAAAGTTGGTCTTTCGGTGATACGCATATCCAATCTATAATCTCTGGAACTTTTATGGTTCCATTGGTTTCTACGGAAAGATGAATATTATGCTTCTTTAACTCCCTACCAATTGTATCTAAATCTTGCATACATGGTTCTCCTCCTGTAAAAATTACTCTATTACAATCATATGAAAGAACTTGATCTATTATTTCTTTTAATGACATATCTTTGTATGTTAGAAAATCCGTATCACACCATTCACATCTTAGATTACAATTACCAAATCGAATAAAAACGTGCGGTACTCCTGTATGAAATGCTTCACCCTGAACGGAGTGAAATATTTCTACTACAGGATAAATATTCATAAATTCTTACTCCTAATCAACTGCATTAATTCGGAGCGCGCTTCGGCCTTTTCGAAGAAAACTCCTCGCATCGCACTTGTTGTCATTATTGCGTTCTGCTTAGATACTCCTCTACATTGCATGCATCCATGTTTAGCCTCTATAATAACTCCCGCACCCAATGGATTTAGGTTTTTTTCAATATCATCCACAACTGATTTTGTAATTCTTTCTTGATTCTGTAGTCTCCTTGCATGTAATTCTACAATCCTTGCTAATTTACTAATTCCTACTATTTTGTCTGTAGGTATGTAAGCAACATGAGCCCTTCCTCTAAAAGGTTGTAAATGATGTTCACAAGTAGAATGAAATTCTATATCTCTTAATAGAACAATTCCGTCATATCCTTCAGCATTGAATGTTGATGCTAATACATCTGAAGCGTTTTGTTTATAACCTGCAAAAATTTCATCAAATGATTCTATAACCCTTTTAGGTGTCTCTTCTAAACCCTCTCGTTCAGCATCAATTTCCAGATATTGTAATAGTTTTTTGACTGCATCTTCTGCATCGTCCCTTCCTATTTTTTTCATTCCTTTACTCTCCCATGTCTTGCATCGATTTCGTCTATCTGATCTAATAGTTTTCTGCAACCAGTCCTAATAGCATCAGCTAGGCTAACATATTTTTTCTCATCACCAACATGTTTTTTGAGATCTTCAATTATTTGTTGAGGCATGTCTAGGCTAACCTTCGGCATACCAACTACCAATCTATATTTATTATTAAATATTATTATAGTAATATTCGAGTATTACCATAGTAATATTATCTCATTGATTCAATTAATTGATCCAGTTCTGGATAAGTACTGCATAGAACAATTGACTTATCCTCCAATCTCTTTAATTGACCTTTCACATCCTGTGTCTTAAGTCCTTGTGATAATAGATTTGATATTATGGACAAACCTCCTTGTATCATACCTGCGTCCAAAAACGCATCATTAGAAATCTTATCAGTTATCCTTAATATTTCTAGGTTTTTCGCCAGAAAAACAATTTCTTCTTCTAATACTTTTGAATCTATATTTTCTAAATTTCCAAAACGTCGTATTAGTGTTTCCATATCCCACCGTACTGATAATTACTTTTGACTATTATTGATTTTCTTCTACTAGTTCGATTAAAATTCCTCCCGTGGATGATGGGTGTATGAATGCAATGAGATTGCCATTTGCACCTTTTGTCGGTACTTCATTAATTAATTTTATATCCATTTTTTTCAATTCTATTATTGTTCTTTTAATATCATGTACAGATATAGCTAACTGTTGAATTCCTGGGCCACGTTTTTTGATGAATTTTCCTATTGGCGTTTCCTCACCCAAAGGTTCCAATAATTCTATTTTAGTTCCTTGATCTGCAGAATAAATTTTTACTTTAACGCCCTGATCTGCAACTATTTCTTGACCTGCATCGGTAAAACCTAAAATTTCCCAGATTAAGCTACTATCTTTTATTGATTTGGTTGCGATTCCTATATGATCTACTTTTACGTCACCCATTTAAACACCACTTGGAGATATCCATGTTCCAAAAACTTCCCTCATTACTAGATTTATTTCTCCTACTGTTGCACCAACTTTTACAGCATTAATGATAGGATTCATGACATTTACATCACTGTTGCAAGCGACTCTTAATTCTTCCAAAGCATAATTAACAGCTTTTTTGTCTCTCAGCTCTCTGATTTTCTTTACAGAATCAATTTGCTTATTTGCATTTGCCATATCTAATTTTTGTGCTTCTATATTGCTATATCCATCTTCTTGATATTTATTAACGCCGACTACTTCGATTCGCTGATTTTCTATATCTTTCATATGTTTCCAAGCACTTTCATGTATCATTCTTTGTTGAATTCCTGAAATTATACAGTTCATCGATCCTCCATTATTTTCTATTTCCTTCATTATTCCCTTTGCTTCTAATATCATTTCTTTTGTCTTTTCTTCTATCATTTTAGACCCAGATAATGGATCTACTATACTTGTTATTCCTATTTCCGAAGCAATAATCTGTTGTGTTCTAAGTGCAAGGGTAGCCGCTTCTTCTGTCGGCAAACCTAATGCTTCATCGAAACTGTTAGTATGCAATGATTGTGTTCCTCCTAACACTGCTGATAATGCTTGATAGGCAACACGTATTGCATTAATCATAGGCTGTTGCGCGGTTAACGTTACTCCAGAGGTTTGTGTATGAAATCTTAGCATAGAGGATTTTTCATTTTTGGGATTAAAATCAGATACTATCTCATACCATATCGTTCTTGCTGCTCTAAACTTACATATTTCTTCAAAGAAATTATTATGGCAACCAAAGAAAAAAGACATTCTAGGTGCAAAATCATCTATTTCTAATCCGATATTTAAGGCACTTTTAATATAATAAAGAGCATTAGTGAGGGTTAATGCTAATTCTTCTGCTGCAGTGCAACCGGCTTCTCTGAGATGATATCCACTAATTGATATTGTATTCCATTTAGGAATATTCTCATTACACCATTTCATAAGATCAGTAGTAAGTCTGATGGAATGTTCGGGAGGAAATATGTATAACCCTCTTGCAATATATTCTTTTAAGATATCATTTTGAACAGTCCCTTTTAAATCAGAACGAGGAATATTTTTTTCATCTGCAAGTGCTACATAAAGAGCTAATAATGTAGTAGCTGGTGCATTTATCGTCATAGAAGTCGAGACATCCCCTAAATTTATATCTTTGAATAACAATCTCATATCATCAATAGAATCAATGGCAACTCCGACTTTACCTACCTCTCCAAATGCTAAATTATCATCTGAATCAAGACCTAGTTGTGTAGGTAAATCAAAGGCAACAGATAATCCCGTTTGGCCATTATTCAATAAAGAAATAAATCTTGAGTTAGTTTCTTCTGCGGATGAATAACCTGCATATTGTCTCATAGTCCAAACCTTTTTCTGATACATTTCAGGATATATCCCACTCGTGTATGGAGGCTCACCGGGCTTATTTGGCATATCCATGTAGCCAGCGGAGAGGTAATGAGTCATGAACAATGCGTTTAATGATGATGACCATTGCTATGATGATGGCCATGGCTAATTTCTTCTTCATCAGCATCTCTTATACTTATCACTTCAACATTAAATTTCAATGTTTTTCCTGCCATAGGATGGTTGAAGTCTATTTTAACTGTATCTTCTAATATTTCAGCAATTGAGAATTGCATAGGGCCTTGATCGCTTTGAGCTTGAAACATCATTCCAACTTCTAAATCTTCAGGAAACTGGTCTTTGGGAACTTCTTGTATAGCATCTTCGTTTCTATGACCATAGGCTCGCTCTGGCAATAAAGTAAATTCTCTATTTTCTCCTTCTTCCGCTCCGAGAAGTTCTTGTTCGAATCCCTCTATCATATTTTTATGACCTACTAAGAATTCCATGGGCTCTCTTTCTATACTTGTATCAAATACTTCTTCTGATTCTGGAAACTTACCTGTATAATGCACTGAAACTACCTTGTCTTTTTCTACCTTCATTAAATCACCTTCTTGTTGTATAACTTTCTATGACTTTTATTAGAGATTTATGTTGTTCTTCATCAAGAACTCCCTCATCCATTTTTTCATCAATATATTGTTTTGCCTCTTTTGTCGATTGACGTTCTCCTTTAGCCCAAATACTAGCCAACAAATTAGAACGATATTCTTCCATTATACCAATTTCAACTAACAAAGAGCGCATTTCATATTTATATTCCATATGCTTACTTCGATCTAAACGCTTTAGTCTAGTTGCTGGCTGATAGGTTTTTTGCCTTGTTCGTACTTTAGGCTTTTTTGGTATATCGACAACTACTCTCGGCTTATTCTCAGCCTCTTTCATTAGATTTTTTTCCGTTGCTCTAATTCTACTTTGTTCTATTAATTCCATAGCTCTTGAACTAGGCAATATTTCTTCCCCTTCTTCTGATACAATTTCGACTTTTTTTTGTAATCCAATAGTTTTCTTTTTGTTTTTTCTTCCAAGAATATTTTCTTCTAGTATCTGTTCTTCTTTTTCCACAACTTCCTCTATTTTTGGTTCTTCTCTAACAGACTCTTCGTCATTTCTTTGGACATCTATATTCTCTTTACTTTTCTTAATTAGAATTTCATTTTCACTTAATTTTTTAACATCTTTAGTTGGTTTAACTGCAGCAATGGGCTTCTTAATTATTGACTTTTTTTGTAAAGTCGGTTTATCTTTTCTAACAGCTGAATCTTTCGGCTTCTTTTGAGGCCTAGGAGGTATATTGCCACCGAAAACATTTCTCGGTGCTACTTTTGGCCTCCTCCTACGCTGCACTGTTTAATCAATCTCCGTACTTTCGGATTAATGGGGTTTGATAAGTCTTCTCAATCCCAAATTATTTCTGTATGGTCAGTTCTCAGCATAGGATTAATGGCACTTTCGCCCAATTTTGTGTTATATCCTACTTTATGTAATAATCTACCTAATTCCGCAATCATTGTACCATTATCTATACAGAACTTTTTTTCAGGCCAATATGCTGTCGCTCCACGTTCTTCACACATTATTTTAGCCATTTCTCTAATTCTAGCGTTGCAAGCTACGCCACCTCCTAATAATAGCTCATTTTTTCCTGTATGAGCCATAGCTCTTTCAGCAACTTCGATACATGACGCAAAAGCATGTTCTTGTAAAGACCAACAAACAGATTCCAGTGAATCACCAGCGGTAATTCTTCTTTCAGCAGCGGTTAACATACCAGAAAAACCAATGTCCATTCCTTGAACTCCATAAGGAAGATTAATGAAATTTTTTTCTACATCATTATTTAATTCATATTTATTTGCTAATATTTCAATTTCTGGGCCTCCAGGGAATGGAATTCCTTGGGTTCTAGCAAATTTATCTAACATATTGCCTATTCCAATATCTAATGTTTCCCCCATTACTCTATATTTATTCCTTGAACTAGCAATAACTTGAGTGTTTCCACCACTTACATATAATAAAACAGGATCTCTACAACCCGTTTGATTCTTGCCAATTTCAATGTGTGCTATACAATGGTTTACTCCTATCAGGGGGACATTCCACGCTTCAGATAATGTTCTAGCAATGCTTGCGCCTATCCTTAAACATGGACCAAGTCCAGGGCCTTGGCTGAAGGCAATAGCTTCTATTTTATTTTCTAAAAACATCTCAGATGTTGTGGCCTTTTTTAGTAAATCCGAAGCCATTAAGCAATGATGATCAGCAGCCTCTCGGGGATGAATTCCGCCTTCTTCAGGCCTAAATAAATTAGAATATGATTCTGAGGTTTTACCCATCATATCAACCATTCCAAAAGAAAGAGTATGCGCAGTACTTTCGATGCCCAGTACAACTCCACACATACCATCCGCTAGGGGTATCCCTTTGAAGTATAACTGCTCCCACAAGTCATGAGCACCATCATTGCTAACTGTGGTGAAATTGCTCATTTATCTACAGGCGATATCAATAAACCAATTTCCGGACATGAAATGTCAGATAAAGAATCACTTGTTTATCCAAAGGGTTATGCTATAATAATAAGAAATGGTAAGATATCACTAATAGATGATAATGACATAATTTTAGATGAATACATACCTTGGTATGAAGGGGGAGATATATCAAAAAATGGATATAATGTTATCGATGCAGGAGGTAAAGCAATTATCCCAGGATTGGTCGATAGTCATAATCATCTAGTCTGGTCGGGAGACAGATCAAATGAATTGTATCTAAGACAATCTGGTAACTCCTACTTAGATATTGCCAAACTTGGAGGTGGAATTAAAAAAACCGTAAATAGTACAAGAAAAAGTAGTTTTTCCGAATTATTATCAAAGGCTATGGAAAGATTGGAAATAGCCATTATGTATGGTACAACTAGCCTTGAAGCAAAAAGTGGATACGGGTTAAGTAATGAGACTGAAGAAATGATATTAAAAGTAATATCATCAGCAGGTACAAATTCAAAATGCAAAGTCTTTCCTACTTGGTTAGGTGCACATGATATTCCAGAAGGCAAGAGTAGAAAGAAATATTTAGAAGAATTAATACATGAACAATTACCCAATGTATATGGCAATGGATTAGCTAAATGGGTGGATGTATTTTGTGAACCAGGTTGGTTCACAATTGATGAAACTGAACTAATCGTTAAAGCATCTAAAGAAATTGGACTTAATTCTAGATTACATGTTGACGAATTTGTTGACTCTGGAGGATTATCACTAGCAGCAGAATTAGGTTCATCGAGTGGAGATCATGTTGCCTTCTCAAGTGACGAGTCGAGAGAGTTGGCTACAAAATCTGGCACTATGCAGACTTTTTTACCTGGGACTCCTTATATTCTGGGGAAAGAAATTAATCTACCAATTCAAAAATGTATAGATGAAGGTTGGAATTTTTCTATTGCAACAGATTTCAATCCCAATTATCCTTCACTATCAATGCCCTTTGTCGGTAGTCTCTTATCACATAGATTAAATGTCAATCCCTTAGTCTCATTAATCGCATCAACTAGGAATCCAGCTACATCAATCTTTGATCCAGGTAAAATGAGAGGTTCATTGTCGATTGGTTCTCCAGCAGACCTGAATATTATTTCATCCTCATTCATTGATGGATGGTGTCAGACTCCTGGAATCAATCCAATTATTAAAACGATGATTGATGGTAATATTGTAAATTCTAATAAAACTATATGAAGTTATTATTAAATAATTATAGTTTTGTAAGTATTTGAATAACTTATCAATGATGGTATTTGAAATAAACTTCATCACTGTCTCTTTATCTATTATTTACCGCATATCTAAGTTCTGATAATCATAGTTATCAGAAATAAATTATTACAACTTAATAAGAATATGTACGCAGTATAACGTTTTTAGAAGATATTGGTATTTTCCGCTATTTCACCCCTATGATAGAGTTCAATATTAATAGACTAGTCGCAACACGTGTTGAATACATACAGTGGTCTTTGCATGAAGTGTAAAACATATGGAGTAATATCCAATGTACG
>TARA_B100001113_G_scaffold77978_1_pt1 | contig 70475 bp, 56 predicted proteins | sample TARA_B100001113 | Tara Oceans TARA_B100001113 (sample SAMEA2622402) | marine metagenome | biome: marine biome (ENVO:00000447); feature: deep chlorophyll maximum layer (ENVO:xxxxxxxx); material: "saline water (ENVO:00002010), including plankton (ENVO:xxxxxxxx)" | depth 50 m | reverse complement strand
TATTAATGCAATAAACACAATCATTGCTCCAATACCTATTGAGCCGCGTTCGTCATATTTACCATAATTTCTCAGGTTTTCAGCATTCTTACTAGGCAACATTGTCCCTTTGTGATGAGTTATCATTTATGATGTTAATGTATAAAATAGACATATTACCAATAATAATACATTATTCAATTTTAATATGTAAAAATTATGTACAATATTTGATTTGTAATTAATTCTTACCAACGTTCAATACATCAACTTCCAGATATACTTTTTGGCCTGGTCCCAAATTTTGAACAAATGGCAATCTCATTGCTTCAAAGCCTTCAGGAAGCCATGGGTCTAATATAATTCCTTCCATACTTTTCAGTGTTCTGTTCTCAACCCTTATTTGAACCTTCAAATGGCCATAATTAGCCAAATAGCCTGTAGTTATCGCTAATTTTCTTCCTAGCATTTTTTCTGAAGTTACAGATCCTGAAGGACGCATTTCAACTCCTATCTCAATATATCCTTCTGGAGGAATCTCCGGTATCTCTGTCATTTTTGGACTTGTGACCCAACCCAAAGGCGTAGGTATTGACATTCTCATCGGCGACATATTATTGTCTCCTAAATTTTCTACTGTAATTACCATTAGTCCGTTATTCGTACTCTCAGGCCATTTTGATTCTATTGAGAGGAAAAAATGATTAACTAAAAAGGGACTTAATGCTTCTCCAGTTGGAACTGAACCTAAAACGCTTATTGCCCTTTCAAAAGCATCTGTTGCGGCTTTAAAATCATCTTTTGCTAATTTTTGTCTTGCTTCTCTTATCAAATTTAATGTTACTTCCTCCGAATCACTAAGGTCTCCAAGTTCATTCAAATGTCTATTTATTATTGATAATGATCTTTCTAATCCTTGAGGGCCTAAAGCTGCAATTGCCTTTTCAACAGAATCGGCTGCAGCGCCCCAATTACCTTCTCTAAGAAATTGTAATCCTATTGCAACAAATTCTGACGAGTTTAAATCGTTTTCATTCAATTCTTCTAATTCATCCAGTTGTTTTGCCAATGAATTCAGAGATCTGGATAAGCCTAATACTTGTTCTTCTAAGAAATCTGTTTCTTTACCTAATTTTTTAAGCATTTTTGATGCTTTAAGAGGCTTATTTTTCCATATTGTATGCTGAATTTTGATAGATTGTTCATCGATATGTTCTAATATCTTCAAAGTTGCTTCAGCACCACCAGAATTATTAAATTCTACTTTTTTACTCATTCAGAATCCCCCAGACGATTTTTTGGTTGGAATCGGTTTGAAGATTTTTGAGATGCCAAAATTTTCTTTATTTTCATTGCCTTTAATTCTAATTGTCCCAAATCACCATATATCTTCTCGTAAGATCTATCGAGGAATTTAAGAACAAGATGAATAATGATAGGTGATGCCAATATGTATAAAAATAATCCCGTTAATCCTGGTGTACTTGTATCTAAAGCTAAATTAGGTTGTATGATTGTGAATAATAAGAAAGCAAATGGTGCACATGAAGCAATTGCCCTTAACTCTCTAAATGTTTTTCTTGCTTCAACATCATGATTTGAAATTGTAGCGCGGGCGCCAGTTAATGACTTTCTTTTGTCATTGTATATCGCCTGCAATTCAGAGGAAGAGGTCCAAGCAATCCTAATAGAAGTCAATATTGCTAAAGATGCGCAAACAATAGGAAGCCATGAAAACCAATTTGTCAATGCAAGTGCCCCTAAAGCCGCAGTAGTGAAGTAAGATGAAAGGAGGACGTAGGAAGGTGTAAAATCTCTTAATCCTCTTCTATATAGATACATTGAAGCCAATAATAGTATTATTGAAACAAATACCATGAGTGGGACTTTTATGCTTTCATTGCCAATTTTTACTAAATAACTTGGTGGCTCCCATGATTGAATTGTCAATTCTTGAGAACGTACATCGTTTGAAACGTCATTACCCATTATTTCTAATCCTGTACCGGTTAATTGAGCATTGCATGTAATTGGCTCTCCTGTTGACCACCATGGTATAGACTTAGAGCTTATTTGCCATGTTGAATTAAAGGTTGCTTGTGATGCTAATTGCGGTATATTTTGAGAGCCAGCAGCAAATGTATCTAGATATTCCCCATTACAATAAACAGAAATTACTGATCCAGATGGCAAAACCGCATCACCTGAATTTTTCACTTCAACAACTAATGTTGCTGTATTACCTTCAATTAATTGAGAATCTAAGAATCTCATCTCCAAAATCATTGGATCGGAGGTATCTGTAGTGACTAAATCGATAGTAAAGTCTGTCCAGTATTGCGCTGTATCGAGAGGGTCTCCAAGATTTTTTAATCTAAATGTGAATTCATATCCATCATCTGGTGCTAATTTATCTGTATCTGGTAAAATAAATTTAAGATCAAAATGAGTATTCGAATCGTAGGGCTGTACGGGGAGGAAATTGACCCCCGTAAAGTCAGAAGATAATTCCTGCCCATTTGGAAGGAGCGTTAGTATTACATCATTTACAAAGAATTGCCAATTGGCTTGTGAATTTTCATCTCCAGTAATATGCCTAGAAGCGCTCAAAAGAGTTAGGTTGTATACCACCGCAGATTCATCTGTTTGCCCTAGATATGGTACATGCATCCATGGAATTCTGAGTATTCTACATCTGTCACCTTCATCTTCCTCACATAAAAGTAGGCCATCATCCCAAGTACTTACAGCCCCAGTATCAATTATGGTGGCATCATCTGTCTGTATTCTGACAATTTCTATAGGTGTACTGAATGAAGTTGTTTCTTCAGCATCGTCATCAGAAGTAAATATGATATCAAAAGTACCACTTTCTCCAACATAATGGTCAGAAGCAATCGGTGTTATTTCTAATGTTATTGAATAGCTTTCTTCTATTTGAATAATAAATTGTGTAGATGGAAGATTTGGATAAGATACTTGCCATCTTGACTGATCCGTAACACTCAATTCAGAGCTCATGGAAACTCTTGCTGGTGCATTCCCTCCATTTTCGATAACATAGTCAAATGTTCTAGTTTGTCCCGGAACCATGTTCATGTAATCAGAGGATGAGGTGATAATTAATTCAAAATATGGTTCAATTGTGATTGCGATATTTGTTAGCCCCAAAGTCAAAAAATCTCCATTTGAGTCTGTGAAATCATAAGAAAATATTTGAATAGGGATATTGAACACAGTTCCAGCTTCAAGCATTACATCAGGACCTAAATTGGGTAATGTAAAATTTAGTCTGACCGCTAAACTATTTTCACTACCTGGTTCTATGGAAACATTATTATTTTCAGTTTCGTAAGACCATGTTCCTGTTGAAGATTCTGTCGGCAAAATAGGAATAAAAGAAACATTATTCTCAAGCAAATTACCAAGGTTTAGTAAATTGAAATCTGCATTGATAGTGTCTCCTGGTTGAGCAAAATAATTTGTACTACCTTGTAAATTTAATGCATGATCTGGGTTTACAGTCACTTCCATAGTTTTAGTATCCAATAAACTACCATTATTTGATAACTTAATATCAAAGGTTGTCGACCTATCTGCACGTGCAGTATCTGATGCTTTAGCATAAACTCGAATAATTGAGGTTGCCCCTGGAGGGACTAGCATTGTTTTTGTCAATTCTAGTATGGAATCATCTTCACTGAATGTTATAAATAAATAGTCGTCGTCGGTATTTTCCAAATCTAAAACAAAAGTTTGATTAGAGTTGCCTGTGTTATTTAATTCAAACATTATAGTAGAAGTTCCCAATCTATCTAATATCGCTAAATCTGATCCAGTATTCAAATTAGCATTAATCAATTCATCTAATTGGAATTTAGCTGTTGCATATGTGAGTATTTCTGCTGGTTGATCTGTTGGGTCATCCGGATCTTCTGGCTCGTGCTCATAATCACAAACACCTAGGTCTCTTTTGGTACATGCATAAATCATTATTTCATGTATTTTTTCAGCACTTGCAGTTGCTGGTGGGGTCGCTGAAACGGTAAAAGATGTTTCATATGGAACAAGACATGAGCTACCTATTCCACAAAAACCTTCTATTCTAGATTTGATGGTTGTTGTGCTACTTATTGATACAGTCCATCCAGGCATTTCAACATAATTCAGATCAAATATATCTGGAGAATTGCCCATATTCTTTAATGTCATTTCTGCAACTATTGCAGTTCCGGGTGCACCATTTCCAATGGTCTTTGAGATGAGGCCGGCCTCGGATATCTGCGGTATATCAAACGATATTGAAGTGGAATTATTTGAAGTTTGGATGGTGTTTCCATTGTAATCATCAAGAGCAAAAGTGGTTTCAGCGGCTACAGTAAAACTCAGCTCTCCTGCAGCCGGGTATGGAAAGTTTACATTAGAAGTGTGGCGCATGGTTATTACTCCATACCCACTTTCTCCAATCCCCAAACTCATTGTTGGAGGGTTCAGTCCAATAGTCCATCTTTGTTCTTCATATTGTGCCGCTCCCGTAGAAATTGGATCATGATTTAAAAATTTCTGAACTAAATTAATCTGTGCTGTACCATCTGTTTCTGAGGCTAAATTATTTTTGGCTTGAACTCTAAACTTTAATGCTCTATTAATTGATAATGAAGTTATTTCTTCCGATGTGACCTCTTCCAAACAAATTTCATATCCTTTAGTTAATGGGCAGTCTGAATTCAAGGGTTCATCATTATCATCTAATAATTCAAAATCAATTTCTACTTTAGGTAAAACATGTATAGAAGTTGTGGCGATAACATCTAAACCACCAGATAATGGTATCGCTTGTACTCTGAAAGTTAATTCCAAGTCTGCATTTATTTTCAAAGCCGATTGCATAGGAATCTCCATATCAGGTAGAATAAATGTTACGGGGATTGTAATATTCTCACCAGGCAATAAGATATTTGTTATAGTAACAGGAGCGATTATTGTCCAATAAGGAACTGCTTCTAACATTGCAGCATTAATTTGATACTGAGCAGGGGCTGTACCCGTGTTATTCAATATATATTCATGAGTGAAACTTTCACCACCGGGCTCAACATTAAAATGATCTACCCCACTTGAGTGAGAGCTATTTTGAGTAATTGTACCTTGATATAATTCTCCTGCCATTATAATTACAGTACTTTCCAAGAGTAGGCTATTACTTTGAGACAATACAGATAGAGTTACCATCTCAGAATCACTAATATCGGCATCCTGTGGAACTTCTACTGGAATAGTAATAACTGTTGATGAACCTGAATCAAGACTCAGTGGATCTGAGCTCGAATGGATTGTTGCTGGTGCTTTTACCCAACCACTTATGTTTGTTTGAGAAACGGTAAAGGTTTCCGGTAAACTACCGGCATTTTGTAAAAGGAAAGATATGTTTGTCCATTCTCCAGGGTCTACATTTCTATCAATTGGAGTAGATAACACTGCATTTGAGAAATCAAAAGAGACTGAAATATCTGGGATGCTTATGGTAGAAGTCCCGGATAATATACCCGTAAATTGAATCTCGCCAGATATTATGTATTCTCCTTCCAAAGGTGTTCCATCAAATGAAATATCTATATTTGTAAGTAAAGCAGGGCTAGAAAGGCTACCAACGGGCGGTTGTATGGTTGTCGATGTGATTGGAGTAACGTCTCCTCCGAGTACAGATGTGAGTGATAAATCAGCTGTTACATCCACAGGGACTGTGCCTGAGTTTACCATTGAAATTGTTCCAGACCAAAGTCCTTTTGCTAATACATCACCATAATCTGGCAAAGTATCTGCAACGTGAGTAGCACTTTGAACATCAAGTACGTCTATATTGGACAAAAGTAATTGATTATTGCTAGTATCGGAGTCTGTGGATGAGGGGTCATTTGTCCATAAGGCGATTAAAGAAGAGCCTGAGGGAGAATTGGTTGCATTCCAGTACATTATATGATTAGATGTCCAACCAGAAGAAATTGAAATATCCCGACTGTCTACTTCCGAAGGTCCTGAGCCGTCATCAACTTCTAGTGTAAGAGTACCTTCTGCATCAGAACCCCCAAAATTTACTATTGTAACTCTGATTATATGTTCCATCGGAGAAACTGTTGGTACAGCGCCTACATATACCGAAGGGGTAGTTATGTCCAATTGAGTTACTGCAACATCTGCGTTTGAAGATTGAAATGAAGGCTCTGTATTAGTTTTTAACATCGCTTCTGGAGTGTATGGCAAAATTGAAAGAACCATGATGGTAACTATTAAAATTGCTTTAACCTTCATAATATCTTATCCCAAAAAGTATATTTCTACAAATCTGTGTAGCCTAATGGCAATCCGCCCGAATGTAGAGGGAGGTTGACTCGGATATGAAATACACGGTTATAAAATTGATTTGACACGTCTAAAGTAGTTAATTTAACCGATGTTATGAAAAGACGGGGCACAGGTTCAGTACTGTGGACGTAGTTTCGCTTGTCATCGTTGTGACGATAATTGGTTTACTTTTCCAAGGCGTATACAGAATATTGTTTGGAGGCCGTAGAAGGACTATTTTACCCCCAACAGAAATAAATTTACCTGAATTTGAATCAGAATCTGTTCAATTAAGAAATAGAAGACGAAGTGGAAGAAGATCTGACCGTTCAGATATTTCTCTCCCCTCTGAAGGTTTAGGAGAAGGGGGTGGAATTTTGGGCGAAGGGATTCAAGAAGCCGTGATTAGTGAAGAAGGAGCGTCTGCTTTTAGTGAAAGGCTAGAAAGAGAAGGTGCAAAAAGAGGTTCTGTACAAATCAGCCTATTATGGAATAATTGGAATGATTTAGATTTGCATGTAATTACTCCTTCAGGAGAACATATTTTCCATGATAACAGAAAATCTGCATGTGGAGGGGAATTGGACTTAGACATGAATTTCAAACCAACGTCAAAAACACCCGTGGAAAATGTAGTATGGACTAAGACGCCGCCTTCAGGAACATATAGAGTTGGGGTCAGGCACTACAAAATACAACATAAAAATAGTGTTTTGTCGAAAATTCCTTTATTAAAAAATTTAATATTAAAAAATGAGACAGATTTCAAAGTTAGTGTAACTATAGGAACTAATCAAAGGGTATACGAAGGAAAAATTAGGCACAATAAAATAAATAATGAGTTATTATTTATAGCTAAGTTTGCTATTGCTGAAATGGAGAAAGGGGAGTCAAAACCTAAAGAATTAGTATTAGAAGATGAAAATATACAAGCGTTAGAAAAAGAAACGGATAGTAGTTCTGTCATGAATAGTGCTACAGTCGATATGTCATTAGATTCTTCTAATGATCTTGGACTAAGTTTAGAACAACCAGATGGGCAAATGATTTCTTTCTTAGATGTTGGAAAGCATAAAAATATACTATTTGATATGGACGAAAGTGCTAATAAACAATCAATTAAGTTAAACAATCCTGTTAAAGGTAAATATAATATCTTTATTGAGGAATATGAAACAATAAATGGAGGAGAATCTACAAAATATGACATAGCTGTAAATTATAAAGATGGTACTAAAGATAATTTTGAAGGTGTAATTGATAAAGGTCAAGAAAAGATAAAGGTAGGAGAGTTTGAAATTCAATAATTTATTTCGATAATTTGTAATACTTTCTCCATCCATTTTAATTTCGATAATTTTAATTCTTTATCGGTGATTCCTGACCATTTGCCAACTATATCTGTCCTTGTGCCTACCATTGCTATTCTTTCTTTGGGTATTCCATTAGAATGAACAAAACATACTGCTCTGTCTCCATCTGTAAATCCTCCAAAATTATACATACCATCAATTTTTCTTGGTGTTTGATGCGTTAAAACTATCTTCATCTCAATATCTTTTGATAGTATGTAATCGATAGTCTTAGTCCAAGAAGGAACATTGTCTCCATGTGCATGAAGTATCAATGGTACTTCTTGTTGGATCGCTTGAGTTAGTCCTTTCCCCCCATCTCCATCACTTATAACACAAAGTGATCGAGCCCAAGCTTCTTTTTCCGAGTTATCATCTAATGTGGAAAAAACTGCACCTGCACCGTCCGCCAAAACAAAAAAATTATTTTTTTTTAAAATTTTTAAAATTTCTGAAGATGTCGCTGCAGCACCGATAATTATGATTTTTTTATCAGTAGAATTCATTTGCTCAATAATATCACATAGATTCTTTTCACGATTAGATGTTTCCCAATTTTTGATATTAGAATTATCAATTCTATAAAGTAATTTTTTTGTACTTTGTAAATCGTCATTCAAATTCCAACCAAAAAAGTCCCTTATCTCATCTTGAATTTTAATTAATTCATGATTAATGTTTTCAATTTTTTGTTTTGTTGGTGGCATAATGTCCTTTCTCATACATATCGGCATAGTTAGTATTGAAGAACCCTAGGGGTGCATAGGACCTTTATGCCGCCGATGCCTCTCGAGTTACCCAAGATTGGCGACGATAGTATATTGGCAAGATACGGTTTTCTTCCTCAGAGTAAAGATTATATTAAAAAATTATTAGAGGAAAACGACATAACAATAGAACAATTGATAGATGCCCCATGGCTTGAAGATATTCGCGCAAGAGGTCGAATTAGGCTTGTAGAAAGCATTACTCACAAGGGCGATATTAAATCGGCTGAAATTATAGATTTATCAACTGAGATAGGGAAAATGACAGAATGTTTATCATTTCTATATGCAATGTTGATAATTTGTGCTTCTTTTGATGAGAGACTATTGGGAAGATGGATTGAAGGAGAATCAAGTAGAGCAGATTATTTGTTAGGAGTAGATAGTCAAAATTTTATGTTAATTGCAAAAACGTATCTTTCAGATATTAAAGAGAATACAGGTGAGAATGGTGTTCCTGTTTATTGGATACCAATCAGTGATTTTATAGAATTATGTCCTAAAATTTCAGGAAATTATTGGAGATTAATAAATCGATCAGTAGAAGGTGGTTGGGTCTGTATGAATCCAGGAGTCGGAGAAAGTAGTATGCAGCGCACATCTAGATTGTTAAAGGAAAGAATTCGCGAAAATCTTAATGAAATATGCATTCAGAGAATGGGAAAAATGGATGCTGATTTTGCAGCACTATTCTCATCTTCTGTAGAAAGAATAGTTGGTTTGTTCTCAGAACAAGTTCGAGAAGAAATGCCAATGAGTGCCACAACAAGGGATGAATGGCCTCCTTGTTTTGAATTAGCTGTTTCAGAATTAAATCAAGGCATAAATGTAAACCATACGGGACGCGTTTTTTTAGCTGCTATGTCCAGGTCCATGGGTTTTTCTCCAGAAGAAACATTGGCATTTTTTTCAAATGCTCCTGATTATAATGTAGAGACCAGTGGGTATCAAATAAATCAAATATATGAGAGAGAATATACGCCCCATGGTTGTTCAGCATTAAAAACAGGGGCTCGCTGTCCAGTTCAGAAAGGTGATAATGCACTTTGTGATCAAGAATGGATGACTCATCCCCTTAAATATCTGAGAGCAAAACAGAGAAGAAGATATAATGAAGATACGAATCAAAATAAAGACATGGGGGGAGAAGTCGGAGACAAAGTATCCAATTCTTCATAGGTAATATCCAATTAGACAAAAATTAATGCAGGTGTGATTACATGGCTAGAACATTAATAATGACTGTTGATAGGGATAATGATTTAGGAGTTAAAGCTGGAATAAGAGGCCCAGTAATAGGTAGGAAAAATGCCTTAAATGCAGTATTAAGATTAGGAATTGCAGATCCAGAAGAATCTGATACAAACGCAATTTTAGGAGCCTTACATCACCATGACAAGATGGTGGAGAGTGCAAAGGGAAATGATGAATTAGAAATAGCCATATTGACAGGTGATGTAAGAGTTGGGCCACGTAGTGACAGAGCAATTGCAAGTCAATTAGAAGAAGTAATCAAGGAATTTCAACCAGATTCAGCAGTTCTAGTAACTGATGGTGCTGATGATGAAGCATCTCTTCCAATAATAACATCAAGAATAAGAGTAGATCATATCGAGAAGATAATTGTAAGACAGAATAGGGGTATAGAAAGTACTTATTACTACATAATAAAAGCTGTTGAAGATCCAAGATGGCGTGCCAGATTGCTAGTACCAGTTGCAATATTTTTAATGCTTTTTGGATTAGGGCTGATGCTTCCCAATGGAACTGTAATTATTGGAGCAATGCCGTTGATAATAGGAATATGGGTTTTAGCAAAGGGACTGGGTTGGGAACAGCAATTAGATCGTTTGCTTAATGATATGCGGGAAAGTGCTACTGGAGGTATTTGGTCTTCTCTATTGTGGGGATTAGCAATTGTCTCTGTACTATTGTCGGTTCTAACGGTTTGGCAAGTTCTTACTGGTTCTACATCAGAATTGAATGAGTATGTTACTGAAAGTTACACGAGTATTGATGTATTTGATTTGGATGCTGTAAATAGAGACGCCGCGGTTTGGGTCATTGCGTTAGATCAGGCACTTACATGGATAGTTGTATCTACTTTCTCTTTTGCGCTTTCCTTAGGGGTACTAAGATGGAAAGAGGGAACATTTACAGGCAGGAGTTTGTTATTATTTGGTCTAGGAGGAGTAATTTACACTATTTCTAGGGCAATCATAGAAGTTCTATTAACTGAATTGTCCGGAGATGATTATAGTTTAGCCTTTGGAGAAATATCAGATACTTGGTTTCTACCAATTTTAGCAACTGTTCTTTACTATCTATTAAGAACGGTAGTACAATCTTTTGAAGAAAACGATGAATCATTATCTGCAAATAGATTCTGGGGCGTTTAATATTTCAAACTATTTTTGTTTTTCTTTTCTTCTAATATAATCAGAATAATTCCCCGGCCAAACAAAAAGACTTCCGTCTCCTTTTAATTCCCATATTGTATCGCATACTTGATCTAAAAAATATCTATCGTGACTTACTGTAATTATTCCTCCATCGTATCCGATGAGTGCTTCTTCTAAGGCTTGTTTGGCGTCTGTATCCAAGTGATTTGTTGGCTCATCTAATAAAAGCATATTATTTTCTTCCAGCAATAAACAAAGTAAAGCCACTCTTGCCCTCTCTCCTCCACTTAATTTCGAAAGTTTAGTTTTAGCCATATCCGATGTAAATTGAAACTGCCCTAACATAGATCTAAGAGTTCCATATTCCATTTTTGGTTTTAAATATTGAATTTGTTCAATAGGAGTCAAATCAAAATTTAGTAGTCTGTGGTCTTGATGAAAATAACCTATTTGAACTCCGGGGCGGATATCTATTTCTCCTGAATCTAAGCTCAATTCACCGTTGATAATTCTTAATAATGTAGTTTTTCCTGCCCCGTTAGGACCTATTATCCCTATTTTTTGACCCCTTCGTACTCCAATATTTAAACCCCTAATTATTGGATGTGAGAGGCTATCAAATGATAAATGGGCTTTTTTAAAATCCAATACTTCTAAACTACTTTTTTCAGTAGCTTTCATATTAAATCTTAAGGATTTTCTTAAATTAGGTTTAATAGATTTTAACCATTTCAATTCACGCTGTGTTCGTAAAATCATTACATGTTTTTGAGAAACCGATTTATCATATTTATTGGAGCTTTTCATTGATTGCATAGCACCTTTCAACCTTTTCAACTCTTTTTGTGTCTTGTCAATTCGGTCATTGAGAGTTTGTAAAAAAAGTTCTTTTTGCTTTAAATAGGAAGTATAATTACCATTATACCCCTTTGTATGTGCATCTTGAACTTCAATAATATTATTACAGACTCTATCTAAAAAATATCTATCATGGCTTACAATTAAAAGAGCTCCATTAAAATTAGTTAGAAAATTTTCAAGCCAATTCAAAGTCTGTAGGTCCAAGTGATTTGTGGGCTCGTCTAAGAAAAATACATCAATTTCATTTAAACCAACCAATTGCCTTGCAAGTGCAACTTTTGCACGTTCGCCACCAGATAGTAAAGAGAGTTGGATATCTAATGGATGATGTTCCAAATCCAATGCTTTCAAAATTTCTTGGGCGTGTCCTGCTACATCTCCGCCTCCTGAGCGTGCCATGAGACTCTGCAATTCTTGATACCTGTCCATATCAGGTTGCCAATCACCTTCATAAAAGGAAGGTTGTGTCATTTTTTCTTCTAATAATGATATCTCTTCTTCTATTTCTTGAAATTGCCGTCCACGTCTATTAAGTTCCTCTCCTAGAGTGGCGTTTTCGTCCAAATCCCTAATTTGTGTCAAAAATGCCAAACGAAGTCCCGCTGCAAAAGAAATATCGCCAAGATCTTGATCTTGATTACTAATAGTACGTAATAGAGTGGTTTTTCCCGCGCCATTGTGTCCAACAATACCAATTCTATCTCCTTCATCTATACGTAAGTTAACTGATTCTAAAACTGTCAATGGGCCAAAGGCACGATGTACCTCTTCAAGTCTAATCATTTCCCTGGCCATGAAACATTCGCGGGAAGGAGTTCAATATAATACCAGTACAAATCAAAAGAGGTAGCGCGTACGGAGTTCATGGGAAGTACGGAAGTGGAAATAATTTGGAATGGTTCGAGGTCACGTGCTGAATTACTACTTTCAGCTATTGCTCCAGATGATCCAGAGTCCTTTTCATATGAAATAATTGATTCGGATGAAACTTCAAGATTAATTATAAGAGTCATCTCTAAGAATTTAAACACGATTAGGTCAACAATCGATGATATACTAGTTTGTTTGGCTGCGGCAAATGCCAGTCTGGATGTAGTTGAAGAAAAATAAACTATTTTGTTAAAATAATTCGTATTATTGAAGATAGATGTATGATACCGAGTAATATGAATGGCGTGCCACATGATCGTTCACATCTTCTTTGGGAAGGTGATATTGATAATGGTTCGGCCACTCCTTTATTCTTGAAATCGATGGATGGGTGGATAAATTCCATGATTTTTGATGAACAAGGTGGCGGAAGCGGACCTAAAAATATAATCAAAGGAAAGATAATATCTAAAGACGAGGGTTTGCTTTGTGGGAAACCTATTGTAAATAGGTTGTTAGAATTACATTTTTCCGAATGTAAAATTCATTGGTACGTTGAAGAAGGGGAGCAAATAGGAAAGGGCCAAATAATTTTAGAAATAAAAGGAGTGGCAAAAGAAATTCTTAAAGTTGAAAGAATAATGTTGAATATCTTAGGTAATTTATCTGGTATTGCTACTAATACAAAAAAGTGGGTTAAGATAGCCCCCCAAATAAAAATTGCTGCAACGCGTAAGACTGATTGGGGTCTGATGGATAAATGGGCAGTTAATGTAGGAGGAGGTTATACTCATAGGTTAAATAGAAATGATGCCGTGATGATAAAAGAGAATGACTTTGCAGCGTATATGAAAGATAATGAAGAATATCTACAGACCATTTCTAGGACTATTGATGAAATAGATTTATCTAAGATTGATGATTTTATTATTGTAGAAGTGCAGAATATTGATGAGGTAATGATAGTTGTAAGAGCATGGGAAAAAAAAATACAAAATAGTGTAAAAAATAATAAAATTGTATTATTATTGGATAATATGGATTTTGATACAGTCAAAATAATATCTAAAAAACTAATAAAAAATAAATTACGTGAATATTGTATTTTAGAGGCATCTGGGGGTATTGATATTGATTCTTTAAACGATTGGAATAATACAGATATTGAAGTTATTTCATCGAGTAAATTAAATCGCGGAGTTAACCCTATTGATTTATCATTATTATTCGAGAAGGAGAAAACGTGATGCCAGAAATACCAAAAAGTCATCCGAGATATAAGTCATTAATCTCTAGAGAGAGATTGGTACAAGCCTCAAAAGATGGTCTTTTAGCAGAATCAGCTATGATTGCTCATGGAAGGGGAGAAGCTTTTGATTATCTTCTTGGGGAAAAAACTTCTACTTCTGCTTTAAAATCAATTAAAGAAGTTGCAAAAAGACTGAAAAGAGCAAAAAATCCTGTGATATCGATAAATGGTAATACAGCGGTTTTAGCCGGAGAGAGTCTAATAAAAATCGCAGCAACAATTTCCTGTCCAATTGAAATAAATATATATTACAGGACTCCTTTAAGAGTTTCAAAATTATTAAATTTGATGGAGGAATATAAACAAAAAATATCCAATGAAAAGCCACCTGAAAAATGGAAAGCAGGCGATTGGGTAAAAAGAATAAATAGCGTAAAAATATTAGGTGAAAATTGTAAAGGTAAAATTATTGGATTAGAAGGTCCTCGTTCAATATGTTGTTTGGATGGGATAGGAAAAGCAGATGTAGTATTAGTTCCCTTGGAAGACGGAGATCGCTGTGAAGCGCTTATTGCACTGGGTAAAGAAGTATTAGTAATTGATTTGAATCCACTTTCAAGAACGGCAAGGAAAGCAACAGTGACCATTGTAGATGAAGTTTCAAGAGCATCTAAACTATTATTGGAAAAGATCTCTGATGTTGAAAGTGAGGGATTGCCTTGGGATAATGATATAGTATTAATGGATGCTTTGAAAATAATTTCTAATTCGGTAAATAGAATTAAATGAATCAGGCTCTGTGGTATGGACTGCCTCGGATAATTTCAGTGGCTCTATATATTTGTTCTAGTAATATACACGCTACCATTTCATGAGGTAGTGTCATCACCGAAAGTGATATCTGTTTGTTTGACATATTTTTCAATTTACTGCTAAATCCGTCAGGAGGTCCGATAGCAAAATTTACTGTTTCATTACTAAGTGATATTTTAGATATTAATTCAGATAGTTCCTTGCTTGTTTTCTGGGTACCATTTTCATCTAAAATTATTAAATTACCTTTGAGAGTGGTTAAATATTTTTCATAATTGTTATTATCTTTTTTATCAGAATAAATCTTAACTAGTATCCCTTTAGAAGTTACTCTGTTAGAATAATCAGCGAAAATTGATGCCAAATTCTTATCTTTTATTCTACCAAAGATATGAACTATTATCCTACCCACAAATCTAACCAGAGGTTTCTATGTAATAGAATTTCGCAAAGCATCAAGACTGGGTACTCTTGCGAATCATCATTATGAGCCGTTGGCGTCGTCGACGTAAACCTAAGCCCTTTGTGGAAGAACCCCATATGCGTGGTGCTAGGATGTGGTTACAAGATTTACGAGAGGTTTGTGAAAAATCTTTCAATAATCATACAGATGGTCAGTTAAAAGTTAGAGAAATGCAGGTAGAATGGATTGCTGCAAATGAAATTGGAGAAGTTTCAGATTCATTGCTTGAAGGGCTAAATAGAAGAGCTTTTAGACTCTTGCAAGCTGATTCAATGGAATGGTTAGAATGGCTTGATAATGATAAATTTTGGAATCCGGGATGGAAAGGAGAAGTGTCAGAATAATGATTTCACTAAACTTTTGGATACTGTTTTATTTCTTGGTCGGAGGGGTTGTTATGTATTATAGTAGGTATCAACCATTTCCTGAAATTGGTGGAAGATTTGCCTTTTTGATTATTTTTTTCGGTATTATTTTTACTATTGCAAGCACAGCACCTAGAGAAACGCTCGATGAATTGCCAGCTTTAATAACCGTAATTGTTGGAAGTTTTGGTACAATTAGTGGAGTAAGACATATGGTCATTACAAAGCAAGATGTTATTTTAGCGCCATTTGGAGGGTTGCTGTTGTGTATAGGTGCAATTGATTTGTTGACTGTTGAATGGGTTAATTCATCTACGAATGAACAGATAATGTCATTCATAATGGCTTCAATAATTGTGATGTTAGAAATTTATCTTGCTTTTAGGGGTTTGGTAGTAGGCGTCCCTGGAATCTCATGGTCAAAATCTGGACTGAGGCAAATAAAAAGAGGTTTGATTCATGGGAAAAATGGTGCAATCGAGCATTTCAAAAAATCTTGGGATATGAATGATCCTTGGCTCAATACTATGAGTCATGCAGCATTATTCTTAATATATGAAAAAATTGGAGATGAGCAAAAAAGTTCTGAACATCTATTAGAATTAGAAAAGGGCGGAGGATGGTCTGCATTAGATGAGTCTTGGACTGAAATAATAAAAAATTCACTTAATGAAATTTCTTTATAGTTTTTTACACGAACTATTCAAAATAACAGCGGCTCTCGCAGATATGAAATGGTTCGCATAACAAGAGTTCATACTGGAGGAGGAGATAAGGGAGAGACTTCACTTTTAGATGGTTCTAGAGTTAGTAAAGGAAATCCTAGAGTAGAAATGTATGGTACTATTGATGAATTGAATTCTCAACTTGGTATTGTTAGAATGGAATTAAAAAGATTCAATATAGCATCTGATGAAATAAAAAAAACTCTGGACATTGTTTTAGGACGAGTACAACAAGAGTTATTCGATATCGGAGGAGAATGCGCCTGTACACCAGGAAAACTTCCATCAATGATGGTATTAATAGGTGAAGAAGAGGGAGATAAATTGGTCGATGAAATGAATGAATGGCTTGAAGATATAGAGCCACTAGAGTCGTTTATTATGCCGACTGGATCTGCACCTGTTGCAAGTTTACATGTGTCTCGGACTGTGGCTAGAAGAGCTGAAAGGAATGCGTGTTTGATGCTAGAAAATAATGGAGAAGGGGCGGTAAGAATTGAAATAATTTCTTATTTAAATCGTTTATCAGATTGGATGTTTGTTATGGGGAGATGGATAAGTGCAAAATGTAATGAAGAAGAGGTTTTATGGACGCCGCTCGGAATGAGAACAAAGAGTGATTAAACTGGGAGTCCAGAATCCAGCCTAAAATTATAAACAGAATTAAGTATTTCTTTTTCTTGTTCAAATGTTAGATGCTTTTTGGCATCATCAAAATTTAACCATAAATAATTGGTATGTTCATGAGATAATGTAACATCCAACTCTTCTGTTTCCGCTAAATACCAGTATACTTCTTTAGAAATATCTTTTCCTTTTCGTTTAAATGTGTATTCTGTACGATTCTTCCAGCCATCAACTATCACTACTTCTTCAATCCCGGTTTCTTCTGTTAATTCTCTCAAAGCTGTTGAGTGGTGGTTTTCATCTTGCTCTTCAATATGGCCTTTTGGAAAACTCCAATGCCCTTGAGGATATTGAAGAAGTAAGATACTATCATAATTAATTAATATAAATCCACATGAGGTTTCCATAGTTCTTCCGAAGTGAAGGTTACGTATCGTAATTTTCTATAAATAATTAAAAAATATAAATATTATTTCTTATTCGTCCGAAAAAAATACTGTAAATTATAATAACGATGTGGAAAAAATGTATAAAAAAATTTTATCATTGGATATAAAACGTATAATTACAGATACTGATTTAGATGGTGTGGTTACAGGTGCTATTTTGAATCGATATTGGAAAGATGCCGAAATAATCTTCACACAACCTGGATTATTGAGAACTGGAAAATTGGATGAGCAAATAGATATTTACACTGCAATTTGTGATTTGCCATATCGTCCTAACTGTGGATTAAATATAGATCATCATCAATCCAACAAACCTAATCAGAATTTAGATATTGAAGGCATTATTGCTTGGGAAGATTCTCCTTCAGCATCTAGAATAGCATACAATATTATATCCACGGAGTTAGATCTTAGTGATTTAAATGAATTGTTAGTGTGGGTTGATAAATTTGATAGTGGAAATATATCCACAGAGGAATATCTATCGGAAAATGATGTATTATGGTTAGGCAGAATAATTGCTGATGATTCAAAAATTGCGCTACACATCTTGAAATTATTAAAAGATGGTTTATCCGTAAATACTATTTTAAAAGATGATACTATAGTTCCTCTTTTATCTGAAAAGAGAGAGGAACAGGCTAAAATTATAGAAATAATTAGAGATAAGATGGAGATAATTAATAGACTGGCAATAGTTGATTTTGAAGGTCATGGAATTCGTTCAAACGGCTACAATGTAACTGCAATAGCTGGTAATGAATGTGATGCCTGCATTGTAATACATGGTAATTTAGGTGCTTCTTTTGAGGACTATCCAAAATATCCGGCTTCTGCCTCTTTCTATACTAATTCATTTTTACATAAAAATAAGGGCGTTTATGATTTAACAAAATTAGCAAAGAGATTTGATAAAGAAGGCGGAGGTCATCCTAATGCATGTGGTTGCAGAATAAAAATTATTGGAAATAATCGATCAAATGAAGGAGAGGTTAAGAAAAAAGATCTCGAAGATAATTTAAACGAATGGATTAAGATGTGGAATGAAAATATTTTAAATTATTTGTAAGAGATATAAAAATCCTAAGAAAGCATGAATAATTACCAGTATAGACATAATATCTCCGATTCTTCCATGTAATTTTTTAGTTTTAGAAAAGGAGTTCTCACCTATTTTTTTATTTGTTGAATGTCCAGATTTCCAAAGAATGAACATCAATAATACGCCCAATAAACCTCCAGAAGTATGAAAATTATTAGGTATCATGTAACTATAAATTGGAACATTATCGAAACTTGCCCTAATTATCTCTGCAATAAAAGCTAAAAAAACTACGAATATTGTTCCAAGCATTAATTTATTTCCATTTAATCTATGCATTTCAAGCGAGTTGTGATAATTTTGCTCTTGTAAAAAAAACTTATTTTGTCTCCATTTTCGTTGCTTCATAAAGGCCCAAATTAGTATCAAAGCGGAAATTGGATGAAGAAGGATTACAACACCCAATATGAGATTCATGTAACTCGGTAGGCGTGTATGACTTGAGTTCTCTGTTGTTTAATTTGATTATGTGGGCGATGTATTGATGTATGATTGCTAAATGGCTCTAATTAGTGAGTTCGTATGGAACAGTACCTTCTTGAATGTCTAGATTCTTTGTCTCAGTCTGGTGACGACAAAAAAAGAAGATTAAATAGGGTTCAAAAAATATCAGCATGGGATCTATTAAACAAGGAATGGCGCGCTTTAGTTGCTTTAGCGGCAAAAAAGGAAAGCTTGCCAGAAGTAACCAAGGATACTGGTGGAAACCTCTCATCTATTAATTCAAACCGTAATAAAAAAATTGGAAGGAGAGGTGGAAAAGGTCTCAGAAGAAGTTTTGAGGATAATTTGGAACATCCATCTGATGTTATTTTGTCTAAAGAATCAGAAGGGTACAAATTAGCTGTTTTGATAGCACAGAAAATAAAAATGGGAAATTCATGGAATTTAGAGTGGAATTCACATTTAGATATTTTAAGAAAATCATGCGAAAAGGGAATACATCCTGTTTGGAATAAATTAGCCAAAGAAGCAAATATTTTTGCTGAGCTTAGTAGATTCAAAATAAGTCATGATATTAAAAAGGGTAAAGATTCTTCGCATTGGATTAATAGTTCCTATTTTGATCCAGAAGATACTGCAGAATTGAAATCATGGTTGGATATAAATCTACCATTTAATGCAAAAACTGATCAACTGAAAGTAATTCAAAAAATAAAAAAAGATATGGGCAATAAACCTCGATTTTCAGAATGGAATAAATGGATTGATCCTGTCCTAAGAAATCAAAGTAAAGAAATGGCATTGATTGAGGGAATGATACTCGCCTGTTGTAAACATGATGATGCTATCAAAGTCTTAGATAATATATCTGAAAAGTCTATTATTGATGTAGCAAAAAAACAAGTTAGATTATTAAAATTACGTGCAGGTAACTTGACTAATTGGGAAGAAGATTCCAAAATAGAAGAAGAAGATTTGTTATCACAATCAATCAGAACTACTGCATGGAGACAAATTGAAAATATCGAGAGGGGTTTTACTATTGAAGAGTTACGTTTTGGTATTGATGTTTTATCTAATTCAGAAAAAACAGTACCAGAATTCATTATCTGGAAATTAGTTTTTGAATTATTTAAAGTAAACGAATTGGAGCAAGCTTATGATGCAGTAAATGGCCTAATGATTAGCGATAATGAACAATTGAAAATTGCATTAAAAATAAATTTGAAAAAGGACATGGAGATGATAATAGAACAATCCTTGGATAATTTAGATGGAGAAGGTCTTTTGATGGTTGCAAAAGATTCTGGTTGTAATAATGAAATTAGAATTAAAGCTGCAACTAAAGTTTTAGAGTTTGATTCTATTAGATATATGAGTGATATTTTAGATATTTTTACTGATGTTGCTGATATTGAAAGTCTAGCAATGGTTTTGATAGATAATAAATCACTAGCTAAAGTTTACCCAGAACGTATATTGATGATTTGGCATATGATTAGTGCAAAAAATGCAAAAAATATAGCAGATGAATTAGAAATTTTAAGAGATGATGCACTTAAGTCAATTACTCATTCTCCTAAAGATTTAATTCTTTCTGAAGTCTCTAAAGCACTAATATCTCTTCTTGATGGTATTCCAAGAGATATGGATATAATTAATCAAAAATTGGATTCGGATGGTTTACTGGCGCTAAATGAAGTTCGTAGAGCATTGTCTCCTGAAGGAGATAGTAGAGTTAGCACGAAGTCAATACAAAAGCTAGAAGAATCGATAAAAATTGCAGATTTAGATTATTTGGAAAGACGTTTGTTTGAATCATTAGGTGATTCTTTGTTGTTAAATAGAATTGCAATGGACATAGAAAGTGGTATGTCAGATAGAGTTACAGACGCAAATAAGACACTGATTTCGATAACCTCTAAAGATAATATTTCTATGCAGAATGTAAAATTTGTCATTGAAATGATTATTGAACATGGGAAAATAATTGCCGAAGGAATAATTCCCTTGGAAAGGTGGTATAGAAAAAATGATAATAATAGTCTAGATTCTAGACTTATTAAGGCCACAATACAAAGTTCACAAGGCAACTACATTCAAGCTGCAAGAGAATATGAAGATGCAGCAAAAAAAATCAAACATGATTTTGAAAAATATGCGTTAATTATGAGAAAGGCGTTAATATCTTATGCCCACGGAGGTGGATGGAAAAGTTCTGTAAATCTAATCGACTCAAAACCTGCGCTCTCTGCTTCAGTAACAGAAAGATTTCAATTATATCTTAACGTTTGTAATGATGAAGTAGATAAGAAAAAGGACAAGGCAAGGAATCGATTGCATGAATATGCAATAAAGGAAGTGCAATCTGAAATGTCAAATATCAAAGAAAGTAGAGAAGCACAAATAGAAGCTTTAGAACTTCTTATGCGTTATCCAGAAGAGTTGGATCCTCCGCTACCAAAATCTCCATTTCAAGGTAGAGTTAGGGCAGCAATACGTGGATTACAAAGAATAGATAATACACATCGATCAGAGCTTGATTTAAAATTTGAGCAAGAAATGTCTAGAGAAAAAAAGGATATTTATGAAATTCAATCAATAGCAAATCAAATTGCAGATTATGCTCCTATCAGAGGGCTACGAAAATTAGAACGGGCAATTTCTTCTCCTAACTTATCAGAAAATAATAAGACTACGTTAGAAAGGGTTGCTGGAGCAATGTTCGTGCAACATAGCGAATCGATACCCATAAAAGAAAGAGGTATGTTACGCAATCTTTCACTAAATCCAGTAGTCATTGTAGATACAAATATTTTGATTGATACTCTGAAAGACGATTTATTACGAGAAATGTCTGGTGATAGTTTTGGAAGCCTTAACTGGACCGGAGACAGGTCATTCCATTGGATGCTAAGAAGAAGAAGTAAAGAAAAATTGATGTTCATGAATATTCCACCAATGGTAAAGGCAGAATTTCTGAATAGAGTAAAAACCCCTAAGTGTGTATTAAAATTATTTTCTAAGAATGTATATATAAATTCCAAAACTTGGAATAAAAAAATAACTAAAACGTTACTTGATAAAAAAATAAAACAGATTTGTAAAGAATTTGGTAATTGGGATTGTAGAATTAACAAAGAGAGAATGAAGGAAATTAAACTAGAAGAATTTATGATAAAACATAAAAATATATTCGAAGAGTTAACTAAACAAAAAATGAGTAGAGAAGATAATTCAAAGAGGAGTACAATAAAGGGTCAAGAAATATACCCTGAAGGAGGAGATATGCAAATAATGCGTTATGCGGCTGAATTATGCAATAATATTAATCCAGAAATAGGAAAAGTAATTATTGCGACTAGGGATGGTGATTTCAAATTAATCTCAAGATCCTTAGAAGAAGAATTTGGATTTGGAATAGTTGGAGATGCGCAGGAACTTAATAGAAGAATACTAAGAAAAGTATCCTGATTATTGGGCTCTATGGATTTATTTGATTCAAAAACCATTTTTCGAAGATTTTTCTTCTTTCAATTGAATCTATTGCAGATGTATGAGGCATAGAATCTAAAACATGTATTTCAGAAATGTCTTGATAATGTTCTTTCAATAATTCAAAATGATCATTACCAAGGGTTTCGTCGTTTCCTGCCTGAATTACCAATATTGGTACTCTGGGAATTCCCCAAAAAGGGATTTGAGCATTAGCATAACCTACATTCAAATCTGGATGTATGCGTTGATATTCTCTTCTAAGAATATGCCTAACCCATGAATTTGCCATTACCGCCCTTCCAGGTAGTTTTTTTTCAATAATTAATGGAAAAGATGTTGCTGGAGATTCTAATATTATACCTCTGAGTGCTTTCTCCCACCAGCCAGATGAATGCGATGAAAGTCTAATTGTAAGAAATCCTCCCATAGAATGGCCATATATCCATAGATTTTCGGGAATATATCCCAAAACAGTAGGTATTTTTTCTAATAATAACTCAATGTCGGCTATTACTTTTAGAATCGTCCACTCATACTTACCCTTTTGTTCTCCAAACCCTCGCTGATCTAAACTAAAGATATTCGGACCCATGCTGTTCATATGCTGACACCTAGATTCTCCTCTTCCTAAACTAGAGTTATATCCATGTAAATATAAGATTACATCTTTACTATTACTGATTGTTTCTAAGTAATGCGCCTTGAGAGTTTCATTGCCCCAACCTAAAAAGGCAAATGGGTGCCAACGAGTATCGGTAATATTGGTCAACTCTCTAGAAGGAGTAATAAAAACCGAAGAATATATTCTCCATCTCATAAACAACCATCCTGCTACAGGAATTGATACTCCGAAAAGAATCCAAGATAAACGATATGTTCTCCAAACTGGAGAAATTATTAACATAATTAGTTGGATTAAAACTAATAAAGTCAAAACTTTTGGTTTACTTGGTAATAGCGGTTTTGGTGTTTTCTGATAAACTGCTGCTCTCAAATGAGACATATGAAATTTCTTTTCATTTCTCTCTTTGATCAAAATGCCCACCTATATTTGTTGGAGTTATATGTATTAAATAAATAAAACAGTGAAAACGATTACAACATGTTATAGAATATACACTAGATTTTAAATTAACACTTAGATTAAACTTTGTAATCAATAATTCAAATACCCTACTATTGAGCCAATGATATGGAAGGTGCTACTGACCCTGCTACCTTGGAAAATCGTCTTTATTTTAAAATGGGAATTTTTGTTTATGATAATGCAAAGGTTGTGCTTATGTGCTCTCTACTACTTTGCGCAGGACTAGGATACATGATTACATTAGAACCAAGATATATCGAGGGTTATGGAGAAGGAGATTTGGAATCAGTTGATGGGTGGCAGGCAGCCGGAGAAGGTTTTTCTGACCCTAATGAAACGGCTTTCGAGTCTTTTCATGTTCTATTCCATCACCCCGGTCATGCTTACGATGATGAGGTGGTAGTCTCTGCTATTCAGTCGACTATTGAAGTGCTTTCTAGAAATGAGAACGTCGATGTAGAAGTTCCTTGGGAGACAAATGAAGCAAATCGATCCAAGTTAGTGAGTACTGTTGACTCTTCTTGGTCCAGAGTATATGTCAAGGTTAATATGAACAGAGAGGACTCTAAGGCCCTCTTAAAAGATATTTATCAGGATATAGAATTACCAAGTAATGCTCCAGAAGGAATGGAAAAGTACCTCACAGATAATTTGGCGATCGATATCACCTTCGATCTGGTTCTCAAAGAAGAGCTTCTAAGAGCGGAGTTAATTTCAGCTCCTTTAACTATACTCATTCTCTTGTTTGTATTTGGTACTGTGGTCTCTGCAAGTCTTCCAGCGTTATCTGGAATCTACACCGTAATAGCTGCAGTCGGTATAATTCACGGTCTTACTTACGTTGTCGATGATCTTACAGTTTATGCAGTGAATATCGTATCGTTATTGGGTATAGGTCTTAGCGTGGATTATTCGCTGTTTATAGTGAACAGATTCAGAGAAGAGTTGGGTAGAGGTCATGACAATAGGACTGCTATCGCAATGACCAGTGCGACTGCTGGGAGAGCGATTTTGTTTTCAGGTCTTACAGTGGTTGCAGGCCTGACCGGGATGTTGTTCTTCGATAACACCGGACTACCATCATTGGGTTGGGGCGGTATTTGTGCAACTTTGGTAGCGCTCACATCCTCGGTCATTCTACTTCCATCTATACTGGCGATACTTGGAGATAAAATCAATTTTGGAAGAGTTCCTTTAGGCCTTAACACAACGGTGTCTGATGATGGTTTCTGGTCGGATTTGGCTAGAAGAGTTATGGATAAACCGTTTTCGGTTTTGATTCCTTCTGTTTTGATTCTTTTGGCAGCAGGGGCTCCTTTCCTTCAGGCAGAATGGGGTATCACTTCTTGGAAGGCTTTGAGTCCAGATAATGAAGCCAGAAGTGGTATGGAGTTTACGGATGAAAACTGGCCTCAAGAAGTTTCTAACACCGCCCTAATTGTCTACGAGATTCAACCTGAAACAGATATATTTTCTGAGGAAAACATCAGAAGCCTTTATGCTTTTTCTAAAGACATATTATCTATCGAGGGCGTCAATTATGTCTTCACTTACGCACACTTTAATTCAAGCTGGACTGAAGACGAAGTTGTCGATTTCTGGAATGATTCGACTGATAGTGATTTATCTCCAAATGAGGCGACAGCGCGTGGAATGGAAAGAGGATTCTACACTGATTCATCTGTTGGAGATGGAGTAGTTCTTGTTCAAGTGGCAATCGAGGGAGATCAAAGTAGTGAGTCATCGAGAGAGGTTGTTCAAGAAATTAGGAATTTAAATGGTAAAGAAAGCCAGTTTGGAGGAGTTTTAGAAGTCAATGTCGCAGGCTTCGCTGCTTACAACCAAGATGTCCTAGATGCTGTCAAGGAGAACTTGCCGATTGCACTGATGTTCATACTATTCTCCAGTTATCTACTAATTTTCCTACAGGTAAGATCAGTAATTTTACCCATGAAGGCTCTTGTAATGAACATATTATCAGTAAGCGCCTCATTCGGAATACTAGTCTGGGTTTTCCAAGAAGGGAATGGAGCAGAGTTACTAAACTTCACCCCACAACCTATAGACCCAACCACTCCTGTGATGATTTTCGCTATTTTGTTTGGACTAAGCATGGATTACGAAGTATTGATGCTCTCTAGGATTCACGAAGAATGGGAAAGAACAGGAGACAATACAATGGCTGTAGCTACCGGACTGCAAAAGAGTGGTCGAATAATCACATCTGCTGCCCTAGTAATGGTCACCGTCTTCTCGGCCTTTGGCTTCTCATCGGTTTCACTGATGATGCAGTTCGGATTTATGCTAGCACTTGGAGTGGCTGTTGATGCAACTATTGTTCGTGCATTAGTTGTTCCTTCAACAATGAGATTAATGGGTAATTTGAACTGGTGGTCACCTAAATGGTTACAAAGAAGTTTGGATAAATTTGAAAATAAACCAGATCATCCTGAAGAATGATTTATCTTTACATATGCTTGATTATTGCTTCACCAAAGGAAGAACAAGAAAGAAGTTGCGCATCGGCCATTAATCTTTCAAAATCATATGTGACTGTTTTTGCAGAAATAGCACCTTCCATTCCTCTTACGATCAAATCTGCTGCTTCGTTCCAACCCATATGACGTAACATCATTTCAGCTGACAATATTAATGAACCAGGGTTTACCTTATTTTTGCCTGTATATTTGGGAGCTGTACCGTGTGTTGCTTCAAATATTGATATGCCGGTATCATAGTTAATATTTGCACCAGGTGCTATCCCTATGCCACCAACTTGGGCTGCTAATGCATCTGATATGTAATCTCCATTAAGATTCATTGTAGTTAAGACACTATATTCTTTTGGCCTTGATAATATTTGTTGGAGCATTGCATCTGCAATTACATCTTTAATTATAATTTTATTTCCAGATATTGGGTTTGAGATTGTACACCATGGGCCGCCATCTATCTCAATGCCACCAAACTCTTCTTTAGCTAATTGATACCCCCAATCTCTAAATCCTCCTTCTGTAAATTTCATTATATTGCCTTTATGTACTATAGTTACATTGTTTTTGTCTTGTTCAATTGCATAATTAATTGCTGCTCTTACTATTCTATGAGTGCCTTCTTTACTGATTGGTTTAATGCCTATTCCACTAGTTTCCGGAAATCTGATTTTATCAACGCCCATCTCCTTTTGTAAGAAATTTATGATTTTTTTTACTTGAGGGGTACCAGCTTCCCATTCTATTCCGGCGTAGACATCTTCACTATTTTCTCGAAAAATAATCATATCCACATCTTCCGGAGATTTGACGGGACTGGGGGTGCCTTCATACCATCTGACTGGCCTGACACATGCAAAAAGATCCAGCTTTTGTCGGAGAGCAACGTTGAGACTTCGGATTCCTCCTCCAACAGGTGTTGTAAGGGGGCCTTTTATTGAAATTAAACCAGTCCTCATTGCTTCTAGTGTTTCTTCTGGTAGCCATTCCCCAGTTCTATCAAATGCTTTTTGTCCGGCCAAAACTTCATGCCAATAGATCTTCTTAGATTTGGAATATGCTTTTTCTACTGCTGCATTTACAACATTAATCATTACAGGAGTGATGTCGATGCCTATCCCATCTCCTTCAATATAGTGAATTATAGGATTGTCCGGAATGTGTAATTTGCCATCTTGCATAGTAACTTTATGGCCCTCTGTCATGTGTCTCATATACGCCACTAGCCTGTCATTGAAGAAGCCAACCCTCATGACCTAGTTTATACTGGCTATATATCATGAAAGGTACAGTTCGATGGATAGAAGATAAAACGATGGAAGGGATTACCGAAGGAGGTAAAAAATTTGGAATTTATGGAAAGGATTTTCCGAGTCCAATGGAAATGCTGCTACATGCGCATGCCGCATGTTCATTTATTGACGTTATTGGAGGACTGAAAGAACGCATGGAAAAAGTAAATCAGGCATGGATAGAAATAGAAGGGATAAGAAGAGAAGAGAGTCCTAGAACATTTCAGTCGGTTCATATGAAATATGTAATAAATGGAGATGTACCAAGAGAATTAGTAAACAGAATAATAGAATATAGTCACGAAAAGCTATGTTCAGTGGGAATAATGTTAACAGGTTATGGCATGAAATTAACATGGGAATTAGAGATTAACAAATCGTGATTTGGCGTACTTGGAAAAAGAATAAAAATATCAATAATGATACAATTTGTGGTAGGTTCTTCCTCAATCATTAAACACCCTCTATCAGGAAGACAAAATCCCGCACGTGGGGCAATGCAGAAATCGGACATTAAAATGATAGGAGGAGTATATAATGCAGTCAAAAATAAAAAAGGTCAATTCAGACGTAAAAGAAGAAAGTGGAATGATAATTGAAAGAAGATTTACGTCAGCCGGAGAAGACCCTTTTGATTCATTCAACTGGATCGAAATGGATGTAGAAATTAGAAACCCTGATGGTTCAATGGCTGAATCTATCCATGGAGTAAAATTACCATCAGGATTTTCTGGTGTGCCTGGGAAGGTTTTGGCTCAGAAATATTTGCGTAAAGCAGGCGTTCCTCTCTATCTAAGAAAAGTATCAGAAGATGGTGTGCCCGTTTGGCTTCAAAGAAGTGAGCCGGATCATGAAAAACTTCAAACTGTTGATAAAGAAAAAAGATGGGGTGGAGAAACTGATGGTAGAGACCTATTTAGAAGATTGGCTGGAACGTGGACCTATTGGGGATGGAAATATGGATATTTTGCAAGTGAGGCAGATGCCTTAGCGTATTTTGACGAAATGTGCTACTTAATAGCAAGTCAGAGATCTGCACCAAATAGTCCTCAATGGTTCAATACTGGATTGCACTGGGCATATGGCATTGAAGGTCCGGCACAGGGACATCACTATGTTGATCCAACAACTGGAGTATTGAGTTTGTCTTCTAATGCTTATGAGCATCCTCAACCCCATGCTTGCTTTATTCAGTCAGTATCTGATGAGTTAGTAGGAGGGACTGGTTCAATTATGGGGCTATGGAACAGAGAAGCGTTATTGTTCAAATATGGTTCTGGAACGGGTTCAAACTTTTCCAATATTAGAGGAAAAGATGAGCCTCTATCAGGAGGAGGGAAATCATCCGGATTATTGTCTTTTTTAAAGATTGGAGATAGAGCAGCAGGTGCTATAAAATCTGGAGGGACAACTCGTAGAGCGGCCAAAATGGTAACTCTTGACTTAGATCATCCAGATATTGAAGAATATATCGATTGGAAAGCTAGTGAAGAAGAAAAAGTATCTGCTCTTGTAATAGGTAGTAATATTCTACAAAAGCATGCAAACGCCATTATGGAAAAGATTTGGGAACATAGTAATGATTCTGAAAGATTCGATCAAAATGTAAATTTACCTCTAAGAAAAGCAATGGTACTGGCAATAAAAGATAGTGTTCCCCAACCACACATCCAAAGAATTATTGATTTGGCAAAACAAGGTTGGAAAGGTGTTGATTTTGATGTTTTAGATACAGATTGGCAAGGAGAGGCATATATGACGGTATCTGGTCAGAATAGTAATAATTCTGTTAGAGTTCCAAATGAATTTATGGACGCTGTAAAAAGTAAAGGAGAATGGCATCTCTATTACAGAACTGAGTTAGATAAAGCAGAACAAGAAGGTCGTGCACCGGAGCCCTGTAAAATATTAGATGCGAGTGAATTATGGGATAAAGTAGCTTACACGGCATGGGCATGTGCAGATCCCGGTGTACAATTTGACACTACTATTAATGAATGGCATACTTGTCCAGAAGGAGGGAGAATAAATGGTTCCAATCCATGTTCTGAATACATGTTTTTAGACGATACTGCATGTAATTTAGCAAGTATAAACCTCCTAAAATACTATGATTTAGGAACTCAAACTTTCAATATAGAAAATTTTCGTCATAGTGTTCGCCTGTGGACAACAACATTGGAAATTAGTGTCTTAATGGCTCAATTTCCGTCTGCTGAAATTGCTCAAAAATCTTATGATTATCGAACGTTAGGCCTAGGATACTGCAATATAGGATCTTTATTAATGCATATGGGAATACCATATGATGATGAACGAGGATATGCCATTTGTGGGGCTATGACTGCGATAATGTGTGGAGAATCGTATGCCACTAGTGCAGAAATAGCATCAATATTAGGACCATATCCAGATTATGAAAGAAATAAAGAACATATGCTAAAAGTTATGCGTAATCATCGTAGAGCCGCTTATGGTACAAAAGATGATGAATATGAAGGTTTAACTGTAAAACCAATGAGTATAGACCCGAAAAAGTGCCCAAAGGACTTACTAGAAGCGGCTCGAAACTCTTGGGATGTTGCCTTAAGAGAGGGTGAAGAGCATGGTTATAGAAATGCGCAAACAACCGTTATTGCTCCTACTGGGACAATAGGATTAGTAATGGGAGCAGATACAACCGGAGTAGAGCCTCAATTTTCTCTAGTGCAATACAAAACATTGGCTGGTGGAGGTTCACTGAGAATTGTGAATAGTGGCGTCCCTAATGCATTGAAAAGACTTGGTTACAGTGATAAAGAAACATCAGATATTGAAGAATATATTACAGGCACAAAAACATTGAGTAATTGTCCTCATCTTTCTGCAGAGAAGTTAACTAGAATGGGACTTGATGTCAATACAATAAAAAGATTAGAAGATAGTTTTGATGATGTATTTGATATTCGTTCTGCTTTCTCTCCGACGATTTTAGGAGAAAAGGTATGCAAAGATACTTTGGGAATGAATCAAGAGGATTATGATAATCCTTTCTTCGATGTGTTATCTCATATAGGCTTGTCATCCGACGAGATTGATACTGCTAATGATTATGTCTTTGGATATAATATGATAGAAGGCGCTCCAGGCTTAAAAGAAGAGCATTTGGCTGTATTTGATTGTGCTACTCCTTGTGGAAAATATGGCAAAAGATCTATTGATTGGAAAGCACATGTTATGATGATGGCTGCGGCACAACCATTTATTTCTGGTGCAATTTCAAAAACAATTAATATGCCTTCTGATTCAAGTGTAGAAGAAATAAGGGATGCATATAACCTAAGTCATTCAACAATGAATAAAGCATGTGCAGTTTACAGGGATTGTTCTAAATTATCTCAACCATTAATGAATCAGTTGGTTGATTCTAGCGTAATGGATGATGACGAAGAAGTTGAGGAATTAGCAGTTACAAAAATGGTTGAAGAAGTGGTTAAGATTCTACCTGTACCAGAAGTTGAGGCAGTGCCTGTAGCAGAATCAATGGTGAATTATATAGCTACAAGAAGGCAACTACCCAATAAAAAGAAAGGTGATAACATAAAGGCAAGAATTGGTGGTCACAGTGTTCGTTTAATTACAGGAGAATATCCAGATGGAGCACTTGGAGAAATCATATTAGTAACCTCAAAAGAAGGTGCCGCATGGAGAGCAATGCTAAACCAATTTGCAATAGCAGTCTCAATCGGGTTACAACATGGGGTGCCGCTTGAAGCGTTTGTAAAGGTATTTACTTTCCAGAAATTTGAACCAAGTGGGATGGTTGAAGGGGGTAGTGGACGAGTCAAAATGACTTCTAGTTTAGTAGATTGGATTTTCAGAGAGTTGGCAATTGAATATGCAGGCAGAGATGACTTGGCTCATGTTGCGGTAGAAGAATCAGATTTTGATCCTTATTCAATAAGCAAACCACAAATGAGTGATGTTGGTATAGTAAGAAATAAAGGTGAAAAGCGAGAAATTCAATATACTCTTGATTCAGTGTCAAATTTAGAAAATAATAAGATGAAAGAAAGAAAAATGGCAAGAGAGAGGGGATATACGGGAGATATTTGTGCATCTTGTGGTAGTAGCCAAATGCGCCGTAATGGAACTTGCCTAAAATGCGATGCATGTGGTGAAACTACAGGTTGTTCTTGAAATGAAATACCTGTAATCTAAATAAGATATAATATGTACAGACGCATATATGTCCCTTGGTGTCGATGTGGTGATTCCAACATTTCGAAGACCAGATGTATTATCTAGATGCTTAAAATCATTAAGTGAACAAACGATCGCACCACAGTCGATCGAAGTTATTGATGATTCAGAAACTGATTTTGGTCCTGGTATATCAAGAAATATAGGTTGGAAGAGAGGTAAAGCAGATATTGTAGCCTTTCTAGATGATGATTGTGTTGCTCCATCAAATTGGATTGAGACTATATTAAAAATATTTGAAAAAAATAGTCTTATTGGTGGAATTGAAGGTGCTATGACCACAAAAGATGAAATGGGTAACACGGTGTCTCATAACCCACCTACAAGATTTAAATGGGATCGTTTCAAAACTGCTAATTTAATAATAAAAAGAGAAGTGTTGGAAGAAGTAGGTGGCTTTGATGAAAGGTATCATTTGCATAGAGAAGATACGGATTTTGCATGGAAAGTTATTGATGCAGGATATCCAATAATATGGGCTCCTGAGTGTATAATGCATCACCCCGAACCTTTAGGATCTATGGGGACATATGCGCCATATCCCAAGTCTGAACAATTACTTTATCGACGTAATCCTAAGAAATATGTAGAAAGTGCGGCTGGACTTATATCTAGAACTAGTATCATTAGTGGGGATTTATGGAAATTACAAAGAAATTTAAGAAAATCACAAAAAAATAGTGATGTCGAGCCATTATCTAGATACGAATCCTGGTCGTTATGGAGTAAGGCCTGGTTCGTTGCTTTATTTTGGCTTATTAGGAAAAATTTGTTTGGAGAACCGAAAAGAGTTTCAAAGAACTTGCGAATATAAAAAGGTTTTATTTTGTATAATTATCAATAATATCAATCCATTTTTTTGTTGAAAATCCAGTAATAGAATCAAATAATACCAAATCTTCTATTATTTCTTCATGACATACTGAATAATGTAAATTGGTAATTTCATGGGGTTTGCCTTTACTACTTACTATAGGAGCTGAATAAATATTTATACCTTTATTTTGTAATCTTTTTACAATTGGTTTTTTCAAGAAAATTGGTATTAATGAAAATGTCTTCTTCAATACATTCCCAACAAATGTCAAAGGCCTTCTATCAGATGCTTTATTGGCATTTTTAATCATTTCTAAATCATAATTATACGATTCTAATTCCAAAAACTGTTCAATTTTTTGTAATGTTTCCTTTTGTTTATTTTTCATTATACTGCTGTCAATTATTATGAAATTATTCATATCAAAATACTTTAACCAACGTTCCATTGATTTCCCATATAACGAATCGTTTCTCAATCTTTCATCTTGCCATGCAGAATAAAAATCTGTCCAATTGGCATTATGTCTTTTATCTTCTTCTGTTTCTATAATCATTCTCCAATGGCTAAAGGCTCGTGAAATAGGTTCACGGATACATAAAATAAATTTCATATTTGGGAATTGGTCATATATTCTCTTTGGTGCTAAGGGGCAAGCAAATGTATGTATTGAGCCATCAATTTTCATTCTATTATCATCGACAAAAAATTGTTTATATTCATCCAAGACTAGATTACTGACATTTCTACCAAAAGTTCCCTTATGAGTAGAGAAAAAATTTGGCTCTTTTGGATTTGAAAGTTGTATATCGGGATGCTGGGACAATGCATTAGCCAACCAAGTTGAACCGGATTTAGGAACGCCTACAATATATCCACCTAATGTATCCAAATATGATCACCTAGTCAATCCGAGTCAATCGATAGATATGAAAAGTATGATTGATTGTGGATTATATAGGTGATTCTATCGTATACCGATTAATATGGTTTCAACATATCCATAAAGCCGCTGGAACTTTGATAGTTAATATGGCAAAAGCCAATGATGAAAAGATGTATATTCCCAACAATAATGGAAATCCAACTAATGATGATGGAGTTGTATTACCTGTTTGGGAATATAGCGATTTGGAGTTATCAAAATTTATAGATAATTGCGAAAAAAATGGAGTTACTTTCATTGCAACTGAGTCGGGTTCTCCAAATTTTAGTGTCCTTGAAATGGATAATCGGGTTACATTAATTACATGTCTAAGGGATCCTGAAAAAAGACTCATCTCAAATCATAATTATGCATATTATTCTGGATATACAGAAGAAGAAGAATTGGTAAAATTCATACACAAACCAAATATTTTTTTATCTGATAATTATTATGTTAGAATTTTTTCAAATAATGGAAAGTTTCCAAATAAACCACTAAATGAAGAAGACTATCAATATGCCATTAAAAATATATCTAAATTTGATTTGGTATTAAATTTAGACCATGATGATATACAAAAAAAATTGAAACTAAAACTTGATTGGAAAAATAAAAGAGTCGATAGACATAGTACATTTGGAAATAAATGGAATATGATTAATTTATTTAAAAAATTACAATTTCGTAAATTAAAAAAATATCTAAAAAGAGAAAAAATAGATTCGAATGTGTCTTGTATAAAAAATAAATATAATTTGGATTATAGATTGATGAAGGAAATATTCGGAAAATAGATATCTATATCTTTGTTTTGATTTCTATTAATTTCTTTTGTAAATCAGTATCACGCATTCCTATCCAACGATGTAGATCTGAAAATGATTTTGTATCCTTATTGAAAATTCTAGTTGCTGTATCAATAAACGATGTTGGACTTAATTTCCCTTGTTCGCAAATATAACTAACTAATTTAGAGCGGGAGGTTTCATTGCATTTAATCCATAGATCTGGTAAAATATTTATTTTATCTGTAATATCGTAGTTTAAATAATCCCTAATACTATTATTTACTAATATTTGAAGTGCTTTTTGATTGCCGTGCTGAATTACAATTGGTGCTCTTAGGTAGTATGCTTCTCTATTAGATCTAATAATGAATCCAAGAGCGGCCGTAGCAAGTACACATGTATTTTGATCGGGATCGATTAATAACCAATCCAAAATCGACAAAGTGAATTCTGGATCGTAAGAATATATCTTTGGTATTGCCGAAGCTAAACTTCCTTTTGTAAAGAGATTTGCGCTGGATTCAATTGAACCAAGAATTTCTTTTGATTGTGTTGGATAGTCGGGCATTAGTTGTGTCGTGGCTTGTATTAATGATTCAACTTGTTTAGTTTCTAGTTGGTTCAAGCATGTTTCTATTCTTGAAAATAAATCTAAGTGATTGGTCAAAAAAGGAAATGTACTAAGACTATGAATCCAAAAAGGAAGAATATTTTTTGCAGAAGAATTAGAAGATGAAAGATAATCTAAAATAATATTCACAGCCAAAATACCTGAAGGATGAGGAATATTGTATTCAGAATTATTATCATCGTTTGAAGGATCCCATGCGAGATGGTGTGGTCCAGAAGGATTCGACTTTGGTCTAAAATTAGGAGGCCTGGCCATAGAAATTGATATAATAAAATTAAAACAAAAATCCCTACATATTGTAGAGGATTCATAACACATGCCGATCAAAACAGAAATTGCAAAATACCATCTGGATGTATCTGGTGACGTCTCATCTAGTGCAGCATTAAGCCAATCATTAATTTGTAAAATTATTATTCTTTTGGAAATTTGATCGATATTTTTTAAAGCCCATTTTTCTCTTTCTCCTCGAGGATTGACATGTCTATGTACATAACTGGGTTCTAGAATTTCAACTACTTCATCTAATTTTGAATTAAAACCTGCCTTATCAATTGAAAATAAACCTAGAACCTGAGTGGATAGTTCAGAAATTGATTCTGGATATCGCGCAGGAAAGTCGGGTAGTTCTAGTGGAGGATTTGGTAAAAAACCATGTTCAAAAGATTCATTTACATATTTTGACAGTAATTCTGTACACTTCTCCCAGATTAGGATATTAGATTCACGGCGAACCATGAAGGTCACCAGTTAAATCTCTAATTCAATATTTAAATTTTGAATTAATTCCTTGTAGCGATTACGAATTGTTACTTCTGTGACTCCTGCGACCTCTGCTACCTCTCTTTGAGTTCTTCTCTTTCCACAAAGAACACTGGCAATATAAATTATTGATGCAGCAATTCCAGTAGGACCTCTGCCACTAGTCAATTCTCTTTCTTGTGCAGCAGCGATTAATTCGTATGCTTTAGCCTGTACTTCTGCATCCAAGTCTAAGCCAGAGCAGAAACGTGGAATGTAATCTTCTGGTTTTGTTGGGGGTATTTTCATTTTTAACTCTCTTACCATAAATCTGTAAGTGCGCCCTATTTCTTTTCTACCTGTTCTGCTAGCTTCACCGATTTCATCTAACGTACGAGGATTAGAGCATTGTCGACACGCAGCGTAAAGGCTGGCAGCGGCGACACCTTCTATTGATCGCCCTCGGATTAATCTAGCCTCAACTGCCTTTTTGTAATTCACAGCAGCTGCCTCTCTAATTGATTTAGGCAAATCTAGACGGCTGGCCATCCTGTCTAATTCTGCTAATGCCATTGCCAGATTCCTTTCAGTAGCGTTACTTACTCTTGATCTTTTTTGCCATTTTCTCATACGATAAAACTGGCTTCTATATCGGCTTGAAATTGATTTCCCTGAATAGTCTTTATTTTGCCAATCAATATCTGTAGAAAGTCCTTTATCATGCAACATAACAGTCATTGGAGCTCCGGTACGTGCTCGTTGGTCTCCTTGTTCGGGGCTAAAAACTCTCCACTCAGCGCCCTGGTCAATTACATTATCTTCCAAAACAAGACCGCAGTCTTGACAAATCAGTTCTCCTCTGTTTTCATCTTTAACTAAATTTCGACTTGCGCATTCTGTACATTTAACTGTATCTTCAATAAGGTCATTCGCCATAATACCACTCCATCTTTCCTAGGAAAGATAAAATAATGCGAAAGCGCATTATATTTAAGGCTGACAGTAAATGTATCATTAATTTAATTTTCAAATCTAATCGATTTTAAAACTTAATTATCAAAAATCATGATATATGTCCGGAGCGTGCCAAGGTTACGGGAGTAGTAAAATGTTGGAAGAGCAATGGCCTCCAAAAAAAATATCACTCACAAAAGGAAAAAGAATTTTATTTTTAACTAAAGATTTAGATTTGATATCCAAACAATTGTATGAAGGCCTTAATCTTAAAATGAAAGATTTGAGCATAGAGGATTTGCTTGATGATATTAATACTGATGTAATGACTCCTGCCTGGGTATGTTTTGATCATGAGCCATCAAAAATTGCTGAAAATGCGTATGCTGGCCTGATGCATGGTGGTAGAAGAGTCTTTGAAGAGCGAGCGTTAATTGATGGAAATTTTGAAGTGATAGTTTCTGGTCACAGAAAGGGAACTGGGTCGAGCAGAGAAACTGCTCCTCAGTGTGAAAGATGGTCCGGCATTAGATTAGTTATCGCTGCATCCTTCGCACCCATTCATGAAAGGAATAATATAAATTTAGGACAGTTAATGGGCAATTATGCGATTTTAGAAAGATTACAAAACGGAGAGTCGGTAGCTTTATCAGAATTTACATCAAAATACGACCCAATAACCCGCTTAATATTAGAAAATGGAGGGATTTTACCTTTTGCAAAAAAGCTAAGCGAAGGAAATATTGTATTGCCAAAATCTGTAACTACAAAAAGAGAGATGACGATGGCAGAAAAGATAATCGCAAAGAAAATGATTGGAGACAATACAATTGAGAAATTTGTAAAGCCTGGTGATGCGGTGCTTGCATCTGTAGATGGTGGCTATTCACATGAATTTACTACAGCCCAAGTACACACGTTCCTTAAGGAGGAATATGGAGATAATTATTCTATTCCAAATCCAATTAAGTTTGCAGTCTTTGAAGATCATTTGCTTTATGCAACAAATGTGCCTAAATTTAGTCCTCATATTAGTAAAATAGAAGAGCTGCGGAGTATGCAAAAATTATTTCAAAAACATACGAAAGTTAGAGATTATTCGGCAGAAGGGGGTATTAGTCCCGGTATATGCCATCAGGTTGCTCGAGAGGAATTTATTGATGTTGGAGATTTTATTCAAGCAACTGATTCGCATACTTGCATGGGAGGGGCGTCGAATGCATTGACATATGGCGTTGGTTCTACCGAATATGCAAATTTGATACATAATCAGTTTGCTTTTGTAAAGGTTCCAGAAAGTATTCGATTTGAATTAATAGGAAAATTACATCCAGGATGTACAGCAAAAGATGTTATTTTACATATACTATGGAATTATGCAGCTAAATCAGAAACGCTAGATAGAAGTATGGAATTTGGCGGACCAGGGCTTGCGAGTCTTTCTATGGATGAAAGAGCAACTCTGTGTAATATGGCTACAGAATGCAGTGCTAAAACTGGAATCTGTGAACCTGACTCAGTAACAATAGAATGGTTATTAAAAAAAAGGGAGGGTTTAACTGCTGAAGAAATTGAAAGATGTTTTATTTTACCGGATGAAAATGCAACTTATAATGGAGGCGTGCATGTAATTAATCTTTCAGAAATATTACCAATGGTAGCTCATCCCGGAGATCCGGATAAAGGGATTCCTTCCGATCCAACAAATGGGGCCTTTATCAAAGACCTAGGGGATATAAAGATAGATATTGCCTATGCAGGATCATGTACTGCAGGGAAAGATGATGATTTTGCATATTACGCGATGGTGACTGAGGCGGCATTGACTGCAGGGATGAAAATTGCAGATGATGTAGAATGTTATATCCAATTTGGATCTAAATCTGTAAAAGAATTATCCATAAAAAATGGATGGGTCGATTTATTTGAAAAAGCAGGAATAAAAATTATTGATCCCGGATGTGGTGCTTGCATTGGAGCAGGGCCAGGAATAAGTAATGATGCTAATCAGGTGACAGTTTCGGCAATTAATCGTAATTTCCAAGGAAGATCTGGTCCAGGTAAATTATATCTAGCGAGTCCTTTGACTGTAATGACAAGTGCTTTTACAGGTAAAATCACATCTTGGGAACCTGAAATTTTTAATTAAATCTGATGAATGTTGAAATATATAATATTGGGTACTTTTTCAATTAATTTCCATGCAAAGTTAAGGGCGGTCTGCGTTCTGGATAGTGTAACCATAAGCAGGCCCCGTGCCAATAGGGTATTGGGAGGACCTGATGGAGGGATGTAAATGAATAAAGCCGAAGAAATTTCTAGTAAACAAAAACAAATTGCCGTAAGTGAGTTTTTTGAAAAAAATAAACATTTTCTTGGATTTGATTCTTTACAACGATCGATTATCACTGCAGTAAAAGAGTCCGTAGATAACTCTCTAGATGCATGTGAAGAGGCTCGTATATTACCAAATATACATGTTGAATTAAATAAACAAAAGGGTGATAAAATTGAATTTATAACACAGGATAATGGTCCTGGGATACCAAGAAATGCAATCGAGGATGTTTTTGGAAAATTTCTATTAGGGTCAAGATTTCATGCTATTAGACAAACTCGTGGACAGCAAGGCATCGGCATAACAGGAGTAGTAATGTATAGCCAGTTGACCACAGGATCGAAGACCCATGTTACATCAAAGATTAAACAGGAATCTTCTGCAGTTATTGTTGAATTGGGTTTAGACACAAGAAAAAATAAGGCAATAAAGACTGGGGAGAAGCGAGAGGTGTGGATTAATGAAAACACAGGTGAAGAGATAGAACAAGGGTTGAGGATCAGAACTATTATGAAAGGTAAATATCAGAAAGGAAAGCAATCTGTTCATCAATATCTTAGAATGACTTCGATAGTTAATCCTCATGCGAGTATATCTTTAATAGTACGAGATAAGGATGGTAACATAATAGATCAGGGTAATTGGCCTCGCACAACAGAACGATTGCCTAGGGTAGTTTCGGAAATCAAGCCTCATCCTCATGGCATCCATCTAGGAACTTTGCAACGGATGTTGCGCGAATCCGGTGAAAGAAAAATGACTTCGTTTTTACGTCATAATTTTTCTGGAGTCAGTATGAGAGCAGCTAGAGAAATCCTCGGAAAGGCTAAAATTGATGAAGGGAGAGAGCCTAAAAGGATTAAAGCCGATGATGCCCAAGAAATGTTAAATGCATTTCAAAAAGTTAAACTTCTTTCACCGCCTATGGATTGTCTCTCTCCGATAGATGATTTGTTGATTAAGAAAGGTCTTTCCAAAGCAATCGATTCTAGGTTTGCGTCCACTGTAACTCGGAATCCTAGTGTTAGTCAAGGAAATCCTTTCCAAATAGAAGTGGGTTTAGTTTTTGGCGGAGACCTAAGTGCTGATGGGCCAATAGAAGTTTTGAGATTTGCAAATAGAGTACCGCTAATGTATCAGCAAGGTGGTTGTCTACTTACAAAGGCCCTTGAATCAGTTGATTGGAAAAGATATGGTCTTGAACACCCCGGGGGCCGAGGAGTACCCAAGGGGCCTGCAGCTTTATTGATTCATCTTGCATCAACTAATGTTCAATTTACCAGCGAAGCAAAGGAGGCTGTAGCAGAAAATGAAGAAGTTCATGAAGAGATAAGAAAGGCTTTACTCGAAGTTGGGAGGGGTTTGAAGAATCACCTTAAGAAAAGTTCACAACGAAAGAAGGCAAAAGAAAAATTCGAATTGGTGAATATAATTTTACCTGAAATAGCAAAAAAAAGTTCAGAAATACTTGCGAGGCCTGAACCTGATCTTGCTCCAGTGATAACTCAAATTATGAATGCTGTATTTTGTGAAGAGTTTTTAGATTGGGATAAAGAACGTAAAATTACGACTTGTTCAATTAAAATTTACAATTACACAGCAAGAGCAAGAGCGTATACTATTTTAGCAAAGTGGCCAGAAAATGAAGATACCGCCATGGTAGATAATAATCGAGGAGGGAGAAAGGAAACAAAGGGAATTTGGGCTTGGAGATTAGATACATTAAATCCTGGGACGTGTAGTACTATTGAATTCGGAGTATCTGGACTAACAAAGGGAGATTGGGTAGATACAGATATTTTCTTTAGAGGAAATGGAGAAATAATAGGTGCCACTAAAATTGATGAGAGTTTACTTGATGAAATACGTAAATCTGAAGCTTTAATAATTGCTGAAAAAGAAATAATAAAAGAATCTAATAATTTAGAACCATTGATTGACAGAGCAGAAGAAAGCGTAAAACAAGATATATCAACAACTATTTTACAATCAAAAGAAGGACAGCTTTCTTTATCTGAATGGGAGGTAGAATAATGACTTTAGGAAAAACAAAAACAAAAGAAGAAGTAATAGAAGCATTACACACAGTGGCTGCAGAAATGCATGACAAAATGTTGAAAGGGAAGCCTCCAGCGATGACTCTGCCAGTTAGAACGAAAAAGAACATACAGTTTGATAAAAAATTGCAAGTTTACAAATATGGCAAAAATAAGAGTACCAGAGATGCGACGGCTTTAAGTTCAGCGAGAGTTTTATTACGCTCGTTACATATCACAGAATTTATAGAAGAAATGATTGATTCTGGTAAGTCTTCAACTTTAAGAGAAATGTATTATATCTCCGAAGGATGGGGGAATGGTAAATTTGGTACTCAAAATGAGAGTAATAATCTCGCTGAAGATTTAGAAATAGTAACAAAATGTATAAGAGAGGATTTTAAATTACGCCCTGAAGAAGATGGTGCTAGAATAATTGGTAATGTTACATTTGAAGAAAAAAATCGTAAAGGAGAATGGATGAGAATAAATTGCAGAGATGATGTAGGTGATTCGGGATATGGTGTCCCATATAACGTAGAATCTGAAAAATTGAGATTGGTTGAACATGATATTGATTTCGTAATGGCAGTTGAAACAGGAGGGATGTTTGACAGACTAGTTGAAAATGGATTTGATGAAGAAGCTAGATGTGCAATAATACATCTAAAAGGGCAACCAGCAAGGTCAACCAGGCGTATTATGAAAAGAATGAGTGATGAATGGAAAAAGCCCATACTTGTATTCGCTGATTGTGATCCCTGGTCTTTCAGAATTTTTGCAAGTATAGCATATGGTGCCATAAAAACAGCCCATATATCCGAGTATTTAGCAACAAATGAAGCTATATATTTGGGAATAACAGCAGATGATATTTTAGCTTATGATTTACCAAGTGATGATTTAACAAAATCAGATCTGGGGGCTCTTGAATCAGAATTATCTGACCCAAGATTTGCCACAGGATGGTGGAAAGAACAAATTAATCTAATGCAAGAAATAGGGAAAAAGGCCGAGCAGCAATCTCTAGCAAAATATGGTCTTGATTTCGTTACTGATACATATTTACCTGAAAAATTAGCAGCGTTAGGTCTGAAATATTAATTAAAGGATTAATATATAGGCAGTAAATGGGATATTGTAGGTGGTAATTTGCTTAGGATAGGGAAATGGTTAGCAGTTATATCGCTAGTCTTTTTATTGATAGGTACAATAGCTTATTTTTATGCTCAAGATGATATGATAGAAATTTTAGATCCAAAGACTACAAATTTAGTAGAATTGCCACCTAATACAAGTCAATCTGTAGAATTAGAAAGAATGGGGTTATATGTGGCTCTACGAGTTGATGGAGAAGATATTTTACCCGAATTAAAATTAATTAATAGCTCCGGTACAGAAATTGAAGGGAGAGAGGCCGCATGGTATGATTTTGATAGAGCAGGTGTAGATGGTACTGTTTATCAGACTGTAATGGTTTTTGAAAATACAAAAAATGAAAGATATGTAATATATAATGAAGGAGAAACTACTCTTTGGCTTATCGATGAAACATCAAATCAAATAGAAGTAATGACTGATTCCGGTTTTATAGCGATAAGCTGTGGGTTTTGTATGGGAATACCATTGGCCATTTTAGCAGTAATTACTCTTCTAGTAGGCTGGAGAAAAGGGATAGGAAATCAAAAAGTATCAATATCCGATGAATTATATATTGACAAAGAAGGAGGGAAAATAAAGATTGTGACGGATATTCAAAATGTTCCAGATCCATTCATAAAAAATAATGGTTTAATAACCGGTAAAACAGAAAATATAGAGAAAAGTGATACCTTTTGGGAAGATTGGGACAATCAGAAATAATGATTGGGTTTTTAGAATACCTACCACTACCCAACCATAGGTTGGCAAGTGAATGGTTGGTTTTGATGAGGCTTTATCTGTATTAGAAAATCCTACAAGACGGGAAATTTTAATGCTTCTTGTAAAAGAACCACATTATCCTCTCCAAATTTCGGAATTGATAAATGTTAGCCAACAAGCAGTAGTGAAGCATCTAAAAGTACTTGAAAACGCCGATTTTGTTAATTCAGAAATGGTCGCTTCAGAAAAGGGAGGCCCGCCTAAAAAAATGTATAAAGTAGATCAATCATTTTCTATAAGACTGGATTTAGGACCTGACTTGTTCCGTACAGAACACAGAAAAATACCTAGTGGAGGTGCGATGAAACTTTCAAATAAACTTCCTATTGAATTGGCAGGAGTGGTTAAAAGAATGGGCACAAGAAGAAAATTAGACCTGGCCGAAGCAATCGATGTTTTAGGTGAGTTAGATATTGTTTTAGAAAAAATAGATAATCAGCGCGATGCAATTATCGCTATGCATCAGCAGGTTAAGAAAAAAGTATCTTCTAGTGTGTCAGAACACTCCAATTCCTACGAAGAGCGGAGGTTAGCTCATGCTGTAATGAATCAGCCAAGGAGACCTGTGGATCTTGATTTATTTTCCCATGGACTAAGAATACAATCCATGGATGCAGAGGAAATGATGGAGAATTTACGAGAGCGTTTACTAAGAGATTTGGCATCTAGCAAAGGAGATTTTGTGGCTGCGTCCAAAGGAACTCCTTTGCCTTGGTGGCTAGCAAAATAATATTAAAATCTAGTATCTTCATCATCATTTCTTGACATAAGACTTGTCTTTTCAGCAAATGCTTGTAGTGCATCTAGTCTCCTTCCATACATTACGTATCCAGCTACGCCGATTAAGGAAAATGTTGCACCAAGAATAATAGTTGGAACGGAGTACCGTGCTATTACATCAATGATAACATCGCCAGTTCCAAAGGTAGAGCTCAATTCTCCACCTGGTATTCTCATGATATTATTTGTTTCATCCGTCTCTACTATGTCATTATCTGAATCAACAACGACGACGATATCATGATTTCCTGCTTCAACCATGTATAGTAATGTAATGGGGTCGGGATTTTCTAATCCTCCATCACCAATAGGCATAATTGCTTTGATTATTTGTCTGTAGACTATATTTGTCTCATCACAACCATTCTTCTTTATATTATTCGGAGACTGGTCTTTACAGAGTATTACATTAACGTCTGTTGCATGCGCATTTCCTCTATTAACTATCTTAACGCTTACTGACAACATCTCTCCAATTGCGCCCTTCCTATCGCCTGCTGTAACTTCTATAATTTCTAGATCAGGCGCCCTCAAACGTAATTCCAAAATTTGCTCATTATTATCACAGTCTGGTTTGTAATTATCAGGAAAGCCGTCCTTATTCGTATCTAAAGTGCAAGAATCTTCCCAACCCGGAGTTTCATCATAATCTCCTCCATTATCTGATGAGCCGTGCATTGAAATGGCTTTTATTCCAATCTCTCTATTTTGGAGAGCGGCGTCTGGTGCTATTGAAACTATAACTACTATTTGCAACGTTGTATATGCTTCCATCATAGGAAGTGTTAATGCTCCTGTTTGAGCAGATAGATAACATCCTTCAGAAGGTATTGGTTCTGATAATGTTAAGAATTCGGGAGATTGTCCTAAACATAGATTCTCTATTGGGTATTCGGTATCAAAATCTTCTAAAAGAGCGAATTTTATCTCCCAGTTTGAAAGTGTGTTCATACCAGGCATAACTCCCCAACCTCCTGCTGCATCAATTGTATGATTGTGTATTGTTGGTTGATCTGGTACATTACCGAAATTTGTTACATTCAAAGTAAATCTAACTATTCTACTAGGAGCAGTGGTTTTGATTTTGCTTTCTACACTAGGATCTAATGTTATTCTCATATCATGAAATTCGATAATATTTACCTTGAGTGATATTATATCTCTCAATTTACTACCTTCATATTCTTCTTCACTGTAAATATTAAAATTAACAGTATATTCTCCCGCTAAAGTTTTTTCAGGCACGTTAATTATTATTGGATATTCGCCTATTTCATCTCTATCTAATTCTCCAAATAATATCCTTGGTATTTCAATATCCCAAACATGAGAGTTTCCATCTGAATCTATGATAGAATCTATGGTAACATCGAACCTATCTGCACCATTCCCAAGATTCTCAATCGTTGTATTCATTTGATATGGTTGTCCTGGATAAAGATCCAGAATGGTTTCTGGAACGGTTGCCTCTAGATCGTATCTTTGTATGACATTCGTTAAAATCACCACTGAATCCCTAATTTTTGGTTGCCCGTCTAAATGGGCTCTTACTGCGACCGAATCGCCTAAACCTGCTGTTGCATTGTACGGCGCACACATTACAGCAGTAACAGTATATGGAGTATTGATTTGAGACCAATACCGTGGAGCATCATCAGCAGGACCATTGCCTCCCGGTGCATTTGAGAAATCTAAATCGACAGTCCAGTGATCGAATCTCCATGTCTCTTCTGTCCAATTACTTGGTTTTTCAGGAGGGGCTCCTGGGACATTAAACACCAAATGCCCAGGAGTAAAATGTTTGGTGACATCAATATCAAACTCACCACATTCCCCTGGAAGAACATATTGTGTAGTATCTCCTACTGAGAAAACAATATTGCCAGTCGTTCTAGTCGAAACATTTATCCATAATTCCAGAACATCAAATGTTCCTCTATCTACAGATAGAACTGGTTCACCCATAGACCATCCCTTCAGATATATCACAAATGTACCTGGTTCTTGTGATGTAGGTACGCTTACTTGCAAATTTTTAGTTACAGACTGTAAAGGATCCAATGAAATAGAAGTTGGGAAATCGATACCCCAACCAAATGGTAATGCCCACTCATTCTGTCCTTCTAATGTTGAAGGATCATAGAATGCAAATGTATCATAAACATTACCGGTATTCTTAACAGAAACAGAAAAAATAGCAGATCTGCCTTGTTCAATGTCTACTTGAAAGTGGCTGGTATCTAATTCAATACCATGCACTACATCCATCAGAGTTAAGGTTAGTTTTTCATTGAATATTGCTATATCTTTGTATGATACTGCGGTTATTTTCACTTGTGCTAATTCATCCTCTTTAGCCTGATATATCGTTGGAGCTCTTAATTTCAAATAAATAGGGACTACTTCTCCGCCTTCAAGATGAACAGGAGTAGATTCAAATATTGGTGTATTATTTGTTGCATAAAATAGTGTTGCACTCCAATTCTGAGGGATTCCAGACATAGTAACTGTAAATGTATCTTTAACTAATTCTGCTGGACCCGGGGTTGGATTTGCAATAGTCATATTATATGTGGTAAGTTCACCAGGGAAAATTGTGTGGTAGAATGTTTCTGTCTCTTCTGGACAATCATAATAATGTCCTTCTAAATTAGGATTGGCAATCACTTTTTCATCGCAAGCCAAAGAAATATCAACTAGTCCTGTTAATACGTGGACATAGCATAAAGTATATTTTCCAGCATTATTTTCTTCGTTACACTTGTTAGTATCGGACCATCCAAGATGGGCTCCGCTTCCTAAATCATTAGCAAATGCCGGAGTCTGCCCTAAATCCGGTGTAGCGGGAGAATTTGGACCTAATTTATCTGATTGCCATGAAGTTACGGGTATAATTGTCCATGGATCAAATATTGAAGATGCTATAGAATTCAAAGGAAAACCATCTGGATAGTCATCATTAGTGTGGTTTAAACGAGTGTATACTACAGTTTCTCCCTGGGTTTCGTTATAATTATCTAACCATGCAAGATGGACATTGTCAAAAGAATCTGTAATTATTGATGGCAAGTGTGAATTGCCCCCAAAGGGCCTATTCGGGTCAATTCCTTGTATCCCCTCTACATCGGAAATTGCTGCATCAGCAATTTGTTTTATTCCATATGTAGGTAATCCTTCTGCTGCTCCATCCCATTCGGCGGCGCCTCTTAATTTTAGTCTAGTATAATATACTTCATAGTTGACATCGATATCGAAACCATAAGCTCTTCCATCTTGCCAAGCTAGATGTGTAAGACCAGTAGAATCTAATGCTATGGCAGGATGTAAGCTATATGCATCATTAAGTGTTATTCGTGTGTCATTTACAACAACTAAATGCCCATAACCAGATATGTCTTCTGATGGTCCTAAATCTTCAGTGTAAGTATTAGTATTCGAATTCACTTCTGTCCCTGGATCACCTTTGACCCAGCCAGGCCAAGGTCTATCTAAAAGAGAAAGAGGGTCTAAAACTGTCATGTATATTTCTCTAGAATTATTTGTTGAAAGATAGACCATTGCCTCGACCATTATTTCTAGCTCAGCTGAGCTAGAGGAGGATGTGGGGAAACCATACATCTGTCCTCCTGCATTTGTTAATCTTAGATTATTGCCATTGCAAGTTCTTGCATTAAGGCCAGAGCCGTTTGGACATTGTGCTAAATCCATCATGTAAGATGCTACTTCTGTATCCGAACCCGCCCAGAGGGGCGTAGGTACAATATCGGCCGTCACACAAGCGTCATGTGATTCTGAAATACTCACAGTGTCGTCATTATCCATGGGAGTTCCACCGTATGGCCCTTCATCTGAAATTGGTATTACTATCTTAGTGGCGTTTGGGTTCCATTTATGGTCTAATTGTGTTGGAGGATTTCCTGGAACGTTGCCGTTTGCATCATACCAAGACAGGCAAGCCCATGTTGCAGCAGGGCCCCAAAACTCACTGTAATATCCTCCATCGGCCGGGAGATCTACTGCGGCATTGTTGTAAACTACTTCATCTAAATATCTTATTCCTCCTGAATTTTCACTATCTCCCAATGGTGTGCTTCTGGGTCCTTGGCTACCAGAGCCTCCGGTTTGATATGCGGTTGCGCATGCTCCACTCTGTGATGCAGCAGGCCAGTTACCGCTTAGCGCGTAAAGTGTTTCATAGACACTCATGTTAGCACTTTCCAATAATGGTTTTAGCCCAGGGAAGGAGCCCCCACTAGCGAAATTACCTCCATAGAAAACAACACACATATCTGCCCATTCAGTATTCATTGAGCCGGAAGTATCTATTGGTACGACCATTTCAACCTTGCCTCCGCGAGTATCATCCCAAACAATTTGAACAAAATCATCAACATCTACGGCTATGTCTGGATGTCCTTTATGTCCTAAAATAGGAGTTAATAGAGTGCTATCTATTGCTATTACTGCTTCCCTCGTTACATAGTCTATTTCAAGCATTTTATAGTATATCTGTGGTTGTTGATAAAATTTTTCTAGAGGTTCAAAGGCATCCTCCCAGACTATATGAGGATCATTGTTGGAATCAACATCTATTGCGGGGTAATCACGATTTTGAGGGTTATTGGCGACCTCGTAATCATTAACTATTGAAATGACTGAGTCTAATGCGGGTGAACCATCCCTATCGTCCAAATAAGGATCTAATAATGTATACATTATTGAATATTGACCTGCTTTATCTGTCCAAACAACATGTACTTTGTCATCAGAATCGACTACGATATCAGGATGCCACGCTCGATGGCTACCTGGATTTGAAATTTGAGTAGCATCAATTATCGTTTCTCCTCTTGGATCTTGCATTTGATAATAGAGATGTTGCGTGTTTCGACTAAATACCAAATGTATATTTCCATTTGAATCTCCATGTATTGCCATCATCCTGTCGCTATATTGTGTTCCACTGTTTACTATTTGTATCGGGTCGGTCAGAACGACATCGCTTGCCTCTGCTTGGGGCATTTCAATTGCTGCAAATAAACTCAAAAGCATGATAGAAACTAGGGTAATACTATTTCTTTTCTTAAAGGAATCTACTTTTCGGATACCATAATCAGGACGCATTGATTAATCTGATGATTTTCAGATACTTAACTGAACCCCTTTGCGGTCACAAATTGAATAATAATAATAATAGGTTTTTTGGTAAATTAAATCCATTTTGAGGGGTCGAATTCTTTTCCAAAACCACCGGATTCGTCTGTGTCTATTTGGGTTTTTTTGGACTCTTTTATTGATGTCTTCTTGGCTGTTCTTGATGCCCAATCATCCACTGGTCCGGGTTTACCAATTCCTTTACCGAATGTAAACTTTATTTTATGGATTAATGATAATTTTATTAGCCAAAGTTTACGCATTGTATGCATAAATTCGTTTTGATTTAGTCCGTCAAACCATATTGGTCGAGATAGATTAAATGCTTGTAAAGGGCCTGATTTATCACTTTTATGGCCAATGTGTAAAACCCAATCTAAATCACTATTTGTTAATTCTAACCTTGTATTATGTAGCCAGTGCTCCCACTCTTCTTTATTTGTGTTCGATAGATCAATCATGCTTTTTTGTTGTCCTTCGTCAACTCTGGTGACAGTATAAATTAAAATTAAATTTCTTCTCTTAGGGATTACGATATTGAAAATATGCCCTTGGCGTGTGGGAGGATACTTACAATGTAAATGGATCAAAGCTTGATCATCCTTGATTTCTTTATATTCAAGGCTCTCACTATTGAGCCAATTTTCAATACAATTAATTGCGTCTTGTGCATTCACAATATCATATGAATGGGGCATCCTATTTTAGTACGTCTAAATTTGTATTTATTTCTTTAATTAATTTAATTAGTTTTAATCCATCTTGAGAATTTTGTAATTTTCTAGCTTTGACTATAAATTTATGATCTGTCCACATATCGTAACCAATTAAAAACAAAAGATTAAAATTATGGCATATGAATATTGAAATGATTAAAAAGGGCGGAAAAAGGAACATTGGTATTTGATAAATCATCACGTTAATAATATAAAAATACACTACAGATATCAATGGCCAAAATATTATTGGAGAAATTAGGGCTGCTATCATATGATACGTTGTTCGTGCATCTATTCCCTCGTCTGTTTTATTGCCAAGATACCAGGCGAATAAGGCTTGTATTCCAGTAGAAGTAAAAGTTACAGGAGCGCAAAGTGCCATAATAATCAAACCAAAAAAACCCTTAATTAAATTTGGTCTATCTTTAATTGTCATATCATTATTTATTACACGTCCATCTAAATTATATGAATGTAAAATTTTTGAAGCTTCTTTTGCGGTTTCTTCCAATATTGGATTTGGTGTTGTTCGTATTTTTTCTCTAACATTCCTTGTTGCAAGTACCTCCTGTTTGTAACTGGATAGTGCTATCTTGTTATCAATAGAAAGAAGATGGGCAAGTAACTGCCAAGATCTGTAGGTTTCCCAATCTGGTGCATCTCTCGATATATAGGCTAGTTTACTTGTAAGTTCATCTCTTAATTTTATTACTAAATCTTCTGGAGGTTCTATCCAAATCCCTTGCATTAATTTTTGTCTATCTTCTAATATTGGATTATATGGAACTGGAACTGGTTCTATTTGTTCTAAATATAAATCAGTCCTAAACCAATAATGAACTCTAAAATGCAATCCTATGGGTTGAAAAACCGGAGGAGGTATGTTACGCTCTTTCGCTATAGATGCAGCATTTATTGCAGACCTCATAGACCCAGTCCTTAGGTGTCTTAATTGTGAATCTTGATGCCCGATTCCTTCAGGCATAATTATTGCACAGTATCCTCCTGAAAGTGCGTGTGCGACAGTAAGCATACTTCTTTGATTTAAATAATGGGCGAATTCGGCTTCCGCTATACCTTCCATTTGTTCTGCTTTCCTAATCACTGGTTGTGAACCAATACGTCTTGCTATCCAACTTATTACTGGAACTGAAGTAGTCAAATCGTGTCTTCCCAATGTGACCATTCTCTGTTTTGGGTTGCTCATTGTAATAGAAATGGGATCTACTAAACCATTTACATGAGTTGCAACGCACAATCTACCTCCTTCAGTCTGAAAGGGTTTTTCCACTTCTTTTCTTCGAAATAGATACGCCCATGGAACTAAAAGGATTGTTGTTAAAAATTTCCAGAACCATCCAGAGCCCGGATGTGTGCCATCATGAGCCCAAGGAACAGATTCTAATTTGCGCATATTAATTTTTTTTGCACTTTTAGATAGTTCAGGGGCGATATCTTTTGGGACAGAAGGGTCGCCTTCCATGATTATCTCAAGAGGGTTTTGATTTAGACTATGTCCCTTCTAAAATGTGCTGATATATTTTTTTAGACATTATTATTGCTTCATCATGATTTATGGGAGAAGATTGGAATGGGAATCGGAGTCCACGGCCATCTTCATATTTAGGTATGATATGAAAGTGAACATGGAAAACTGATTGGTAAGCATTTACACCATTATTTTGTAATACATTAAATTCTTTTGCACCTGTTACATCTAAAATTGCCCTTGATATTTTAGGCAAAATTGCACCAATTGCAGATGCTGACTTAGTAGATAGTCTATCTAATGTTATGGCCACTTCTTTTGGTATGATTAGTGTATGGCCCGGACTAAATGGATTTATATCTAAAATTGCTATGACTAATTCATCTTCATATAATTTATAAGATGGTATTTTACCATCGATGATCAAAGAAAATATAGTCTCTTCTTTCGACAAAATATCCTTTCCTATTATTCTAAAAGTATTTTCTCCAATATTAATATTAGATTCTGAATTTGCATGGCCATCAATAATTCAGTATTCATCGTTTTTGATGTATCTGTCATTCTAATACCACTTTCTTGGAGTTTCTTGAGAGATTTTGTAATTCCTGTAGTTTCATTTGGGTTATTAATTAAATCATTTGCAATAGAATTTAAAATAGTTGAGATTTGTCCAACCGTTTTACCTTCTGGTTTATGTGTCTTATTTAGCACATTCAAAGATTTCTGTTCCTCTGATTCGATTAGGGACGAGTTGGAAAAATTTTCTTTAAGTGCCCATGAGGACGCACTTAAGCCAGCTATTTTTCCGGATAAAAGTGCGTGTAATAACAAATTTCCAGGCAATAATCCATTACCATGCATACCATTGTTGGAAGATTGTCCAGCAGCATAAAGTCCAGTGAACCACAATTTCCCTTCATTAATTGTAACCCGACCATTAGGGTCAACGGGTATTCCTCCAGTTGTGATCACAGATGGAGAAATAGGAATAACATCTGCATTTATGTCTAAATTGGTTCTATTCTTTATATTCAATAATGTATTTTTGTACCAAGGCTTATCCTCTTCATTTATTTTTCTTAAATCTAATACACATGATTCTTCTAAAACGTCACTTGGTTGGGCATCGTCTCCATTCGGTTTTCTTAATTGGGCGCCAGAATCTAGAATATCCATAGGTAGATGCATATTAGTTCCTTTAATTGTTAGAGGATGTATTGGAAAATTATTGATGCCTTGCAAAGGTATTTCTGATCTTATTGCTAAAGCTAGTCCTGTCCCAGAACCCACGCCTGGCGTTTGCCATAATCCCTCATATCCTTCTGTAGCAAGTATAATTGATTTGGCTTGTATTGAATTAACTTCGCCTGAAATTATATCGAGATAAATGAGTCCTCTTACTTGCTGATTATCTGAAACAATAGATAAAACTTGGCAGTCATATCTTCTAGTGATTTTCCTTTTTATTGTTTGTTCTTCTAATATTCTTGTGATTTCGCGCACTGTTGAATCGCCAGAACCGGTTAATCTTGCCTTATTATGTCCAGGCGCCCAAGAACGGTGTGGTAGTCCGTCATCATCTCGTCTAAATATAAGTCCCCAACGTTCTAATTCTGCAACTATTGAGACCGCTTGACCACAAAAATTTGCTGCTGAAATTTTATTTGTTTTTTCTCCTCCTGCAGAAATAGTGTCATCACGATGTGCGGAAGAATCTATTTCTCCTAAACTTGCAGCAAGCCCAGCATATGGTGGATCTCCTTGCCTCGATCCTATGCCTGCGCTATCAATTAATAACGTACTCGCGCCACCATCTGAAGCTGATATGGCTGCACGTAATGCGGCAGAGTTTCCCCCAATAACTACGACTTCCCAAGACTCCATATGCCCCCGCAGGGCCAATAATGTCATGAACGTGACGGATAATGTTTCTTTATTGCTACATACTATTCTGCAAAACTAAGTGCCAATTCTCTAACTGATGATGCGGCGTCAATCATTTTATTTCCAGCACTTTCAGCGTGTGCTCCTGCTGAGATGGCGGTATTTACTACCGTACTAATTAAGGTTTCACCAGTATCTAAATTAAGGTTTATTTGGACAGGCCGGCTTCCGGAAACGGTATTAGGCCAAGCCAAACCGACCCATAGCGTTACGCAGTTATCTAATTTTTCTGTAAGAGCATTGACAAGATCTTCGTCTCCACCTCCTAGGTCTATGGAAGATCTTAATCTCTTGGAGGTTGGTGACTGTAACCTAATTACTTGAGAAGTGGGCGCTCCTTCAGCAGAAATTATTTCTATCTCTATTATTCTTTCTTTCCTTGAAAAATTATGTACCATGACGATTAAATCGGTTTGCCCCTCAGATGCTAGTGGTGGAATCTCTAAATCCATTCTCCATTCATCTTCTACAATAGATGAATGTCCCCTTTGAACATCTCCTACTAATCTATCTATAACCCTAAAAAAAGAAGGTTGCCAACTTTTAGTGTGTTGAAGGAGTATTTGTAAAGAATTTAAATTGAATTTCGTATCTGATTTTAAATCATCTACTGCTGAAACTTTGAATACTCTCTTTATTTCTGTAAACATTCTATTTTCATCAAGTAAATTAAGTGAGTTGAGGTGTAATGTTCTAAGTAAATATTCAACGGCCTCTTCGGGGTTGGTATGTCTCCTAACTTTATTTTTCAAAGAGTTAATCCATTCTTCAAAGTACGATGCTGTTTCTGGATCTAAATGAGCTATTAATATTTCAGTAATAACCTTTTCAAGTGCACTGTGGTGTAATGTTGGAGCATGTAAAGATAATAATGGGAATTGATTGTCTCGCATTGGTATTTCTGTTGAATCAAGAGATATAGATAGTAAAAAAGAAAATATTCCTAAGATTATCGCTGAACCATTAAGTATTGAGCCTAGGACTATATCTGTTTGAAATGAAGAAATAAAGTAAAGCAAAATAGCGCTGAATAATGGAGCTAGTAATCGTGTTGTTTCTAGAATGCGCCTTTCTCGAAGAGAATTGATAATCCTCTCTGTTCCTGGTATTGAGTTCATTGATTTTTTCCCATCTGAAGTTTTTAATTGTAATCTATCTCTAGCTGACATCTGAGCGAATATTATTGCCAAGAAACTAGGAATAAATAACAAGAAAATAAAGAAAAATAATACTATGCTAATTCTAACGTCTGTGTTTTCAAATTTAAAATAATTTAAAGTGGAATAAATTGGTGCTAAGAACAAAAGGGAGATACGAATTTGTTGTAACGCCCTGTAAGAAGCAATCCTAGTCCATAACTTTCTTCCTGTATCTCTTGCTTGTACTCTTCGATATAATGAGTCTTGATTTCCTGCACCATAGGTACTACCAATTCCATAGGGAGTTGGTAGTTCAGACTCTTTGCTCATGATTGTTCGAAAAGTATCATGAAGTTTATGCTATCGGCCTAATTGTATTAAAAATGTCCTTTTATAACAATACATTTCTTGAGAGACGCGTCGTCGGAAAAACGGGCGTGTAGCATAGCCTGGATAATGCACTGGCCTCCTAAGCCAGGGATCGCGGGTTCGAATCCTGCCGCGCCCGCCATAATCATAATAAATTTTGAAGATGTTTGCCTGTAAAACTATCAGCATTATTAGAAATTTCTTCGGGTGTGCCTTGAGCGATAATATATCCTCCCCTTTCTCCTCCTTCTGGACCAAGGTCAATTACCCAATCTGCGCATTTAATAACATCTAAATGATGTTCAATTACTATTACAGTATGGCCATTTCTACGTAATCTGAGTAATACGTCTATCAATTGATGTACATCTGATAATGCCAATCCCGTTGTGGGCTCATCTAATATGTACATTGTATGTTTTCTAGGTACTTTATGCAACTCTGTAGCCAATTTTATTCTTTGTGCCTCTCCTCCTGAAAGAGTTGTAGCAGGTTGACCAAGGCGGATATATCCCAATCCTACATCTTGCAAAGTTGAGAGAATTCTGTAAATTGATTTTTGATTATTAAAAAATATACATCCTTCATCTACGTTCATTTCCAAAACATCATGAATTGTTTTACCGCGCCATAAAACTTCTAATGTTTCTCTAGTGTATCTCTTACCTTTGCAAACATCACATGTTACCCAGACATCTGGTAAAAAATTCATTTCAAGTTTTGAGGAGCCTGCGCCCTTGCAGGACTCACATCGGCCGCCTTTTACATTAAATGAAAATTGTCCTGGACCATATCCACGTTCTTTTGAAATATTAGTCTGAGAAAATAAGTCTCTAATTGGTGTAAATAGTCCCGTATATGTTGCAGGGTTTGATCTGGGCGTACGTCCGATTGGGGATTGATTGATTACAATCACTTTATCTATGCTTTCCAATCCTTCAATACTATCATGAAGTCCTGGTACATCATCAGAACCGTGTAATTGTCTAAGAAGTGCGGGCGCTAGAGTAGACGTAACAAGAGATGATTTACCTGAACCTGATACGCCGGTGAATACGACAAAACGCCCTAATGGAATATTTACATCTATATTCTGTAGATTATTTTGTCTGGCGCCATTGATTTTAATCCAATAATCTGTTTTGGGTTTTTGTCTATCTTTTGGTAATGGGATAGAAGATTTTCCTGATAGGTAAGCGCTAGTAATACTTTTTTTATTTTTAATCAAATCTTCAATTGTTCCGCTTACTAATATTTGTCCTCCTTCTTTACCTGCTCCCGGACCAATATCAACTATCCAGTCGGCTTGTCTCATTGTAGCTTCATCGTGTTCGACAACAAGTAACGTGTTTCCTAAATCTGTTAATTCCCTCAGTGTTTCTAGTAATCTACCATTATCTCTTGGATGCAGGCCTATACTAGGTTCATCTAAAACATACATTACACCTGTAAGTCTAGTTCCTATTTGAGTAGCAAGTCTGATTCTTTGAGACTCACCCCCTGAAAGGGTGTTTGCACGACGGTCTAATGTTAGATAATCAAGTCCTACTAATGCCAAAAATCGTAGACGAGATTCTATTTCTTTAATGATATCATGCCCAATATAAAGCGATTTATCGTTTAAACTGGTTGCTTTTAGAACTGTAATCGTCTCTGGTTTTTTTCTTCCCAATTTTTCCCAAGTTTTTACATTATCATCTAAACGCCATTTTTGGACTACTGCTAAAGCCTCCAGTACACTACAAGCAGATATTTCTGGTAAAGAAACGCCGCCGACAATAACACCACTGACTGCAGGATTTAATTTTTGACCATTGCAATCTAAACATGGTTCGTCAGTCATGTATGAAGTTAGTCTCGATCGGGTACGATCTGAGCTAGTATCAGTATATGTCCTGTTCAATCTAGAATAAACTCCTTCCCATGGTTTTGCCATTTTATATGTAGATCCTCCTTCAGAAGAAAACTCAAATTTTATTGGGGTACTTCCTGAACCATTTAACAAAATATCGCGTGCATCGTCATCTAATTTTTGAAACGGTATATTTGTTGGAATTTGATAATGATTACACGTTTGTATCATCTGTTTTCTATACCACCCAGACATCATTGATCTTCGAAACGGAATAATACATCCCTCTTCGACGGTTGATGTTTTATCTATTATTAACTCTGCTGAGAATGTTCTTTGGACGCCTAGGCCTTGACAGGACGGGCATGCTCCTAATGGATTGTTGAATGAAAATACTCGGGGCGACATCTCAGGTATGAAAGAGCCATGCTCGGGACACGCGAATTCCTCCGAGTATGCTATAATTTCACCCTGTTTAATTCTAGATTTTGGAGTTTTTCTATTGTTTCGCTTATCGGTCTTCGGTTGTTGTATGCTTTCTACAGCTACTATTCCCCCACCCAAACGCAATCCTGCATCTATTGCTTCTGTTAATCTTTGTCTATTTTCTCTTGAAGGTTTTAGTCTATCTATTCTAATATCGATATCATGTCTTAAATTCTTTTCTAAAACTGGAGGTTTTTCAAAGCTGACTTCTCGGCCATTGACTTTGCCATCCAAATATCCTTGTTCTACTAAACCTCTGAATAAATCCTGATGGGTTCCCTTTCGATTACGTACCGTGGGACTCCAAATTGCTAAAGCATGGTTTTCAAATCGCCACATTACATCGTCTACTATTTCTTGAATGGTTCTTCTTGCAACTTCGTTACCACATTCGGGACAGTGTGGGATTCCTACTCTAGCCCATAAAAGACGCATGTAATCCATCATTTCTGTCACAGTTGCTACTGTGGAACGAGGGTTATGACTGCCTTGCTTCTGATCAATACTGATTGCAGGAGATAAACCTTCTATTGAGTCACAGTCTGGTTTTTTCATTTGCCCTAAAAATTGGCGAGCATAGGAGCTTAAACTTTCAACATATCTTCTTTGTCCTTCAGCATATAATGTGTCAAAGGCTAGAGAAGACTTACCTGAACCTGAAACCCCAGTTAAAACAACAAATTTACTTCTTGGTATGTTTACATCAATATCTTTCAGGTTATGAGTTCGGGCCCCTCTTACTTCTATCCAATCTTCCTGATTGGAACCTTTCCTATTTTTCATGGTATTCACCTCCTATACTCTGTCCAAACATCTATTGCCCTTGAATTCATGGTTGTGAAATCGAAACAACAGTTTGGTTATCTTAACCATAATGCTTCAATTGTTTCACCGGATTTAGCATCTACATTAGGAGGCAATAAAGATAATCCATTGTGAACTACCATGCTGTTAATATTTCCACTGCCTTGGTGGGATTTTGTTGTTGCCTTCAACATACCATTCTCATTAGTAATGTTTATTCTTCTTAGACATACTTTATCTGGCGCTCCTTTAAGAGGATTTTTTAATACTACATTGACTCTATCGGCCAATTTGGGGCCTTTTTCTGCATTAAAGCCCAATGAATATGATATCCAGGGAAATACTATCATTGTAAAAACAACATGGCTACTTACTGGGTTACCTGGTAAACCAAACAAAGGAGTTTCTTTCCATTTTCCGAATAGTGGGGGCCCTCCGGGTCTCATTTTTATTTTCCAAAATTTAATCTTTCCTTCCTCTTCCATTATCTTTCTAACCATATCCCATTTGCCCATACTAACGCCTCCACTAGTTAATATTGCATCACATGTTTTAGAAGCTTGATTCAATACGTCCCTTAATCCTTCGATTGAATCTTGTACTATGTCAAATCTGATTGGTTCGCAACCAATTTTTTTTACTAAAGCCGCTAAACCAAAAGAATTCGATTCGTATATTTGCCCATCAAGGAGTTTTTTTCCAGGTTTTACTAATTCGTCGCCGTTACTTATTATGGCAATCTTTGGCTTTTGTATCACCTCTAATTCATCATAGCCAATTGTTGCTGAAAGTGATATTTCAGCAGAATTTAACATAGTCCCTGCAGCCAATGATTTATCCCCTTTAGATATATTTTCACCACATTTGCGTACATATGCAGTCCTAGCAGGGCCATTGATGATTACATTGTTTTCTTGTATATCTGAGTCTTCAATTATTACAATAGCATCTGCACCCTTGGGCATGGGAGCGCCTGTCATTATTCTACAAGCCTGTCCAGATTGTATAGAATAGGTCCTATGATTGCCAGTTTTATTAGTTCCAACTATTTTTAATTTAGTACCATGACTTTTACAATCTTCTGATTTCACAGCCCAGCCATCCATAGAGGAATTATCAAAACGCGGATCGTTGACTTTTGATACAACATCATTAGCCAGTATTCTATGTATTGATTCATCCAAAGAAGTGATTTCGGTTTTTTTCTTTAAAGGGTACTTACAGGATATTTGGATGGCTTCCTCTATCGTTACTCCTTCCATAGTATCGATGTTGGGAGGAAGTTGTTAAAGTTCTCCTACCTTACCAATAAATATGCAGATAGAGTTCGAGATTGTTGTATTTGGACTATTTCTAATGGCGCTTCTATATTCTACTGTAGGGCATGGAGGAGCCTCGGGCTATTTGGCGATACTATCATTGAGTGTTTATGCCAATGAAGGTGATTTGTGGTTGAAACAATATGCATGGTTTTTGAATTTGATAGTGGCTGGTATCGCTTTCTTCAATTATAGAAAAGAGGGTTTTCACAATTTCAATCTTACTTGGCCCTTTCTCGTTACAAGTATTCCCTTTACATTTTTTGCTAGTTCTCTAAAAATCGGTAATGACCAATATAACCTATTACTTTCAATGTTTTTAGTTTTTGCAGCTTGGAAATTATTAGTAGATAAAAAAGAAAATGTGGAAGATATTAGAACCCTAAAAGTCCTTGATGGGGTATTGATTGGAGCAATTATAGGCTTGACCTGTGGGCTTGTTGGTATAGGAGGAGGTGTGATTCTATCTCCAATACTAATTATTAATGGATGGGCGAATCCGAAGACTGCTGCGGCCACTTCTTCAATTTTCATTTGGTGTAACTCTTTAACAGGGATTATTGGTTCTAGCATATCTCAGCAACTAGTCGATTTAGGCAATATTACCCCATTTGCAACGGCTGTTTTATTGGGAGGCTTTATTGGTTCGAAATATGGTTCAAGAAAAGCACCACAAAGTTCTGTAAAATACTTATTATCTGCTGTATTGATCATTGCTGCATCTAAGAGAATAATTGAAATTTTATAAGATTCAAGGCATATACTTATTGATTTTGATATATCCCAAATCCAATAAAAGATATATTGTTAATGACGAAAGGATAACTAACGATAAAATTATTCTGTTCCATTTCCTCTTCCTTTTATTTTCTTGCATAGAAATGGGAATATCAGGTATCTGAGTTAAAGGGGGCAATGGAGGGGGCGGAAGGAGAGTATTATTTTCCTCTTCCTTTTCTATTATCTCAGGATATAATGTATCTAAATCGACCAAGCCTGGTGCTTCAGGAACTTCTAAAAAGAAATTTTTCCATTTTTCATTTATCTTGGTCTTTGTCAATGGTGTTATCAGGATATCGACCGCCCCTGCAGAATAAGCTGCATCTTCTACCTTCGAAATTCGTGTTTTGCTTGAAACAAAAATAATTCTTGCACCAGGGTCTATTTCCCTAATTTCTAATGCTGTAACATGGCCGTTGATGGTTGAAAGATCCAAACTAATAAATACTATTTTAGGCTTTTTTTTAACGTAATAATCCACTGCCTCATCCCCATCAGATGTTTTTACGCATATCCAGTTTTTTTCTTTCATAATAGTACTTATTCTTCCAGATGTTATTGGATTACTAATAGCAACCAATGCTGTCTTCTGTTCCTGAGAGTTCATTATAACACTGACAGAGCGGGCTTTATTCAAGAACGGTACGGTATTAGAGATTAATTTAATATAGATTCTAATAACCATTTAGGGTTAAATAATTCTAAATCACCATATTCCTGTCCAACTCCTGCTAATACTATTGGTCGCCCTGTTGCATGCGCTATAGAAAGTGCTGCTCCTCCGCGCGCATCGGTATCTAATTTTGAAAGTACTGCACCATCAAAAGATAATATTTTTTGAAATTCTGATGCTTGCATGACTGCATCATTTCCAGCTAAGGCATCTGCAACAAATAAAACCAAATGTGGTTCTGTAACTCTATGTATTTTTTGTAGCTCGTTCATCAAATTTGTTTTATTTTGCATTCTCCCAGCCGTATCTATAATAACTATGTCTTCACCTTTGGCTTTTGCACTTTCTATGGCATCCCTAGAAACTGCAGCAGCGTCGCCGCCCCTTTGACTTTGTATGCATCTTACGCCTAAATTTTCTGCATGTAATGATAATTGATCAATTGCTCCCGCTCTAAAGGTATCGGCAGCTGCCAAAACAACAGAATATCCAATATTAGTCAATCTATGAGTTATTTTGGCAGTAGTTGTTGTTTTTCCAGTTCCGTTAACACCAACAATCATAATAACTACAGGAGTTTTATTCGATACAAAGCTCTGAATTGTTTTATCAAAATCCCAATATCCAGCTTCCAAAAGAGAGAGAAGGGAGTTTTTTACAACCTTTTCTATAATCTCCTCTAACCCTAATTTTTTGTTAATTCGAATTCCAATGAGTTGAATTCGCAGTAGATTTATTAGTTCTGATACAGAATTATGTCCTATATCTGCTGATAATAAATCTTCTTCAAGTTCTTCTAAAATCTCTTCCAGAACGGGGCCGCCTTTGATTACACGGCCGCCTCTTTGTACCAGATTATGGGAGAAATCAAGTTTAAAAATAGGTCTATCTAGTTTTATTAATTCTCTTCCTGTTGTAGTTCGCATAGGATTGTATATCTTTTGGCCCGAATTTGAATTTACAGTTTCTTTTATTTTTTTTTCTCTTTCTAATCTTTTCCTTTCCTTTGATGATTTATTATATAAAAATGGGCTCTGATTTGATTCATTATCTAAATCATCCCATTCATCCTGGGTTTCAAATGTAATTTGATTTTCTTCTATATCAATACTATCATTATTTATTTTCAGAAAATTATTCTGCCTTTCCGCGATTGCAGCTGCGGCTTCTGCAGAATTTTCATCTACAGTAATTTCTTCTTCAATAGATGGTTGTTTAACTCTTTTTTTGAATCTGTCGAATAGTCCCATAACAATACCTCAATCATCAAGTGTTAGTTCTGTCCCTCTTTTTCTTCTTCGCTTGTTAGATTTTATTTTTTCTTTATTTTCATTTGGTAGTTCCTCTTTAACGATGGTGTCAGCATCTTCCTGGATATTTTCTACCCCTGCTGTAAATTGGTGTGCTAATGAAACGATATATTGTTCTAAAACACTAAATTCGTTCTTTAGTTTGTCTATTATTCCATTTAATTCCACATTTCTATTTTGTAAAATGATTATGGCCTCTTCTCTAGTTTTTTCGGCTTGAACCCTACTACCAATATCTACAACTACATCTGCATTTTTGGGAATATCTGCCAATATTTGAACTCCCGAACCTAAAGGAATCATGATTCCTTTCGCTCCGTCTTTTGGAATAGTATTTAGTGTTTGTAAAGCAAGATTTTGTTCTAATTTAACATCTTCTAATCGTTTAATTTGCTGCTCCATCGCCTGTAAACGCTCTCTACTTATTTCCACTTGTTGCGCAATTTTTTGTAATTCCGTCTTGTCCGGAGTGGTCATCAAGTCAAGCGGAGTTAATGACTGTCATGAATCCGTCGCAATAAAAGGCTAAAAACTATGTAAAATGATTTTTTGATAGAAATTCAATTATGATATCTGCAGCCTTTTCTGGAGATATTTTTGTAGTATCAATCTGTATTTCGGGATTTTCTGGTTCTTCAAATGGGCTAGAAATACCAGTAAAATTTGGTAATTGTCCTGCTCTGGCCTTAGCATATAGGCCTTTTACATCTCTATCTTCACATATTTCCAATGGCGTATCTACATATATTTCAACAAATTCGTCTTCTGACACTAATGAGCGTATCATTCTTCTTTCGGACTCAAATGGAGAAATGAAAGCAGTAATACAAATTAGTCCGCTCTCTACCATCAATCTTGCAACTTCTCCTACTCTACGGATGTTTTCTACTCGATCGGCCTCAGTAAATCCTAAATCTTTATTTAATCCATGTCTAATGTTATCTCCATCTAAAATAATGGTATGATGTCCCATAGAATAGAGTTTTTTCTCTAAAATATTGGCTATAGATGATTTGCCCGAGCCTGAAAGTCCCGTAAACCAAATTATTTTGGGAGATTGGGACTTTTGCAACGCTCTTTGCTCTTTTGTTATATCTATACTTTGCCAATGGATATTATCTGAGCGCCTTAATGCAAAATCGATAAGTCCCATTCCGACTGTATGATTGGTTATTTTATCTATTATTATGAAGCCGCCTGTGGTCTTATTTTCTTTATATGAATCAAATGCTATTCTTTTATCTAAATAAATGTTGCAAACCGCGATTTGATTAAGCTTCAAATCTTTAGCCGGAATATGATTTAAGCTGTTCACGTTTATTTGGTATTTTAGTTTCCCTAAATTAAGTGATGCGGTTTGTGAATTTGACTTGAAAATATATTGTCTTCCGGGCATCATTGCGTCATCACTCAACCACAAAATATGTGCTTGGAATTGATCTGCTTCTCCGCCAGGATTTTCTGCTGAAACAATCATTTTTCCCCTTGAAACGTCTATCTCATCTTCAAGTGTTATTGTCACTGAACGTCCGGAAGTGGCTATTTCTAATTCTTTATTGTCAAACAATATAGATTTGACTGTGGAATTTTTTCCCCCTGGCAGGACTCTTATCTTGTCTCCTGGTTCTATCTTGCCACTGGCAATTGTACCACAATATCCTCTGAAATTTAAATTTGGCCTATTTACCCACTGAACAGGCATTCTAAATGGATTTGAAAGGTTTTTTCCCTCAATTTTAACAGTTTCTAAATAATCCATGATTGTTGGACCATTGTACCAACTTGTATTATCACTGCTAGATGTTATATTATCACCTAATAATGCTGAAATCGGTATTGAAGTTATTTCCTTTATTTCTAATGCATTTTTTGCGAAAGTTGTATATTCTTCTACTATTTTATCATATATTTGTTTTGAATAGCCCACCAGGTCTAACTTGTTTATGGCTAAAATTATTTTTTTTACTCCTAACATTGAAACAATGAAGGAATGACGGCGTGTTTGAGTCATAATTCCGTTTCTAGCGTCAACTAAAATTATCGCAACATCTGCTGTTGAAGACCCTGTGGCCATATTACGTGTATACTCTTCATGACCGGGAGTATCGGCGACGATATACTTTCTTTTATTTGTAGAAAAAAATCTATACGCCACATCTATCGTTATTCCTTGTTCTCTTTCTGCTGACAATCCATCAACTAATAATGCAAAGTCGAGTCCTTTCTCTTGTGTTCCCATTTGTTTTGAATCTTTTTCTAACATCGATAAGTGATCATCATATAACATATGGGATTCATAAAGCATACGTCCAATTAATGTGGATTTTCCATCATCAACAGAACCACAAGTAATGAACCTCAATATTTCTTTTTCTTCGTGTTTTTTGAGATATAAATCTATATCTTCTGCGATTAAATCGTCAATATACACCATTAAAAATAACCTTCCTGTTTTTTCTTTTCCATGGACGATTTACTATCAAAATCAATAGTTCTTCCTTGGCGTTCTGAAGTGGTAGTTAGTAACATTTCTTGAATTATCTCAGGTAAAGTATCTGCCTGTGACTCTACTGCTCCTGAGAGGGGGTAGCAGCCAAGAGTTCGGAATCGGACCCTCTTCATCATCGGTTTTTCTCCTTTTTCAAGTGGTAGTCTGTCATCATCAACGAGTATTAATACACCGTTTCTTTCTACTACTGGTCTTTCTTTCGAAAAGTAAAGTGGGACTATGGGGATTTTTTCGAGATGAATATATTGCCAAATATCTAATTCTGTCCAATTAGACAAAGGAAAAACTCGGATTGTTTCGCCTTTATTTTTGAATGAATTATAAATATTCCATAACTCAGGTCGTTGTTTTTTTGGATCCCACCTATGTTGTGCCGATCTAAAGGAAAAAATTCTTTCCTTTGCTCTCGATTTTTCTTCGTCCCTTCTCGCCCCACCAAAAGCAACATCAAATTGATATTTGTCAATAGCCTGTTTCAACCCTTCTGTTTTCATAATATCGGTATGTTTAGCCGAGCCATGTACAAACGGATTAATATCCATGTCTTGTCCCTTTTTGTTTATATGGACAATTAAATCTAATCCTAATTCTTCTGCAGTTCTGTCTCTAAAATCAATCATTTCAGAGAATTTCCATGTTGTATCTATGTGCATTATTGGAAAAGGGGGTTTTGCTGGGTGAAAGGCCTTCATGGCAAGGTGTAACATTACCGAAGAATCTTTGCCAATTGAATAAAGCATGACTGGATTTTCTGCTTCTGCTACCACTTCTCGCATGATATGAATTGCTTCTGCTTCCAAAGCCTCGAGGTGCGTCATTAGTTTCGCGTACATTGTTGTGTATTTCACACCAACGGGGAATATGTTCAATTAGGATTGTTTTGATAAATCCAATCTTTTGTCCATCTGTTGTCGGCAGCGATTAAAAAATGTGGGTTTAAAGTATCTTTAATGATGTCATAGTTTAGTGTATTTCCTTGTTCATTCAAAACCAGACCTCCTGCACTGGATACAATGGCATGTGCTGCAGCTATATCCCAACAAGCGGTGGGTCCAAATCTCGGATAAAGATCCGCGTTTCCTTCTGCAATCATACATGCCTTGAGTGAAGAGCCCATTCTTATCAAATTATAATTCCCCAAGGTTTGTGCGAATTGTTCGTCTAGTTCTGAGCGGTGAGAACCACTAGCAACCAATCGTACAGGCAAAGGATCTTTATTTGGTTGCACCATCATTAATCCAGATCCTTCCGGGCCTCTTCGTTCTGCAGGAATCATGAGTCCCCCAAACCATGTTGTTTTAGTTACTGGAGCATGTACTACTCCAAATATTGGTCTCCAATATTCTTTTTCATTCTGCATCAAGGCTATGTTCACGGTAAACATCCCATTTCTTTTGATAAATTCTTTCGTACCATCAAGTGGGTCTACTAACCAGCACGTTTTGCTAGTTGTCGGATCTCCTTCTGTCCCTTCTTCTGAGACTATTGGAGTATTATCCCGCTTTTTCAAATGATCAATGATTATGTTATGAGCAGCTATATCGGCCTCGGTTAAAGGTGAATTGTCTCCCTTTTTCTTAACCTGTGGTTGTGTGTCGCGGTTGTAAATTTCTAAGATTTTTTCTCCGGCTAATTCAGCTATGCGAATAATTTCCTCTGGATTCAACATAAGACCTACCTGATATTAAAAATCTTGAATTTCTTTAGCCGCTTCTTCTAATTTCTTTCTTCCTTCTGGAGTTAAATGGAAAAGAAATGGGTCTTCTTCGCCTATTATCTCTTTCCATGACGACATGGTTCTCGCCCATATTTCTTGATTAGCGTTCCACTCTAGCCATCTGTCAATAAATTCACAGTGACGTATTATTTCTGGTTCGTCAGCAGACATTTTTTTTAATATACTATTTGTTTGTGCCAATAACATCCCAAAAGGAGCGTTGATCTTGTAAGTTGTAAAGGGGTTTCTTTCTTGTACTACTGTTAAGTGTTCGCGCCACAGGCCTAGGACAACATCATATGTCCATCCTAGAACCAATACTCCTAATAATACAGTAATGGCAATTGAAAGAAGGCCCCAGTATGTTGTTGAAATCCCTATAAAATCTGCCCTATTCTGAAATCGCCAACTGACATAAGGCCACATTAGTAACGTTAAAGTGGTGATCCAAAAAACCATTGAAATCAACGTTTGACTCTGTTGAATACGCCAATATTGACGCATGAATGATTTCTTCATGTATATTCCTAGACCCATCTATGCTTTCACGATTTGTGTCTTCTGGACTAAAAAGAGGCTTTTAATCTCTAAAATGCGCTATCACCGCAGGGGCTGTAGATTCTGAAGGATCTATAGTTTCCAATGAGTCAATTAGAATGAATCTGCGAGGAGTGTTGTGCCTGCTTCCAAAGTTGGAATATATACGATGTTTGGCGTCCTCGTCATCACTCGCTACAATATCTAAAGTATAGTGTTGATCATGCTTACCATTACGAAATGTTCCTTTGGCTCTGTACGCTTTCATACCTTATCGGAAGAATGGTTTTGATATAAAATCGCCGTGCTATGATAATTTGGAAAAATCAATTAACACAGAATAATGAGGTTTTTACCAAAAGATATCCTCAAGGTTCAAATGGTTATTGTGAAGTATGATTCTTGAAGGTGGATGGAAGCATACAGTAACGATCAGGAAGAAGGTGCTTCTTTTTCCCCAGAAAGAGTTGATCTATCAAATCGTCTTAAGGAAATATCACAGGATCGATTAATTGAAGAAGTGATTGCTCTTTGGGATGAAGTAAATAATTTAGAATTAGAGTTAATAAAGAGTAAACGGAAACAAGCTGAGAGTTCAAGAAGTTTTTCAATCGATCAAGATAGGGCAAGTATAGTTAATTACGAAGAAAAATTGAGAGTTGCCAATACAAAAATTACAAGATTGGAAAATCAGCTTCGCAATGAGAAAATTAGTAGAGAATCTTTTGAAGTGAATATTGAGAAGATAAAAACTTTGGAATTAGAGAAGGCTAATTTATTAAAAAATGAAGAAGAATTAATGATTTTAATTATGGATATGGAAAGGCACATAGAAAAATTGGTAGATTCGGTTAAAGAAAAATAAAATTATTTACATTTTGTGGTAATAATATTTCGTTTTCCGAAGTATTATCAAAGAATGTGTATCCGGTAAGTTGTGCCCGGAGTGTATGACCGAAAAAAAAATAGCGCGATAACAAGATCTATTTCTCCTAGTTATTCTAATGCACTCTCTACTTACTTTGGCGAACAAATTCCTGATTTTGCTTTGGCCGAAGGTTCACACAACGCCTATGTTGCCGCATTAGAAGCTCATGGTACAGATGTAACTATTCTTCCTCCATTATCAAAATATCCAGATAGTTGTTTTGTAGAAGATACTGCAGTTATGATTGGTGAGAATGTAGTCATTTCCAATATGGGGCATCCTTCCCGGATAGGAGAAGAGGATGCGGTGCTAGAATATTTATCAAAAGAATATGATATTATTAGAATGCCCAAAAAATGTAAATTAGATGGAGGTGATGTAGTTTTCTATGATGATTGTTTTTTGATTGGGCTTTCTACGCGTACAAATGAACGAGGGGCTAATTTTCTCAATGAAGTAATTAAGAAATCAGGGTATGATGTGAAATATATCAAGATTCCAGAAAGCACTCTTCACTTAACAACCGTATGTTCTACACCTAGGCCAGGTACGATGATTATGGCAGAAGGCCATCTTAATTTTGAAGAGTTCGGGTTTGTTGAAGAAATAATAAAAATACCTAATTCAGAAAGTTATGCTGCGAATGTACTAGGCTATTCAAATGATAGGGTGATTATTGCTGATAATTTTCCGGCAACGCGTAGTAAATTATTAGAACATGATTTTTCCATTACTTCTGTCGATATGTCTCCGATAATGCAAGCAGATGGTTCGCTTACCTGTCTTTCCGTGTTTTTAAAATAATTATTTTAATATTTTAGACCAAAATTTATTTGAGAGGATTGTACCAATAATGCCTTTATTTTCTGAAAAGGGAATATCAAAAGAATTGATATCTTCTGGTAATACTTGATTTAGCTCTTTGTTATCAAACCAAATAGCTTTGCAGCGTTCACAACGATCTATCTGTATTCTGCTATCAGACGTTGTGTTCACTGGAACAGCAGTATGATACGTTCGCATATTTCCTGAGCAAATCGGGCAAGAAAATGTTGTTTTAGTTGGTTCTTCAATGGGTAATTCCAATCGTTTTATTATTCCGGGTTTCAGATTATTAATTATCCAAGCGTTACTAGCCATTGTTCCATAACATGTATTACATAAAAAAAGTATTTCATTATGATTCCCTGCCGTCATGTCTGTATTACAACATGGGCAACTAGGCGGTGTCATGTATGTAGAGGGGGGTGTGTATATTGAACCCTACTATAAATCGTAAATTAAAATCAGCCATTCATCTCTTGAATAAATTGTGTTAATACTTTTTGAAGTTCGTCAGAATCATCATATTCTTCTGCAAGATTCCCGGTTATTATCCAATCTGCCCCAGCAGCAACTGCCTTTTTTGCTGTTTGTCCATCACGTATTCCACCGCCAACGATAATTGTTAATTCACAGGCTTCTCTTGCAGATTTAACCAAGTCTGGATTGACAGGTTCGCTTGCCCCACTGCCTGCTTCTAGGTATAATAATCTAAAGCCATAATATTGTGCAGTTAAAGCATATGCTTGTATTCTTTCTGTTTCATTTTTTTGAATAAGTTTTGCTTTTCCTACTTCTCCAACCTTTCCTCCTGGGGAGCAAACCAAATAACCCATTGGTAATGGTTCGATATTACTTCTTTCAATGTGTGGAGCGCCAGCAACTTGCTCTTCTATCAAATAACGGGAACTAGTGCTATTCATGAGCATCATAAACGTAACTGCATCTGCGGATGAAGAAAGAGATGCAGCGCCTTGTGGGAATAGAACAACGGGAATCGGTAAATCATCAGATCTCATAGAGTCTTGTGTTTTCGCCCAAGTAACCAGCTCTAGAATCTCTTTAATAGCTATTACAGTGGCATCTACGTTGTTAGTATCGGTGTTGGAAGAGCCGCCTATTAAGATCATTTTACTTCCAGCATTAACCGCTGCAAGACATCGCTTTGCTGCAACATCCGGTGTCTGATCGGCTGGATCGATAAGAATAGCGTGTCTTGCGTACGTATGCTTTTCTGTTAGATATGCTAATATTTTTAACTTTTCAGACATTAAATCACCTTAATTTTTCTAATAAAACGTTTGTTTGTAAAAATTCTTTTGCTTGCTGTAAACCCATATCAATCTCAGTTTGTATTGAATTTTTAGGATTTATCCCTTTCCATTCCATTAATTGAAGCCAATTTATGTTAGAAGGTAATTCGTTTTCAGACCAGACCTCTATGATCGAATCTGAACGCTTTCCAGAGAGTGCTTCGGGAATACTGCAATTTGTATCTATTGTCGTCCCACCAAACCATGTCTTATTTGAAGTAGGAATAGTGGGATTTATTATGTAATCAAAATTTAGGTTTCCTGAGCCCAAGAACCCAGCACCAACGAACTCAACATTAGTTAATTTTATTCTACTTATTTTAGTCCTTAAATGGAAATAGCATCTTCTATTTGCTAATGAAATAGACACGGCCTTACAAAACCATGAGTATCTAATTGCTGACGAATCAATATTAGGTTCTTGAGAGAAAGTAGCTCCCAGCCATTTTCTATTTATTACAGGTAAATTATCGATTAAACCTGGTTTTTCACCGTACATTCCTATTTCTGCAGATTCAGTAAAAAAGTGGATTTCACAATCGATATTATCTAAGATTTCATGAGCCATACATAAAAGGGACAGATTAGTATCTGAGAACGCTATTTTCAATTTAAACAGCCCCAATATTTTTTATTGAAAGTGCATGAACCGGACATGCTGGTATACAAAGATTACAGTGCGTACAGTTTGGTTCTTCAACATAGACTAGTATATCGATTAGAGTTAGGGCATTGACTGGACAAAGAGCTACGCAAGCCGCACACCCAAAACATCGATCTACATCGACGACAAAATTGTGTTGTTCAAGCCTGGCCATACTCGCCGGAGGAGGTTCTATCTCTCAAGTTTCCCCCTCCCCTTTGTTTCTACTAGAAAATAAATTTGATTGTGTAAATTTGTAATAGACATAATAAAATATACAAGATTTTAATATTCAGTTAATCTGTAGTACAGGTAGTCTAAAATGATTAAGATAGAAATATAACTATTATTTTTCATAATTTATTTTTTACATTGTTACAGTGGAAATAAAGGGGGGGCTCTCCGCTTTATTCAAGGACGGCCTATCACGGCAACTACATTATTCGGAGGAGGGAGAAGATGGTCACGCCCGAAAATTTTGTCGAAGTGACGATAAAGGAAGATACGCAGCTTCCTGATTCTAGAGGGAAAGCAATCAAAGAGATGTTACTAATGGACCATCAAATAAATATTGGCCATGTTCGCGTCTCATTGAAATATGATAT